>Ga0070741_10002077_pt1 | contig 55884 bp, 34 predicted proteins | sample Coa_R1_4_FD_66440 | JGI IMG/M metagenome (GOLD analysis project Ga0070741, IMG submission 66440) | Surface soil microbial communities from Centralia Pennsylvania, which are recovering from an underground coalmine fire - Coalmine... | ecosystem: Environmental > Terrestrial > Soil > Unclassified ... | reverse complement strand
GATCCAGTTGCTGGACCGATGACGAACGTGTTCATCGCTGGAACATTCAAAGGCAAACTCAATGACTGGGATGGCGACGGCAACATCGACTTGAACTCGCGGGATGTGTACGCCACCGCCGAAGGCGAGATCGACACCAACATGGACGGCATCGCCGACAACCCCGGACAGGCCTGCTGCGACTTAGGCGCTCGCCTCCTCTAAATCCACTCCCCCGCACAACCAACAGAGGCGGTCAGGTATAAAAACCTGGCCGCCTCCCCTTCCTAGAGTGAACGATTAGAGAGAGAACAAAATGATTATTTTTGGACCGAATACCTTTTTTATTTTCTTTCTAACCATCGCGATTTTCCAAACACCTGGATTGCACGCCCAGCAGGATAGTACGTCAGGCGGCAAGATAGGTCCGCGGCACAAACTCGTGCATGGCCAACAGCTATCTGAAACACCGGACGAGACCGTAAGCATGTCTTGCACTGTCAGTGAAAATGGTCACCGCTGGAACATTGTCGCCACTAACACCTCCAATCAGACTCACAACTGCCAATCGAAATGCTATTTGAAGACAAGTAATGGCTTTGACAGTTTTGCTTTATGCGATCCAAGCGTGCCCCCCAATGTTCATGACCTGACAGTTTGCACATATTTGCTTAACGATGTTGTTTGGTCCGTTTCCCACCCAGGATCTTTCTTTTGCCAGTGACATGAGTGCAGGTGATAACCGCCAGGTATTGACACTCAGCCGAACTCGCACGCGGTTAACATCATGTCCTTTTCTCAAGATACAAATAAGCAAAATGCAACAACACAACAGCAGGATAATTCCTGTATTCCTGCCACCGGCAGCACACCGCTTTTCGATCTTACTGCGGGCATGCAAACTCTCGAGGATCTCACCGATGCAGTTGGATGGCTTCGCTTCTGCGAATGGCTTTTGAAGGAATAAACAGTCGCACGTGCTCGAATCGCGGACCATACCTCATTCATAGCTATTTGTGCTACCGGCCTCCACCTTGATAAACGAAGTTCGTCACGAACCACTTTTTCGGGAGAGATCAGAATTCCCGGTCACCACCTTCGGATAGGCAATCCACAGAGCGCCACTTAAGCCAAAACCGGGCTTGAATGGGCCACCCAGCTGCCTAGGGATTTGTTACATAAATCACCGATTTCACCCATGTATTTTTCGAGTGGTCGTGTGCTTGCACGGCTACCCGGTGCACACCTGGACTTCCAATCGAGATCGTTTTTCCGGTGGGGACCGAAGTCGCGTTCGGATATTCCGCCTGCTTAACACCATCGACATAAATCTGAATATCGCTGGATTTATCTGGTCCTTTTACAGCTGCGGCAATCGGGAATGCCAAAGGAACATGGCTGCCATCGTGAGGAGCGGTGATGTGCACGACCTCTGAGCCTGGTCCGCCGAAGGTGTTCGGAAACCTGACAGTATATTGATTGTAAGCGTCGGTCTTGTACGCTGGAATTCTGGATGGGAAGTTACCAGGCTCGTTAGCAATGGATGGAGAAAAGGTGAACACCGATACCGTCTTTTTCGATGGACTCACCGTCAAGATTCGAAGATAGCCGTAGCCGAAATAGCCGTTGTTACCCTGGCCTTGAAAATCAGAAAGTATTTGAATTGGACGTAATGGATTCGAACACAGCGTGGTCCAGGACTGCACTCCGCAGTCTACGTGGCCGACGCCGTTGTAATTCGGCACGTTAGGATAGTTTCCCGGAGCTGGCTGACGTACGTGCCCGCTGAGCGCCATAAAAATATTGCGGTGCGTGCCGATTAGTTTGTACCAGAGTCCAATCCCGTCGGTGCCGCCTCCGACAGGACGATATGAGTTCAGCGAATCGTTAAGGCATCCATAAAGACTGCTGGGAAAGCCTGAACACAGAGGGAAAGCAGATCCCGCGGGAAAACTGGAACCGAAAGTTGGCCCCGAGCCATCGTTTGCCAAGTACGCGTGGGTGACCACAATCACCGGTCCGCCAAATTTGGAGATCAGATGGTTGGCGGCGGTAACAACCCAATCCCGCGGAAAAAGCTCAAGCGACAGGATCATGTAATTCGCGGATCCTATTTGCATGATCTTGTAAAAGTTTGGCGTGCGGTTTCCGTGAGAGTCCAGAATGTAGGCAGAGGGACTGAGCGCCAGATGTCCAAAGTAGTGAAAATAATTGGTTGCGGTGCGCGGCTGCGGCCGGTCACTTTCGCAATCGTAGTCGTGGTTGCCAATGGTTGGCTGGTAGTAAATTCCGTTCGAGTTCAGAATATCTACCGCAGCTCGCGCCTGCTGCCATTGCGTTTGCCAGTTCGATGGCGGTGCGTTCACGCATGTGCCGTTCACATTTCCGTTGGCGTCGATGGGATAGCCTCCGCCGTCGATAATGTCGCCCATCCCAACGACGGCCTTTATATTTAATGCCGTCTTGTGATTGGCTACCCAGTTCGCCTGGTCTTTGAAGATGTAGGCATTTTGTCCCTGGTAGTACTGGGTATCAGGAAAGAGCACAATGGAAAAATCTGGGTCGGATTTTGCGATCGAAGCTTGAGCAGTTTGCGCATGAACAAAGAACTTCGGCGCAAACACCAAGCCAATGAAAATGAACAGCCCCGTCGCTACGTGTCTCATTACACTCATCCTTCCACAACCGCACACACGACTGTCCGGAATCGTGCCGGTTGTCGCAATTCAGGAATCTAGAAGGAGGCGCCTACTCTCAAAGTACAAAGGTTCCTGTATAGCACAATCCGCTAAACACCTTAGAAGAGTGTGCAAAACAGGTCATGGAGGGACATGTAGGGGGAGGGTGGCCACTCACCAAAGCCGGTTTGGGGCACCAGGCTATGAGAGCCGAGCGCTGATAATTTCGGAAAAATTGTGTTGTGTGGGAGGCACGCGCCGCTCTCTACACGAACCGCCCTACATTTCTTAGAGTGAATACAGGCTGAACCCCGCTCTGGACAAGGCTTTTAGGACAACTGCGATCTGCTGAATCCCATCGAAATTTCATTCGCGGCACTGCCTGTTAGAGAAGATTAGAGAAGAGATATGTAGGAGTCCTAAAATGCGGAGTCTTCACATACGGCTATCAGCGCTCCTGAGTTGTGTCCTGATGCTCATTTACCTTTCTGGTTGTGGAGGAGGAAGCTCAACGTCATCAGGTTCGAGTGGATCCGGGAGTGGCTCCGGCGCAGGCAGTGGCTCTGGTTCGGGCAGTGGCTCCGGTGGAGGCTCTGGTTCCGGCGGCGGGTCGGTGACTCCAGCCACCGACAAAACTCTTCAGACGCAGGTGATGGCGGAAAATCTCGAAACACCCTGGTCGATGATTTTTGCACCCGATGGACGATTATTTTTTACCGAGCAGCCTGGCCGCCTTCGCGTGATGACCAGCTCCGGCGTGGTCGCTACTCCAGTTCTGGATTTGACCACCGTCACGGTCGGTGGTGAAGGCGGAACCACCGGCATGGATCTTGATCCCAATTTCGCGACCAACGGATACGTGTATATTCATTTTTGTCTAAACGACGGAACCGCTCATTGCCGGGTTGATCGTGTCATCGTCGATGCCAATAACGTTGGCACCATCGACAAAGTGCTTCTCGATTATCCCGTGAGTACCGGGCAATTTGATCACACCGGTGGCCGGTTGCGAGTCTCGCCAGATCACTTCCTTTACCTCTCGACCGGCGATCACACCGACGACAATTCAGCGCAGGACCTCACCTCATGGAATGGAAAAATTCTTCGCATGAACCTTGACGGCACTCCGGCGGCAGGGAATCCATTCCCCACGCAGAATCCATATGTGTATTCATACGGACATCGCGATCCGCAGGGGCTTGCCTGGGACAGTTCCGGCCAGCTTTACGAAACTGAACACGGACCAACTTCCAATGACGAAGTCAATATCATTTACATTGGCAAAAATTATGAATGGCCACTCTGTGTCGGAGTCTGCAACAACCCTGCGTACGTCGATCCCATAAAACTTTTTTCTCCACAGACAGCACCTCCCTCGGGTGCTACGTTTTATTACGGCAGCCTCATACCCGGTTGGGACGGCAGCTTTTTATTTGCAGTACTGGGACTTGATGGAAACACTTACGCGCATCATGTGCATCAGTTGAAATTCGACAAACCCGGCGGCACGCAGATTGTGTTTGAGCAGATCCTATGGCAAAACCAGTTCGGACGCATTCGTGATGTCGTTGAAGCGCCGGATGGTTCCTTGTATTTTTCAACCAGCAATCTTCCTTCTCAGACGGCCACCGCGATGCCGAACGACGACAAAATCATCCGCGCTCATCCATAACCAATGGCTTAAAAATAGATAGCCGTCCGTCGATCTATACTCGGCAGCTGTATCAGTGCCCTAGGGTTAAGGCTTCATAGACGAATCAATAATGAATGGCTCGGCGTTGGAAGTGCCGCCACACGGAGGAGGATTCAGCACCTCCACATTCATGTCACCTGCAACGGCGATATCGGAAGCTAAAATCTGCGCCGTGAGCTGAGTCGAGCTGACATAGGTGGTTGGGCGAGGCGAGCCATTCCATATCACACTGGAGGTTCTCGCAAAGTGATCGCCGTTCACCGTGAGTACGAAATCCGATCCGCCTACGGTTGTTGAAGAGGGAATGATGGTCTTCAGTGATGCAGCCGTGGTGATGGTAAGACGTTTAATTGTGGATGGCTGCCATGACACGCCCTTGGGCCATTCGGTGTAATAACTATAGAAAGTGTCGCCGAGAATGCCGGGATCGATTCCTAAGCCGACCGCATTGGCGTAGTTATATACAGGGGTTTCAGGACTCTTCCCAAGTATGACTTGCATCGGAGGCCAATTCAATCCGTCTACCGATTCGCCATAAGCGATATATTGACCGTTGTCCATGATCGCTACAAAGCGATTTCGATACGCGCTCCATGCCACCTGGGGATCTCCATCGGTCTGGCCGGTCACGGCTGGAAAAAGTTCGCTGGCTTTTCCTTCCATACCCGGCTGATTCCACTTCCCGTTGTAATATTTGTGGAACAATCCCGCGGCAGAGTTATTCAAAAATGCTTTCGCGAGAAGCTCGTCGTAAGGCGCTCTTGCCACCGATAAATAAGTGAAGTCATCGCACGGAACGTTGTTAACCGAACAACCACCAGGAAAATAGATGTAAAAGTACTTTTGCATGGTGGTGGGATCGGTTGTCACCACCAAGCTTCCGTCCCCAATTTCGAAGGCACCTTGCGCACTGTACGGACGAGGGGCGCTGATAATCAGTCCGAGATCTTGCCACGTCGCTCCCTCATCCATCGAACTGGCAAGACCCAGCCAGGACCAAAACGGCGCCGCAGGACGTTCCGCGTGATAAACAATGAGCAGGTTTCCAGCGCCAGGTTCTCCCTCGGGCACACGGTAGACAGGGCCGCCGCCAACATAATTCATGGCGTCCAAGCCGGCGGTTTTGGGCAATAGGAATTCGCTGGGCAACGGATTGGGATCTCCAGCAGGTAAGCCCAAAGGGTGATCTAAAGTGCCTGTTGATACCGTGATGGAGCCAGCCCGTTTTGTCAAACTTCCGTCAAAAGGATGGAAGCCTCCATCGCTGCCAAAGAAAAGATAACCCGATCCATCGCGCGTGCGCGCTACCCCTAGTGGCGTGTCGCTCCAGGCAAAGTATGGCCATTGGCCTGGGTTTTCAACAATGCCTTGCGGGAGGACGTAATAAGCTGCCTCCAGTCTCTCATGATCGGAGACGACGATGTCGTTCGCAACGACGCGTACCTGGCATTGAGAGGAATCATTTCCATCCGCAGCGAATCCGAAATTTTGAAATGAAACGGCGAGTAAAGCCACACACACGAGTTGCATATGAAAACGCATAAGAGAACCTCTATACGGTTGGGGGCGAAAAGCTAACTTGGATAGTATATGTGCCCCACGTTACTAAGGAACACAGGAGTTAATGAGAAGTTGTGAAGGGAATAGTCACTGCGACGGGTGGCCCATTCAAGCTTTTGGCTTGAGTGGGAATTTCAGATCTTCTCAACTTCTGCCATCCTGACCGGAGCGGATTATTACGAGCAGCGATGATTGCAGAGGGGACGGATCTTATGTTTTTGGGCGAGGGAATCGTCGAGATCGAGTCCCGAGTGGTCCGCACGAAAGAGCGCGGGAAGATTCCCTATCCAGCCGTCGAATTGGGCCACCCATCACCTTGCGAAACATGGAATTGTTATCACGAGCTTCAATTTGTCATTCCGAGCCGATCACAGCTCCGCTTGCGGAGCGGGAACGGGAGAGGAATCTGTTTCCCGCGTTCCTTAGTCCGTGGTAGAGCGGCGCTTCAGCGCCGCGTTCCAGCCCTGACATTAAACATATGGCTCTGCAAAGAGCCACTGATTTTCGCCCCTTCCCAAGGGATATCAGTCGGTGCCCGAGGTTCGCGTCCGCTGTGGCCCACCAAGCCAAACCGGGGCTTGAATGGGCCACCCTACGGTCTCACGCCTTCCAGTCATCTTTTTTGTAATAGAATCCGAAGCTCTGTACGGAATCGAGAAATCTATGCACTCGACTTTTATCGCCATGTTCTCCGAAATTTCTCGCACCGCAGTTGCAATGTGCTCTGCGGGCATCGCGCTTTTTTTGATCGGAATATTGGCAGCGAGGAACGACATCGCCAAGGCTCGCGGCTTGGACAAGATTGTAGCCTTTAGCAATTTGTGTGTGGCCATCCCGCTGGCGGTCTTCGGCGCGCTGCATCTCTCGGGCGTGCAATTTGTTCTGGGCGGCGTGCCGGAATACATGCCATGGCGTTTGTTCTGGGCTTATTTCGTGGGATTCGCATTGATTGCCGCATCCTTGAGCATCGCCATGAAAGTCGGGGTACGCTGGTCCAGCCTGCTGTTCGGAATCATGATGTTTTCGTTTGTCGCAATGCTCCATTTCCCTGGCGCGCTGCGCGACCCGCACAACAGAATTGTTTGGACAATCGTCTTTCGCGAAATGTCGTTCGGTGGCGCCGGCTGGATTCTTGCAGGAAATACAATGAACGGATGGCGCGGGCTAACCAAGAGCACGCTTATAAATGTGGGCCGAGTGTTGATCACGATGGCTTTGATTGTTTTCGGCATTGAGCACTTTCTGCATCCGACGGGTCTCCCTGGAGTCCCGCTCGAAAAACAGCTGCCGACATGGATTCCGGGGCGCGTGCTCATTGACTACGTTACGGGTGCAGCTCTTCTGTTTGCTGCGGGAAGCGTTCTGCTGGCCAGGAAAACGCGGTTCGTGGCGAGCTGCGTCGGCGGTTGGCTTTTGCTGATGGTCCTCGTCATCTATGGACCGGTCATGATCGGCGCGCTATCTCAACCGGCTATCGGAATTGAGGTGGAGGGGATCAACTACTTCGCCGATACGCTGCTGTTTGCCGGAGTGATCCTCGCGTTGGCGAGCGCGGCGCCGCAATCCGATGCGGTCGGGGAGCGAGTGTTCCACGTTCCAGTTAGAAATAAACTTGCGTCAACGCACACAGGAGCTTCTGCTCCAGAGTAACTGGCATTTAGCAGGCTTGAGACGGCCACCATCCTTAGTCCCGCACGAATGAATGAGGACGGGTCGCCCATTCAAGCCCGGTTTTGGCTTGAGTGGGGCAGTCCTACAGCTGGACAAATTTTTCCCGCCGCTCTTTCGCGTTTTACTGCCCTCCATTTCGATTCGATTTCCACTTGTCCGTTCCAGCCGGTTACGTAGTGGCGAAAACTACTCCACTCCCAATCCTCCGTACGCTCGCATAACCCGTGCTTCACCGGATTGCTGAATGTAGTCAGCTTCTCCACAAACTGTGGGTAGTTTCGAATGTTGAAGTCGTAATACCGCTTCTGCCAGAAATGCTCCGCGTTCTCAAGCAAGCGTCGCGATACTCCCCACTCAAGCCAAAGTCAGGCTTGAATGGGCCACCCATTCTTCAAAGTAACGTCAACAAGCGATAGGAGCTGCCGAAAGTAAGCATCCCCAGGAAGTTGGGGAGCGTCTGAATCATGTCCCATTAATTCACCTACAATATTTAGGACATGCAAAGAGCGCATTTCAAAACTCGATCTATTGCGTTGACGTTAGTGCTGCTCGTCACTGTTAACAGCTGGGCAGCAACACCTACCATCACGCCTGAACTCCCCGATCCCGGTTCTCCGGGCATGACGAAAGATCAACAGATAAAGCTCGGACAGCAAGTGGTGGCTGAGGTGTACAAGCAAATGCCGGTGCTGCCGGATTCCGATCCGGTGAGCCAATATGTTCAGCAGTTGGGGAAGAAGCTGGTGACGGTAATCCCGCAGCAGTATTCGTGGCCTTATCAATTTCATGTCATTCCACAGAAAGAAATCAATGCGTTTGCGCTTCCCGGTGGCCCGATTTTTATAAACATTGGAACCATCGCTGCTGCTGGCAATGAGGCTGAACTCGCAGGCGTTATAGCGCATGAAATGTCTCACGTCTATATGCAGCATTCGGCAAAGCAGGCTCCGAAGCAAGAGTGGGCAGGGCTTTTGGGTGCGCTTGGCGGGCTGCTGGGAGGAGGAGTTGGGCGCCTCGCTCAGATGGGAATACAGATGGGAGCAGGCACGCTCTTGATGAGGTATTCGCGGAAGGATGAAGCGCAAGCCGATGCCGTGGGCGCGATCATCATGTACAAGGCGAATTACAATCCAAAAGCGATGGCGGAATTTTTTCAGAAGCTGGAGGCACCGGCGGGCAGTGGCGGTCCGCAGTTTCTCAGCGACCATCCGAATCCGGGGAACCGCGTGCAGGCAGTGGAGAAAGAGATCGCAAACTGGCGTCCGAAAAATTATCTTTCGAACAGTCCGGCTTTCATTCAAGCCAAGCAGTCGGCCGGGAATGTAAAAGCCTATTCTGCGCAAGAGATCGCCGACAGAGCCAAACAAGGAGAGTGGGCCCGGCAAAATCGTCAAAGTGGAGCGATGCGCGATTCGCCAGCTGCTGCGGAAACCGAGGCCGGGACAGGTACGCTCGCCAATGTTAGTTATCGGCAGATCATGCCGAGCGAGAACTTTACTCAGCTTCAGCAAAACGCTTTTAACATTTCTTATCCTGCAAACTGGCGTGCTTTTGGAGGCCAGGATTCTTCTGTAATCATTGCTCCGGAAGCTGGGGTTGCGCAGGGAGCGATTGCTTACGGAGTTGTGATCGCGCCGGTTCCCGATAACGGTTCCACATCACTCGAACAAGCTACGGACAATTTGATCCAAGATCTGCAACAGTCGAATCCCGGACTCAGTAAGAGAGGTAACGCCCAACGCATCACGGTTGCAGGGCAAAAAGCCTTGTCTGTCGAACTTATGGGCACTTCTCCAATACAGAAGAATGGGCAGCCGGAGCCCGAGCGGGATTGGCTGGTTATAGTGGAACGTCCGAATGGCGGGGCAATGTCATTATTGTTTATTGCTCCAGAGGACGACTTCGCGCAGTTGCGGCCGAGTTACGAGAAAATGTTACAGAGCTTGCAGCTCAGATGAAAAACTGGTGAAGATCTACATTCAGATTTGTTCGCGAGTCGTTTCTGCTGCAGATTTTTCTCGACATAACTTCAAGATTTCTTTTCTTACATTTCAATCAAACTTGCATTTCATTTTAGACAAGCATCTCAACGCACCGGGAAAAATTCTACAAACTGGTGACATTGCGTTGACATCTGCTCAGGATGCCCGCTCTAGCATTTGATGGCTAACAGGTTAGAGTAATGTCGTTCGAACCTGCTGAATCCAGGTACTGACTTGCCCTCGCCCCGACTTAGCACCATTCAGCTTCAAGGAGAAATCCGCATGAAACGTCGCATTCTCGCTCTCACTCTCTGCTTTGGGCTGGTACTAATGTTTGGTTCCAGCGTGGCCCTGGCGCAATATAAATTGACCAACCTGGTTTCGAATCAAGTAGGAATGGCGAAACATATTGACCCTTTGCTCGTAAATGCCTGGGGGTTGGTTTATCCGCCCGGCGGACCCTTCTGGATTAGCGATGAAGGAACCGGTTGGTCGACACTCTACACAGGTATCGGAGTCAAAAAAAGCCTGGAGGTGGAAATACCTTCTCTAACCGACGCGGGTACGGGTTCGCCAACGGGAATTGTTTTTAACGGATCGCAAGAGTTTCAAGTTGAGGGATGGGCGTCGATATTTCTGTTCGCGACCCTTGATGGAACCATTAGCGGCTGGGCGCCGCAGTCAGATTTCAACAACTCCATTATTGCCGTGAAAAGTAAAGGGTCCGTCTACACAGGTCTGGCGATCACCAATAAGCCAGCAGGGAACCGCTTGTTTGCCGCCGATACCGCGAACAACAAGGTTGATGTATATGACGGTAGTTTCAGCCTGGTAACTTCGTTTACTGATACCACCCTGCCCGCAGGGTTTACGCCATTCGGCATTCAGGATATCAATGGTCAGGTATACGTTTCGTTCGCTGATTCAACCGGCGGTGCCGGTGGTTTTGTGGACATCTTCACGGAAGACGGAATCCTCTTGAAACAGCTTATCAGTGGCAGGCCGCTGAATCAGCCTTGGGGATTTGCCATGGCACCGAAGAATTTCGGGCCTCTCAGCAACACGCTGCTGGTCTCTAACAACACAAACCGAGGAACTATCAATGCGTTCAATGCATTAACTGGTCAATTTGTGGGCTCGGTAAGGGATACAAACGGCAAATTAATCTTTATCGATCAACTTTGGGGAATCGACTTCGGTGGTGGTTCAGCGAACAATGGACGCAAAAACCAGCTGTTCTTCACCGCAGGCCCGAGCAACAACCTGGCGGGAACATTTGGAGTGATCTCGCTTAAGTAGTCCGACGTACTGACGAAAATTGGACGGAGGTGGGCCGCTTTCGAGCGGCCTTTTTTATACTGGAATTGCCAGGCAATGCTCAGACATGCGCCGTTTGTGCTTGTTTCCTTCTAAGTAGCATACAGCTTTTCCTCTACGGAAATATTCCTTGATCTCTCGGGAAAACTTTCCGCATTGCTGCGATCCAGCAACGCATCTATGTACAAACGAAGCTTTTGCAGTATGGCATCATTCGTGCCAATTGACTATGCCTGGAGGTTTTATGTTCCATTTGCAGATTGAGAGAATAGGTGACGTGGCGATCATCCAATGTGAAGGCAGGATGATGCAAAGCGAATCTGTTTTTGAACTGCGCGATGCTGTTATGACGCAAAACGGCGTTTCGACTGTTTTACTCGATCTCTCTGAATTGGAAGCCATAGGAGGGGGTGGGGCGGGCATGCTCGTGATGTTGCAAAGCTGGACTCATTCCCATGGCATGGAATTTAAATTATTTGACCCTCAGGCCGCGGTAAAGCAAAAACTTCAATCGATAAGATCAGCGGCTGAACTGAAGATAGCTTCGATGGACGAGGTATTGCGCTTGCTGGGATGGGACGGTCCGCGAAGTGATATGCATAAATTCGAGTCCGTGGCTCCACGACATAGTGCGGCTTAGACGGCGACAAGCCGACGTTCATCGCTCTTTCGAAAAAGAAATTGGTCAGATGGCAAATTCTATTCGCGCCTTTTCGATTTCATCCAAAGAGTAGGCAAGCGCGGTAAGAACTTCAGTGGTGTGCTCTCCAAGAAACGGCGGTGGTAAACGATAACTGACAGGAGTACTCGATAAGCGGATTGGATTGGCGATGCTCCGCATTGCCCCGAGGATTGGGTGTTCCAGTTCGACGATCAATCCCCGGGCAATTGTTTGGACATCGGAGAGAGCTTCCGGGACGGTCTGAATTGCTGCCGCAGGTATTTCGGCAGCCGCAAGTCGTTTTACCCATTCGCACGAGGTGGCCGTTTCAAAAATAGCTTGAACAATCGGGATCAAGTTGTTGCGGTTCGCGATGCGAAGTTGGTTCGACACGAAACGAGGATCGCGCCCTAAACTCTCTTCCACACCGAGCAGCTGGGTAAAGCGTTTCCATAATGGTTCGGTCCCGACGCCAACCACAAAATATCTTTTATCCGAGCCACGAAATACCTGGTACGGGACAATACTGGGGTGCGCGTTTCCCCAACGTTCGGGTAGTTGTTGGGCATTCAAGAAATTACTGCCGATATTAATTAACCACGTCAGTTGCGAGTCGAACAAAGCCATATCCAGGTATTGGCCCCGTCCCGATTTTTCCCGGCCGTAGAGAGCAGCCGTAATTCCTAGTGCCGAGTAGATGCCGCAAGTCATGTCAGCAATGGCAACTGGATAGCGCATCGGCTCGCCATCCGGTTCACCGGTAAAGCTCATAAGTCCGGCTTCCGCCTGCGCAATGATGTCATAACCGGGTAATCCTGCTTTAGGGCTCACCAGCCCGTATCCCGAGATACAACAGCAAATCAATCGAGGATATTGAGCACAAAGTGTTTCGGGATCAAGGCCTCTGCGGCGCAGAGATTCCAATGAAGGATTGTTGATTAGGAACACATCAGCGGATGCGAGTAGCCGCCGAAGGATTTCCTGACCGCGAGGCTGATCAAAGTCGAGAGTCAGAGAGCGTTTATTGCGGTTGCTAGCGAGAAAATAAGCAGACTGATCCCCTACAAATGGAGGTCCCCATCCGCGAGACTGATCGCCGACTTGCCTGCGCTCAACCTTGATCACATCCGCACCCAGATCGCCAAGCAGCATGGCGCAATACGGTCCGGCCAGGGCTTCGGTCAGTTCAACTACACGTATGGAATCAAGCAGGGAAGTCACGCGGTTGGATTATAGAGGAAGAGGAAAGCTCTGCCTGTGTAGCGTTGACCGTTAAACGCGGTTTGCGTATATGACGAACGTCACTCTTCAAGAATTACCTTCTTCCGATGTGAGCAATATGCTTCCTAACCAACGTGTGCAATTGTTTTCACCTCCGGATCGGTAGAGGCAAAAGACATTTTTGTTTTCAGAGACTTACAAAGGACAGGGAATTGCACTTCCAGAGGCTTCCCAAGTTAAGTAGGAAAACAGGAGAAAAGACAAATGGACTACCTAATCTCAATCGCGGTCCTGGCATTCGTCACGCTCCCGGTATTCGGAGAAACTTTGCCGGAAACGCCTGCGCCTAGTTTTTCTTCCAGCCGTGTTTCCTACGAGGCCCCAGTCCAATCTGCCAACCTGTTGACGGTAAAAACTCAAGTCCCGGCTCATCGTTTTTTCGAGCGGAGCAACAACATCCGCTTCGCCGCATTAGCTGGACTGGTGGCTGCTGATGGTTTCACTACTCAAGCAGCTTTAACCGGTAGTGGTCATTTTCGTGAGATGAATCCAATTGCACGGCTTTTCGTCAACCACGGCATGGCTGGACAAGTAGCGGCATCCGCTCTGGGGTTGAGCGCTAGCACTGGAACTGCCTATCTGCTTCATAAAACTGGACATCATAAATTAGAGCGTTTGGTGCTCAATGGGTCCATTGGAATCGAGGCTGAAACGGTTAGCAGCAACACCTGGTATCTGCTTCACTAAGAGAACCGCTGATCCTCAATGACTCAAGTAACCCAACGAACATTTGCAATCGCTTTCAGGGTACGAGAAAATTGAGCACTCGACCCCATTCAACGAAGTAATTTTGATGATTTAGGAATAAAGCCAATTATGAGCAGCCGAACTGTACCCACTACTACAATTTCTGAGTTTAAAAGCAAGATTGAACAGCGCCAGGCGCGCGTAGCCGTAATAGGACTTGGTTACGTTGGATTGCCATTGGCACTGCTTTATACGGAACAGAGATTTCCTGTCACCGGCTTCGACATCGATGAACGAAAAGTATCGATCATCGCCAAGGGTGGCTCTTATATTTTCCGCATTCCCGCGACCGAGATCCAGGATGCGCGTGCTCATGGGTTTGAAGCCACCTCAGATTATGCGCGGCTGACTGAAATGGACGCCATTATTATCTGCGTCCCAACGCCATTGAACGAATATCACGAGCCCGATCTTAGTTATATTACCGATACGGCCAAATCAATCGCGCCCCATTTGCGCGTCGGGCATCTGGTGATTCTCGAGAGCACGACTTATCCCGGAACCACGGAAGAAGTGCTGGTTCCAATTCTTGAAAAAGGGAATCGAAAAAATCTCAAGGCTGCGCGTGGCGATAGCCCGGAAGGCGATCATTTCTACGTGGCGTTTTCTCCCGAAAGAGAAGACCCAGGCAACCAGACAGTAGCCCGTCGCGACATTCCGAAAGTGGTGGGCGGATTGAATCCGCAAGCTTCGGAATTGTCCGCAGCTTTATATGGGTCAATCTTCAATCGCGTCGTGCCAGTTTCGTCCCCGGCAGCGGCGGAAATGACCAAGCTGCTGGAAAATATTTATCGTTGCGTGAACATTGCGCTGGTTAACGAGCTGAAATTATTGTCGCTGCGCATGGGACTCGATATCTGGGAAGTCATTGAAGCGGCTTCCACCAAGCCTTTCGGATTTCATCCCTTCTACCCCGGCCCCGGCCTGGGCGGACACTGCATTCCGGTCGATCCCTTCTATCTGTCCTGGAAAGCAAAGGAGTGGGACTTCCGCACGCGATTCATTGAATTGGCCGGTGAAATCAACACCAACATGCCCTACCACGTCATCGACTCAGTGGCTAAGGCTCTGAATTCCCGAAAAAAAGCGCTCAACGGTTCCAAGATTCTGGTTCTCGGCCTCGCATACAAAAAAGACATCGACGATCTGCGCGAGTCTCCATCGCTAACTATTATTGAGTTATTGCAGGATGCCGGTGCGGAAGTCAGCTACAACGATCCTTACTTCCCCTCAGTTGGAAAAGGCCGAAAGTACGATCTGCAAATGAAGTGCGTTCCGCTGGAGAATCTGGGCCAGTACGATTGCACCCTGATCGTCACCGATCACTCGGATTACGATTTTGCGAAGATCGTAAAAGAGTCGCAACTCGTGGTCGATACGCGCAATGCGACCAAGGGAATACAGAGCCCGAAAGTTGTGCCCTGCTGATCGCGCAGACTTCACTTTAGTGCTACTGAGAGAACTACCTTCATGGCGCAAAGCCATGCAAACTTTGTCAATCCGGAATAATTTTTAACGATGAGGATCTGGGTAGTGGTTAGTCGGAGTCAGCAGGGGGATGCAGCGATAATGGCTTCGTATATTCATGAAGCGGCATACCAAAGAAATCGGTGATTCTGCCCGAAGGAATAAATCCATTTCTTTCATAGAAGCGGATGGCCCGCTGCAGCGGCATCGTAGTGTTGAGTGTCAGACGGACGCAGCCAGCGGTCGCTAAATCGTGTTCGGCGACATGAAGCAGATGTTTAGCAATCGAGTGTCCTTGCCACGCAGGTAACACTGCCATCCCTCGAAGGTGACCCTCCTCGCCTTCCATAGCCGCTGCAATGGTCCCAACGATTTTGAAATCTGCAATACCTGCAACATAGATTGTCATTTGCTGCATCCTTGCCCGGACGGCTTGTGGGCTTAGGACAGTATCTTCGAAGGCCTCACGAGTGTATTGAGATCGAAAGGGTTCAAAGGCCGATTCGAGACATGTGGCGACACTTTCCGCGTCTTGCGCTGTTGCTCTACGGACTGTGATTGAAATCGCCACTATCCTACTATCCCGATCTCTTAATTCTTTGTCGAAAAGTATTCAGTTCCTCAGCAACACCGCTGATTTGCAGGCAAACCCCTCAAAATCGCTTTTGTCTACATTGCTACCGGAATTTTCTTTTTCCCAAAGATATACCCGAACGCGTCCGGCTAATTTAGGCTCGCAATCCCTCTGCTTCTTAGTTCGAATTGCTCTTGTGCCATTTGAACAATTGCTTTCCCGATCGGGATCGACGCTGTGGCGGCAGGTGACGGCACATTTCTAACGTGCAGCATGTTTTTCGAGCACGTAAACACAAAATCATCGACGAAGGAACCATCCGCTCGCACCGCCTGAGCCCTTATTCCTGAGCCGCCGGGTTGCAAGTCTTCGCTTCGAATTTCCGGAACTAACTCTTGCAAGGCGCGCACAAAGGCAGCTTTATTGAATGAACGATATAGTTCCCCGAATCCCGTTTTCCAGTATTTTCGAGCCATGTGCCAGATGCCCGGGAAACGTGCTTCCTCCAGAGCGTCTCGTATGCTGAAGTCGGTTTTGCGATAGCCTTCACGCTTGAGAGCAAGTACTGCGTTTGGACCGGCCTCGACACCGCCTTGTACCCTGGTTGTGAAGTGCACACCCAGGAACGGAAACTGCGGATCCGGTACAGGATAGATCAGCGATCGAATTAAATTTTGTCGCTCGGGAACGACATCGTAGTATTCGCCACGAAAGGGCACAATGTGCAAATCGCTCTTTTCTCCCGCGAGCAAACTGATACGATCGCTATGCAGTCCAGCACAATTGACTACGTAGCGGGAGAGGAATGTTCCCTGCGTCGTCTCCACAACGTTTTCGGAAGCATTGCGGTGGAAAGCCAGCACTTCGCAATTTGTGCGAATCTGTCCTCCCTGGTGAATGATTAAAGCGGCATATTTTTCGGCAACAATTCTGTAGTCGGTAATTGCCGCGGTCGGAACATGCAAAGCCCGTAAACCGGAGCAGTGGGGTTCAAATTCGTGAAGCTCCTCCCGTTTTAACAAGCGAATCCCGGCAACGCCATTCTGTTTTCCGCGATTGAATAATTCTTCCAGTTTGGCGGATTCTTCGGCCTTGGTGGCGACAATGACTTTGCCGCATATTTGGAAGGGAACATCGTGTTTACGGCAAAACTCGACCATTGCGGCCGCGCCTTGGACGCAGGTTCGGGCCTTGACGGAGCCAGGCTTGTAGTAAATTCCGGAGTGAATTACGCCGCTATTGTGACCGGTTTGATGCTGCGCTAAGCCATTTTCCTTTTCGACCAGCAGAAGCTTCTGGTCAGGAAAGCGGCCAGCTAATTCCATAGCGGTCGATAGGCCGACAATGCCGCCGCCAATCACAACAAAATCAAAATGGTCATTCATTTGAGGCAATTTTATTCGTCTACTACCTCAGGAGGAATGAACATTTGGCTTCCTGTTAGAAAACTTCGCGCGCAAAGTTTTGTAGAGAATTAATTTAACTTAATTTTAGGTGCCTATCGTGGGCCGAAAATATCTTCTTTCCCTTAAGATCCAGCAACTTAGGTTTCGGCTTGCAATCTTTTGCAACAGTTGCAAAAACTCTCAGTCTTGACAAAGGATACGGGGAATGTACACTTCCCGAGTATATTGCTGTAATTGGAGTGAAGCATGCGCAATTTCGTCTTGATGTTGTTGTTGTCGGTTGCGATTACAGGTACAAGCTTAGTTGCGAGGGCCGACTCGCAACAGTTTAATGGTCCGAATGGAACGCAAACGCTGAACGCAAACACTAACTACGGTTGGAGTGGTGTCAGCTACATCCTCACATTGAGTGGAGCGAGCGGCTCTTACTCGGGATCGTGCGCATGGTTTACCCAGTGCAAGGTTTCCGCGCAATTTACAGACATAGTCAAGGGCATTACTTACACAGAAACTGTCACAGGTCTCTGGAACGGTTGGGGTTGGTCTAACTTTAATCTGGGCTACTCACAGATGCAGGCGCCAGAAGAGTCATCCCTGTTTGAGCTTGCCGCAGCAGCGCTGGCATTGATATTAGTGCTTCCGTTTGCAACAAAGCTTCGCCGCTCAGTTCAAGCCTAAACTTTCTCTAAATCTTTCAGCGCCTTCCGAAAACACGGAAGGCGTTTTTGTTTCTCCCCAACCGATTTATCCGGACTACCCCATTCGCCAGTCTGACTTGATAAATCTCAACGGTATTAAAGTCGGCAATATCAATAAAACTAGCCAGCAATAACTTGCTCCAGCCAGGTAAAGCAGCGACGGCAAAATAAAAAGTAGAGCCGCAATATCGCGTGACAGAGTGCGTCGCCATTCCGTGACCGCAAGCCGCGCATCAAGTACAAACGTGGCCGGCAAAATCAGTAACACGGCATCGCTCATCGATCCGTGGTAGCTAACCAAAACCGCGACCATAGTGGCTAGAGCAAAGTTTGGAGTCCGCGTCCCAGCCCATAAAAGTAACGTAACTGATGCGACGGCGATCACTGTAAGTAGAAGATTCGGCGGTAAGAAGCTACCAAAGAGGGACGCGAAAAAACACCGCAGGTTGGGAATGTCCGCCATCATTCCGCTCGCGCCATTAGGATGACTCGATATCGGCACGAACCATGAAATTACAGACTGGATATAGCATCGAAATCCTGTAACCCCCATCAATCCGGCTGAGGCGACCATTGCTCCCGTGGCAGAGACAATAAATCCCCATAACATAGTCCAGCGACGCCAAAAGACAAACAGCAGGATAATCGGGATCACAAATTGAAATTTGAAAATCGCCAAACCGAGAAAAATGCCGGCCAGAAAATTACGTTCTCGATAAAATGATGTTGCCGCAGCGGTTAGCAGCACAAAGAGTAGAATCGAATCCGCACCCTGGGTTAGAGCAAAAGCAACCGGCAGAAAGAGAAAAAATAGGGCAGGAGCCATCCATCGCCAGACTTGCTGGAAATTCTCGAAGTAGGGGAGCAATAGTCGTAAGCAGATTGTAAGCAAACCGAGATTTAGGGTGAGAAAGGATATATAAGCCGTCGGGAAGTTCAGCAACGACAAGGGAACAAATAGTAGCCCCTCGTAAGCTAACCGATCGAATACCAGAGGTTCGGTGTCCCCGTTCTCGGGATGCCCTTCAACAGTCCCGTTGCAATAGAGCTGGCTGTCATGCCCTGTACGAATTACTGAACCAGCTGCATATAGTTGCCGAAACTCAGCTGGGTTGTGGTACTCCGGCGAAGCACTCCTAATAATTACTAGGATCTGAACCGCCAGCAGAAATGCAGTCGCGGCAATGACAATCGGTTTGTAAAATCTTAAGTTTGGGACCATCCGCGGGCAACACGACTTTGTTCTTTATAGCCTATTCAGAACCCGGTAGGGCAAATAGCACTTAAACTTAAGTTACCGCAGAGGTAGCTTGGTATTCTCTTTACAGATCGGTTGGAGGGAAAAACCGCGAACTCTAAAGAGAAAACGATCCTCCCACGGATGCTACTCGCGAAGTTTGTGAAGCAGATTTCGCGCCTTTCAATCGCTCAGAAGCCCTATGTTGCGCTTCCAAAATCTCTTCCGTGGTCAAATTTTCCGCTAACTTCCTTTTTGCGATGCTGATCTTATTTTTTAATTCGAGCGTGGTCTGTTCGGATATCAAATACCACATGTAAGCGGAAATGGGGTCTTTCTTGGATTCTTTACCGGCGGAATACATTTCACCGAGAGCAATTTGTGCCTCTGGAATGCCCTGTTCCGCTGCCCGTTCGCAATCTGCGAAGTTCATGTCTTCAATTCTGCTTAATGGGAACTGGGGCGCTGGATGGTTATTGATGGGCTGATTTAATGTGAGATAGAGAAGCTCCATGCGGCTGGATACGCCCAGTTTGTCGAAAACTCGAAACAAGTAGTTTTTTACGGTGTGCTGGCTCAAGCCCAAGCGGTCAGCAATTTCACGATTACTTAATCCTTCCGCAAGGCTACGAACCACTTCCAGTTCGCGTTTCGAAAGAAGGTTCAATCCATTGGCACCCACAGCTCGTACCATAGGTGTTGCCGCGAGCGCTGTTATCGCAAAGGAAATTTGCTCGCTGCTGGCCCATATCTGCCCTTCATGTACCTGGCGGACACACCTGCACAGATTTTCGATGGACTCATGGCTGTTAAATACGCCTTGCGCGCCTGCGCGAAAGGCTTCCAGTGCCGTTTCCTTTTTAGAAGATTCCATGAGTACGATTGAACGAAGCTGCGGTACTAAGGCGCGCAGTTGCCGGAGCACATCCAGGCCTTTGAGCGGATCTTCTTCCAACTGACAGTTAATAACCAGGATATCGATATTTTTTGAAGAAATAGTTTTGATGATCTCTTGTGTGCTGCATGACAATCCCACTACCGTTAAACGGAGGTCGCGTGCCAAAGCGTCAGCGAGCAAGTGGGCATGAATACGAGTGCTGTCCGCAAGGAATACACGAATTGCCCCTTGAGCGGAGCTTGGATTGGCTTGCATACTACCTCCACGCGAGTGTCCGGCTGTCATTTATCTGCGGAGCAACGACAATATTCCGCGGGCAGAGAAACCTGCAAAAACGCTTTACTCTTTGGGGGGAGCGCCCTTTTTACCAACAAGGCCCAGAGGCAACTAATAGTATAGAACTTACAAGGAACATGCAATGAAATGTTGAATGTATTTGCATATAGGTAATCCATACCCTACCTTTTGTCCCATACAATTCATATTTATATTTTCTGGATTCCACATTGAGGGGATTTACTATTTAACTATTAATGTAAGTAATTGTTTATACATGTATTTAGCGCTTGTAAACAGAATTTTGATAATGCTTGGGATCAATGGGGAAGCTTTTACATCCAACTTCCAATAGAGAATAAATACCCTAAGTTAAACAGGCGTATAGTAGATAACTATTGACTATATATGGTTAATCTTTATTTCTTAAAGCCTTAGTGCCTCTTGCAGTCAGTTGCAGCTACTTGTAGATTAACCAAGTCAACGCTGGAAACCCCCACCAGTCTTGTCCCCCTCCCCGAATTAGGCAATCTTCAGAAGTGTTTCGTTTACGGGTCACTACATTCAGAGGGAATCCTCGAATGTGACTCAGAGGGCGAAGCTATGAGCAGCGATACCCAGATTAGTTCGATGTCTGAGGCCAAGATGGTTCTCGGAAAAGAGAATTTAAATTGGTATGCAGTACATACGCGCGCTCGACACGAAAAAAGAGTGGCACAACGTTTTCATGAGCAGGGTTTACCAACCTTTCTTCCATTAATCAACACAGTGCATCGTTGGAGCGACCGCAAAAAGACTGTGGAATTGCCGCTTTTCGGTTGCTATGTTTTCGTAAAAGCTGCTGCAACGCGCGAAGATCGCCTGCGGGTATGCCGAATCGAGGGAGTCTTCAAGATAGTAGGAGGGAATGGTGAAGGCACTCCCATTCCTGAAGATCAGATTGAAGCTGTTCGTACAGTTACATCTCAACAGCTGATTTGGTCAGAACATCCATTTCTGAAAATTGGGCAACGTATCCGTATTCGCAGCGGTGCCTTGGCAGGAGTCGAAGGTATTTTGACAGCACGAAATGGTGATCGGACGCTGATAGTTTCAATCGATGCGATCCAACGATCTTTAGCGGTACGCATCGAGGGGTACGATGTCGAACCTGTTTAGTTGAATTCGTTCTTATAAGCCCGGTTTTACTCTCGCTTCAATCTTCCGTTCTTGTATCAAAACACTATGTTTCAATCATCCACATTGCTGGTTGTAAGCAGGCGATCTTCCGCCCTCAGCATGGTGTCGGCTGTGGGAGAGGCGAATGCCTGGCAGGTCTTAACCGCGAGTAGCGGTTGGGAGGCCCTGGACCTCGCGCAATCAGAGGCCGGACCGGCGTTGGTGCTGCTTGATCTTTCCGAGGGTGATGCGGATGGTTTACACACATTAAGGTGGTTGCGCCGGGTTCGTCCTGAACTTCCGGTGATTATGCTTTCTCATGCAGAAGACGCCGCGCAGCGAGCCGAGGCAATTCGCCTGGGAGCGCAGAATTACTTATCCTGGCCGCTGGAAGAAACATCATTGCGCTTGGCGATTGCGCCGCATTTTTCGCAGAATAGTGGCCACTCCGAAATGGAAGTTTCCAGCGAAAACATAGAACAAGTACACGACGAGATGTTCTTTGTGGCCGCCAGTCCAGCGATGCGTCATCTCCGAGCGCAGGTGCAGTTGCTTGCCCAATCCGATTCGTCCTTGCTGATTGTGGGAGAAACGGGAAGCGGGAAAGAAATTGTCGCGCGCCTGGTGCACAAGCTTTCGGTTCGCTCGGATTTCCCGTTCCTTAAGCTAAACTGCTCGGCGCTTCCTTGTGACCTTTTAGAAGCTGAACTTTTTGGGCAGGACCGCCGAGTTGTAGCGGAAAGCTTGCGTGGTATTCCTGGCAAACTTGAAAATTCGGAAAAGGGAACGATTTTTCTTAATGAAATTGCCGATTTACCTATTTCTATACAAGCCAAATTGATGCGAATGTCGCAAGAGAAACATTTTTTCCGTGTTGGAGGCGACTCCCGCATGGAGGCCGATGTCCGCGTTTTGGCGGCCAGCGCAGCCAATCTGGAACAGGCTTTGGCGGATGGCAAGTTGCAGGAAGATTTGTACTATCGATTAAGCGCGTTTACGATCTATGTGCCACCGGTGCGGCAGCGGAAAGAAGATCTCCCGCTCCTTATGGGCCACTTTATGAATCGCCTGTCCCGGCACTATGATTTGCAATCCCGGACATTCTCACGGGTTATGTTACAAGCCTGCAAAGGCTACGACTGGCCGGGAAACTTGCGCGAACTGGAAAATTTCGTCAAGCGATATTTGGTGGTTGGCGATGAGGAGCTGGCATTAAGGGAGTTGCAACGAAAACTGGAAGCGTCTCTGGAAGCGCCTGTTGAACGCATGGAAATCGTGGCAGCCTCGGGAGCCTCTGCTCACTCCAATGGCAATGCTGAATCGCACGGGTTTCATGTGGAGAAGAATGGCGGCAATGGTTCTAACGGAAGCAATGGTCATCAAGAGGTAAGCGTTGATAATTCGTATTCCGGTCTGCGCTCTCTGCTGCAAAGCGTAAAAGGGGAAACCGAAAAGAATGCCATTCTTAGCGCCCTTGAGCAGACACGATGGAATCGCAAATCAGCGGCGAGACTGCTTAGAGTAAGCTATCGGACGTTGCTGTATAAAATTCAGCAGTATCATTTGAGCCCTCCATCTTCCTATTTGCCGCAAATCATACCGGGCTCCGGAGTCAAAACGAACGGTCATGAAGGCTAAATTGAATCGCGCCGACGATCAATATGGAGTAGCGATGAATGAATCTACAAATTTTGTAGTTCCCGGAAGTGCCAGACGATTGTCATCGAGAATCTCGACAGCAGTAGTCGTGGGAATTGCTCTTCTACAGACGAGCTTACTGCTTGCTCAAAACGTTTCGAGCAACACAGTCACCGCAAATCCTCCTGCGGCCAGCAGAAATGGTTCGATCGATACGAATGCAAGTGGCGCGACCAGCAAGCCGCACGACAACACGTTTGTAATCGGCAATGATGACGTATTGGCTATCAATGTATGGAAAGAACCGGATATTTCGCGCTCGATTCCAGTGCGCTCCGATGGCAAGATCTCTCTGCCCTTGGTAGGCGAGCTGCAAGCTGCTGGACAAACCCCGCAACAGCTGGAACAACTGATTGCCGGGAAATTAAAGAGCTATATTTCCGAGCCAGAAGTCACGGTCATCGTGCAGCAGATTAACAGTCAGAAATTCAATATCCTGGGGCAGGTGACGCGTCCGGGTGCATATCCCCTGACCAACTCCCTCACCGTTCTGGACGCACTTGCGCTTGCAGGCGGCTTTCGCGATTTCGCCAAGCAAAAGTCAATTTACGTCCTTAGGCAAAATGCTGATGGCGGAGAGACGCGGCTCAATTTCAATTACAAAGACGTAATCAAGGGAAAAGATTCCGCGCAGAATGTAAGGCTGCAGCCGCGCGATACGATTGTGGTTCCGTAATCACTACTAGATGCGAACCATGCGATTCATAAGCATAGCCATTCGATTTAGCCTTTTATTAACCGCAGCCAGCATACCGCTTTGGTCGCAGGTGAATACGTCTTCGTCCCAACAAGCCGGTACGCAGCAAACTGGATCTCAGCAGACTCCAGGCGGAGTTGAAGACGTAACCGGGGGCGCTACAACGGACAGTTCAAACTCGTCGCAGGCGCCTATGATTACGCCCTCTCCGGTGGGAGGCGGAGAAGGATATGCGCTCGCTTATGCGTCGGAAACACCGCGCACCAATTATTTGCGAGGGGGCATAGTTTTTGGCGTGGCCTACGACGACAATGCGCTTTCGAGCGGCGCAAAACCCGTCAGTGACGTAAGTTATTCGATCGCGCCGAATATTGCACTCGATCAAAGCCGGTCGCGCTTGCACTGGACGTTGTCATATAGTCCGGGATTTACCTTCTATCAGCGGTATACCTCCTATAACCAGAGCAATCAGAATCTTGCCGCAAATTTCAGCTACCGACTAAGCCCGCATGTAACTTTCAGTGCGCAGGAAGCTTTTACGAAAACCTCGGGTTCCTCGAACCAGTTCACGCCCAACGAAACCGGCAGCTCTTCGGGCGTAGTGCAAACACCCAATGAAACCATTATTGCTCCCATTGCTGACATGATCTCCGATAGTTCTTCAGCGCGTCTGAGCTATCAATTCAGCCAGAATGGCATGATCGGAATCACTGGAAACTTCTCCCAACTGCATTATCCGAATCAAAGCCAGGTGCCAGGCCTGTTCGATTCGAACACGAGCGGCGGCGGCGCGTTCTATACACATCGTTTGTCGGGGAAGCACTATATCGGCGCCACGTATCAATTTCAGAAATATCTATCGCGTGCTCCCAACGTTGGCGGTCAAACTACCCAGAGTCATAGTTTTGTGGGCTTTTATACCTTCTACTTCAAGCCGACATTCTCGTTTTCATTATTCGGTGGTCCACAACATTCGGATACCAGCGGTTTTGGAGTATTGCCACTTGATATGTGGTCGCCTTCCGGGGGTGGGAGCGTGAGTTGGCAGGGACAACGCACCAGCATCTCGATGGGTTACTCCCGGCGGATTACAAATGGCGGCGGGTTACAAGGGGCGGTGACATCCAATAGCGCTGACGCGAATTTGCGCCGGCAGTTAACGCGCAACTTGAACGCGACTTTTGGAGCCAGCTACGCTACCAACAAAGTTCTGGACGCTCTCCCATCATCCGATACGAACGGCCATAGTATTTCTGGAAGCGCCGCTCTGCAACGTGCCTTTGGAGAACATTTCAGCATGATGCTCGGGTATTCGCGTTTACACCAAACCTATAACAACATTGAGGCGATCTCGATAGCGCCCGACCGGGACCGAATTTCATTTTCGATGTCCTATCAATTTCAGAGGCCCTTGGGCAGGTAAGAAGCGATCATGGTGGAAGATCAAGAAGAAAAAAGTTCAGAAGGCCCGGACTTAAATAAGTTTTTAGGGATAATCCAGCGCCGTCACTGGCAGTTCTTGATCCCATTATTTGTGGGCTGGGGGTTGGTATTTGCCGCGAGTTGGGTGTTGCCTTCCACTTACAAATCGTCTACCACCATCCTGATCGAGCAGCCGACGGTATCGAAAGATCTAGTGCCATCGAACGTAAACGATAACCTGCAAAGCCGGTTGCAAAGCATCACGCAACAGATTCTCAGCCGCACTCGTTTGATGCACATCGTCGAAGCTCTAAACCTTTACAAGGATCAGCAAAGTCACGCGACTCCCGACGATTTGGTCGAGCATATTCGGAAGGACATTGAAATCGAGCTGGTGCGTTCTCCGGGAACCGATCAGCTTACGTCTTTTAACGTCTCGTTTTCTTCGCGCGATCCCCACATTGCGCAGCAGGTCACCAGCGAGCTGACCAATCTATTTATCAGCGAGAACCTGGAAGTTCAAACCACCCAATCGGAAGACACCACCAAGTTCTTCGAAGCCCAACTGGAAGAAGCCAAAAACAATCTGGCCGCACAGGAAGAAAAAATCCGCGAGTTCAAGGCTCAGCATGTTTCGGACTTGCCTGGCCAGTTGCAAAGCAATTTGGCGATTCTCAGCGGACTGCAAAACCAGCGGCAAACCGAAGAAGACAATCTTGACCGCGCCAAGCAGCAGAGTGTTTATTACCAGTCTTTGTTGAGCCAATATCGCAGTCTGCAAAGTTCGCCCAAGAGCGGCGGTGGGGGCGCGCCAGTAGGACTTGCAGGGGTTAATCAGGAGATGGACAAACTTCGCGGTCAGCTCGCCGATCTTATGTCACGGGGTTATACCGACCGCCATCCCGACGTTCGCAAAGTGAAAGATCAGATCGCGCAGACGGTCAAGATGCGGCAGCAAATCCTCTCCGATATGAAATCGACGAATCAGACAGACGGCGCGGCTGCGTCATCGCAGGACGCTACTGATTCGCAAGATACGGCGGCGATGGCGGAACTGAAGAGTCAGCTACAGGCCAACAAGATTGAAATCGCGAACCGCGAGCGCTCGATTGCAGCATTAAATACAAAGATCTCCGACTATCAAGGGCGGCTTGGACAGGAGCCGGTGCGTGAGCAGCAACTCGCGGATTTGAGCCGAGGCTACGATCAGTCGAAGGCAAACTATGACGATCTGATGAAAAAGAAGAACGCGTCAGCGTTGTCGACTAGTTTGACTGAGCGGCAGCAGGGAGAACACTTTCGGGTTCTCGATCCCCCCAGTTTGCCTGTGAAACCCGACTTCCCCAATCACTTGAAGTTGTGTGGAATCGGGGTGGGAGTTGGGTTGTTTCTGGGGATTGCGCTGGCTGGCGGAACGGAGTTTCTCGACGACCGCATTCACAGCGAGAAAGAATTAAAAGCGCTGATTCCGGTGGGTGTGCTTTCTGAGATTCCGAGCATTGCTACTCCCGCAGAAGAAGTTGAACAAGCACGCTCGGCCAGGCTGGCCTGGGTTGCTGCCGCCGTAACATTTACTTCCATTCTCGCGGGTACGGCATTTAGTTTCCTTCGCGGTTAGCCGGTTTTGTGTTTAGTTTGAAAGCGAATGTATAAGAAGTTCTACAATCTGCAGCGAAACCCCTTCGAGATCAGCCCTGATCCGTCGTTCCTGTTTCCCACCAGGAGACACAACGAAGCTCTGGCCGCGCTTTATTATGGCGTTCGCCGTCACAAAGGCTTTGTAGTTATGACGGGCGAGGTGGGTACAGGCAAAACTATGTTGGTACGCTGCCTGCTGCAGCTGCTCAATCGCGACAACGTCAGTTACGCCTACATTTTTAATAGCCGGTTATCGCCGCACGAATTTCTGCAATACATTGCCGGAGATTTCGGGCTTTCCGTATCCGGCAAAACAAAAGGCGAGTTGCTGTTGGAATTAAGCCAATATTTAATCACCCGTCATCATCAGAAACTCACAACGGTACTGGTCGTTGATGAAGCGCATCATGTATCGGCGGACGTCTTAGAAGAGATCCGGCTGCTTACTAACCTTGAAACTACGCAAGAAAAGTTGTTGCAGATTCTGCTGGTGGGGCAGCCCGAACTGGATGAGAAGCTCGATTCGGTTGAGTTGAGGCAACTAAAGCAAAGAATTGCGTTGCGTTCCCAACTTGAGCCGTTAGATTTGGAAGAGACGCGGGGCTATATTCATCGTCGTCTTAATCTGGCGGGAAGCACAATAGAAAGAACTATGCAGCTATTTCCTGACGACACGATCGAGAGGGTGCATTGCCATTCGCGCGGCATCCCGCGCTTGATTAACACAATTTGCGAGAATGCGCTAATCACCTCCTTTGCCAAAAAGGCCGTAAGCGTGTCGGCAGATGTGATTGAAGAAGTAGCTCTTGATTTCCGCCTTGGAGTAACACATCCCGTAGTGAGAGAAGTTAAGACGCAAGCGGACCGGAGTAATCAAGACGCCTTACAGGCTGTCAAAACGTTACTTCAGTTACACGAATATTTACAGAGCATGCGGTCCGGAGGGGTAGAATCCTCATTGGACACGTTGCCGAGGACCTTCAAACAGTGAGCCGCATATTTGAGGCGTTGCAAAGATCCGAAGCCGAGCGGGCGGGAGTTACACAGCCTGAGCCGTTCTCGCTGGCGACAGAACTTCTGCGAAATGCGGAACGTAGTCTCGAAGATGCTGCTGAAATTAAGCACCATCCCGGAGTTGGCGGAAATGGAGTCGAAAGCAGAATAGGGACGGCAACGTTTGAGGAATTTCAGACTTTACCTATTCATCTTGCTCCCAACAGCCGCTTGATCTGTCTAACGGATAAAGAGAGCCTAGGGGCGGAGAAGTTCCGGTTTTTGTCAGTCAGACTACGTCAACTACAACAAACACGCCCTCTCAAAAAACTGCTGATCACCAGTACGATTCCGGAAGAGGGAAAGAGCATGGTTTCCGGCAATCTTGCCGCCGTATTGTCGCGCAAGAAACAGCAGAAAATTTTGCTGCTCGAAGGTGATCTGCGGCGTCCGGTGCTGAGTTCGCGTTTTGGACTGGGGAAACTGCCGGGGTTAACAGAATGGCTGCATCAGGAGCCCACCCCAATCACCAGCATCTACCGCCTGGAAGGGCTGGGATTGTGGTTTCTGCCAGCAGGGAAGCCATCCGACAATCCTCTGGAACTGATGCAATCCGGCCGTCTGTCCACATTGATGGATCAGCTGGCGGCCTGGTTTGACTGGGTTATCATCGATTCGCCTCCAGTGTTGCCTTTGGCAGACACGAGCCTCTGGATGCGGCTGGCCGACGGCATTCTTTTGGTGGCAAGGGAAGGCGTAACTCAAAAGAAGCAGTTGCAAAAAGGCCTGGAGATATTAGAATCATCGAAGTTGCTGGGCATGGTTTTAAATAGCAGCTCCAACAGCGACCACGAAAATTATTACCAGCGTTATAGTTCATCCGCTTCCCCGGCGGAAAAAGATGCGAAGCCAGTCTTAGAGTTGGTAACAGAAGAGTAGCAAGTCCGTTCGTATTCGTTCCAGGCAGTTCCTCCCCCCAGACAGTTTCAAACCTATGACTCAACTTGTTAGTGATCTCTCTAACAGCAATCCATATGTCCGTGTTCCCACCAAGAATGGAACCGAATCAAGAGAGGGTGTCGTGAATGTGAGAAGTTCCAAACTAGATGCCGGTTTGCTCATGGTTCGACCAAACACTGAGCTGGATCGTAGTGTTCTGGACGAAGAGTCTTTTCATCGGACCATTTCCCTTGAAAGAAAGAGAACGGAGCGTTCCCGCAAGCCCTTCCTTCTCATGCTGCTCGATCTAGGGCACTGTTTGCCTTCCGACAAGGACGGCAAGATCCTCGGGAAGGTCATGGCTGCGCTCTCCCTGTCCACTCGTGAGACTGACGTCACCGGCTGGTACGCGGGCAATTCCGTCGTCGGCGTGATGTTCACAGAAATTGCCATCGATAGCAAGGGCTCGATCCTGAGTACCATGATGACACGGGTAAGCGAGACGCTTCGCAGTAATCTGAGTCTCGATCAATTTAACCGGATCAGTATCTCCTTCCATCTATTTCCCGAAGACTGGGATCACGATATTCCGGAACGCCCCAGCAATCCCACGCTTTATCCCGATCTGTCGCGCCGCGACAAATCGAAAAAATTGTACTGTGTCTTGAAGCGCTTTATGGATGTTGCAGGCAGTCTGCTGGCGCTAATCCTGTTTGCTCCAGTGTTCTTGCTCATTGCGGCGGCCATCAAGTTGACATCGAAAGGTCCGGTTTTTTTCGAACAGAAACGAGTTGGCCAATATGGTAAGTCTTTTGTATTTCTGAAATTCCGGTCCATGCACGTTAATAATGATGCCAGCGTCCATAAGGAATACGTCCGGCAATTGATTGCAGGGCAGGCGGAAGCGAAGGCTACGGGGAATGGCGAAACAGTTTTCAAGATGACCAATGATCCGCGGATCACCAAAGTCGGAGGATTCCTGCGGCGTACAAGTCTCGATGAGCTTCCGCAATTCATCAACGTATTGAGAGGCGAAATGTCTTTGGTAGGACCCCGCCCAGCGATCGCATACGAAGTGGAAGCTTATGACATTTGGCACCGCAACCGCGTTCTCGAAGCGAAGCCGGGAATTACCGGACTTTGGCAAGTAACTGGACGAAGCAAAGTGACCTTTGACGAAATGGTGCGTCTGGATCTGCGTTATGCGAAGTCCTGGTCTCCGTGGATGGATTTGGTCATCCTTCTGCGTACTCCCGGAGCGGTGGTATTCGGAGAAGGCGCGCATTAGAGCACAGAGTAGTTAGCTGGAACTCCCCTCCCAAGTTTTTGGTTAGAAATAAAGACAGACCTCCCCCAATCTGTCTAACTTTTCCACACACACCTTGAACAAATTTAAGAATGCTGGCGGTGAAACTATGGTCAAGTTTGGCGTAGTCGGATACGGATATTGGGGACCAAACGTAGTCAGAAATCTCGATCAGATTGAAGGATCGCAGGTGATCGCGGTGTGCGATAAAAGCCCGCAGTCGCGCAAGCGAATTCAAAAAGCACATCCCAATGTGACGGTTACGGCGGAGTCGGCGGAATTGATGGCCTCACCGGATATCGATGCCATCGCGGTGATCACACCCGTGTGGACGCATTATGAACTTGCGAAGGCCGCGCTTGAGCACGGCAAGCATGTGTTCGTTGAGAAGCCGTTCACCAGTTGTGTGGCGCAGGCGGAAGAGCTCATCAATCTGGCCGAAAAGAAAAATCTTAAGATCATGGTGGATCACACCTTTCTGTTTACCGGGGCAGTGAGAAAGATCAGCCAATTGCTTGATGAGGGCGCGCTTGGCAAGCTTTACTACTACGATTCAACACGCGTGAACCTGGGCTTGTTTCAGCACGATGTGAATGTGATCTGGGATCTGGCTCCGCACGATCTTTCGATCATCGATCACCTGATTAAAGAAAGCCCTGAGGCCGTCAGCGCCACCGGCCAGACCCACTTGAATGGTCACGAAGATATTGCGTTCATTACTGTCTATTTTCCAGACAAAATCATCGCCCACATCAACGTGAACTGGCTTTCTCCAGTGAAAGTTCGTACCACGCTCATCGGTGGTGAAAAGAAGATGCTGGTATGGAATGATCTCGAAGCCGACGAGAAGATCAAGATCTATGACAAAGGTGTCCACATCACCAGCCGTCAGGGACTTTATAACTTGCTGGTGAATTACCGGTCAGGAGATATGTGGTCCCCGCAAGTCGAACAGGTGGAAGCCTTAAAGCTCGAACTTTCTTACTTTGTGGAATGCATCGCCGAAGGCAAGACTCCCCACAATGATGGCAAAGCGGGCATGAGAGTAGTCAAGTTGCTCGAAGCAGCCAGCAAGTCGCTTAATCAAAGGGGCGAGCTGGTTTACGTCTAGTGCTTCAGTTAGCTATTTCTGCCGATCTGAAATCTCAATGTCTGAGCAACTTTACCTTCGTCCCAATGTGGTTGTGGAGCCTCTTGTCCATCATTGGTATGCCTGGTCGCACTTGATTGCTCCGGCGACAGCAGCCCGGAACGTTACAGAACGCCATCTGCGGATCATTGATTCTTTTCTAAAATCTCCGTCTTCTCACGCTGCGGCGGTCCGAAATCCAAAGATGCTGGGCGGCCCTTTCATGGATCTGCCGGACGAGCGGATCGAAGACGTCAAGCAACTGGCTGTTGAAACCAGGGAAACAAAACTGATAGAGCTTTCCCGCGCTATTTGCGAGCTCGACGAACTGCTGCGCACCCAAGCTCTCGGCTATTCCCTAGAGTCTCTTTATCAGCAAGTCCCAGAAGCATTGCAGGGTTATGTGGAGTTAGTTTACGACCTGCACAATCATCCATCGTTTCGTCTGATCGAACCTTTGCTATACAAAAGCCCCTACTACGACCAATCACTGCAATCGCTGATGTTGTCCTTGATCAGCGAGGACGAACGGCCTTTTGTTTTAAGCACGCCGAGATTTAAGGGGCAGGGCAACATCCATTGGCAAATTCCTTTTGCCAACGAAAAAGTTGACCGCCTGTTTCAGTTGAAAGAAAAACCTGCTACGTTCGCGCAGATCAAGCACCTGCTGCAAACATCTAGTGAAGATGAGGGTACACTGCGGTCATTTTTTACAGTAGACGTGCCACGGCAATATCAGAGCTATGACGGGAAAGGGGCTCGGTGGCGTTACTTTGGCCACGCTTGCATTCTGCTGGAAGCAGGCGGATCGAGCATCTTGATGGATCCGGTTTTAAGCTATACCTACGAAAACAACGTTTCGCGGTACACCTACGAAGATCTTCCGCCGGTCATCGACTGTGTTCTTATAACCCACAACCATCAAGATCATCTGCTGTTTGAAACCCTGCTGCAACTGAGATCGAGAATTCGGACTATTGTCGTGCCGCGGAATGCTGGCGGTTCACTGCAAGATCCATCGATGAAGTTGATCTTAAAGAATTGCGGTTTCAAGAATGTTATCGAGATCGAGGAAATGGAGCAGTTGCAGTTTGGCCCTCTTGAACTTACAGGTCTTCCATTTCTGGGCGAGCATGGCGATCTCGACATTCGTACCAAGATGGCGTATCTGGCTCGCGTCAATGGATATTCGCTCCTGTTCGCGGCGGATTCCTGCAACATCAGCCCTAAAATGTACGAACACGTTCATGCATTGACCGGGGATGTCGATGTTCTGTTTGTAGGAATGGAGTGCGATGGCGCTCCCATGTCATGGCTTTACGGTCCATTGCAAACCGAAAAGATGGAACGAAGCAAAGACCAATCGCGCCGCCTGGCAGGATCGAATTGCGAGCGAGCTCAGGGTATCGTGGATCAGTTTGGCTGCAAAGAAGTCTACGTCTATGCCATGGGACAAGAACCGTGGCTCAACTACGTAATGAGCGTCAAATATAGCGAGCTGTCCAATCCGATTATTCAATCCAATAAACTGATTGAGAACTGCCGCCAGCAAGGCATTGTAGCCGAACGGCTATTTGGGGAAAAAGAAATTCTGCTCGGCTAGAACTGCCGAGATTCTCACCTCTACAATGGTCTCCACCTTTTCCAATACGCCAATATCAGGCAACACAGAGCGCGATCAGTTGCTCTTTGCCTGGAACAATACGCATAGCGATTATCCCCGCAACGCAATTATCCATCAGCTTTTCGAGGAGCAGGCAGAAAGGCGCCCCAACGCAATCGCATTGAAATTCCGCGATGAGCAGATGACTTATCGGCAACTCAACGAAAGAGCCAATCAGGTGGCATATCGGCTCCGCGAATTGGGTGTCGGTCCCGAAGTCATGGTCAGCATGCTGCTGGAACGCTCATTGGAAATGTTTGTTGGCATGCTGGCAATTCTCAAAGCAGGAGGAGCGTACGTTCCCCTGGACGCAAGCTATCCAGCGGAAAGGCTGGCCTTCATGGACGCTGACACCAAAGCGCCGGTCACGCTGGCGCAGGGATCAGTTTTCAATCGGACTGCCAATCAAAGCTGGTCAAATGCAAAGGTGCTGCTTCTCGGCGAAGAGAATACCGAAATTGATCGCCAGAGTAAGAAAAATCCGGATAACTTCAGCAGTGCGGAAAATCTTGCGTATGTGATGTACACATCCGGTTCGACGGGTAAGCCCAAGGGCGTCATGGTGAACCATCGGGCAGTAATCCGGCTGGTCAAGGACACAAATTACATCGACCTCAACGAAAAAGAAATCTTCCTACAGTTCTCGCCAATCTCATTCGACGCTTCGACTCTGGAAATATGGGCGCCGCTACTCAATGGTGGAACGCTTGCCATCATGCCGCCGGACACAGCCTCGCTCGATGAAATCGGAGCGGCGATTCGGCGCTTTGGCGTGACCACAGCATGGCTGACTGCTGGACTATTTAACGTAATGGTTGAGCAGCGTCTGCAAGACCTGCGGCCGCTACGACAATTAGTTATAGGCGGGGATGCGCTTTCCCCAGTTCACGTGCGACAGGCGATCGAGGGGTTACCTGGTTGCCGGCTAGTCAACGGGTACGGCCCCACAGAGAACACTACCTTCACCTGCTGTCACACGATTACAGCCGAAGACGCGCAGAGAAGCTCAATTCCAATTGGAAAGCCGATCGCGAATACGCAAGTTTATTTGCTCAATGCCGGCAACGAGCCAGTTGCCATTGGCGAAGAAGGAGAATTATGCATCGGGGGGGATGGACTGGCACGCGGATATCTGAATGAGCCTCAATTAACGGCAGAGAAGTTTGTTAAACATCCCTTCTCCGCAAATCCGCAGGCATATATCTATAAAACCGGCGATCTCGCACGTTATCGTCCCGACGGCATCATTGAATTCATTGGACGTGCCGACAATCAAGTCAAGATCAGCGGCTACCGTATCGAGCTTGGGGAAGTCGAAACCGCGCTCCTGCAATATCCAGATGTACAGTCGGCGGCAGTTCTTGCCAGGCAAGATACTCCCGGGGAAAAGAAGTTGGTTGCTTATATCGTTCCGCAGCGAAGGGGGTGCCCCATTGCAGAACTGCGAACATTTTTACAGCAGAAGCTTCCGCCTTACATGTTGCCTTCGGCATTTGTGATGCTAAATGCCCTTCCGCTCTCGCCCAATGGCAAAGTTGACCGCAGCGCATTACCAGCTCCCGAAAACAATCAAACCGAAAAAAGCAATGCGCCTGCCACAAAACATACCGATACTGAACAGACTATTGCGACTGTTTGGCAAAGAATTTTGGGAATGAAGCAAATCGGACTCAATGATAACTTTTTCGATGCGGGCGGCGACTCATTGCAATTGCTCGAAGCGCATGCCGAGCTGCAGAAGCTGATTAGCTCCGATCTGCTCATTACCGATTTGTTCGAGCACTCAACCATTAAGAGCCTGGCACAGTTTATTGGTGGCAAGAAAACCAGCTCGGGAATTCGCGATGCTCAAGAGCGGGCTCGCAAACAGCAACGGGCATGGGCACAGCAGAAACCCTCCAGAGTGGTCCAGACTTCATGAGCAATTCGGAAAATCTAAACGGAATAGCCATTGTCGGAATGGCGGGACGCTTTCCTGGTGCGAAAGATGTTCATGAATTCTGGAACAATCTCGCGAATGGAGTGGAGTCGATCTCGCAGCTGAAAGAAGAGGATCTCGAAGCCGGAGACGCCATGCTCTGGAGCCAGCCCAACTTCGTTAAAGCGCGTGCCGTCCTTGACAACGTTGATCTCTTCGACGCCAATTTTTGGGGAATGTACCCAAAAGAAGCCGAGGCGACCGATCCGCAGCAGCGCGTCTTCATGGAGTGCGCATGGAATGCTCTGGAAGATGCGGGATATGATTCGCAAACTTACAAAGGCGCGATTGGAGTATTTGCCGGTTGCAGCATGAATACGTACTTTCTGCGCAATCTGTGCAGCGACCGTGATTTCGCCGAAGAATTCGCCAGAACTTATCAGGTCGGGTCCTATCAGACTCTGGTAGGAAACCACATCGATTTTCTCTCCACAAAAATTGCTTACAAGCTGAATCTTCGCGGGCCTGCTTATACCATCCAATGCGGCTGCTCAACATCGCTAGTTGCGATTTGCCAGGCATGCCAAAGCTTGTTGAGTTACCAATCTGATATGGCGCTGGCTGGCGGCGTTTCCATCAGCTTTCCGCAAAAGCGCGGTTACCTCTATCAACCCGACGGCATGGTTTCGCCGGACGGGCATTGCCGGACATTCGACGCTAAAGCACAGGGAACGGTATTCGGCAGTGGCGCAGCAGTAGTTCTATTAAAAAGACTTGAAGATGCGGTTGCGGATGGCGACCATGTTTATGCCGTTATCAAAGGATTTGCGCTTAATAACGATGGTTCGGCCAAGGTGGGATATGCCGCTCCCAGCGTCGAAGGGCAATCGGAAGTAATTGCCATGGCGCAAGCTGCGGCTGGAGTTCCTCCGGAAGCGATCAGCTACGTCGAGTGTCACGGTACTGCGACGCCACTCGGCGATCCTATAGAGATTGCGGCCGCGACTAAGGCATTCCGCGCCAGCACCGAGGCCAAGGGATTCTGCGCGATTGGAACGGCTAAGACCAATGTCGGACACTTGGACGTAGCGGCTGGAGCAACTGGACTCATTAAGACTGTGTTGTCTTTGAAAAATGAGCTCTTGCCGCCAGTTTTACATTTTGAACAGCCGAACGCGAAACTTGAACTCGATAAAAGTCCGTTTTATGTAAACGACAAGCCGACTTCGTGGAAGCGTGGCAATGAACCGCGGCGCGCGGGTGTAAGCGCCTTCGGCGTGGGTGGCACTAACGCGCACGTAGTTGTCGAAGAAGCACCGCAGAAAAAAGCCAGCTGGTTTCAACGCGAGTCACAATTATTGATCCTCTCTGCGAAGACCGCTACTGCGCTTACGAAAACGTGCAGCAATCTCGCTGGGCATCTGCGTGATCATAATGACTTAAATCTTGCCGATGTTGCTCATACGCTGCAAATTGGACGGCGCTCGTTCGAGCACCGCAGGTTTGTTATTGCCAGCAGCGTTGCCGATGCAATCCAAGCATTAGAGAGCGACGCCAACAAACGGACGGGGGTAGCCAAACAGGAAAAGCCTTCCGTGGTCTTCATGTTTCCCGGACAGGGCGCCCAGTATCAGAATATGGGAGAGCAGCTGTATCGCTCAGAGCCAGAATTTCGCAAGTGGGTGGACACATGCGCGGAGATTCTGAAACCGGATTTGCCGCGAGACTTGCGTGAAGTGCTTTATTCGGAAACTCCCGACTCAGAAAATACCAAGCGGCTGCTGACCTCCACGGTATTTGCGCAACCAGCGATTTTCGTTACTGAATATGCGCTGGCGAAGTTGTGGATGAGTTGGGGCGTACAGCCCGATGCGATGATCGGTCACAGCATTGGCGAATTTGTGGCGGCCTGTGTGGGCGGCGTCTTCTCCTTAAACGACGCGCTGTATCTGGTCGCCACCCGAGGACGTCTAATGCAGAATCTGCCAGGCGGTTCGATGCTGGCGGTTCGTCTGCCGGAATCCGAAGTTCGCCCGATGCTAACCGAGAAGCTCTCGATTGCTACAATTAACAGTCCCGCATTGTGTGTGGTTTCAGGTCTCAGCAAAAATATCGAAGAACTCGAACAATTTCTAAAGCAGCGCGGAGTCGCCGCCCGCCACCTGCATACCTCGCACGCATTCCATTCGGCGATGATGGATCCGGTGATCGAACCTTTCACCGACGTAGTAAAGCAGATCGCGCTCAAGCCAACTACGATCCCGTATGTTTCGGGAGTAAGCGGGCAATGGGTCACGAGGGAACAAACCACAAGTCCCACTTATTGGGCAACTCATTTACGGGAGCCGGTGAGGTTTGCTGATGGAATTCATACGCTTTCCAGCATGCCGAGCCCGGTCTTGCTCGAAGTCGGCCCAGGAAATACACTGTCCACTCTGGCAGCCCAGCACCCTTCAAAAAAACCAAATCAAGTCATTATTCCTTCATTGCCGGATGCGACTCGCGCCATTGCAGATGAAGAAAATATTCTAACCGCGCTTGGGAAGTTGTGGGTCGCGGGCATTCAACCCGATTGGACTGGCTTTCACCAGCAAGAGCGATTGCAGCGGGTTCCGCTTCCTACTTACCCATTCGAACGCAAGCGCTACTGGATAGAACCAAAAACATCTGTAAGCAAGCCCTCCCTCGATTCACAACAGATCTACCGAACAGATCAACCGCAGTCTCCACCGGAGCCCCCGGCGGAAACGTTTGCGGCGGTCTGCAACCGAGAGGATGAAATCATGGCCACACCTCAAACCGGAACGAGTTCCGCCGTTCCAAGACGAGAGTCGATTCAGCAAACTTTGTTGTCGATGTTTCAGGATTTATCTGGAATCAGTGCCGCCGACATCGATCCTTCCGCGAACTTTATGGAACTCGGTTTCGATTCCTTGTTCCTGACTCAGGCCACGCAGGAATTGCAAAACAAGTTCGCCGTGAAGATCACTTTCCGTCAATTGCTTGACCAGCAATCGAGTATTGGAGCCTTGGCCGAGTACCTCGATGGCAAAATGCCAGCCGAAATCGTGACCGCGCACGTTCCGTTACAAGTTGCAGCCAAACCAGCATCGCAACCAGCACTTGCGCCGACTCCCATCGTCGCAACATCCGCGTCCTCAAGCGCGATCGAATCAATGATGAAAGAACAACTGCGCGCCATGTCCGAGTTGATGGCGCGGCAATTGGAAGCCCTGAAAGGATCGAGCACTGCCGCAACACCGCAGGTTCAATCCGCTGCGAGTGCCTCAATAGCCAACGCCGTGATTGCTTCGCCGACCCCACAAAGTGCAGTCCAAGTTGAAGCCGCGCCATCAGCTGTTCCAGCGAAAGAAGAACCCAAAGCCTTCGGGCCATATAAGCCATTAAGCAAAGGGCCTGCGGGCGGGCTCACGGCGCAACAGGAAAAGCATATTGCCGACCTGATTGCTTGCTATACGAAAAAGACGCCGCAATCCAAGGCGCTCACTCAGAAGTATCGCAAAGTCATGGCGGATCCACGCGTTGTATCCGGGTTCCGTTCACAATGGAAAGAGATTGTTTATCCGCTGACTACAGTACGGTCCGAAGGCTCGAAGCTCTATGACGTTGATGGCAATGAATACATCGACATCCTGAACGGCTATGGTCCAACTGTGTTTGGTCACAAGCCGAAGTTCGTCACTGACGCGGTACAAAAGCAGCTCGAACTTGGTTTCGAAATAGGGCCGATGTCGCCGCTTGCAGGTAAAGTCGCCGAACTAGTCTCCGAATTTACCGGGATGGAGCGCGTCGCTTTCACTAATACTGGCTCGGAAGCAGTGCTGTGCGCCATGCGAGTCGCTCGAACCGCGACTGGCCGCAATAAAATTGTGATGTTTACCGGCGACTATCACGGAATGTTCGACGAAGTCCTGATCCGCGGAATCAAGCGTCCGGGATCAGAGCCACGATCGACGCCCATTGCGCCGGGCATTCCGCCACAGATGGCAGAGAACATAATTGTTCTCGATTACGGGACACAGGAATCACTGGAATACATTCGCGCTCATGCCCGCGAATTTGCGGCTGTGATGGTGGAACCAGTGCAAAGCCGCCACCCCAATCTTCAGCCGCGTGAATTTCTGCATGAGCTTCGCAAGATCACGGCAGAATCCGGCACGGCTTTTATTTTCGATGAAGTCGTGACCGGCTTCCGAACACATCCGGGTGGAGCGCAGGCAATTTTCGGCATCCGCGCAGACATGGCTACGTACGGGAAAATTATCGGCGGAGGGTTGCCGATCGGATTGCTAACCGGCAAATCCGAATTTATGGATACGCTTGATGGCGGTATGTGGCAATACGGAGACGAGTCATTCCCAGAGGTCGGCGTCACATTCTTTGCCGGCACCTTTGTTCGTCATCCACTCGCTCTTGCCGCGACCTACTCCGTGCTGCAACACCTCAAAGAAGAAGGTCCGCAACTGCAACAGCGTCTCAATGAAAAAACCGGCAAGATGGTGGCGCGGATTAATGCTTACCTCCAAGAACGGCAAGCGCCCATCAAAATCGAAAACTTTGCCAGCATCTTTTTCTTTAGCTTTCCTGCCGACCAGCGCTTTGGAAGCCTTTTCTACTATCACATGCGGGAGAAGGGAATCCACGTCCAGGAGGGCTTCCCATGTTTCCTGACCACTGCTCACACCGACGCAGACATTGAGCGAGTCGTGACTGCGTTCCAGGAGAGTGTTGCCGAGATGCAAGCCGATGGCATGCTGAGTGGAGTTTCAGACCACACTGTCTCCATAAAGACAGAACCAGTACTCTCCGCATCTGGAGTCATCCACGAGGCGCCGGTAACGGAAGCACAGAGAGAAATTTGGCTCTCCGATCAAATCGGACCGGATGCCTCGTGTTCATTCAATGAATCTTTTTCTCTCCGGCTCCAAGGTCGGTTGGATGAGCCTGCATTAAAACAGGCAATTCATGAAGTCATCGGACGCCACGAAGCGTTACGTGCAATCTTCAGTGAAGACGGCGCAAACATCAAAGTAATCCCCAATTTATCGGTTGAGATCCCGCTCATTGATTTTTCTGCGCTTTCATCTCCCGAGCGGAACAAAAAAGTCACAGAGCTGCTCAGCGAAGACGCTCGCACCCCTTTCGAGTTAACTCGTGGGCCTTTGCTTCGAATCAAACTACTGCGGCTCGAACCTGAACATCACGTTGTTGTATTTACCAGCCATCACATCGTATGCGACGGATGGTCTACCAACGTCATTCTTGATGAGCTCAATCAGTTGTATTCAGTAAAAGTCGAAGGACGGCTCGCCAATCTTCCTGCTCCAAAGTCCTTCCTGGAATATGCAAAAGAGCAGTCTCGGCAAAAAAATTCAGCAGAACTCAAAGCAGTCGAACAATACTGGCTGAAGCAGTTCGAAAAGCCAGCTCCCGTCCTTGAATTGCCGACCGATCGTCCCCGGTCTTCGATGAAGAGTTTCACTGGTGCGACTCATCGCACGACTATTAGCTCTGATCTGTACAAGGGCATCAAGAAGGCCGGTGCGCAGCAAGGATGCACACTTTTTGTAACTCTTCTGGCAGCTTATGAATTGCTACTCTGCCGCCTTTCGAATCAGAACGATGTTGTGGCTGGCATTCCAGCCGCGGCGCAAGCTTTGCTGGACGGCACCACCTTAGTTGGACATTGCGTGAATTTCCTCGCCATGCGAGCTCAGATCAATAAAGAGCTCTCTTTCGCAGAATTCGTGAAACAAGTGAAGCGCAGCGTACTCGATGCGTATGATCACCAGAATTACACGTATGGAACTCTGGTGCGGAAGCTTGGTATTCCGCGTGACCCAAGCCGCCTTCCTCTAATCGAAGTTCAATTCAATTTGGAGAAAATTGGCGCTGACCTGAACTTCCCAGGGTTAAATGCCGAAGTGGATCCCAATCCAAAGGCCTTCGTAAATTTTGATTTGTTTCTCAATGTAGTCGAAAGCGATCACGGGCTGACCCTCGATTGCGACTACAACTCAGATCTGTTTGATCAAAGTACGATTGTGCGCTGGATGGCGCACTATCAAATGCTTTTGCAGGAATTTGTCACCGATGCCAATCGAAGCGTAATGCGCGTACCTCTGCTTAGTGAACCCGAGCGCAACGAATTGGTGCGCGGATGGAATAACACGCAAGTTGACTATCCCATACAGAAAAAAGTGCACGAATTATTTGAAGAACAGGCGGTGCGAACTCCCGACAAAGTAGCATTAGTATTTGGCGAGCAGAAATTGACTTATCGCGAACTCGACCAACGTGCCAACCAGTTGGCGCATTACCTGCAAGCCTTCGGCGCCGGGCCAGACAAAAAGATCGGATTATTTGTTGACCGCTCGCTCGAGATGGTAGTTGGCTTGTTAGGTATTTTGAAGTCGGGTGCATGTTATGTTCCGCTCGATCCGACTCACCCCAAACAGAGAATTGGGCACATTCTCACGCAATCTGATAGCCCAATTGTCGTGACTCAACGAAGCCTGGCGGCTGGTCTTGTAAGCAATGCCCGTCTAATTTCGCTCGATTCAGATTGGCCACAAATCGCGTCGCAACCGAGTTCCAAAACCAAAGACACTGCGACTTCGAATCATATTGCCTATGTGTTATTTACTTCCGGGTCGACCGGCCAACCAAAGGGAGTTGAAGTTACACACCGCTCCTTGGTGAATCTCCTAAACTCAGTCTGTAAACAGCCCGGGATGAACTCGGACGACACTGTCCTGGCTGTAACAACGATCTCTTTCGACGTCGCAACTGGCGAGCTCCTGGTACCGCTTTGCGTGGGAGCACGCGTGATTATCGCCAGCGCAGAAACCATGACCGATGGATCGCAATTAAAGTCAGAAATGGAGAAGCACAATATATCGGCTATAACAGCTACTCCAGGGACCTTCCGCTTGTTGGGAGAAGCTGGGTGGAAGAGTCACCCTGGTTTGAAAATTTGGGCAACTGGCGAAGCCTTGCCACGCGAATTAGCCAACACATTACTCGAAGGTGGTTGTGAGCTCTGGGATATGTACGGTCCAACGGAAACTGCAATCTGGTCCGTAGGCGGCCGTATTGAATCAATTTCCGGCCCGGTGCTGATTGGCCGCCCCATTGACAACACATATATTTACGTGGTCGATGAGTTCGGGCAACCCGTGCCGGTCGGAGTCGCTGGCGAACTTTGGATAGGCGGTGACGGGGTGGCACGTGGATACCTGAATGATCCCAAACTCACCGCAGAGCGCTTCATTGCCGACCCGTACCGTGGCGGAGATGCTCGCGTTTACCGCACGGGCGACCTGGTTCGTTACCGAACCGACCGAAGCCTGGAATTCATGGGACGCATTGATCGCCAGGTAAAAGTTCGCGGATTCCGCATCGAGCTGGGTGAAATCGAATCGGCATTGAATCAACTTCCCGGGGTTGGAGAATCGGCCGTAATCGTTCGCGAGGATTCTCCCGGAGACCGCCGCCTGACTGGCTACTACGTAGCCGCTAATAATTCCGGACCCTCGTCGGCCGATTTGCGTGCGCAATTAAGTCAGACTTTGCCCGACTACATGATTCCTACGGGATTTGTAAGGATGGATGCTCTACCGCGTACGCCCAACGGAAAGTTGGACAAACGGGCACTACCGGCTCCTGATCTAACGAATGAAAAGCTGGCCCGCCAAACCGCAGAACCTCGCAATCCAGAGGAACGGAAGATGTCGGAAATCTGGTCTGAAGTACTGCGTGTAAAAGTCGTAGGAATCGATGACAATTTATTCGAATTGGGAGCCGACTCTCTGCACGTGTTTCAGATCGTTGCTCGAGCAAATAAAGCTGGATTCAAAGTTACTCCCAGAAACGTTCTGCAGTTAAGAACTATCCGCGCAATCGTCGAAGGCACAGTTAAGGCTCACAAAAACGGTAATGAACCTGAAACGTCGACCGGCGCTTCTTCTATCGTCCCCGTTTCCCGCGACAAATACCGGATTCCGAAAACTACCGCTTAATGGCCGTCATTTCTCAAATCGAAAAAGAACTCGTCGAGAGTCCATATTCAAATGGTGAGCAGGCGGCCGGTGTCTTTTCCGGCGACGTTTTTGCTATGCCAGCTTCTCCTGCACAAGAGAAGTTTTGGGCATTCGAACACGCGTACCCAGCCAGTAGAGTTTGGAATGTTGCCGCCCGATGGTCTCTCCGCGGACCTCTCAAGCCCGAGGTTCTTAGCAACGCCATTAATCAGGTGTGCGCACGTCACGAGGCTCTGCGCACCTGCCTTGATTTGCAATCTGGAGCGGTGATTCAAAAAGTTGCATCCGAGTTGAAGCTGAGCTTGCCGCTGCACGACCTCAGGCACCTTTCAGAATCTGACAGAGAAATGGAAGCTGAGCGCATAACTCTCGCAGAAGCCACTCGCCCATTCGATCTTTCTCGTGGACCGCTGATTCGCACCCGACTTATACAGCTTGAAAATGAACATTACGTCCTGCTGGTAACAGTGCACCACGCGATTGTCGATGGATGGTCGGTTGGCATTATCAGCCGCGACTTGGGCGCATATTACCAGGCGGTGCTAACGGGGGCTTCCGCGAAACTAGCACCACTGCCTGTGCAATTTGCTGATTTTACAGTTTGGCAGAAAGAAGCGTTCGAGAATGGTTTGTTCGAATCGCAACTGGCGTACTGGAGAAAACAACTTCGCGGACTTGATCCGCTCGTCATTAGCGGAGATATTCCCGAGCCGGCCGAACCTACGTGGAACGGAAAGATTGTTTCAGAGCTCCTGCCAAGATCACTAACTGATGCTCTGGGACAAGTTAGCCAACACAGCGGCACCACCATGTTCAGCGCCGCTCTAGGCGCGCTTTGCATATTGCTGAATGGACTCTCGGGAAGAGAAGACATAGCGATTGGCACCCAGGTCGCCGGGCGCAACCGCGTTGAAGTGGAGAATGCGATTGGCGTATTCAATAATGCGCTGGTCCTGCGCACAAAGGTGCCCGGCACTTATAAATTTTCTGATTGGCTCAACCAGGTAAGTGACACTGTTATCCAGGCGACCTCTCATCAAGAAGTTCCCCATGAGCGCGTGCTGCAAGCTATGGGGCATGAAGATTTAGGCAGAGACCGCCTCTACTATGTCAATTTTATTTATCAGCGTTCCTTTATTGAGAACATCAAATTTGCCGACATTCAGCTTACCGATTTGCCATCGCGTACGCCCGGAGCCCCTTACGATCTGAATTTCTTTATGGTTGAACGTCCGGAAGGATGGCGTCTTTCACTCGAGTACAGCACTGATCTGTACTCGCCAAATTTAGCGCAAAGCTTCCTTACAAACTTCCGAACCCTATTGCAAGAAGTAGTCGCGAATCCCGACCGGCAACTCAACCAATTCGAGACCACACGATCGATGAAGGCGGCTTCGATGCCGGCTCGGGAACATTTGGCAAAACAGGTGTTGAAAACTAAAGCGTCATCCAATGGCAACGGCTCGCATTCAAAAGCCGACATGATCGTGCCAGCGTCACTGGCGCAACAAAGATTCTGGGTACTTGAGCAATTGGGAGAGGGAAGCGGCGCCTTCAACATTCCAATCAGGTGGTTGTTAAAAGGGCATATTCAAACCGATGTCCTGGAACGCACATTCAATGAATTGATTCGCCGTCATGAAATTTTGCGGACCACCTTGACCCAGATCGATGGTCAGCCTATGCAGCGCATCGTGCCTGCCCTCAATATCCAGCTTCCAGTAATTGACCTAAGCGGCTTGCCGGAGGCAAAGCGCAGCGAAGAAGCGGACCGAGTCACCCGCAAACTTGGGGAAGAAGCATTTGATCTTTCAAGGCTACCCTTGATTCGGGCCAGCATACTCGCAATGCAGGACCATGAATATATTCTGCACGTCACGGTTCACCATATTGTTGCTGACGGGTGGAGCGTGGGACTTCTGGCGCAGGAAATTGGCGACATTTATAACGCATTCGTAAAAGGGCTCTCCTCTCCGCTTCCAGAGCCCGAAATGCAGTATTCAGACTATGCCGCCTGGCAACGCGCACTCTTGCAGAGTGAAGAAATTCGCGAACAAAACCAATACTGGCGGGAGCGGTTTCACAATCACACGCCATTTGAGGTGATGCCCGATAAACCGCGTCCTGCGTTGCAAACCACAAATGGCGATGTCGTATCCATCCAACTGTCCAGACATATTACCGATATGATTCAGGAAGTTAGCCGTAAGCAGGGAAACACATTTTTTATTACTGCCTGCGCGACTTTTCTGACTCTGCTCTACCGCTATACAGGTCAGGAAGATATAACCATAGGAACCCAGGTTTCCGGTAGAAATCAGGTCGAGCACGAAAAGATAATTGGCTTGTTCCTGAATACGCTGCCACTGCGCAATGATCTCTCGGGCAATCCCACGTTTTCACAATTGCTGGAACGTTTGCAGGAAGTCGTCATGCAAGCCCTCGCGCATCAGGACACGCCTTTTGAACAATTGGTGGAGATGATCAATCCCAAGCGGGACCTGAGCCGTAACCCGTTGTTCCAGGTCAATTTCATGCTGCAACGCTCTTTAGTCACGAGTCGTGACTATGAGACGTTTTCGCTCATCGACGTTCCCTCCCGGCTCGCGGGTGCCATGTATGACCTGAACTGTCTGATGGTAGAACGTCCCGACGGATGGCGAGCTTCGATTCAATTCAATACAGATTTATTCGAAACGGAAACCGCCTCCCGCATGCTCAGCCACTTTGAGCGATTGTTGGAAGAAGTTGGTAAAAATCCGGGAAAGCGAATCTCGGAATTTGCGCTATTGACCGCAGGCGAATCCAATCTGCTAAAAAAATGGAACGGCAACACGCTGCAATTGCCACAAGAGAAGACAGTTCACCAATTAATACAAACTCAAATTGAGCGTACTCCCAAAGCAATTGCTGTAATATGCGGACGTGAAAATTGTAGCTACGAAGAACTCGACCGGCGCTCGAACCAATTAGCGCGCTATATAGAAAAACTCGGCGTTCGACCGGGAGCAAAAATCGCTCTTTGCCTTGAACGATCAGTAAACATGATGGTTGCATTACTTGCAATCATGAAGGCGGGTGCGAGCTATATCCCTCTGGACCCGGCTTATCCGGCGGAACGGCTTACGTACATGATCGAGGATTCCGGAGTCTCGCTCTTACTTACTCAGCAGAAACTCCTTCCAATCATTCCGGCGAATGCTGTCCACACAATATGCCTCGACATCGAAACAAAAAAAATCGGCCAAGAATCTCCCGAAAAGCCTGGTATCAAGGTTGATAGCGAAAGCCTCGCTTATGTGATCTACACATCCGGATCAACGGGAAAACCTAAAGGCGTACAGATCCCCCATCGTGCGGTTGTAAACCTGCTACTGTCGATGCAACAAGAACCGGGCATCCATGCCCAAGACGTGCTGGTCGCGGTGACGACGCTCTCCTTCGATATCGCTGCACTGGAGCTGTTTTTGCCACTCACTGTCGGTGCTCGTTTGGTGATTGCGAGCCGGGAGCAGGCTTCTGTCGGCACCGATCTTTTTGAACTAGTGAAGCGCGAGCGAGCCACCATATTGCAGGCAACGCCGAGTACCTGGCAGATATTGCTGGACGCGGGCTGGCGCGGCGACCCTTCCCTCAAAATGCTCTGCGGAGGCGAGGCTCTTCCCCGTAGTCTAGCCAACCAATTACTTGCTGCTGGAGAAGATTTGTGGAATATGTATGGTCCCACTGAAACCACGATCTGGTCTTCAACACTGAAAGTAAAAGCAGGATCTGGCCCCGTCCCGATTGGACCACCAATCGCCAACACCCAGTTTTATGTGCTTGATAAGCATTTCCAACAGGCGCCACTCGGCACACCTGGGGAACTTTACATAGGCGGAACAGGCGTAGCTCACGGTTATCTCAATCGTCCAGAGTTAACCAGAGAAAAATTTATTCCAGATCCGTTTAGCGATCGTGACGACGCGTTGCTGTATCGCACTGGCGATCTGGTCCGCTGGAAAATCGACGGTGAAATCGAATTTCTCGGCCGTACCGATCATCAAGTAAAGGTACGCGGTTTTCGTATTGAAACCGGGGAAATCGAAACGGTGATCGGCAAACATCCGAGCGTTAAAGAAGCCGCTGTTGTCGCACGCGATGACCAAAAGGGAAGCAAGTATCTTGTGGCATATCTAGTACTCGATTCCGCAGATACATCTTCCGCTGCAACGCCGCTTCAAGATTTGCGGTCCCATTTACAGCAGACCTTGCCCGAGTACATGCAACCTTCGGCATTTGTGACACTCGATGCGCTGCCACGAACTCCTAACGGCAAAATAGATCGCAATGCGCTTCCTGCTCCCGACCTTGCGGAAGTTGCGAAGGCAAGTTACCTCGCGCCGGCCAATGAAATCGAACAACGCATGTTGCTCCTATGGGAGAAGCTTCTAGGTATTTCAAAGATCAGCACGACAGCGAATTTCTTCGATATCGGCGGACACTCGCTACTGGCAGCCCAGTTACTGGCGAAAATCGAAAAGGCCTTTGGCAAGAAACTTCCTTTGGCAACGCTTTTCCAAGCTCCTACCATCCAGCAGCTATCCGCAGTAATTGCGGGAAAGACCTCGAGCCAAGCCATTCCTGGCCTAGTCGCCCTGCAAGCGAGTGGAAGCAACACTCCAATTTTTTGTCTTCATGGCGTGCCGAGCATGCGATTGCTCTCGCAAGAACTTGGGACGAATCAACCGTTTTACCTGGTCAACTTGCCCGAAGATGCCAAGGTCACTGCGCCCTACCGCATCGAGGACATTGCCGCGATTCATCTCAAGACGATTCAAGCTGTACAGCCGCATGGTCCATACACTCTTGTCGGCTGGTGCCGTGAAGCATTGCTTGCATATGAAATAGCGCAACAGCTTCAAGCGCGAGGCGAAAAAGTCGCACTGGTCGGCATGTTTGATACCTGGGTACCCGGATATCTCTCACGTTTTTCAGCTCAGGATGCAATCAAGGCGCGAAAATCATTCGAATCCGCCAGGCTGGGCGTGCACTTTGAAAACATCAGGAATGCAAGTTTTCTTGAGGGATTGGATTACATCTGGGATCAATCCAGCACGATTATCGTGGATCGAATTCGTTACGCGCGAGTCGCTCTGGCGGGGAAATTCGGAGTCGGAGTGGGATCGCAGTATGCCGGAACACGCCAGTCGCAGGATGATTTATTGCTCATCGCCGTGAAGCAATACCAGCCCAAAGTCTTTGACGGCCCAGTCATTCTCTTCCGTTCGGACAAGTACCGCACCTGGAAGTATTGGGATGCTGCCCTTGGCTGGAAGCATTTGATTCCAAACTTGATTGTTCACGAGGTTCCGGGAGTGCACGATAGCATGCTGACCGGGCCTAATCTCCCATCAATTGCTCAAGCCATTGCAAAGGCTGTTCGTCACTCTGCAAAATTGGCGGATCGCGCCGTAGTATAAGGATTCAGTTCTCCCTCATAGCTGATGAGAACATTCGAAACTCTGATCATCTTGTTCGATCTCCCACTTCTTGTTTGGAAGATTACTGGACAATCTGCACCTAAATGGCTGAATGGCCTTGCAGTGGGCGCCTTGCTGATCGTAGCCATTCATTTGGTTGTCGAGCGATTGCGTTGGCAGATGATCCCCGCATATTTTGTGAGTATCTTTGCTGGAGCAGACTACCTGATCGCTCCGCTTTCACATGGTAGAATCGAAGTACTGGGCGGTGGAGTTCTGCTTGCATTGTTGTCAGGATCTGCAGCTCTTGCGATAGTCCTGCCGGTATTTGCGCTTCCAAAACCCACAGGCATTCACTCGATTGGAACGGCAATTCGTCAATGGACAATCCAAACCCAATTTCCGGGGATGCGAAGTGAGTTACCTCGCAAGTTAGCGGTGCAGTTCTGGTATCCCAGCGAGGTAAAGACGGGCAGGCGTTCTCCTTATCGAAGCGACAATGATGCGCAAGGATTTAAGTCGCATTTACGGTTAATCAAAACGCATTCGTTTCTGAATGTTCCGCTCTCCTCATCTTCGAACAAATTTCCCATTGTTCTGTTCTCGCCTGGCTGGAAGGGGCATTTAACCCAGAACACCGCGCAATTTGAAATGCTGGCCAGTCACGGATTTGTAGTGCTTTCCATTGAGCATCCTCCGGCACAAAATCTGCCTGTGGAGTTCGATGCTTCGATTGAAGAAAACCTGCGCTGCTATCCCGAAGAAGCTAAATTACGTGCGCAAGACATGTCTTTTGTGCTGGATCAGATTGAGCAAATCAATAACTCTGATTCGGACAGACTGTTCACAGGATCACTCGATCTCTCTCGCGTCGGAATGTTCGGCTATTCTTTCGGCGGTGCTGTAACTATGGAAACATGCTGGAGAGATAGAAGGCTAAAAGCCGGTATCAATATGGACGGTATGCTGTTCGGCGAATCCGCAGACCTTGGAGTTGAACAGCCGTTCCTGTTCATGAGTAGCGATGGCGATCTTCCCACTGAGAAGGATCTGCAGTGCCCCGATTTGAGGAGGCGAGTGCACATGCGCGCCTTGGATACTGACATCAAGCGGATCCGAAAGTCGCTTGCCCGGTATGGCGGATATTACATGGTTGTTGAAGGCATGTCTCACAGCAACTACTCGGATCGACCATTATATTCACCGCTGAAAAAGCTTACCCACGCGGGTTCAATTGAAACCAGGAAGTCGATGGCACTTGTGAACGATTACATGCTGGCTTTTTTTGAGCAACACTTGAATGGCAAAACCCAGCCACTTCTGGCGGATAAGAGCGCTCCTTACCCAGAAGTCAAGTTTGATTGGCACCCCGTACCTTGTGCAAAACAAGAACCAGTAGCTTGCGTTTCCGCTTAAGCACTTACTGTCTCCCTATAAACACGAAAAATCCCAGGATTCCATGGACACATATTTAAGCATTGCTCCCGATGTAAAACTCGGGAAAGACGTAAAGCTTTCAAAATTCATCAATCTTTACGGGTGCGAAATTGGCGATGAGACCAAGATCGGCGCGTTTGTTGAGATTCAAAAAAAAGCAGCCATCGGCAAGCGCTGCAAGATTTCCAGTCATACCTTCATCTGTGAAGGCGTGGTAGTTGAAGACAATGTCTTCGTGGGACACGGCGTGACCTTTATCAACGACAGTTATCCGCGATCCACAACTGCCGAGGGCGAACTCCAGACCGAGAAAGATTGGCATGTCGAACCCACTGTGGTAAAGAAAGGCGCTTCGATCGGTTCCGGCGCTACGATTCTGTGCAATGTAGTCATTGGCGAGAACGCCATCGTAGGGGCGGGAAGTGTCGTAACTAGAAACGTAGCCGCAAATACGATCGTAGCGGGAAATCCGGCAAAACTGCTTCGTTCAATCAATTCAAATAAACAAGTAAAACCAGGAGAGAGGAAATCATAAAATATGAATGCCAACGGGAATATTCCATTTCTTGATCTTGTCACTCAACACGCGCAATTGGAAGATCAATTGATTGCTGTTGTTCGTGCCTCGTTACGAACAGCTGGTTTTATTGGCGGTCCCATGCTCGAAGATTTCGAAAGCGAATTCGCCCGCTTCTGCGATACAAAATATTCCATTGGTGTTGCCAGCGGCACGGACGCCCTTCGCTTCGCATTGACGGCCGCCGGAGTGATTGCCGGAGACATCGTAATTACCGTTCCCAACACATTTATTGCGACCACTGAGGCGATCTCGCAAGCGGGCGCGTTGCCCGAGTTTGTAGATGTTGACGAGCGTACTTACAACATGGATCCGTCAAAGCTCGAAAAATATTTAACCTCCGAATGCTCGGTTGATCAGCATGGGAGCCTGATCCATCGCGCAACTGGAAAGCGGGTAAAAGCAATTGTTCCGGTTCATCTTTACGGGCAAATGGCTGACATGGATCCGATTATGGAACTGGCTCAGAAATACCAACTGCTGGTGATCGAGGACGCATGCCAGGCACATGGAGCGGAGTATTTTTCAAAGAAAGAAAATCGCTGGAGAAAAGCGGGATCGATTGGACAAGCGGCTGCATTCAGTTTTTACCCCGGCAAAAACCTGGGAGCGTGTGGAGAAGCCGGTGCTGTCACTACCAACGACGCGGAACTAGCCCGCAAAATTCGCATGTTGCGCGACCATGGCCAGGCTAAGAAGTACTATCACGATATAGAGGGGTACAACGGCAGATTGGACGCGATTCAAGCGGGGATTCTACGAGTAAAGCTGGACCATTTGGCAGGCTGGAACACTCAACGTAGAGAACGCGCAGCCCATTACAACGATCTCCTCGGCAAATCATCATGCGAGTTGGTCGCGCCCCATGAGCCTTCCTGGTCCCGAGCCGTGTACCACCTTTATGTGGTACGAACCGCAAATCGGGAGGAGTTTATGAAGCATCTCAGCGCGGCCGGAATCGGAACTGCGATCCATTATCCAATTCCGTTGCATCTGCAGAAGGCGTACAGCGGTATGCGCTATAAGGCTGGAGATTTTACAGTCGCCGAAAAGCTTGCCCCGCAGATTGTGTCCTTGCCGATGTTCCCGACTCTTACAGCAGATCAACAGGCAAAAGTTGTGGCAGAAATAGTGCGATTCAGCCAACGCGAGGTCGCGGCGGCATGTGTTTAGGGCGGATATCACAATCCCGTACATGCGCGGACGATTTAAATGGATTTTCGTTTAGATAGGCTGGCGACCTTATACGTTGCGAGTCCTATGCAGCGGTTGGGGTTCGGGGGAAGAAACTCGATTCCGATCCTCATGTATCACGGTATTTCGTCAGACTCGGAAAATGCTGCACATCCTTATTACCGCACCATAACCACACCATCGATATTTGCCGCTCATATGGCATACCTACGAGAGCATGGTTACGAGTCAATCACTCCGGCACAGGCAGCAAATCGCGTAACCAACAAAGCAGAAGACGATTTATCGAAGTCTGTCGTAATCACGTTTGACGACGGTTTCTTGGATTTTTACACCAACGCCGTCCCTGTTCTCAATCAATACGGTCTCACAGCAACCATGTATCTTCCGACCGCTTACATTGCAGAAAGCCGGCAAAGCTTCAAAGGAAAACAATGTCTCACCTGGAGCGAGGTGCGCGAACTAGCCAAACAGGGAATTTCCTTCGGATCGCATACGATGACTCATCCTCAGCTCTACAATCTCGCTCAGCCAGCCATTAGGCGTGAAGTGACAACCTCAAAACAGACCATCGAGCAAGAACTCGGCCACGCAATCGAGTCGTTCGCCTATCCATTTGCATTCCCTGAAGCCGATTCCGCATTCCGACAAATGTTTCGCGACGAGCTAAGCCAAGCTGGATACTCCGACGGCGTCTGTACGACTATTGGCCGGGCGGATAACAAGAATGACAAGTTTTTCCTTAAGCGTCTCCCGGTGAACTCCTGCGATGACAACCGCTTGTTTGCCGCGAAACTGGCCGGTGCCTATGACTGGATCGCCCATCCCCAATACCTCGCCAAATTAGGCAAAAAGTGGGCTCATTCTGTACGCCATCAAGGCTCGTAAATTACACATTTCTAATCTAATAACTGCCCTTTGGAATCTGGGCATGTACCCCCGAGACCTATCACCATCCAATGCTTCCTTCTATAAATACTGGAGAGATTGAGCGATCCAGTAGATCGTGAGTGAATTCCCCTACTGGCAAAGAGAAGTATCTTGACCAGCAAGGTTCGCCTTTACGGCAACCGCATGCACTACGATTAGTGGAGGACAGTTGTGAAAGCTCTTCGAAAGTTCAGTTATAAAAATTTGCCTCTCCGAAACTTAGCCTTGGCTGTGATTTTTTCTCTCGCAGCCGCAACTCTCGCAGCCGCCTCCGCCACCGACGTGTATGTCACCCCGGACGGTAGTCCCCAGGGTGTCTGCACCACCAACCCGCATAACCCGGTTTGGTTCAATACGGCAAGCAACTGGGGCAGCGGAGTCAGTCAGATAGGCCCCGGCACCACCGTCCATCTCTGCGGAACTTTCACGGCTGGTGCTGGTGCGACTGAGTTTGCATTCCAAGCTAGTGGTACAAATGGGAATCCAATAAAGTTGTTGTTTGAATCTGGTGCTATTGTTCAGGCTCCTTATTTTGCAGCCTCAGGAAATGGAATGGGTTGCGGTGGTGGTGTCTCGATCTGCAATCGCAGCTACGTAATAATTGATGGGGGTTCGAATGGTATTCTGAGGAACACCGCCAATGGTGAAGCCTACGCCAGCCAACAAGACAGCACAGGCGTGGATGCCTATTCGTGCCAAAACTGCACCGTCAGCAATTTGAGCATTTTGAACATTTTCGTTAAAAGTAATTTTAACGATACCTCTGTTGACCAAGCGCAAATGCGCGCTATCGCTATGACAGGTTCGCATTGGGTTGTCAGTGGGAATACTATTAAAAACTGTGGATGGTGCCTTTTCGACGCGTATAACAATGGCGACACCGACATAGAAATTTATGGCAATGATATGTCTGGTTTTGCTCATGCATTGATGTTCGCCACCAGTGCTGCCCATGCTGCCGTAAACCCGGCTCTCTTGTTCCATGACAATCGGTTACACGATACCAATGTCTGGGATACAGCTGGATGCGGATATCACATTGATGGCGTGCATTTTTTCGGCACCGCTGGTAGTTCAATGGATGGGGTATACATGTACAACAACCAATTCGCGGGAAACTGGGGAGCATGCCCAACCGGTTTCGTGTTTGATGAAGGAGGGGGGTCGAGTACACCTGCCCATATGAAAAACTTCGGATATTGGAACAATGTTCACATTTTATCGGGGTCGCTCGGTACAACGACTGAGGTTAATACCAATGGATGGGTGGATATAGCTTCCGGCGATAGCGGTACGCAACAGATCTATAACAATACCTTCATTGGACCAAACAATACTGACAATACCTTATGCCTCGGCCTTGAAAACCTTTCCGGTGTAAGTTACGAGAACAATACTTTTACAAATTGCGGTGACCCCGTGAACATCAGTAATACCAAGGTAGTAGCTGCAGACTACAATTTATACGGGACGCAGTGTGGTAATGGCAATAACTGTTTCATTTGGAATGGAGTTTTTACAGGATCTTTTGCTGCATGGAAGGCATCATGCAATTGCGACTCTCATGCTCTCCAAAACAATAATCCTTTGTTAAATTCTGACGGATCTCCGCAGTCCAGTTCGCCTGTCATTCAGCAAGGCGCAAACTTAATGAACATCGGCACGGGTAACCTTGGTTCACTCGCCAAAGACACCAGCGATGGTGATGTTAGAGCTCCGCTCTCGCGACCTGGTGGTTCGTGCTCGAATCGTGGGACAGCAACTTGTTGGGATGTGGGAGCTTATCAGTACGGAACTGCAAATTCACCGAACGCGCCCAGCGGTCTACAAGCATCCGTGCAGTGATTCAACAGACGAGATCAATGAATTGTTTTCTGAGGGCCCCGAGACTTCGGGGCCCCGCGATTGTTCAGAATTTTATTAATAGTTGAAACATTTTCCCGCCTTTACTTCAGGCATACCCTTCTTTAGTTCAAATGAATAAGCAAGACGAACAGCCACATCGAAGCCTTGCGGCCTCAATTGGAACGAATACCCTATTTGGGTTTCTTTCCAATTTCACGCAAATGGGGACTCGCTTAGTGACAGTACCCATCGTCATTCACCACCTTGGCTTGGGCGGGTACGGGATCTGGAACATCATTATGATGTCCGCAACCTACATGCGGTTTGGAAGCGTCGGGGTAAAAACTGCATTTCAGAAGTATGTAGCAGAAGCTACCGGAAACGGAGACTATGAGAAAGCTAACCGTCTCTTAAGCACCGGATGCGCTCTCATGTTGCTGGTCTCAATCGCAATATTGATCCCACTGTCATATTTTTCGCAGCATATCGCGCAGGCTGGAGGCGTACCTCCAGAATTCCTGAAATCGTCAGCCGGTGCCATCTCGTTATTAGCTCTTATTATGATGATGGCGAATGTTGGCGCCGCATACGAGGCGATTGTAATGGGTGGTCATCGAATCGACCTTGCACGGAAGTTCAGCACAATTCTTACCATCTTAGAAGCGATTGCCATTGTTGCTGTACTCCATTTTGGTTTTGGCCTGTTTGCAATGGCTAGTGTAATGGGAGCATCGGAACTTTTGTATATTGGTTGCTGCTATATCGCTTCTCACAATGTTGTTCCGCAAATCCGTATTAGTATCGAATCATTGGACAGGGGCGTTCTATTTGAGTTGTTTCGTTTTGCCGGAAGCTATCAATTGCTAAATCTATTGGAAGTCCTTTATGGCTCTATTATTCCGTTTACGATCCTTAAAGCATTCGGAGCTGAATCGTCCGGCGTTTATGCCGTCGTGACTCGCATTGCGACATCGGCGGTAGTTCTTCAAGATGCATTTCTCACTCCGATACTTTCAGGCGGGACAATGGTGTTTGCTTCAGGTTCAGCCGAAAGGATGCAAGCATTGGTGATCAAAGCATTCAAGGTTACCCTTGGATTGGCGCTCCTTCCTTTCGGTTTTATTAGCATTTTCGGGCCCAAAATGGCTTACGCATGGACGGGGCAAAACAGCCCAGCCTTTCGGGTTGCATTCGTACTGGTCTGTTTAGCGTTTTTTTGGCGAGCCTTTTCAATGCTTTCTTTTGTACTTTATAGGACCTCCGGAAAAGCGCTGCTTGATAATATTTTGCAAGTGGTCCGAACTCTTGTACTCCTTGTGATCGTTGCTTTTGCGCATAAATTAGGTTTTCGTGGTGTGTTATCGGGTATGGCTTTCACGGAGTTTATAGGCATGTTCTTTATGTTGTTTGCCCTTACACACACGTTCCACCTGTTTCGAATAAAGTCCTTGCTGCCGGACAGTGCCAGAATGGTTATCGCGGCGATCGTAATTCTCGGTACTGGAGTTATTGCCTCCTATGTTCCCATGAGAATCGATCTAGGTGGACGGCTTCTTGCCACAGTTAAATTAGTGGAGATATGTCTCGGTTGTTTACTGATCGCATGGCCAGCGCTTGCATGGACAGGCTCCATAACTGCTGTCGAGAGTAGAGCGCTCTTCAGTGCCTTTCTTCCGAAACAAACTGATCC
>Ga0070741_10002075_pt1 | contig 55919 bp, 63 predicted proteins | sample Coa_R1_4_FD_66440 | JGI IMG/M metagenome (GOLD analysis project Ga0070741, IMG submission 66440) | Surface soil microbial communities from Centralia Pennsylvania, which are recovering from an underground coalmine fire - Coalmine... | ecosystem: Environmental > Terrestrial > Soil > Unclassified ... | reverse complement strand
CGAGTCGGGACGGTCGGATTCGAACCGACGGCTTCCGCCTCCCAAAGGCGGCGCTCTGACCAGGCTGAGCTACGTCCCGCGACGATCTCCGTCTTCAAGTGTAGGGCTGATCGCGGAGAGCTCCGCGTCGGCGAGCTCGTAGCCGCGCGCAATCAGACGGCGCTTGTCCTCGTCCGACCAGCGCGGCTGCGTACGGAAGCCCGGATCGAGGCCGACGCCCTCGAGATTGCCGCGGACGACGATCCGCGGGATCACCCGGTCGTGGCGAAACGGGAACTGCGCCGCGGCGAAGCGCTCCTCCACGGCAGCGCGCACGTCCGGATCGGCGATCTGCGCGAGCACGTCGTATCGCAGCGAGCGCAGCTCGCGCAGCGACTGGTCGGTCATCTCCGCGAAGCGCTCCTCGCGACGCGTGTTGCGCAGGATCGACACGCGCGCCAGCCGGACGATCATGTCCGCGAGGTGGGCGGGCTCGCCCCGCTCCGCACGCGCCTCCGCCTCGTCGATCTCGGCGAGCAGCGCACGGACGGGCGCAACGCGCCCGATGCGGCGCAGGCGCCGGCGCAACGGCTCGAGCGCGCCGATGCCGAGCTTCGGGTACTGCGGTAGATAACGGAACGCGGCGATCAGCTCGACGTCGGGATGGTCGTACGCGACGCCGAGCGGGAAGTTCCGCACCCAGGCACCGTCCGTGGCGATGCGGTCGCCGACGCGCATCGGCAGCACGAGCGCCGAGACAGCGGCCGACGCGAGCACCGCTTGCGCGAATTCCTCCGGCGGCGTCGTGCGCGAGGAGTAGTGCAGCTCGTACTCGTCGCGCTCGCGCTCGTGGTCGTCGCTCAGGTCGGTGGCGATCACGACGAGCTCGACGGGCGCGTCCACGAGATCACGCGCGAGCTGCAGCGCGTTCCCGAACCACGCATCGACCGTGCCCGGCAACGCGTAGTCGTGCAAGCCGAGAAACGGCAGCCGCCAGAGCCTGTTCGGCCGGAACGCCTGCTCGGGTTGCAGCTGCAGCAAGAACGCCTCGAGGTCGTCGAGCCGGTCGAGCGCGGCGAGCACTCCGGAGAGCGCTCCGGACGACGTGCCGAAGATCGCGGCGATGCGCGGCCAGAGCACGCTCTCGCGCAGCCGCTGGAGAAAGCCGAGCTCCATCATCACGCCGTTCACGCCGCCGCCCGACAGGACGACGCCCACATCCCGCTTCTCGCTCACCCCGGAAAGGTACGTTCGGGACATGCGGCGGCTCGCCGGAGCGGACGACTGAGCGAAGCGGCCTTTCCCGTCGAGCCGGCGCGTGTGCGGCATCCGCGGCTCGGGTACCTGATGGCCGCGGTCGCGGCCGTGCTCTGGGGCGTGAACGGCGCGGTGTCGAAGACGATCCTCGCCTCCGGCCTCTCGTCGGAGCGGCTCGCGCAGGTGCGTTCGCTCGGCGCGGCGCTCGGGCTCGTCGCGGTGCTCGTCGTCACGAACCCCGGCAGGCTGCGACTCACGCGCCGCGAGCTTCCGTACGTAGTCACCTTCGGCGTCGGCGGACTCGCGTTCGTGCAGTTCTTCTACTTCCTCGCGATCCACCGCCTGGCGATCGGCATCGCGCTGCTCGTCGAGTACCTCGCACCGCTCCTCGTCGCCCTCTGGGCGCGCTACGCGCAGCACGCGCACGTCCGCCGGCGCATCTGGATCGCGCTGGCCCTCGCCCTGACCGGGCTCGGCCTGATCGTCGACATCTTCGGCGGCGGGCGGTCGCTGTCGACGAGCGGGCTCGCGTTCGCGCTCGGCGGCGCGTTCGCCTACGCGCTCTACGTGCTGCTCGCCGAGCACGTCGTCGGCGACCGAGACCCCGTCTCGCTGCTCGCCTGGGGGTTTCTGTTCGCGTCGGTCTTCTGGGCGATCGTCGTGCCGTGGTGGTCGTTTCCGGGGCACCGCCTGACTGCGTCCACGAGCCTCGGCGGCCACCTCGCCTCGCACCATGCGCCCGTCTGGCTGCTTGCAGCCTGGATGATCGCGCTCGGCACGATCGTGCCGTTCTTCCTGCTCGTGAGCGCGCTCCGCCACGTCAGCGCGACGACGGCGGGGATCGTGGCCATGCTCGAGCCGGTGGTGGGCGCGATCGTCGGCTGGGCCTGGCTCGGCGAGTCGCTCGACGGCGTCCAGCTCGCCGGGGCCGCGGTCGTGCTCGCCGCGATCGGACTGGCGCAGACCGCCCGCTAGGTGAGTTTCGAGTAGGTTCGCCCTGAAATATCCCCCATAAGGGGGTGGTTTGTAAATCACATCGTTGCCAAAGTCACCCCGTGCTCAAGGTCGTCATCGGAGCCTGCCTGACCGTCGCCCTGCTCGTTCCCGCCACCGCTCTGGCGAGGACGGCGAGGACGAGCAGGGCGACGGCGCTGCTCGACGCGATGAACAGCGTGCGCCGTCAGCACGGCCTCCGGCCACTGCGGATCGACGCACACCTCGAGCGCGCGGCGCGGTCGCACAGCGACGCGATGGTCGCCGACGACGTGTTCCAGCACGGTGCGTTCGGGAGCCGCATGCTCCGGTTCCACGTGACCGGGACGGTCGCCGGCGAGAACCTCGCGTGGGGCACCGGCACACGGGGGACGGCGATGGGCATTGTCCGCGCCTGGCTGGCCAGCCCCGCGCACCGCGCCAATCTCCTACGGCCGTCGTTCGACCGGGTCGGTGTCGGCAGCGTCGTTGCGACGTTCCTCGGCAACCGGAACGCGAACGTCGTCACCGCCGACTTCGCCGGCTAGGAGTCGACGCTCGTCGGGAATGCGAGGGGGCCGGCCGGGGGGCGGCCTCCTCGTACCTTCGAGCTGCTCCAGCTCTAGAGGCCGCGGTAGAGCGCGGCGAATGCGCTGCGCCGCGAGAGGTCGAGCGCATCGGTCGAGTCGACGATCTGGTCGATGCCGCCGATCGCGGGCAGCGTGCGCAGCGCGGGATCCTCGATGCGCGCGACGCACGCTTCGACGATGCGGTCGCCGCCGATCACGCGGAACGGCCGCGTGTAGTACGCGTGCGTCGACGGATCGATCGGCTCGGCGATGCCGAGCCCGTCGAACCGCCGCGCGGCGGCCTCGTAGGCGGCGACCAGCCCGTTCTCGCGCTCGGCCCAACTGCCGGCCGCGAGCGCCGCGTCGAGCGCCGGGCCGACGTCGCGCGCAGCGTCGAGTTTCGCAAAGGCGCTGCCGAGCCACTTCGCGTACGGGGCGTAGCGCCGCTCGAGCAGGAAGCACAGCCGCATCACGTCACGCGCGAGCCGCGCCGTGATCACGCGCGACCCGAGCTCGTCGCCGACCTCGGCGGCGCGACCTGCGAACGACTCCTCCTGCGCGATGCGCCGCCACTGCGAGGCGAGCAGCCAGAGCCACACGTCGGGCGGATACCAGCGCAGCGCCTCGCGGACGGGACCGAGCCGCCCGTCGTCGTGGAAGACCGCGCCCGCGGTCACCTCGAGCAGGCGCTGCTGCGGCGTCAGCAGCCAGTCGATCGTCGCGATCGGCTCACGCGCGTCGAAGCCGATGCGACCGGCGAGCCACTCGCCGAGCTCGCCGACCTGTACGTGATGCGTCACCGGAACGTCGTCCCAGCCGAAGCGCGTGGGCCAGCCGGCCACATCGTCCGGGAGAGCGGCTTCGATCGCGTCGGCGGCCGCGGCGACCTGATCCGCGTCGACGAGGACGGTGAGCCGCGGGCCGAACCCGTGGTCGGTCGACCGCGCGTCGTCGAAGCCGAGCACGTCCGATCCCCAGCCGAGGTGCGCGGCGGCGTGCGGCATCGGCAGCACCGCCGCAAGGTGCTCCTCGTAGAGACGCCGCGCGAGCTCCGCGCCGGCGACGCGGTCCGTCACTCGTGCTCGAGCAGCCCGCGGAGCTCCGTCAGCTTTTCGCGACGGAGCGCGTCGCGCTCGCCGCGTTCGACGCGAGCGAGCAGGTCGCGCACGAGCGGTGCGAGCTCGACCGGGTTGAACGGCTTCGTCACGTAGTCGACGCCGCCCAGGTCGATGCCGCGCGCACGGTCACGCAGCTCGGCGCGCGCGGTGAGGAACACAATCGGGATCGACTCGGTGCGCGGATCGTCCAGCAGCTCTTCCGCGACCCGCCAGCCGTCGAGGCCGGGCATCATCACGTCGAGCAGCACGACGTCGGGCCGTTCGGCCCGCGCCTTCTCCAGACCGCTCGGTCCGTCGGCCGCCTCGAGCACCTCCATCCGCTCCGCCTCGAGGTTGACGCGGCACAGCAGTCTGATCGGCGCTTCGTCGTCGATGACGAGCACGCGTGTCGCCATGTGGTCCCTTATCCCTCCCAATTAGGAAATCTCACACATCGGACGCAGCTTGTGGCAGTTCGAACGCGAACCGCGACCCGCGTCCCTCCTCGGATTCCACCCACATGCGGCCGCCCATCTCCCGGACGAGGCCGCGTGCGATGAAGAGGCCGAGGCCGGTTCCCTGGCCGCCTCCTGCTTTGTAGAACTTCGAAAAGATGCGGTCTCGGTCGGACGGAGCGATGCCGACTCCCTCATCGGCGACCGCGACTTCGATCGCGTCGACGCGGCGTTGGGCCGAGACTGTCACCGTTCCCCCGGACGGCGAGTACTTGACCGCGTTGGAGACGAGCTGGTCGAGCACCTGGCGGAGCCGCTCGGGATCGGCGTGCGCGGTGCACGGGCCGCCGTTCAGCTCGGCGACGATTCGATGCCCGTTCGACACCGTCGCAGCCGACGAGACCACCTCCTGGACGACCGCGGCGACGTCGGTCGGCTCGAGCGCGACCGAGAGGTCGCCCGTGTCGAGGCGCGCGACGTTGAGCAGCGCGTCGACGGTCGTCGTCAGCCGCTCCGATTCGCGGGCGATGTAGTCGAGGAACGTCCGGCGCTCGACGTCGCTGAACGCGACATCCTCGCGCAGCAGCGTCTGCGCGAAGCCGTAGATCGACGTCAGCGGCGTGCGCAGCTCGAGCGACACGGTCGAGACGAAGTCGGACTTCATCTGCTCGACGACATGCTCGGCCGAGATGTCGCGAAACGCGAAGATGCGGCCGGCAACGGCGCCGGTCGGGTCGCGCATCACCGCTTCTGACAGCGAGAGCCAGACATCGTCGCCTCCGCGCGGGATCGCGACCAGACGATTGGCGCTGCCGCTCTCCGACTCGAGCTCGCGCTGAAGCACCTGCGCCGGTGTGCGTCCGATCGCCTCGGCCGCCGGCACGCCGGTGATCTCCTCGGCGGCGCGGTTCCACAGCACGACGCGGCCGTCGCGGTCGACCGCCACGATGCCGTCCGCGATGTTGGCGAGGATCGCGACGCTCTGCTCGCGCTCGACTGCGACGCGCTGGTAGAGCTCGGCGTTCGAAAGCGCCACCGCCGCGCTCGCGGCGAGCGCGCCGAGCGCCTGCACCTCCTCTTCCCGCCACGCGCGCGGAGACCGGGTGTACACGGAGAGCACGCCGTGCAGCGCGCCGTCGCGCCCCGCGAGCGGGACGCCGAGGTACGCAGTGTTGCCGCGCGCGAGAAACGCATCCGCACCGGCGACGCTTTCGTTCCGCGAGAGGTCCTCGTAGGCGACGGGCGCGCGCGACTGCACGACGTCGCCGGCGACCCCGCCGGTCGCGGGAGAGCGATCCCCGAGGACCGCGTCGGCGCCGTCGCCGACTGCCGCGGTGACGACGAGGTCGCCTTCGGTGAGCGCGGCGAGCGCCGCGGCGTCGGCACGGAGCAGCTCGGCCGCCTCGCTGACGACGGCTTCGAGGACTGCGACGGGATCGAGCTCCGTCGAGAGCAGCCGGCCGGTCCGCGCGAGCTGCTGTGAGAGCGAGCGCGCGCTTCGCTCCGCCTCGAACAGCCGGCTGCGCTCGAAAGCGCCGCGCGCCGCGCCCGCGAGGTGCTGCGCAAGCTCGAGATCGTCACGCGAGAACGCGTGCGGCGCCTGGAAGCCGACGAGCACGAGCGCGCGCGTGTCGCCGCGGAACGGAATCGCGAGCACCGAGGTGAACGGCGCCGACGCCCAGCCGCCGCCGAAGCGGCTGTCGGTGCGAAGGTCGGACGCGGCGAGGATCTGGCCGTCGGTGATCGCGTCGGTCAGCGCCCGCGGCGGTTCCAGGCCGCGCACCGCGGCGTCGAGCTGATACTCGCCGACGATCACGAGCCCGCCGCCGCCCTGCTCGAGCACCGCGGCGAAGTCGCCTCCGAGCGTCTCGGCGGCCGCTTGCGCTGCGGCGTCGTAGCTTTCGGCCAGCGACAGCGGCTCGCCGAGCAGCGACGCGATCCGATAGAAGCCGCGCTGAACGCGCGCCTGCCGTGATCGCTCCGCGTACAGCTCGGCGTTGCGCAGCGCGAGCGAGGCAAGCGACCCGAACGCCTCGAGGAGGTCCTCGTCGTCGCGCCCGAACGACCGGTCCGCGTCGCGATACCCGACGCCGATCACGCCGAGCGTCTCACCTGCCCACACCATCGGGGCGACGAGCGCGCGCGAGAACCCGTCGTACGCGGGGTTCGGAACGGGAGCGGCGAGCGCTTCGTAGTCGTCGACGGAGACCGCGCGGCCGGCGACGATCGCCTCACCTGCCGCTCCGTGCTCGGGCGTGAACTCGAATCCGACGACTTCGGCGCTGAGCCCGTGCACGGCGGCGCAGCGAAGGACGTTGCGATCGCGGTCGAACAGGTAACAGTCGGCGGCGTCCGCGTCGAGCAGCTTCGTGACCTGCTCGACGAGCCGGCGCAGCACGGGCTCGAGCTCGAGCTCGCTCGCGACCACCTGGGCCGCATGCAGCAGCGCTTCCTGCTGCGCGAGTCGGCGGCGGTTCTCTGCGAGCACGTCGCCGAGGGTCGCGGCGGAGCTCAACCGTTCGAGCGCGAGCGCCGCCTCCGATGCGATCGCCTGCAGCAGCGCCAGCTCCTGCGTCGAGAACGTCCGCTTCACGTCGGTCGAGGCGACGACGAGCACGCCGACGACGCGCTCCTCGGCGATCATCGGCACCCACGCACCGCTCTTCGCCCCGACGAGCTCCACGAGCCGCGGATTGACAAGCGGGGACGCGGCCGCGTCGTAGACGGTCACCGGCGCCGCGTCGAAGACCGCGCTCGCGATCCCCGACGGCTCCGTGCGGAGGTTCACGCGGGTGTCGTCCCAGAAGTCCGCCCGCTCGCCACCGAGCTCAGCGTAGAGCCCGGTCGCATGCAGGCGGTCGTCCTCGACGACGGCGACCCCGGCGAAGCCGATCCCGAGCAGCTCGGCGACGTGCTGGACGAGCGGGCTGGCGGCGTCGCCCGGCGTGGTCGCACCCGCGAGCGCCGCCGAGACGCTCGCGACGGTCGCGAGCTCGCGGTCGCGCTCGGACGTCAGCTCCTGCGCGGCGCGGGCCTCGCGGCGGGCGCCGGCCAGCCGGCGGCGGCCGAGCACCAGCACGACGGCCACAACGGCCGCTGCGCAGACGGCGATCACGACGACTTCGGTCAGGTCGTTCACTGGGCTCCCAACGAGGGTCAAATGGTACGCCGCGGGATCGGTACGTGCCCTGCTTTGAAAGATGGGCCTTTCGGCCCATTTCCCCGCCAGGCGAGGCCCGTTACGTTCTCCGCACTGGGCGATGCGAACCGCGGCGCGCGTTCCTGGCCATATGCCGCGGTGAGCGATCACGAGAGGCCCGCTGCGACGACCCCCCGAGCAGCGGGCTTCCTCGTTTCTGGGGGCGCTACCCTGCCGCGGATGGTCCGGAAGATCCTGCTGGCGTCACCTCGCGGCTACTGCGCCGGCGTCGAGCGCGCGGTCGAGACGGTGGAGCGGGCGCTCGAGCTGTACGGCCCGCCCGTGTACGTCCGCAAGCAGATCGTCCACAACCTGCACGTCGTGCGCGACCTCGAAGCGCGCGGCGCGATCTTCGTCGACGAGGAGACCGAGGTCCCGGAAGGTGAGACCGTCGTGTTCTCCGCGCACGGCGTCGCGCCGTCGGTGCATGCGAACGCCGCCGCGCGCAAACTGACGACGATCGACGCGACGTGCCCGCTCGTCACGAAGGTGCACGTGCAGGCGAAGCGGTATGCCGCGGCGGGTTACACCGTTCTGCTCATCGGCCACGGCGGCCATGAGGAGGTCGTCGGGACGATGGGCGAGGCGCCGGAGGCGATGATGCTCGTCGAGTCGGTCGAGGACGTCGCGCGTCTTTCGTTCGCCGACGATGCCAAGCTCGCGTACGTCACGCAGACGACGCTGTCGGTCGACGAGACGTCGGAGATCATCGGCGCGCTGCGCGACCGCTTCCCTGCGATCTACGCGCCGAAGAAGGAAGACATCTGTTACGCGACCTCCAACCGGCAGTGGGCGGTGAAGGAGATGCTGAAGGAGATCGACCTGCTGCTCGTCGTCGGGTCGCGCAACTCGTCGAACTCGAACCGGCTCGTCGAGGTCGCGCGCGCCGGCGGCGTGCCGTCGTACCTCATCGACGACGAGGCCGAGATCGACGAGGCGTGGATCGAGGACTCGATGGAGATCGTCGGCGTGACGAGCGGCGCATCCGCACCGGAGAAGCTCGTGCAGCGTGTGTGCGAGTGGTTCCGCGCACGCGGCGTCACCGAGGTGGAGCCGTACCGGCTCGTGAGCGAGGACGTCGAGTTCCGCCTGCCGGTCGAACTGCGCCGCGAGCTCGCGCTCGCCGAGACGCAGAGCTAGTCCGCTCGCCCAGCCCGGTCTTAGGGGCAGCTGTGATAGAAGCGGCTCATGAGTGCCGCCGGCTGCGCGCGTTTGGATGAGGTCTGAGCCGGTCGTGGAGGCCGCTGAGCGCCAGTACACGGTTCGTCCTTACAACCAGCGCATGGCCAAACGCGTGGCCCGCAGGGCTCACGTCGACGGCGAAGGTGCCGTGGCTGTGGCGTTCACCTTCAACAATCTCGCAACGATGATCGTCCTCGGTTTGATCGAGGACGCCGTGAAATTCGTGCCGGTCATCGGTTCTTTTGTGGAGCTCGCGCTGAGCGTCCTCGGTTTCTACTTCCACCGGATCGTGTTGGTGACGGAGCAGAACGTCTACGTGTTCCGCGACTGGCCGTTCCATCGTCCGGGCAAGTTGCTGATGAAGGATGCACGAGGGCCGGGCGTCGTCCAGCTCGGTGCGCCTGCCGCCTCGGCGTTCATGCGATTCGTTCGTCGCGGCCAGCTGACCTTTCAGGACGGGACGATCGTGTACCACAGCGTCATCTTCATTCGCCGGGCGCGGTACATCGCACAGGAAGCCAATCTGCGGCCGGGCTCGTAGAGCCTGCGCCCTACCCGATTCGGTTTCCCTCCTTCCGGCGTGAAGGACGCTCGCGCAGCCGAGAGTCGGACTCTCTTCTCGACCCTCGGCCCGTTTCGCCGCCCCGCGTCCACCGGCCGCGGTATCCCGAACTGGTAGGGGATCGTTACCGACACGAAAGGCCACCTCTGCTGTGGTCGCCCACCGCTTGGCCGTGAACTCAACGCCGACAGCAAACCTCGCCCGCACCGTCCGCTCCGCGGAAGCGGTACTTCCCGATGTGCCGCTCGCCTCGATCCCGCGACGGATGCTCGCGCGTTTGATCGACTACCTGATCTTCCTCGTGCCTGCGATTGTCGCCGCGGCGGCGATCCCTTCCGCGACAATCGGGTTCCCCGTGTTCTTCGTGCTGCTGATCGCAGGTGGCGCGCAAGACATTCTGGGCACCGCACGGTGGGGCCAAAGCGCCGGCAAAGCGCTCTTTGGCATCCGCGTCATCGACGAGCGCAGCCACCGACCGCCTGACCTATGGCACGCCTTCCTTCGCTGGTGGTTACCCGCGCTGCTCCCACCGCTGCTGGTCTGGGTGACCTGGGACAAGCGCCGCCAGGGCATCCACGACAAAGCCGCCGAAACGTTCGTCGTCCGCGCCTAACGCCGCCGTCACCGGGCGCTGGATAAGGGCATTGAACCGCCAATACCGCACCGCCGCTCAGGGTGTATTCGCGAACACTGGCCCAGCCGAGCGCCTACCCTCGCGGCAGAGGATCACCACGGCGAAATCGAACGACGTTCCGGAAGCACAGCGCAGCGAAGGCGATACAAGCCACGCAAGCCGCCGCGCTAAGAATCTCGCCTACAGCGTTGGTTGCCGTCACCGCCCACCAGCCCATCAGTGCTGCCACGACGATGGCGCCCGCAACGCCCATCGCGGAGCGTCCGGCGCTTCCCCCCGCGACTGCCGCTCGACGGTGCTCGTTCCACGAACCCATGCGCACTCGGAAGTTCCGTCTGGCGTCACTCCCGAACACTCGCCCAGCCGAGAGCCGGAGTCTTTTCTCGATTCGCGGCCCGTCCTGGTTGGCAGTCACTCACCCCCAGCCTTGGCCGCGCGGATCGTTCGACGACGTACAAGGCCCAGCAACGCAACGCCGATGAAATAGACGACGACGGCCCAAGACCCGCTAACGCAGGCCCAAACGGCGACGGCAACGCCGACCACGGCGGACGCCGCGAGCCACCCCGCCCACCACGGGAAGGCCAACGACTTGCGCGAAACCCACCATGGGAGCCGTGTTCCTGTGGGCGCTTCGGCAATACGGCGTCGCGTGTCGTTCTCGCCCGTCTTCGCCAGCAGACCAACCCCGAGGAACGCAACGAGTCCGACCCAGACGTTCGCGGCTGTATTCGACGGAATCAAGTAGGCAACCGACATGACGCCAATCACCCCGCCGGTAAGCAGCGGGAGCGTCTTCCAGGTGAGCCGTGCGTCCCAGAGCCGTCGCCAGGGCATGCCTCAGCCGTACCCGCCGCTCGTAGACGCCGCACGCGAAGGGCGGGTATCGAACCGCCATTCGCGGTCGCCGCTCGGGGTGTATTCCCGAACACTGGCCCAACCGTGTGTTGGATTCTGAGCGCGTTCGATTGGTCGATTCGGGGAATTGAGGCGCAGTGGTTGGTGGCGTCCCGTGGCATGACGGCGGTGTCCTTCTCGGTCTCGCCGGGTTGGCGTTCGCCGTCGTCTTTGCGGTTGCGATATCGCCGATGGCAGGGATTGAGACAGCTCTCCTCGCAATCTTGGCGATCGCTGGTCGGATGGCGTTCGTCCGCCTGAAGCCTCATGCCGAGGCGCGACGCGCGCGATTGAAGGCCGACCGGAGCAAGCTCTAAAGCACGGCAGCAGTCGTCAGGCGTACTTCGCGAAGCTCGCCCAGGCGACGTCCACGACTACTCGGGACCGTGCCCGGTCGCAATGGCGACTGCCAGCACTGCCATCTCTAAGACGAACGGCGACGCCAGCCCGACCGCAAATGAGATGACACCGGCTGTGAGCGGAGTCGGCAGAGCAAAGTCCCGCTCCCTCGCCCCAAACGCCGCGCCGGCCACAACGCCCGGCACCAAGCCCGCCGCGGGCAGCAAGACCCAGTGCCACCACCAGACGACGTTGCCGCCGGACGTCGCAACCCGAACGGCAAGCGCCGTCCCGAGGACCGCTGCCGAGATGATCCAGGCGACCGCGAGCCGTCGCACGACACGGGGAGACGTCAGCGTCTCGATCACGTCGGCTCGTTCTACCCCTCAGCGTGCATCGCGCAACGCTCGCCCAGGCGGAGGTCTGCGCTCTACTGATGGAGGTTAGGTAGACCGGTTGTCCTGGCTGTACGGGCGATCCCACCTCTCCGACAACCGCCTACAGAGTCGTCTGGGAACAGCCTGATCTCGAGGGCGTGCCGCCGGACCGCATCGGATGGGGCGAGGCGGCTTTCGACCTGACCAACGTGAGTGATGTTCGCGAGGTTCTCCAGTGGGCCGAGGAGCAGCTCGCTTCCGGTGCCGGGGGCCATAGTCGAGCAGGGCGAGCGGTTCGTGACCGCGAGTACGTCGTTTACGCCAAGGTCCCGGGCGAGGACACGCTCGTACAGATCGCTGCATGGGACCCTACGCGTGCTTCGCAAGCCGACACCCTGCCGCGATTCGGGCGTCATTCCTGAACGCCGCGCAGGCGAGAACTAGCCCTCGCCGATGACGCCCTCGATGTGCAAACGCAGCGAGTTCGTCGCGCCGACTTCATCGAGAGCCCGCCGAGCGGAGCTCTCTGGGGATTGCCGCGTCATCGCGAGGAGAATGTGCTCGGTGCCGATGAACCCGTGACCGCGAACCTCCGCGATCCTCGCTGCGTCTCTGAGTAGCGCCTCTGCCGTGCCCGTCAACTGAGCCATGGCGAAATCATGGCTGACGCTCAGGCGTCATTCCGGAACACTCGCGCAGCCGACTGTGTCAAAGGCTCGGTGTTATTCACGCGCCTTCGGAATACAGTGTCTCAACAGCCGGTTCGACGAGGCCTTGTGTACCGGCGCAGCACGCGTCGGCTCTCCGCATAGATTTGCGGTGCGATGACGAGCTGGTACGACTCCTGGGCGGACCGATACGACGACAGGCCGGCCGGCGTCGCGGCTGACGTCACGTTCTACGCCGGGCTCGCCCGTGAGGCGGACGGGCCGCTCGTCGAGCTGGCGGTCGGCACCGGGCGCGTGGCGATCCCGGTTGCGCAGTCGACGGGCAGGCGCGTCATCGGGATCGACTCGTCGCCGGCGATGCTCGCGCAGGCGCGAGCGCGCGCAGCGGAAGAAGGAGTCGAGCTCGACCTGCGCGAGGGTGACATCCGCGAACTCGAGCTCGAAGAGCCGGCCGCGCTGATCTACTGCCCGGCGCGCTCACTGCTGCACCTGCCCACGTGGGCGGATCGCCGGCGCTGCTTCGAGCGAGTCGCAGCATCGCTTCGGCCCGGCGGGCGCTTCGCCTGGAACGCGTTCGCGCTCGACCACCACCTCGCAGCCGCTGCGGACGGCGTGCACGCCGACGGCGCACCGGGCCTGCCTGTGCCGCACACGACCCGCTACAGCGTCAGCGACAACCGGGTCGACATCACGCTGGACGACGGCGGCACCGGTTCGCTCTGGTGGGCGACCAAGAACGAATGGCTGGGGCTCCTCGACGTCTCGGGCCTGAGCCTCGAGGCCCTCTACGGCGGCTTCGCCGGCGAGCCGCTCGAGGACGACAGCCGCGAGTACGTCTTCGTGGCGCGCCGCTAGGCGCGCCGCCGTGTCAGACCTCGGGGTCGGGCAGGATCTCGCGAACCTCCTGCGCGCAGCGGCAGGCGGCGGCGAACTTGCCTGCCCACGCGAGCGCTTCCTCGCGCGAGCCGACGTTCAGAATCGAGAAGCCCCCGAGATACGCCTTGTTCTCCGGGCCGTCGGTGACCGTCCCGTCGGTCCCCACCACGCTCACCTCCTCGTGGGAGTGCAGGCCGCCGCCGAACACCCACACCCCGGCGTCCTTCGCCTCGTACATCACCGCGCGCGCAGCGTCGGCGACCGCAGGCAGGTCCTCCTCGGGGAAGACCATCGCGCCGTCGTCGAACGAGATCAGGTAGCGCGTCATCACGACTCCCCCGTGTCCGCGAACAGTTTCCACTCACCCTCCGAGACGACCTCGACGACGCCGTCCACCACGGTGATCGCGGTGTCGTCGTCGATCGCGTACGCCGGGCACGTCAGCCCGGCGGCCCACTCCTCGATCTCCTCGAGCGGCGTGCTCGGCATGCCGTCCGCACGCTCACCGAGGTGAGGGAACACCGAGAAGTCGACGAGGCCGAGACCGCGTGCACTTGCGGTCAGCGGCTCGCTGTCGTCGTAGGTCACGCCGCCGAAGTCGGGCGCAGCCACCATCGCGCCGCCGCTCGTACCGACGTAGACCGTCTCGGGCCGCAGCGACGGGAAGAGGCCGGCAAGGCCGGATTGCCGCAGCCAGTAGCAGAGGTACAGCGGGCTACCGCCCCAGACGAGCAGTGCGTCGGCTTCCTGCACGGCCGGGACCCAGTTCTCACGCTTGATGCTGGGGAGCGCGGTGAGCTCGAGCACGCCGAGCGACTTCCAGCCGAGCCCGCACATCGGGCTTTGCGTGGCGCCGCTGATGAACCGGTAGACGTGTGACGGGCCGCCCGGGAACGGCGCCACCCCGGTCGGGATGGCGAGGGCGGTGCACTCGGCAATCGGCTTGCCGAGCAGATCGACGAGCGCGTCATGAATGCTCGGGTTGCTGATGCCGCTGGAGGTGAGGAGAAGCTTCATGCCTCACAGACCGGCAGCGCGCCGCGAACTCATCGCCGCGCGCGACGGGCTTACGCCGCGCCGCCCGTGCCGGGGCAGGTGTTCGCCTTGTACTCGCGGTACTTCTGCGCCGGGAGGATCCACTTCCACGTGCCGTCCTCGGCGACGAGATGCACCGTCTGATCGGCGTGGAAGCCGCCGGGGAATCCGAGCCGCACCGCAACGGCGGTGCTCGGGACGAACGTGCCGTCGCCGAGGCCGACGGACTCGTGCGTGACCCGCAGGACCTTCACGCTCGACGGCGGCGAGGTGATCGGCGAGCGCTGCTCGCACGCGACGTACTCGTTGCGCGGGGCGACCTTCTGGTCCGACGAATGCAGCGTGTCCCAGGCCTGCGTGTAGCGGTTGTGCACGATCATCGCGACGACGTTCACGGCGGCTTTCTTCGGATCGGCGGTCGGTTGCTTCGCGCTATGTGAGCCGCCGCAACCCGCAGCCGCAAGCGCGAGCAGCGCGAGCGCCGCGACGCGCTTCACGCCTTCTCGATTCGCAGCTCGCCCGAAGCGAGCTCGACCGCGAGCGTCTCCTGCATGATCCGGTCACCGTATCGCTCGATCAGCTCGGCGTCCGGGATCGAGAGGCGGATGCGGTCGGTGAGCTCGAGCCCGCGCTCCTTGCGCAGCACGTTCACCTCGTGCACGCGGTCGTACAACCGGCCTTCGAGCAGGAGCTCGTCGTCGAGCGTCAGGTCGAGCGCGACGGTGACGATCCCGTCGGTCGCGACGGCCCAGCCCTCGCGCCCGACGCGCTCGACGAGCACCTCGTCCGGCTCGAGGACGTGGCCGTCGACCTGGAACCGGCCACCGTCGAGCTCTTCGAACTCACCGCGCGCCAGCCGCTCGCGCACGTCACGCAGCGCCGCGCCGAGCTTCGGTCCGAGCACGGGCAGGTTCGGCTTCACGCGCAGCTCGGACGCCTCGACGTCGGCGAACTCGATGCTCTTCACGCGCAGCTCGTCGGCGATCTCGTCTGCGTGCGAGTGCACCGCCGCGGAACAGCCCGCGACGACGAGCCGCCGCAACGGCTGCCGCAGCTTGAGCTGCGACGACGAGCGCGCCTGGCGGCCGAGCTCGACGACGCGCCGCACCTCGGCGATCTCGGCGAGCAGCGACCCGTCTGCCGGCTCGTCTCCGGGCCAGACCGCGAGATGCACCGACGCGGGGCCGTCCTGGACGAGGTTGCGCCAGAGGTGGTCGGCGAGGAACGGCATCACCGGCGCGATCACGCGCAGCGACTGCACGAGCGCGTACCAGAGCGTGTGGAACGCCGCCTCGTCGAACGAGTAGAAGCGGCGGCGCGACCTGCGGATGTACCAGTTCGAGACGTCGTCGACGAACACTTCGAACGCACGCACGACGTCGACGGTCAGCGTCGCCTCGTAGCCGGCGGTCGCGTCCGCGACGAGCTGCTTCGTGCGCTCGACGAGCCAACGATCGAGCGGGCGCAGGTCGCCTGCCGGCTCGAGCTGTGACCACGACGGCGCGAAGCCCTCGATGTTCCCGTAGTCGACGAGGAACTTCACCGAGTTCCAGAACGTGAGCAGCCTGCGCTTGATCTCGTGCGCCGGCCCGAAGCCGAAGAGCAGATTGCGCTCGGGTGGCTGCGCGCAGTACTGCCAGCGCATCACGTCGGCGCCCATCTGCGAGAACGCATCCTCGGCCGGAATCGTGTTCCCCCACGACGCGTGCATCTCACGCCCCTGCTCGTCGAGCATCTTCTCGTACGAGAGGACCCGCTTGTACGGCGAGCGGCCGACGAGCGCGACCGCCATGAAGAACTGCGAGTAGAACCACAAACGGATCTGCTCGCGCATCTCGCTCACCCAGTCGGCGGGGAACCATTGCTCCCAGTACGCGTGATCCGGCAGATCGGCTTTCGTCAATCCCTTCGCGGCGCCGGTCGCGTAGCCCTCCTCGATCCACTCCGGGTTCTCCCAGCCGAGCGTCGAGAACGGGACGATGCCCGCGTCGAGCCAGACGTCGCCGACCTCGGGGATGCGCGTGACCGCCTCGCCGCATTCCGCGCAGCGGATCGGCACGCGGTCGATCCACGGCCGGCGCAGCTCCTCGAGCTGGTCGAACCCCTCGACCGCACGTTCCTTCAGCTCCGCCTTCGACGAGATCACGTTCAGGTGTCCGCACGAGCACGGATAGAACGGCAGCGGCAACCCGTAGTAGCGGCGGCGCGAGATGTTCCAGTCGCCCATGTTGCGCAGCCAGTCGTCCATGCGCTTGCCCATGTACTCGGGCACCCACTCGACCTTCGCGTTCTCCGCGAGCAGCGTGTCGCGCAGCTCCTCGACCGAGATGAACCAGTCGTCCGAGAGGCGGAAGATGAGCGGTGTGTCGCAGCGCCAGCAGTGCGGATAGCTGTGCTCGAACTGCTCGGCGGCGACGAGGAAGCCGGTCTCGCCGAGCCGGCCGATGATCTGGTCGGCGGCCTCGGTCGTCGAGAGCCCGTGCAGCCAGCCGTAGTCGTCGTAGAAGCGCCCCGCCTCGTCGACGGGCGTGAGCACCTGCAGGTCGTGCACCCGCGAAAGCTCGAAGTCCTCGCCACCGCAGCCCGGCGCGATGTGGACGATGCCGGTGCCCTGGTCCATCGTCACGTCGTCCCAGGGGATGACGCGATGCTCGACGCTCGCGCCCGGCGGCAGGTCGTCGAACGGGCCGCGATAGCGCCAGCCGACGAGCTCGCGTCCAGGCTTGCGCTCGACGAACTCGTCGTCGGGGAAGAGCTTGACGGCGACCCAGTCGCCGTTCTCGCGCCGGCCGTACTCCTCGTCGGGATGTACCGCCGCCGCGACGTTCGCCGGCAGCGTCCACGGCGTCGTGGTCCAGACGACGATGTGCTCGCCCTCGCGGTCCTCGAGCGGGAAGCGCACGAAGAGCGACGGGTCGGAGCGGTCCTGGTAGACGCCGCTCTGGCTCAGCTCGTGCTGCGAAAGCGACGTGCCGCACCGCGGGCACCATTCGGTCGAGCGGTGGCCCATGTACAACCAGCCGCGCTCGTTCAGGATCGAGAGGAACTTCCAGATGTACTCGATGTTCGTGTCGCTGAACGTGAAGTAGTCGTTCTCCCAGTCCATCCACTGGCCGAGCCGGACCGAGCCGCGCACGAGCGCCTCCGACGACCGGACGACGACGTCGCGGCAGCGGCGGGCGAACTCCTCGAGCCCGAACTCCTCGATCTCGCGCTTCGAGTTCAGCCCGAGCGAGCGCTCGACCCCGACCTCGATCCAGAGGCCCTGGCAGTCCCAGCCGTTCTGGTAGCGGAGGTCGAAGCCCTGGAGCGCCTTGTAGCGCTGGAAGACGTCCTTGAGCGTCCGCCCCCAGGCGGTGTGGACGCCGAGCGAGAACCGGTTCGCCGTGACCGGGCCGTCGATGAACGACCAGCGGGGGCCGCCGCGGTTCCGCTCCCGAACCTGCTCGAATGTGCCCTCGCGCTCCCACAGCTCGAGGATCTCGAGCTCGAGCGTGGGATGATCCGGCTTGTCCGGCAGCGGCGTGAACATGGCTTGGTGAGAGTACCGAGCGGGAAGAACTCCTCCTGCTCCGGCGTTCTCACTGGGGCAAGACGAAAACCGGAAAGGAACGAATGGCAACCAACGCAACAACCGAGACGTTCGAGCAGGAGGTCATCCAGACCGGCGGGAAGGTCATCGTCGACTTCTGGGCCGAATGGTGCGGCCCCTGCCACGCCGTCTCGCCCGTGCTCGACCGGATCGCCGAGGAGCACGATGTCAAGCTCGTCAAGGTGAACATCGACGAGCAGCAGGACCTGGCGCAGCGCTACGGCGTCGCGTCGATCCCCTTCATGGTCCTCTTCGAGGACGGGCAGCCGCAGGCCTCTGCGGTGGGCGCGCTGCCGAAGGGCTCGCTCGAGAAGGCTTTGGGGCTCGCCGAGGGTTAACCCTCGGCAGCCTCCACCTTCTCCTTGCTCGCGACCGGTGCGGCGGCTTTGAGCGCCGGCTCGTCGACGAGCGACAGCACGCGCATCCCGTGCACGTAGGTGATCGCGCCGCCGAGCCAGCCGCCGACGAGCAGCGTGGCGAAGCCGACGAGCGTCAGGACGAACGCGCCGGTCGTCACGCGGTGCTCGACGTAGCCGCCATGACCGAAGATCGCCGCGAGGAGAAACAGGACGCCGGCGCTCAGGTTCACGAGCGCGTGCGCGGTTGCCGTCTTCCAGAGCTCGCTGCCCCACGTGATCGTCAGCCAGTCGAGCAAGCCGGTGAGCGCGGTGAGCACCGTCGAGCAGAGGGCGACGACGACGGCGAGCCACCACGCCTGCGCGAGCCCGTGCTCGGCCAGCCCGAACTTCGAGAGCACGGCGGCGATCGCGGCGAACGTGTACGCGCCGATCGTCACGTCGGTCAGCGGCGGGTGCAGCGGATGGCCGGGGAGACCCCGGATCAGGTAGCTGGGCTTGAACTCGGCCATGGAGGCCGAATCCCCGCGCCGCGCAGGCGGAAAACTAGGAGGTGGAGTCCTCGAGGAACGACTGGAACGCGAGGTGCTTCGCGAGGTACGCCTCGATCGACAGGACGCCGTTCGAAGCGAGATCCTCGACCCACGTCTCGGTGAGGTCGTCCTCGATCCGGTGGAGGATGCCGCGGTCTTCCATACCCGAGATGATCGACCGCCGGGCGGACGGTCGCATGAGCCGTTCGGCCCATCTTTCGAATGGGCAAAGCCCAGGTGGAGAGCAACCGAAGGAGGACGATGATGGAGAATCCCGAGCCGAGCGAGACCGAGCAGGAGCTCGCCCAGACGGATCGCCAGGAAGAAGAGGAAGACATGCGCGGCACGACCCCACCCGACGACCAGGACGACAACTGAAGCGGCCGAAGGTCGTCCTGCTCCACTCCGCGCTCGGGGACTCGCGTCTCTGGCGGCGGCAGGTCGACGCGCTCACGCCACGGTTCGACGTGGTCACTCCCGACCTGCCGGGCTTCGGGCAGACGCCCGAGCCGAAGGAGCCGTTCTCGTTCGTCGACCGCGTCGTGCCGCACCTGCCGGCGGCGCTCGTCGGCAACTCGATGGGCGGGCGCGTCGCGCTGAACACCGCGCTCGCGTTCCCGGACCGCGTCACGAAGCTCGTGCTCGTCGGCGCCGGCGTGGGCGCGTGGGACTGGACCGAGACGATGCGCGACTACTTCGCCGCCGAGGAGGAGGCGTGGGCGGCGGGCGACCGCGAACGGGCGATCCAGATCAACCTCGACTTCTGGCTGCCGCCCGCGTTCCACGACGAGGTGCGGCCGCAGCTCGAGCGCGCGTTCGAGCTGCAGTCGGTCGACGACGAGCAGGAGGTGCTGTGGCCCGACGGAGGCTCGCTGTCGTCGCTCGAGATGCCGACGCTCGTCGTGATCGGCGAGCTCGACAAACCGGACTTCCACGTGATCGCGCAGCACCTCGCCGAGGAGATCCCGAACGCCGACCTCGTGGTCGTTCCCGGCGCCGGCCACCTCGTCGGCATCGAGCAGCCGGAAGAGCTGAACGCCCTGCTCGAGGAGTTCCTGTCGGAGTAACTCTGGAACCTAGTTCGCGCCTTCGGCGCGAACTAGGTTCCCTGGGTTTCGCCCAGGACCGCGTCCGAGAGCCGAGGCCACGCGTCCGCCGCCCAGTCGCCGAAGGCGAGATCGGTGAGGCACGCGAGCGCGACGCCTGCGTCCGGGTCGACCCAGAGGAACGTGCCGCTGCGGCCGAAGTGGCCGTAGGTGTTCGGCGAGTTGCGCGCGCCGGTCCAGTGCGGCGACTTCGCGTCGCGCAGCTCGAAGCCGAGACCCCAGTCGTTCGGCTCCTGCCGGCCGAAGCCGGGCAGCACGCCGTTGAGACCGGCGAACTGCACGCTCCGCGCCTCGGTGAGCGTCTCCGGCGCGAGCCGGGTCGGCGACTGCAGCTCACGCGCGACCTCGAGCAGGTCGGCGAGCGTCCCCTCCGCCCCGGATCCCGCCGAGCCGTGCAGCACGACGCCCGTCGCCCAGACCGACGCGAAGTACTCCGCGAACGGCATCTCCGCGCGCTCTTCGACGAGTGCAGCGGCGACCTCGAAGCCGTAGTTCGAGTAGATGCGATTCACGCCGGGCCGCGCGATCGGCGGCCCCTGGTCGAACGGCAGTCCCGAGGCGTGCGCGAGCAGGTGGCGGAACGTCGCGCCGGGCGGCCCGGCCGGCTCGTCGAGGTCGACGATCCCCTCTTCGGCGGCGACCAGCATGGCGACGGCAGTCGCGAGCTTCGTCACCGACGCCCACGGAAACCGGCGGTCGGCAGCCCCGTACGTCGCCTCGACCGCGCCGGCGACGCCGACGGCGACGTGCTCGCACGGCCAGCCGTCGACCTGACGCAGAGCCTCCACGGGGCGAGACGGTAGCGGGCGCTAGCCGACCGGACGGCACGTCGGCTCGGACGCCGTGCCGTCCTTCGTGCTCTCGACCGTGCTCGAGTTCGTTCCCTTGTAGGTCGCAGTGCACGACCAGCGCCCGTCGCTGACGGTAACGCGAATCAAGCCCTGGTGCCCGTGCGGCCCCATGTCCTCGTGATTGCAGTGGTAGCGGCCGGGCGGCTGGCTGGCGGCGGCGTCCGGGTGGTGCCAGAAGAACTTCGGCGTCCCCTGGCCGACCTCGACCTTCTCGACCTCCGGCTTGGGGATGCCCACGCCGGCGTTCGTGCAGCCGAGATCGACGGCGGCGCCGGAATCGGGAGCGCCGGGGCTCTTCACGCCGGCCTTGTCGACGAGCTCGAGCGTGAGCGACCACGAGACCGTGACCGGCCTCGGCGGCCCGTGATGGGTTCGCTGGATCGAGTACTGGGTCATCAGGTCGGCCGGGATGAACGCGGCGTGGATCGGAGTGATCTCGAGCGTCGGGCCGGCGGCCGCCTGGCCCGTCGCCCCGCGCGCGGCGAGCGCGCCCGCGAGCGCGATCAGGATCGCAACCGCCACGAGTGCCTGCCGCACCAGCCGATTCGAACAGAGCCGCCGAGCCCTGTCAACGCGGGCGATACTTGCCTCGTGGATCGGCAGCTCATCTCCTCCGGCGCGGCGTTCGAAGAGCGCGTCGGCTACTCCCGCGCCGTGCGCGTCGGCGACCGCGTGTGGGTGTCCGGCACGGCGCCGATCATGCCGGGGGACGCGGACCCGCCGGCGACCGCGTACGAGCAGGCGAAGGTGTGTCTCGGGATCATCCGTCGAGCGCTGGCGGATGCGGGCGCGAGCCTGGACGACGTGGTGCGGACGCGGATCTACGTGACCGATGCGGCGCTGATCGACGAGGTCGGCCGAGCGCACGGTGAGGCGTTCGTCCGCGCTCGCCCGGCGACGACCGGGATCGTCACGCAGCTCCTCGATCCGCGCTGGCTCGTGGAGATCGAGGCCGAAGCGGTGATACTGCAAACGTGAACCAGATCTACCCGCCGTCGATCACCGGGAAGGGCGCGCGCGGCGCGCCCGGCGGCGAAGCGAGCGTGCTCGATCACCGCTTCGGCAAGGGCGAGCCGTACACGCTCGGCGTCGAGGAGGAGTACATGCTGCTCGACCCCGAGACATGGGATCTCGTGCAGCACATCGACTCGGTGCTGGCCGCGGTCGAGGACGGCGAGCACATGGAGCGCATCCACGCCGAGCTGATGCAGTCGGTGCTCGAGGTGACGACACCGGTGTGCCGCAACGCGAGCGACGTGCAGGCCTCGCTCGCGAAGCTCCGCGGCTACATCGCCGAGACTGCGCGCGCCGAAGGCTGCCGCTTCGGCTCCGCCGGCACGCATCCGTTCTCGCTCTTCGAGCGCCAGCGGATCACCGCCCGCGACCGCTACCGGCAGCTCGTCGACCAGCTGCAGTACATCGCGCGGCGCGAGCTGATCTTCGGCATGCACATGCACGTCGCGATCGACGATCCCGAGAAAGCGATCCAGGTGATGAACGGGATGCTCGTGCACCTCCCGCAGATGCTCGCGTTGTCGGCGTCGTCGCCGTTCTGGCGCGGCGAGCCGACGGGGCTCTCGTCGAGCCGGCAGATGGTCTTCGCCGCCTTCCCCCGCTCCGGCCCGCCGCCGCGGTTCAAGGACTACGCCGACTACGCGGAGGTCGTCGGCCAGCTCGAGCGGACCGGCTGCATCGCCGACTACACGCACATCTGGTGGGACATCCGCCCGCACCCGCGCCTCGGCACGCTCGAGATGCGCGTCTGCGACGCGGTGACGCGCCTCGAGGACGTCGTCGCGATCACGGCGTTCTTCCAGGCGATCGCGAAGATGTACTGCGAGCTCTTCGACGCCGGCAAGGAGATCCCGACCTGGCACCGGCTGCTGACGACAGAGAACAAGTGGCTCGCCGCGCGTTATGGGCTCGAAGCGCCGATCATGGATCTCGCAACGGGCCGGCGGAACCGCGTGCCGGTTGCGCAGCTCATCCGGCGCACGCTGCGCGACGTCGAACCGCACGCGCGCGAGCTCGGCTCCGACCGCGAGCTCGAAGGCGTGCGCGAGATCCTCGCGCGCGGCAACGGCGCCGACCGCCAGCTGCGCGTGTGGAACGCGAACCGCGACATCGTCGAGGTGGTGCGCGAGGTGGCGCTTGCCACCGAAGAGGGTGCGGCGGCTACTTCCAGCGAAGCGGCGTCAGTCGACTGACGCGGCTCCGCTCGCCGACCACCCACAGCGCACTCTGATCGGGCGCGAAGGCGAGCGCGGTGGCGACGTGCGCCGGCTCGGCGACGACGCGCGCCAGGTCGGGAATCGCGAGCCAGACGTGCCTTCCGTCCGTGAAGGCGATGTGGCCCCCGTCCGGCGCCTGCACGCCGATGCCGGGGTTCGACAGCCAGTCGGCGCGCTGGAACGAGTAGTGGAAGCGGACGACGTGCGCCTGGACGTCGATCGCCAGAACGCGACCGAAGCCGGGACTCACCGCCCAGACGGTGCTGTTGTCCACGTCCGACACGAGCGTCCAGGTGATCGCGGCGGCGTAGTCGCCGTAGCCGGGAAGATCGATGCAGTACGCGCGGCCGGCCGCCAGGTCGAGCTCGTGAACCATCGCGGTGCCGCTGCCCACGTACAGCGTGAACAGATAGCGGCCGTTCGGGGTCGACGCGCGCGCGAACGGCGCGCCCTCGATCAGCGCGCCCTCGTGTGGATCCTTCAACGGCTGCGGCTGCAGCTTGTTCGCAGCGAGGTCGTAGAGGCGAACCTCGTAACCGTCGGGGACGACCTGGATCAGATAGAGAAACCGGCCGCTCAACGCATCGAACGACCACACTTTTCCGGGCAGCGTGATCGTGCGGCTCGTACCCGTCTTCGCCAGCACGACGAACGTCGTCGACAGGCGCTGCGTGCGCGCGAGCACTGCTCGCGTAGCCCGCTGCGAGGCGCCGACGAGCTCGAACGCCGCGTGCTGTCCGTCCACGGCACTCCCCGTGCGCGCACCGGTGGCGGCGTCGTACCAGGTGACGAGCTTGCCGTCCTGGTGGAGAAGCGTCTGGCCCTGCACGATTCCCGGTGGAAGCCGCCACCTGGTCCTGCCGGTGCGCAGGTCGATCACACGGAGAGGCGACTGGACCGAACCGCGGGTCGCGAGCAGCGTTCCGTGCGCGAGGACGAACTGGCTCGGCGCACAGTCGAGCGGCGAGCAGGCGGCGGCGCGCAGGCTACCCGGCAGGAGCAACAGCGAAGCCGCTGCGAGCAGGACCGCGAGACGGGTCATGCGAGCCTGCGCAGCAGGCCGTCCGGGGCGTAGCCGATCGCGAGCTCCTTCGCTTTCGTCTGCGTCACGAGCTTGCCGCGAGACAGGTCGTAGACCGCGAGGTAGGCGCCGTCGGTGAACGCCAGGGCGTGCCCGCCGGGAGAGACGGTCGATCGCGTCGCGCTCGAGACGTCCCACCAGGGCAGCGAGATGCGGTGCGAGACGACCGCTTCGTGGCGCGCGACGTCGATCCCGACGACCCGGCCGTAACCGGGATTCGCAGCCCAGAGCGTGCGGCCGTTCGGCGACAGCGCCATCGTCCAGGAGACGGCGAAGTTGAAGTAGCCGCTGCCCGGCAAATCGATGCAGCGCGCCGTCGCGTGGACGACGTCGAGCTCGTGCACCATCGCGGCCCCGTTCGCTGCGACGTAGAGCGTGAACAGGTAGCGGCCGTCCGGGGACGCAAGGCGCGCGAACGGAGATCCCCAGATCTCCGCCGTCGCGTGCGGGTCCTTGATCACGCGCGTCGGATACGAGTCGTTCGCCAGGTCGACGAGCACGACCTCGTAGCCGCCGGTGCGCAGGTACTTGATCAGGAACAGGTTCTCGCCCGAGAGCGCGTCGAAGTCCCAGTTGCCCTTCGGCAGCGGGACCTGGCGCTGCCACCCCGCTGCGGTCGCGATCACGGCCGTCTGTGCGCCGTGCGGCGCGCGGAAGCCGACCGCTCGCGACCCGTCCTGCGACACGCCGGCGAACCGCATCGACCACGGCAGCGTGATCGTCGCGGTCTTCGCGCCCGTGCGGAGGTCGTACCAGCTGAGCGTGTGACCGCTGCCGGCGTGGACGAGCGTGTGCCCGCCGACGAATCCGCCGGGAACCGTGAAGCGGGCGGCGCCGGTGCGCAGGTCGACGACGTGCACGGCGCCGAGCGCAGCGGAGCGGTAGCCGAGCAGGGTTGTCCCGGAGACGGCGAACTGGCTCGGTGCACAGTTCAGCGGGGAGCAGGCGGCCGCGTGCGCGGCCCCGGGCGCGAGGACGATCAGGAAGGCGGCGAGGGCGGCGAGACGTGTCATGCCTGCGATACGGCCGCAGGACCCGCGCAGGTCCCGGATTCGTATGGACCTCGTGAGACCGAACCGTCGTAGAGTCGATGGGTGGCGGAGCGCGCCTGGATCAGGGGTGCCCAACAGGGGTCTGTCGCCGATCTCGAGCGACTGTTCCGCGAGCACTGGCCGCGGGCGTACCGGGCTGCCCGGCTCGTCACCGGGGACGCCGCCGCCGCGGAAGACATCGCCCAGGAGGCGTTTCTCGCCGCCGTCCGCAACCTCGATCGCTTCGACCGCCGCCGCCCGTTTGCACCGTGGCTGCATCGCATCGTCGTCAACCGCGCGATCGACTGGACGCGCGCCCGGCGGCTGCGCGCCGAGGTCGAGCTCGGCGAGTGGGTCCCGGCTCCCCCGGCGGTCGAGCCGGGCGACGGGACGCTCGCGCGCATTGCCGAGCTGCCGCCGGAGCATCGCGCGGTGGTCGTTCTGCGCTACGTGCTCGAGTACACGCCCGGGGAGATCGCCGAGCTGCTCGACCTGCCGCGCGGCACCGTCAACTCGCGGCTCCGCCGCGGCCTCGACCGGATGAAGGACGGAAGCGAATGACCGAGGCCGAAGACCGGGTCTGGGAGGTCGTGCGTCGCGCGTACGAGGAGCGCACGCCCGCGCCGGCGCCGCGGCGGGTGAACGCCCGTCTCGCCGTGGCGGCGCTCGTGATCGCCGCGGGGGCCGTCGTCGCCGCCGCGCTCTCGCCGCCCGGCCACGCGGTCTTCGAGCGCGTGCGCAAGGCGGTCGGCGTCGAGCACGCAGCGCCGGCGCTCTTCTCGCTCCCCGGCGGCGGGCGGCTGCTCGTCCGGTCGGGCGACCAGGTCTCGATCGTCGAACCGGACGGCGCGAAGCGCGCACTCGGCACGTACACCGACGCTGCCTGGTCGCCCCACGGCCTCTACATCGCGGCGACGAAAGCGAACGAGCTCGTCGCGCTCGACCCCGAGGGCAACGTGCGCTGGACGCTCGCACGCCGCGACCCGAGCTCGCCGACGTGGTCGGGGACGCGCACCGACACGCGCATCGCGTACGACAGCAACGGTGCTCTGCGCGTCGTTGCCGGCGACGGGACCGGCGACCGCCTGCTCGACCGGTACGGCGGCGGCGATCCTCCCGCCTGGGACCCGGCACGGCACTTCACGCTCGCGTACTACTCGGGCGGCGCGATCCTGCTGCGTGAGGTGACCGGGAAGATCCTCTGGCGGCGGGCCATCTCGGTGCTGCCGACGAGCCTCGCGTGGTCGTCCGACGGCCGCTACCTCGCTGTCTTCTCGGCGACGCGCATCGTCGTGCTCGACGGGTCGGGTCACGTGCGGCGCACGATCTCGATGCTCGGTGCGACGCTCCTCACCGGCGCCTTCGCACCTGGCACGCACCGGCTCGCCGTGAGCGTGCGGCTGCACGGCCGCAGCGAGCTGCACGTGGTCGACGTCGACCGGCCGGGCCGCGGACGCCTCGAGCTCGCCGGCCCGGGCGCGTTCGGGGACGTCGCCTGGTCGCCGGCAGGAACGACGCTGCTCGTCAACTGGCTGACCGCGAACCAGTGGGTCTTCGTGACCGGAACCCATGCCCACGCGGTCGGCAACATCCGCGCGCAGTTCCCCGGCGGCACGATGTTCGCCGGCGGCTGGTGCTGCCCGGGCTCGTAGCTAGCGTTCCAGCCGATGCTGACCGTGGGGGAACGCGTCCCGGACGTGAGCGTGTATCTCGGGCCGAACGAGCCAGTGACGATGAGCGAGCTCGTCGAGGACGGGCCGAAGCTGCTCGTCTTCTACCTCTTCGACTGGTCGTCGACCTGAACGAACGAGCTCGAGCTCCTGCGTGACAGGAGAGAGGACTTCGACGCGCTCGGCGTCCAGCCGGTCGGCATCTCGCGCGACTCGCCGTGGACGCACATCGCGTGGACGCAGGCACTCGACCTGAACTTCGGGCTGCTCTCCGACTTCAACGGCGACGCGGTGCGCGCGTTCGGCATCGGCTTCGAGTTCCGCGGCTTCCACGACGTCGCCCGGCGCACGACCCTCCTCGTCGACGGCAGCGGCGTCGTGCGCGCGGTCTGGGAGTACGAACCCAGCGACGTGCCGGACATCGACGAGTGGCTGGACGCCGCGAAAGCTCTGCGGCCGTAGTTCCCGCGTTTCCCAACCTGGTTCGGTTTCTGAACCAGGTTGGTGCCTTAGGCGCAACGAAAGACTGCAACCTGGTTCAACGAGCGAACCAGGTTGCATGGGCATGTAGCCCTCGAGGGCTACATGCCCATCGCGTGGTAGCCGGAGTCGACGTACAGGGTCGTTCCGGTCACGTTCTGGGCGCCGTCGCCGAGGAGGTACTGCGCGGCGGCGCCGACGTCTTCGGCGTCGACGTGGCGGTGCAGGGGCGCGCGCTCCTCGACGATCGACTCCATCGTCGGGAAGCCCGCGATCGAGCGCGCTGCGAGCGTCCGCACCGGACCGGCCGAGATCGCGTTCACGCGGATGTTCTTCTCGCCCAGGTCCCAGGCGAGGTACTTCACGGCCGAGTCGAGCGTCGCCTTCGCGACGCCCATGACGTTGTAGTGCGGCACGGCGCGCTCGCCCCCGAGGTACGTCATCGTCACGATCGAGCCGCCGCCCGCCGCCTCCATCAGCGGCTCGGCCGCGCGGGCCGTCGCGACGAGCGAATACGCGCTGACGTCGATCGCCATCCAGAAGCGGTCGCGCGGCGTATCGGTGAAGCGGCCTTCGAGATCCTCGGCCGCCGCGAACGCGACCGAGTGAACCAGGATGTCGAGCTTCCCGCCGAACACACCGCCCACCTCGTCGAACACCCGCTCGATCGCGGCGTCGTCGCGCACGTCGAGCTCCGTGACGAGCGGGCTCGAGACGGACTCGGCGAGCTCGCGCACGTTCTTCTCGATCCGCTCACCCTGGAAGGTGAAGGCGACCTCGGCGCCGCCGTCGGCGAGCCGCCGCGCGATCGCCCACGCGATCGAGCGCTTGTTGGCAACGCCGAGAACAAGTGCCTTCTTCCCGTCAAACATGTCACGCGATGCTAACGGTCTTCGGCTACTGTCCGTCACCTTGCGGAGGCCACTGATCCTCGCGACGGTGCTCGCGCTCCTCTTCGCGGCCCCGGCCTCCGCGAAGCTGACGCCCATCCGGCGGCCCGTCGGTGAGACGACCCTGCCGCGCGTGCGCGCCGGGAAGATCGTGGTCTCCCAGGCGCACAAGCTCGGCCTCACGCGGGTGATCGTCCGCCTCGCGGCACCGCCCCTCGCCGTTTGGAACTCCGAGCGCACGCTTCTGTCGACGAAGGCGACGCAGCACCTGAACGTGCACTCCACCGCCTCGCGGGCGTACGTCGCAAAGCTGCAGCAGGCGCAGAAGGTCGCGGTCGCCGAGCTGCACGCGGCGATCCCGCAGGCGCAGGTGCAGGAGCGCTACTCGATCCTGCTCGACGGCTTCACCGTGCAGCTGCCGGAGCGCGCGCTCGCGAAGCTCGAGAAGCTCGCATTCGTCACGCACGTCTACCCGAGCCTGACGTACTACGCGACGTCCGACCCCGGGCCGTCCGTCATCCGCGCCGAGGACCTCTCGAACGCGACCGGCGACCAGGGGCAGGGGATGAAGATCGCAATCGTCGACACCGGCGTCGACAGCTCGAGCACGTACCTGAGCGCGGCTGGGTTCAGCTATCCCCCGGGCTTCCCGAAGGGCGACACCAAGCTGACGACGCCGAAGGTGATCGTCGCCAAGGTCTTCCCGGGCCCCGTTCGCGACAAGCTCAGCAATCAGCCGTTCGACCCGAGCGAGCCGCACGGGACGCACGTCGCGGGCATCGCCGCCGGCGATTCGAACACGAATGCGCCCGCGGGCGTCAGCCATCCCGCGGTCAGTGGCCTCACCGGGGTCGCACCCAAGGCGTGGATCGGCGACTACCGCGTCTTCACGATCCCGACGCCGCTCGGACACACCGCCGATACGCCGGAGATCGTCCAGGCGTTCGAGGCGGCGGTGAGCGACGGGATGAACGTGATCAACTTCTCCGGCGGCGGCCCCGAGACCGAGCCTGCGAACGACGCGATGTTCGAGACGATCCACAACGTCTCGCTCGCGGGTGTCGTGCCGGTCGTCGCGGCTGGGAACGACCGCGACCAGTTCGGGCTCGGCACCGTCGGCTCGCCGGCCGTCGCCCCCGACGCGATCTCCGTCGCGGCGACGTCGACGGGCGAGAACTTCGCCCCCGCGCTCAGCGTCCTCAACGGCCCGGTGAACCTGAGCGACGTCGCGATCACGGGCGCGGGCGGCGTGAAGCTGCCGGCTGTCTGGGCGACGACGCCGGAGCCGATCATCGACGCCAGCACGATCATGGGCACCGACCACAAGCCCGTCGACCCGTACCTCTGCGGAGCCGCCAGCGACCCGAACGGCACCGAGGGAACGCTGCCGCAGGGCTCGGCGAACGGCCTGATCCTGCTCGCCTACCGCGGCAAGTGCTCGTTCGCGTCGAAGGCCGAGCGGGCGATCGTGGCCGGGGCGCTCGGCCTGATCCTGATCGACAACCGCTCCGGCTACGGCGACGAGATCGGCGTCCAGCTTCCGGTGCCGACCGGTCTGATCACCGACCTCGACGGCGCGAACCTGCGCGCGTACCTGGACGCGCACGGCGGCGAGGCGCAGATCTACGTCTCGAACGGCATCAAGGACATCACCACCAACAACAGCGGCGTGATCTCGTACTTCTCGTCCGCCGGGCCGACGGACTTCGGCGACGACCAGAAGCCCGACATCGCAGCGCCCGGCGTCGACGTCCTCTCGTCGACGCCGCCGCTCACGACCGGCGAGCCGTTCTCCGTCTTCTCGGGCACGTCGATGGCGACCCCGCACATCGCCGGTGCGGCCGCGCTGATCCTCGAGCGCCACCCGAACTGGTCGGCGGCCGAGGTCAAGTCGGCGTTGATGTCGACGGCAGGCCCTGCGTGGTCGGACACCGCCGCGACGCAGGAGGCATCGGTGCTGCTCGAAGGCGCCGGCCTCGCGAACGTGCTCGCGGCGGACGACCCGAAGATCTTCACGGACCCGCAGTCGCTCTCCTTCGAGAAGATCGACGTCGCGAACGGCGACCAGCGGAAGTCGCTGCTCCTCAGCGTCTCGGATGCGGGCGACGGCGGCGGCACGTGGACGGTGTCGCTCGCGCCGCAGGCCCAGACCTCGGGCGTGCAGATCGAGACGCCCGGCTCGGTGACGCTCCCGTCCGGCGGCTTCATGGCGATCCCCGTGACGGTCGTCGCCCCCGCGAGCGCCGGCACGGGCGAGAACTACGGCTTCGTCGAGCTCACGGGCAACGGGGTGACCCGTCGCGTTCCGTACTCGTTCCTCGTCGAGCGTCCCGCGCTCGCCGGCGTCGCCGCCGTGCCGCTGAAGAAGCTGCAGACCGGCAACACCGCGCAGGGCCCGAACCGCGTGTCGCAGTACTGCTGCCCGTCGGAGCCGTTCGGGCCGCCCGCGACGTACACCGGCGCGCCGATGAACGAGACGGGAAGCGAGCACCTCTACTACAAGGACATCAACGAGCCGGTCGTCAACTGGGGCGTGTCGATCTGGGCCGAAACCGCCGGTGCGGTCGTCGATCCGTTCGTGCTCGGCTCGAAGGACGAGAACGACGTCGAGGGCTATGCCGGCATCCCGACGGACGTCAACGACCTCACGTTCGACGCGAATCTCGACGTCGGCGCGGCCGGCGCGTCGTTCCCGCGGCTGCAGCGCTTCTACGTCTCCGTCGACTCGGGCACGGATGAGTTCACCGGCGCGTCGGAGAAAGGTCAGTACCTGCTGAACTCATGGGTGAACGACCTGACACCGCCGGCGACGGTCATCCTGACCAAGCGCGTGACGGCCGGGCGTCCGCTGATCGTCGCCGGTGCGCTCGATGCGCAGTCGGGCGTCGATCCGCTGTCGCTCACGATCGGCTACAAGGGCGCGCTCGTCGGAGCCTCCCAGTACGACCCGACGAGCGGGCTCACGGTCTTCGGCATTCCCGACACCGCGCCGGCGCTGAAGCCCGGGAAGGTGGCCGTGACGTTCCAGGCATCCGACTACCAGGAGGCCAAGAACATCAACACGGTCGGCGATGCGCTGATGCCGAACACGTCGTTTCTCACGAAGGACATCACGGTCGTCGACGGCCCGACCGTGAGCTGGATCGGGCCGCCCGCGAACGCGTGCGCGCTGAAGCACGATCAGCTCACGGTGATCGCCGACTCGACGAAGAAGGTGAAGGACGTCGTCTTCACCGAGAACGGCAAGCGGATCGGCGTCGACAAGGGCAGCCTCGTTCAGGTGTACTCCCACACGTGGAACACGACGAAGCTGAAGAAGGGCAAGCACCTCGTCGTGGCGACCGTCGAGGACGCGGCCGGCCGGAAAGCGTCGTCGGGCCGCATCATCCGCATCTGTCAGTAGCTGCTGTCACCGGCGCGTCGTCCGGCATCGGCGCCGAGCTCGTGCGCGCGCTCAAGCAGCGCGGCGTGCACGTCGTCGGGCTGTCACGCTCGCCGTCGGAGGCGGACGAGCACGAGGAATGCGACGTCGGCGACCGTGACGCGGTCTACGCAGCCGCCGAGCGTGTGCTCGCGCGCCATCCACGCCTCGACCTGCTCGTCTGCAACGCAGGCGTCGGCGCACGCGGCTCGTTCCTCACAGCGGAGCTCGAGCGCATTGAGCAGGTGATCCGCGTGAACTACCTCGGTTCGGTCTGGACCGCGCTCGCGTTTCTCCCGGGCCTCGGCGACGGCTCACATCTCGTCAACGTCGTCTCGGTCGCGGGCCTGGTCGCCGACGGGCCGTACTCCGCCTCGAAGTTCGCGCAGCTCGCGTTCTCACGCTCGCTCGCCGTGGAGCTCGCGCCACGCGGGATCAAGGTGCACACCGTGAACCCCGGGTTCGTCGAGACGCCGGGGTTCCCGCAGCGCGTGAAGCTGCCGTGGTGGTTCAACCGCTTCATCGCGACGCCCGACTTCGTCGCGGCGCGCATCCTCGAGGCGGTCGACAAGGACAAGCGCGAGATCGTCGTGCCGCGCTGGTACCGCCCGGCGGCGTGGCTCGCGCTCGCGCCGGGCCTGCTCACGAACGTGCGAGCACGTACCAGCCGGTGATCGCCTCGTAGCCCTTCGGCACGAGGTTCCGCGCCCGTTCGCGCTCGAGGCCTTCACAGCCGGCGAGATCGAGGTACGCCTCGAGCTCCCGCGGCTCACGCGTGACGCGTTCGCGGCGGAGCACGAGGTCGTTCGCGTCGAAGAGCGCGCGCAGGTCGCCGTCGGCGAGCACGCGTGTCGTCGACGGGTCGCGCGCGCGCTCGAAGCGGTTCAGCTCGAACGCCGCCAGTGGGTCGACCGGCGCGAGCTGGTCGGCGACGAGGATCGTGCCGCCCGGCTTCGTCACGCGCGCGAGCTGGGCGACGAGCAGCTCGGGACGCGGCGTGTGGTGCAGGACACGAAGGCACGCGGCGACGTCGAACGAGAACGGCTCCAGCTCGAGCCGCTCTCCGTCTCCGATGATCACCTCGACGTTCGCGGGCGCGTCGGTGCGCAGCCGCGCGGCGAGCTCCTCGTCCCGCTCGACGGCGACGACCTCGCGCGCCCTCGGCGCGAGCGCGAAGGCGAGCGCGCCGGTACCCGCGCCGACGTCGAGCACGCGCTCGTCGCCCGAGAGCGGCAGCAGCTCCTCGAGCAGCGTCGACAAGGCGGCGGCGCGCTCCGCCTGCAGCGCGGCGCGGCGGTCTGCGTTCGAGCCTGCGCTCATGCGGCGTCCACCACCACGCGCCGTGCGCGCGTGGGCGAGGTGTTGAGGTTGCAGACGAGCTCGTAGCCGATCGTGTCGGCGACGCGGGCATGCTCTTCGATCGGCATGCCGCGACCGACGATCGTCACCGGCGTCCCCGGCGGCAGCTCGCGGTCGAGCTCCACCGCGAACGCATCCATCGACACCGTGCCGACGACGCGGCGGCGCTCGCCTGCGACGCGCACCTCCGTGCCGGTCAGGTCGCGGCGAAAGCCGTCGTCGTAGCCGACCGGGACGATCCCGATCCACGTCTCGCGCTCCGCGACGAACCGCCGGCCGTAGCCGGTCGACTCGCCCGCGCGCAGAAGCCTCGCGAGCGCGATCTCGCTCGTCCACGAGAGAACCGGCTCGAGCCCGTCGTCGGTCGGATCGGTCCCGAACGGCGACACGCCGTACAGCGCGATCCCGCAGCGGGCGGCGTCGAGCCGTGACTCGGGGATGCGCAGCGCGGCGGCGCTGTTCGCGGCGTGGCGGACGAGATGCGAGACCGGCTCGGTCGCCTCGCGGAACCGCTCGAGCTGCACGCGCGCGAAGTCGGGGTCGCTGTCGGCGGTCGCGAGATGCGTCATCACGCCGACCACCTCGCGGGTCAGCGAGGGTAGCTCGGACAGCCCCCACCGCCCCATCCCCGTGTCGAGCTTCACGTGCACGGCAACGCCCTCGGGGATCTCGTCGCTCGAGACGACGAGCGCAAGGCCGGCGTCGCGCGCCTGCGCGATCTCGCGATTCGACGTGGGCCCGAGCACGAGGATGCGCGCCTCGGGCAGCTCGGCCCGCAGCTCGAGCGCTTCCGGGACAGTCGCGACGCACAGCACCGACGCGCCCGCGCCGAGGGCCGCCGCGCCGCAGTCGACGGCGCCGTGCCCGTACCCGTTCGCCTTGACGACGGCCCAGAGCTCGGCGCCGTCGAGCGTGCGCAGCAGCGTGCGCACGTTGCGCCGCAGCGCGCCCAGGTCGATCGTGATCTCGGATCTCACTGCAGCGGCGCCCGCTGGAGGCCGTGCCCGGCCAGCGCGCGCTGCAGCGCCGGCAGCAGGTCGGACGCGATCGTCCCCGGCTGCGGGTCGAGGAGCTCCGCGGCGACGCCGTGCGCGACCGCCGCAGTCGCCGCTGCGAGGCGCGTCTCCATTCCCTTCGCGAGGAATGCCGCGACGATGCCGGTGAGCACGTCGCCCGAGCCGGCGGTCGCGAGCGCGGGCGTTCCGTAGGTGGCAACGAGCACGCCTTCGCGTGGCGACGCCACGATCGTGTCCGCTCCCTTCAGCAGGACGACCGACCCGAAGCGGGACGCCGCACGGCGCGCGGACTCGAGGCGGTGCGCGTCGATCTCGCGTGCGGTCGCGCCGAGCAGGCTCGCGAGCTCACCGCTGTGCGGCGTGAGCACGGTCGGCGCGGAACGCGCGAACGGATCGAGCTCCCACAGCGCGTCGGCGTCGAGCACCACCGGCAGCTCGAGGCGCTCGAGCAGGATCCGCACGAGCTCGATCGTCCCGTCCGTCCGGCCGAGACCTGGCCCGATCGCGACCGCGTCCGCCTTCTCGGCCGCCTCGAGCACGGCATCGGCCGCGCGCGGTAGCAGCCGCCCGGACGAGTCCTCCGGCAGCGGGCGCTTCACGACCTCGAGCAGCCGCGTCTCGAGCACCGGCAGCGTCGACTCCGGCGCCGCAACCGCGACGTAGCCCGCGTCCGCGCGGAACGCGGCGAGCGCGGCCATCATCGGCGCGCCGGTCAGGCCCCGCGAGCCGCCGACGACGAGCACGGAGCCGGACGAGTACTTGGTCGAGCTCGACTCCTTGCGCGGCACGTCGAGGAGTGCCGAGGCCGGAACGAGCGCGTGCTCGTGCTCGCGCGGGCGCAACCCGATCGGCGCGATATGCACGCGTCCTGCGTGGTAGCGCCCGGGCGCGATCGCAAGCCCCACCTTCGCCGCACCGAACGTCACCGTCGCCGCCGCCCGCACCGCTGCTCCCGCCACTTCGCCCGTCGACGCGTTGACGCCGGACGGGACGTCGACCGCCACGATCGGCCGGCCGCTCGCGTTCATCAGCTCGATCATGCGCGCCGCGTCCTCGCGGGGCGCGTCCGTCAGGCCGATCCCGAGCAGGGCGTCGACGACGACGTCCGGCGCGCCGAGGTCGCCGACCCCCTCCACGACGTCCACCTCGCGGCCGGCGTCGCGCAGCACGCGCGCACACACCTTGCCGTCGCCGCCGTTGTTCCCTTTGCCACACACGACCGTGACCCGGCCGGGGAACTGGCGCAGGACGATTTCCGCGACGGCGGCGCCGGCGCGCTCCATCAGCTCGTCCATCGGCCCCGGATGCCCCTCCTCCGCGCGCCGCGTCTCGTCCGCCGTGAGCAGCGGCTCGAGCCTCATTCGTTCACCGCGACCGCCACCGCCGCCGCGAGCTCGCGCGAATGCGTCATCGAGAGCTCGATCTGCGTCGCCCCCACCTTCGCCGCCCACGCCGCCGTGCGGCCGCTCAGGTACACGCCCGGCTTCGGCCGGCCGCGCACCTCGATCTCCTTCCACGTGAAGTAGACACCGGAACCGAGCGCCTTCCCGACGGCTTCCTTGGCTGCGAAGCGGCCGGCGTAGTGCTGCGGCGGATTCGGCTTCGAGTCGCAGTACGCGCGCTCCGCCTCGGTGAAGCAGCGCTCCTTGAACGACTCGCCGTGGCGTTCGAGCGCGCGGCGAATCCGCTCGATCTCGATCAGGTCGACGCCGACCTTCATGGTCATAGGTTGGCTTCGAGCCAGTCGGGCAGCTGCGCGATCGACGAGATGATGCCGTCCGGCTGCACCGGCGAGCGCTCGACCTCGTCCGGCCGGAACTTGCCGGTTCGCACGAGGATCGTGCGCATGCCGTGCTTGTGCGCGCCGAGGCAGTCGCTCTCGAGGTCGTCGCCGACCATCCACGTCAGCTGCGGCTCGGCGTCGAGCGCCGCGAGGGCCGCCTCGAAGTACGCGCGCGACGGCTTGCCCAGCACGGTCGCCTCGGTGTCGGCCGCGAACTCGAGACCTGCCACGAACGCACCGGCGTCGAGCCGCGGCCCGTCGGCGGTCTGCCACCAGCGGTTCTTGTGGAGGCAGTACAGCTCGGCCCCGGCATCGAGCTCGTGGAACGCCCTGTTCAGGTTCAGGTACGAGAAGACGCGGCCGGTCTCCTCGCCCTCGTCGGCTCCGCCGAGCAGAACCGCATCGACGTTCATGCCGACGAGCTGCAGGCCCTCGAGGTCGTCGAGCAGCCCCGGCATGGTGAGCGCGAGCACCCGCTTGCCGGCGAGGACCCGCGCCGCGACGACGCCGGTCGTCTGGAGCTCCTCGTCGACGAGCTCGATCCCCATCGCCCGCAGCTGCTCGGCGAGCTGTGCCCGCGACCGGATCGTCGAGTTCGAGACGAACCGGATGCGATGACCTGCCTCGCGCAGCGCGCGCACCGCAGCGGCGCCCCCCGGGATGGGCGCGCCCGACACGTGCAGGACGCCGTCCACGTCCAGGAGAATGGCCGCCATGGACGCCGAGTCTATTCGGTCGGAGATCGCGTTCCGGTTCTCGCGCTCGAGCGGTCCGGGCGGCCAGCACGCGCAGAAGAGCTCGACACGGGCGGAGGCGCTGTTCGACGTCGAGGAGTCCACGGGCCTCAGCGCGGCCGAGCGCAAGCGCGTGCTCGCAAAGCTCGGCCCCGTCGTCCGCGCGGTCGCGCAGGACGAGCGCTCACAGCTCCGGAATCGCGAGCTCGCGACCGAGCGGATTCTCGAGCAGCTGCGCGAGGCGGTGCGGGTGCGACGAAAGCGCCGGCCGACGAAGCCGACGGCGGCGTCGCGCGAGCAGCGGCTGGACGAGAAGCGCAGGCGCGGCGAGACGAAGCGGTTACGACGTACCGTTGAGGACTGAGCTCTGATGGAGGCAGACGAGGTCATCGACGAGGCCCGCGCACTTGTTGCGAGGGGCGGCACCCCCGACTGGAAGGCGCTGCGGGACCGCATCCGCGCGCTCCGGCTCGGCCGGAACGCGCAACGCGACGCGCTGCAGCGCCTCGAGCGGGTCGGCGCGGTGCACCGGGCCCGCGCGAGCGTCACACCGAAGACGCCGCCGCCTGCGCCGGCCCCGGCGCCGCTCCGGAAGCCGGTTCTGCGCACGCGGCCGACGATCACCGGCAACATGGACGTCCGCCGGGGCGACGGTGATGCGCTCGTCTGGCGGCGCGAGCCGAGCGTGACCAGCTGGGAGCTCCGCGTGAGCGCGAAGCCGGACCCGCGCGGCGACTACGAGGTGCGCAAGAGCGGCGAGCTTCCCGGCGAGGCGACGAGTGTCGAGCTGCCGCTCGGCGACGAGCCGCTGCGCGTGCATCTGCTCGGCCGCGCCCGGAACGGCCGGCTCGTCCGGCGAGCGATCGTCTCCGGCCTCACCCGTGAGACGTGGACCGAGCGCTGGCAGCGCCGTGCGAGCGCGAGCTGAACGTCTCGCGGCAGTGCGCGCTGCAGAAGTAGTACGTCCGTAGACCCTGACGCAGGCTCAGCCCGTCGCGACCGACGGTCATCCCGCAGACGGGATCGCGCGCATCGCGCCGAAGCGTGACGCCGACCAGGACGAGGAAGACGACCCCGAAGACGATGTCGAGTACCGACGTGTAGTTCCAGGTGACGGCCCGGTCGGCGATCGACGACACGGCCGGCCGGCGGCTCGGCGTCAGGCCGGCCAGCGAGAAGAGACCGGCGATCGCGAACGCAGCCACGACGACCGCGCCGGCCATGACGGCGACGAGCAGCGGCGCGAGCCGGCCGTACACCTTGCGGTAGTAGACGAGGATCGGCGGAATCAGCAGATCGGCGAAGAGGAACGCGATCACACCGCCGAACGACACGCCGCTCGCCCACAAGACCGCCGCGAGCGGGACGTTCCCGATCGAGCAGACGAACGCGAGCGCGGCGACGATCGGCCCGACGACCACGTTCTCGGGGACGCGCAGCCACCCCGGCCCGTTTGTGACGAAGAGCGCGTCGAAGAACCCGCGCGGCAGCAGCGACACGTAGCCCGCGATCAGGAAGCCGACCGCGATCTCCTTCCAGAGCATCTGCCAGTCGTTGCGGAAGTTGCGGGCGACGGCGTCGAGACCCGATCCGGTGGGATGCACGTGCCCGGAGTCCGCTCGCGCAGCCTCCGCGCGCACACGCTCTTCGCGCTCGCGCGAGACGAGCGCGCGCAGCGCCAGCCACATCACGGCGATCAGGATCAGGCCGCCGGCGAACTCGGCGAGCGTGAAGCGCCAGCCGACGAACAGCCAGAGGACGATGCCGAGCTCGAAGACGAGGTTCGTCGAGGCGAACTGGAACGCCATTGCCGAGGCGAGGCTGGCGCCCTTCTCGTAGAGCGACTTGGCGATCGCGATCGCGGCGTAGGAGCACGACGACGACGCGGCGCCGAGGCCGGTTGCGAGGGCCGCCTCGCGCGGACCGCGGCCGCCGAGCGCACGCTGGAGCCGGTCGCGGGGAACGAGTGCCTGGACGGCGGCGGAGACGCCGAAGCCGAGGACGAGCGCCCACCAGACCTCCCAGGCCATGCGGAGGGAGCTCTCGAACCCGTGCCAGACCCACATAGGGCGAGGCTAGCTCGGGGCGCAACTCCGGATCTCGGTTCGGCGAAGCCGAACCGAGATTCCCGCGTTTCCGTGGCTAGAGCTGGCGGCCCGGGCGGTCGAAGCGCGAGTCGCGGCCGTAGAAGGCGGACGCGATGCACACAGCGACGATGGCGATGAAAAAGGCAAGCAAGGTCATGTGCTCATCGTGCCTACGCAGGGACTATCAGCGCAAATGAAGCTATGATTGATATTGATTATGGAACCTGATGGATGGCTCGGGGTCGAGTTGCGCCACTTCGCGGCGCTCCAGGCGCTCGCGTCGGAGGGCTCGTTCGGCCGCGCCGCGCAGAAGCTCGGCTACACGCAGTCCGCGATCAGCCAGCAGATCGCGACGCTCGAGCGCATCGTCGGCGAGAAGGTCGTGGAGCGCCCCGGCGGGCCGCGCGCGATCTCGCTCACCGAGGCCGGCGAGCTCCTGCTCCGTCATGCCGACTCGATCGTCGCGCGGCTCCAGGCCGCGCAGGCCGATCTTCACGCACTGCGGGCCGGCGAAGCGGGCGAGCTCCGCGTCGGCACCTTTCAGTCCGTCGGCGCCCGCGTGCTGCCGGAGATCATCCGGCGCTTCCGGGAGGCCTGGCCGGCGGTCGAGCTCGTGCTGGCGGAGATGGACGACGCCGAGATCGAGTCGGCGCTCGAGCGCGGCGAGCTCGACGTCGGATTCGTCCAGCTGCCCGTGATCGACGCGCCGCTCGAGACGATCGAGCTGCTGCGCGACCCCTACGTCCTCGTCGCGGGCGCCGGCTCGGCGCTTGCGGCGATGCCGCGCACACCCACGCTGCGCGAGATCGCCGCCGAGCCGCTCGTCGGCTTCCAGTCCGACCGCTCGATCGAGCCGGTCGAGGCGGCGATCCACGGCGTCGGTCTCGAGCCCCGGTTCACGTTCCGCTCGAACGACAACCCGACCGTCCAGGGGCTCGTCGCGGCGGGAATCGCAAACGCCGTCATGCCCCGCCTGACCGTCGACGAGACCGACCCGCGCACCGTGGTGCGGGAGCTCGGACAGGCCGTCCCGCCCCGGATCATCGCCGTCGCACGGCACCGCGACCGCTACCACTCGCCGGCGTCGCGAGCCTTCGTCGAGACGGCACTCGCAAGCGTGAGCGGCAGCGCGTAAGTCGCGAGCGGGGCGGCGGCCAGGCTGCGGCACCCGACCAGACCGCCCCGCTCGCGGGAGAGGGCAACGCGCGCAGTACGCCTGAAGGCACGACGTTCCCCTCCGATGGTCGCATCTCTCGGGAGGTGCGTCCATCCCCGAAATGGGTTGACTGTAGTTTACTCGACCGTGACGGTTTTCGCCAGGTTCCGCGGCTGATCGACGTTCAGGCCGCGGATCCGGGCGATCCGGTAGGCGAGGAGCTGCAGCGGCAGGATCGCCAGGGCGGCCTGGAGAAACGCCGGCGACTTGGGGACGTAGATGACGTCGTCCGCATGGTGCTGGATGTCCTCGTTCCCGTCGGTCGCGATCGCGATCACGTGGGCGCCGCGGGCACGTGTCTCCTGGATGTTCGAGACGATCTTGTCGTAGACGTGGATCCGCGTCGCCACGACGACGACCGGCGTCCCCTCCTCGAGCAGCGCGATCGGGCCGTGCTTCATCTCGCCGGCCGAGTAGGCCTCGGTCGGGATGTACGAGATCTCCTTCAGCTTGAGCGCGCCTTCGAGTGCGACGGGCAGCCCGATGTGCCGGCCGAGGTAGAGGAAGAACGGACGGTCGTGGAAGCGCTGCGCGATCTCCTCGATCGGATGGTCGGCGTCGAGGAAGCGCTGCATCTTCGCCGGAAGGTCGTAGACCTCGTCGAGGATGAACTCGACCTCCTCTTTCGGCAGCGTGCCGCGACACTGCGCAAGCTCGAGGCCGATCAGGAAGAGCAGCGCGATCTGCGCCGTGAACGTCTTCGACGCCGCGACACCGACTTCGAGCCCGGTGCGCGTGTACAGCACCGAGTCGACCTCACGCGTGATCTGCGACCCCATCATGTTCGTGATCGCGACCGTGCGCGCACCCTTCTCGCGTGCGAGCTTCATCGCCTGGATCGTGTCGCGCGTCTCGCCGGACTGTGAGATGCCGATCACGAGCGTGCCCGGGTCGAGCACCGGGTTGCGGTAGATCCACTCGCTCGCGACGTCGGGCTCGACCGGCACACGGGCCCACTCCTCGATCGCGTAGCGGCCGACGACACCGGCGTGATACGCGGTGCCGCAGGCGACGACGACGATGCGGCGTAGCTCCTTCAGCTCGTCGCGCGTCATGCCGAGGCCCTCGAGCACGAGGCTGCCGTGACGGACGCGGTCGCCGATCGTCTCGGCGACGCCTTCCGGCTGCTCGTAGATCTCCTTGAGCATGAACGTCTCGTAGCCGGAGCGCTCAGCGGCGTCGTCGTCCCAGTCGACCTCGACGACGTCGTGATCGACGGTGTCACCGGTGTGCACGTCGATGATCGTCACGCCGTCCGGCGTGATCGACGCGATCTCCCCGTCGTTCGGGAACTGCACGCGGCGCGTCTCGGTGAGGAACGCTGCGAGGTTCGACGCCACGAAGTTCTCGCCGTCGCCGAGCCCGACGACCATCGGCGTCTGGTGGCGGATGCCGACGAGGTGGTCCGGATGGTCGGCATGGATCACGACGAACGTGAAATGGCCCTCGAGCTTCGGGAAGACGGCGCGCACTGCCGCCACGAGGTCGCCGTCGTACGACTCCTCGAGCAGGTGCGCGACGGTCTCCGCATCCGTCTCTGTCGTGAACGTGTGGCCACGGTCGACGAGCTCCTGCTTCAGCTCGCGGTAGTTCTCGACGATGCCGTTGAGCACGATCGCGAGCTTGTGCTCGTCGCACGCGGTGAGTGGATGCGCGTTCTCGTACGTGACGCCGCCGTGGGTTGCCCAACGCGTGTGACCGAGGCCCGTGCGCGACTGGGAGCCGTTCGGCCCCGCCGCTTCGATCAGGTTGTCGAGTGGACCGACAGCACGCACGTAGTCGAGCCCGTCTGCTTCGAGCAGCGCGATGCCCGCAGAGTCATAGCCGCGATATTCGAGGCGCTTCAAGCCGTTCAGCAGCAGCGGCTTGGAGGCTCGCCTGCCGACGTATCCGATGATCCCGCACATCCGAAGGCTCCTTCCGACGAGACCCCGATCCTAGGAGGCGTCTCCTAAGAAACGATGAAGAGCCCGGCAATCGGACGCTCCCCGCGTCGGGAGGTCAGCCGAGCTCTTGGCGAACGAGCGCCGCGATGCTAGCACAGGCCTCCTGGGCGACCCCGGCGTCCTCGGCCTCCGCGAGCACGCGGATCAGAGGCTCCGTCCCGGAAGGCCGCACCAATACACGCCCCTGGCCGTCCCACTCGCGGTTCAGGCGGTCGACCTCGCTGCGGATCGCGTCCGTCAGCTCCCGCTCGGCGACGCGCACATTCTCCTTCCACTGCGGGAAGCGCGGCATCACCGCGGCAGCCTCGGAGAGCGTCCGGCCCTTGAGCGCACCGCACAGGAGCAGGCCGGCCGCAAGCCCGTCGCCGGTGACGTGGTCGCGCAGGAACAGGATGTGCCCGGATTGCTCGCCGCCGAGGATCGCATCGTGCTCCTGCAGCGCTTCGAGCACGTAGCGGTCGCCGACGTCGGTCGTGTGCACGGTGATGCCGTGCTCGCGCATCAACGCGTGGAAGCCGAGGTTCGTCATCACGGTCACGGCGACCTGGTCGACCTTCTGGTCGAGCGCGAGGATGGCGATGATCTGGTCGCCGTCGATCGCCTCGCCGTTCTCGTCGACCGCGAGCATGCGGTCGCCGTCCCCGTCGAACGCGATGCCGAGGTCGAAGGTCCCGTCGCGCACCGTCTGCTGCAGCAGCGCGAGGTCGGTCGCCCCGCAGCCGACGTTGATGTTCTCGCCGTTCGGCGCGTCGCCGATCGCGTGCACCTCCGCGCCGCAGCGCTCGAACGCGTGCGGCGCGAGGCCCGAGTACGCGCCGTTCGCGCAGTCGACGGCGATGCGCAGCCCGGAGAGGTCCGTGCCGAAGCGCTCGAGGATGTGCGTGAGGTACGAGTCGGTGGCCACCTCGACGTGCTCGATCTTCCCCTGGTCGATGCCCGGTGACGCGGCAAGCAGCTCCTCGATCTGCTCCTCGTACGCGTCGCGCAGCTTGTTGCCCTTCGAGTCGAAGAACTTGACGCCGTTGTACTCGGGCGGGTTGTGCGACGCCGAGATGACGACGCCGAGGTCGAGCGCGAGCAGCGCGACCGCCGGCGTCGGCAGGACGCCGCCGAGGATGCAGTCGCCGCCGACGGAGACGACTCCCCGGGCGAACGCCTCTTCGAGCTCGACTCCCGACGCGCGCGTGTCGCGCCCGACGAACACCTTGCGTGCACCGGTCCAGGTCGCGGCGGCGCGACCCAGGCGCTCGACGAGCTCCGGGGTGAGGAACTCACCCACGACGCCACGGACACCATCGGTGCCGAAGTACCTCCGAGCCATGAGCTGGGCGCGCGGCTAGCGCTTGGAGAACTGCGGCGCCTTGCGGGCCTTGTGCAGTCCGGCCTTCTTGCGCTCGACCTGCCGTGCGTCGCGCGTCAGGAAGCCGGCGCGCTTGAGCGGCACGCGAAGCTCCGGGTTCACCTCGACGAGCGCGCGGGCGATGCCGTGGCGCACCGCGCCCGCCTGGCCGGACGGCCCGCCGCCGTGCACGCGAACGCGCAGGTCGTACTGCCCCTCCAGCCCGGCCGTCTTCAGCGGCGAGGTCGCAAGCATCCGATGGACCATGCGGGGGAAGTACTCCTCCAGCGACTTGCCGTTGACCCACGTGGCGCCGTCGCCGGGCCGAAGGATCACGCGCGCGACGGACGTCTTGCGCTTGCCGGTGCCGAGATACTGAGCGGGAGTCGACATTTACACCTCGAGAGGGGTCGGAGCCTGCGCCTCGTGCGGGTGCTCGGGGCCTGCGTAGATCTTGAGCTTGGTGAGCTGCGCGCGGCCGAGCTTGTTGCGAGGCAGCATGCCCTTCACGGCCTTGCGGATGACCTCGGTCGGCTGCCGGTCGAGCTGCTCGCGGAGCGTGCGCTCGCGCAGGCCGCCGGGGTATCCGGAGTGCTTGTAGTACATCTTCTCGTCGAGCTTCTTGCCGGTGACGGCGATCTTCTCCGCGTTCACGACGACGACGAAGTCGCCCGTGTCGACGTGCGGGGTGAAGACGGGCTTCCCCTTGCCGCGCAGGCGATCCGCGATCACGGTCGCAAGGCGGCCCAGGGTCTTGCCCTCGGCATCGACGATCAGCCAGTCGCGCTGGATCTCGCCCGGTTTGGCGCTGTAGGTCTTCATACGGAGAAAGGGCGGACCAGGCGTCCGCCGGGCGCGAATGGTAGCAGCCCCTCGCGAAAGGCGACAGCGCCGCCGTGGGACGGGTGGCGGACGTATTCGGCTCCCAGAGCGGCCGCGGCGATCCGGCCGACGGCGATCACGCGCCGCCCGGCCGCCAGCTCGCGGGCGAAGGCGAGCCCCTGGGCGACCTCGGCAGCGGTCGGAGCGCGGTTCGAGCCGGCGGTGCCGGGATGGGTCGGGACGACGTTCCAGAGGAGCACCTCCTCGGTCAGGCCGAGCTCGGCAAGCACCCGGTGCACGACGGTGGCGGTCGCCTCGCCCGGTCCGGCGCCCGTCAGCTGGCGCTCCGAGGTGAACGGAATGCCGGAGACGCGGGCGCCGCGGTACCCCGGCGCCTCGCCCACGAGGACGAGCGGCGCGTCCCGGCGTGCCTCGAGGTAGGCGGCGAGGCGCTCGCGGCGCAGCGCAGCGCCCCGGCCTTGCCGGTAGAAGTTCGTCGTCCGCCCGATCCTGGCGGCGGCGAGCCGGTCGATGAACGAGCGCATCGAGATCAGCACTCTGACGGACGGCGGCCAGCAGCCGGCAGACATCGCGCACGCCGTCGCAGCGTTCCTCGACGGGGCGAAGGCGACCCTCGACCTCGCGCAGTACGACTTCAACCTCGGTGACGAGACGAAGGCGATCGTCGGCGCCGCGTTCGAGCGCGCCGCCGCCCGCGGCGTCAAGACGCGGCTCGCCTACAACATCGACCACGCGAACCCGATCCCGGTGCCGCCGCCGCCCGAGCCCGACGTTCAGCTGATCGAGTCGCTCCCCGTGACGGGCAAGGGCATCGCCGGCGTTCCCGACCTGATGCACCACAAGTACGTCATCCGCGACGGCGAGTCGGTCTGGACCGGGTCGCTGAACTGGACGGACGACTCCTGGTCGCGGCAGGAGAACGTGATCGCGATCGTCCACTCGGCGGCGATCGCGAAGGGCTACCGCATCGACTTCGACCAGCTCTGGGCGACGGGCGACGTCGAGAAGAGCGGGTTCGTCGACCCGCGCTGGGACAACGGCGTCCGCGCCTGGTTCACGCCGGGCCACGGCGAGGATCTCTCCGCGCGCATCGCAAAGCTGATCCGCCGCGCCAGGCGCCGCGTGCGCATCTGCTCGCCGGTGATCACCACGGGGCCGGTGCTCGGAACGCTCGCGCAGGTGATCGCCGACAAGAGCGTCGACGTCGCCGGCTGCGTCGACACGACCCAGATCCGCGAGGTGATCCACCAGTGGGAGACGAACCGAAACGTCTCGTGGAAGCTCCCGCTCCTCGAGCAGGTGATGGGCGCCGGCGTCTTCACCGGCAAGCTCTCGACGCCGTACGGCGCCGGCACCGTGCACGACTTCATGCACGCGAAGGTCACCGTCTGTGACGACACGGTGTTCGTCGGGTCGTTCAACCTCTCGCGCAGCGGCGAGAAGAACGCAGAGAACGTGCTCGAGCTCGAGGACGCGGCGATCGCCAACCGCCTCGCCGAGTACATCGACCAGGTGCGGGCGCGCTATCCGGCGTTCACCAGCGCTGCCAGTGCACCAGCGAATCCAGGTCCCGCTGCCTCGACTTGAGCCGTGACCCGGTCGGCGGGCTCTCGCCCGGCTTGCCCATCACCGCGAGCCCGATCGGCACGACGTCCTCCGGGAGGCCGAGCAGCTCGGCGAAGATCCGCTTCTGATCGGGGTGGCCGACGAACGCGCTCGCGAGCCCTTCGTCGATCGCCGCCATCAGCACCAGCATCATCAGCGCGCCGCAGTCGACGAACCAGTACGGCACGGGCCAGGTCACCTCGACCCCGCCCGTCGCAGCGAGCTTGTCGGCCTCGTTGTACCGCGCGTGGTACAGCGACTCGTTGGTGGAGATGACCATGTGCACGGGTGCGTCGGCGAGGTAGTTGCGGCCGCTCGTCGAGTAATGCTCGTCGCCGAAGGCGCGCGCGATCTCCGCGCGCTTCTCCTCGTCGGTGACGACGACGATGCTGCCGCCCTGGCTGAAGCCGCCGGACGGCGCCCGGCGGATGACACCGGCGATCCGCTCAATCGTCTCCTGTGGGATCGGATCGGGCAGGAAGGCGCGATGCATGCGCCGTTTCGCGAGGATGTCGCGGAACTCCATGCGCGGACCGTATACGTTCCTGCGCATGACGAGATTCCAGGGCAAGACAGCATTGGTGACGGGCGGCGCGAAGGGCATCGGCGCCGCGACGGCGAGGCGGTTTGCGTCGGAGGGTGCGACCGTGATCGTCGCCGACTTCGACGAGGATGCGGCGAAGAAGACGGCGGACGAGATCGGCGGCCAGGCGGTCCGCTGCGACGTGACCAAGCGCGAGGACGTCGAGGCGGCGATCGAGGCCGCGGCGAGCCACGGCTCGGTCGACATCCTGGTCACGTGCGCGGGAATCATCCGCGACAACCTGCTCTTCAAGATGACGGACGACGACTGGAACGCGGTCATCGACACGCACCTGAAGGGCACGTTCTACGCCGTGCGCGCCGCGCAGAAGCACATGGTCGAGCAGAAGTCGGGGAAGATCGTCGTGATCTCCTCGACGTCGGCGCTCGGGAACCGCGGCCAGACGAACTACTCGGCGGCCAAGTCCGGGCTGCAGGGGATGTGCAAGACGTTCGCGATCGAGCTCGGCCCGTTCAACGTCAACGTGAACTGCGTCGCCCCCGGGTTCATCGAGACCGACATGACGCGGCAGACGGCGGAGCGCGTCGGCGTCGACTTCGATCAGTTCAAGGAAGGTGCCGCGGCCCAGGTGCCGCTGCGGCGCACCGGCAAGCCCGAGGACGTCGCGGGCACGATCGCGTACCTCTGCTCGGACGACGCCGGCTACGTCAGCGGCCAGGTCATCTACGTCGCGGGCGGACCGCGGAATTGAGCCTCTGCGAGGTCGCTCCGGGGCTCTGGGACTGGCAGGCTCCGCACCCCGAGTGGCAGGAGGGCCAGAAGTGGGGCCCGACGGTCTCGGCGCACGCGTACGACGACGGCGAGCGGTTGCTGCTCTTCGACCCGCTCGCCGTCCCGGCTCCGATTCTCGAGCTCGCCGCGGAGCGCGAGACGGCGATCGTGCTCACCGCGCCGTGGCACGAGCGCGACACGCAGTCGCTTGTCGCGGAGCTCGACGTCCCGGTGTACGCGGCGCGGCCCGAGACGGGCCCCGAGCTCGTCGAGCTGTACGACGTCGATCCCGCCCGCGTCGAGGGGTTCATCAGCTCCGACCTGCGCTGGCTCGTGCACGAGGGCGGCGGCGAGTTTCACGAGATCCCGCCGGCGCCGTTCGGGCTCGAGCTGTTCGTCGGCCGCACGCGCTGCGACCTCGTCCTCTGGCTCGAGCCGGCGCGGGCCGTCATCGCCGGCGACACGCTGGCCGACTGGGGCGACGGCCTCGCGATCCACGACGAGTGGCTGTCGGCGAAGGTGAGCCGCGGGGACGTCGTCGCCCGGCTCCGGCCGCTGCTCGAGAAGCCGGTCGAGATCGTGCTCGCCGCCCACGGCGAGCCGACGGATCGTGCCGAGCTCGAGCGGGCGCTGGCCTAGAGCCTGCGACCGGTCACGTCGTACGCGACGTACTCGTATGCGGCGCACGGTGACGCGGCGAGCTCTTCGCGCACCATCGTGAAGAGCATGTCGTCGCGCCTCGCACCGCCTTCTTTCTTCGGCGGGAGACGTCGGCGCAGCGTGCCTTCGTGCGTGAAGCCGAGCTTGCGCGGCACGCCGGCGCTGCGCTCGTTCTCCGGATCGATCTGGATGTCGACGCGCTCGACACTGCAGATCTCGAACGCCGCGCGCGTCAGCACGGCGGTCAGCTCGGCGGCGTACCCCTGACGCAGCGCGTCCGCACGGATCCAGTAGCCGATCTCGAGCGACGCAGGCCCGCCGCGAGGATGCAAGCCGGAGCCGCCGAGCAGCCGTGACTCGTCACGCGCGAAAACGCCGTAGGTGTAGTTCTCGTCGGCGTCGAACCCGGCGCGGAAGCGGCGCAGGAGCTCCACTTTCTCCGCGAGCGTCTGCGGCTCGAACTGCGCCCACGGCATCCACGGAGCCAGGTGGTCGATGCTGGAGTCGATCGCCTCCTTCAGGAGCGGAGCGTCGGCCGCTGGGTCGTAGCAGCGGATGACGAGACGGTCGGTCTCGATCCGGTACGGCGCAGTCGCGACTCCTTCTATTCCCACTCGATCGTCGCGGGCGGCTTCGACGTGACGTCGAGCACGACGCGGTTCACTGCGGGGATCTCGTTGACGATGCGCGACGCGATCACCTCGATCAGGTCGTACGGGAGCCGCGCCCAGTCTGCTGTCATCGCGTCCTCCGAGGTCACGGCGCGGATCGCGATCGGGTAGCCGTACGTGCGCGAATCGCCCTGCACGCCGACCGAGCGGATCGCCGGCAGCACGCAGAAGCTCTGCCACAGCTCGCGGTAGAGCCCGGCCTTCCGCACCTCGTCCTGCAGGATCGCGTCCGCTTCGCGCAACGTCTCGAGCCGCTCCTCGGTGACGTCGCCGATGATGCGAATCGCGAGGCCCGGCCCGGGAAACGGCTGGCGCCAGACCATGCGCTCGGGCATGCCGAGCTCCTCGCCCACGCGGCGCACCTCGTCCTTGAAGAGGAGCCGCAGCGGCTCGACGAGCTTCATCTTCATGTCGGCCGGAAGCCCGCCGACGTTGTGGTGGCTCTTGATCGTCTCGGCGACGCCGTCGGTGCCGCCGGACTCGATCACGTCGCTGTACAGCGTCCCCTGCACCAGCCAGCGCACATCGCCGAGCTTGCGTGCCTCGTCTTCGAAGACGCGGATGAACTCCTCGCCGATGATCTTCCGCTTCCGCTCCGGGTCGGTGACGCCCTCGAGCTTCGCGAGGAAGCGCTCCTGCGCCTGCACGTGTACGAGCGGCACGTGGAAGACGCCGTCGAACGTGTCGACGACCTGCCTTGCCTCGCCCTTGCGCAGCAGGCCGTGGTCGACGAACACGCACGTCAGCTGGTCGCCGACCGCCTTGTGCACGAGCAGCGCGGCGACGGCGCTGTCGACGCCGCCGGAGAGCGCGCACAGCACGCGCTCGTTGCCGACCTGCGCGCGGATGCGCTCGACCTGCTCCTCGATCACCGCGGCGGGCGTCCAGGTGGGCGTTGCGCCCGCGACCTCGTAGAGGAAGTTCTTCAGTACCTGCTGGCCGTGCGGCGTGTGCACGACCTCCGGGTGGAACTGCACGCCGTACACCTTCCGTGCTCGATCCTCGAAGGCGGCGACCGGCGTGTGCTCGGAGGTCGCGACGACCTCCGCGCCGGACGGCGGCTCGATCACCGTGTCGCGGTGCGACATCCACGCGGTCTGCTCGGCCGGCAGCGTCGAGAAGAGCGCGCCCTCGCGCGCGCGCAGATCGACCTTGCCGTACTCGCCGGCGCCGGTGCGGTCGACGCGGCCGTCGAGCTCGAGCGCGAGCAGCTGCGCGCCGTAACAGATGCCGAGCGTCGGGATGCCGAGCTCGAAGATGCGCGGATCCATCCGCGGCGCGCCGTCGGCGTACACCGACGCGGGACCGCCGGAGAGGATCAGCGCGAGCGGGTCCTTGCGCCGGATCTCCTCCGGCGTCGCGCGGTGCGAGACCAGCTCGGAGTAGACGCGCGCTTCGCGCACGCGGCGCGCGATCAGCTGCGAGTACTGGCCGCCGAAGTCGAGCACCAACACAGGCCGATCGCCGTCGTCCGGATGAAGCTCGATCACCTCAGCTGCGGCGGTAATTCGGCGCGTCCTTCGTGATTGTGATGTCGTGCGGGTGCGACTCGCGCAGCCCGGCGCCGGTGATGCGCACGAAGCGCGCGTCCTTGAGCGCCTCGATCGTCGGCGCGCCGCAGTAGCCCATCGCCTGGCGAAGCCCGCCGACGACCTGGTGCAGCACGCCTGCGAGCGGGCCCTTGTACGCAACGCGGCCCTCGATGCCTTCGGGGACGAGCTTCTCGACGTCCTCGACATCGCCCTGGAAGTAGCGGTCCTTCGAGTAGCCGCGCGCCTTCATCGCGCCGAGCGAGCCCATGCCGCGGTACTCCTTGTAGCGCTCGCCCTGCTGGAACACGACGTCGCCGGGCGACTCTTCGGTCCCCGCGAGCATCGAGCCGAGCATGACCGTGTCCGCGCCGGCGGCGATCGCCTTCGCGACATCGCCCGACGAGGTGATGCCGCCGTCGGCGATCACGGGCACGCCGTTCGCGGCCGCCGCGACCTCGTAGATCGCGGTGACCTGCGGCACGCCTACGCCCGCGACGACGCGGGTCGTGCAGATCGACCCCGGCCCGATGCCGACCTTCAGTCCGTCCGCGCCGGCGTCGATCAGTGCCTCGGCCGCTTCGGCGGTCGCGATGTTGCCGGCGACGACCTCGAACTCGCCCGACAGTCCGCGGACACGCTCGACCATCTCGACGACGCCGCGCGAGTGGCCGTGCGCGGTATCGACGACGAGGACGTCCGCGCCGGCGGCGATCAGGCCTGCGGCGCGCTCGAGCGCATCCGGGCCCACGCCGACCGCGGCGCCGACACGAAGGCGGCCGTGCGCGTCCTTCGTCGCCTGCGGGAACTCGACGCGCTTCTGGATGTCCTTGACGGTGATCAGTCCCTTGATGCGGCCGTCCGCATCGACGATCGGCAGCTTCTCGATGCGGTGGCGATGCAGCAGCTGCTCGGCGTCGGCAAGCGTTGTCCCGACCGGCGCGGTAACCAGATCGCGGGACGTCATCAGGTTCGAGACCGCCTGCGCGAGGTTCTTCTCGAAGCGCAGGTCGCGGTTCGTGAGGATGCCGACGAGCTTGCCGCCGTCGTCGGTGATCGGCACGCCGGAGACGTGGTAGCGCTCCATCAGCCCGACCGCGTCGGAGACGAGTGCATCGGGCGGCAGCGTCAGCGGCTCGACGATCATCCCCGCTTCGGAGCGCTTGACCTTGTCCACCTCGCCGACCTGGGCCTCGATCGACAGGTTGCGGTGGAGAATGCCGAGGCCGCCTTCGCGCGCGAGCGCGATCGCCATCCGCGCCTCGGTGACGGTGTCCATCGCCGCCGAGACGACCGGCACCTCGAGGACGATCGTGCGCGTCAGCCGCGTTGCGGTCGAGACGTCGTTCGGGAGCACGCCGGACTCGGCCGGCACGAGCAAGACGTCGTCGAACGTGAGCCCCTCACGCGCGAACTTCTCAGGAAGACCGGTCCCGGAGGGCGCCAGGTCGAGTTTTCCGACGTCCATTGCGAGATGGTACAGGCGGCCTCGGCGGGGCCAGCTCTAAGCCTCGACCGGCTCGAGCTCGGTGAGCTCGACACCCGCCTGCAGGCGCCCTGCCTGGCGCGGGTCGAACCGGCCCGCGCCGACCTCGAGCGTCGCCGCGGCGCCCGCCGCGACCGCTGCGCGCAGCGACTCGTCGTTCGAACGGCCCGCGTGGCGCGCCGCGAGAAACGCGGCCAGCAGCACGTCGCCGGAACCGACCGCCGACACCGGATCGACGCGCGGCGCGTCGGCGCGGTAGCGATGCGCCTCCCGGTCCTCGCGCAGCAGCGCGAGCGCGCCGTCCTCGGTCGTGATCAGCACGTTGCGCGCGCCCAGGTCCGCGATGCCGTCGAGTGCGAGCCGAAAGTCCTCGTCGTCGTGGAACTCCTGGCCGACGAGCGCTTCCGCCTCGATCTGGTTCGGCGACACGAGGAACGGCTCGGCCTCGACACCGAGCCGCAACGGCTCGCCCTCCGTGTCGAGCACCGTCGGCACGTGTCGCTTCGCGAGCTCGCGCGTCGCCTCGGCGTAGAAGTCGTCGCTCACGTCGCGCGGCAGCGAGCCCGCGAAGACGACGAACTCTGCGTCCTGCGTCAGGTAGCGCAGCTTCTCGAGCAGCGTCTCCAGCTCACCGGCCTGCACGGCCGGGCCCCACTCGTTGATCTCCGTGTAGGTGCCGCCCGTCGGATCGACGACAGCTGTCGAGGTGCGCGACTCGCCTTCGATGTGCACGAAGTCGTTGAGGATCGCCTCGGTCGTCAGCTGCTCGATGATGCGCGAGCCCGTCGAGCCGCCGACGAGGCCGGTCGCGACGACGGGCACGCCGAGGATCTTCAGCGCACGCGCGACGTTGATCCCCTTGCCGCCCGCGAGGGTCGCGCCGGCGCTCGCGCGGTGGCGCTGCCCACGCTGGAAGTTCGGAACGGTCAGCGTCCGATCGATCGCCGCGTTGAGGGTGACTGTGACTATCACTCAGATGAAGTGGGCGAGATGGTGCAGCGTCCTACCGGCATACCACCCTAGTCGGCGGGCAAGCCCCGGTTTGTTAATCGTGCGAGCCGCAACGAGGGATCTGCTCCCGAGCACGCGGCCGTGCAGACGGACGACCACCTTCCCGAGCACAGTGCCTGCGCGCACGGGCAGGGACGCCCGCGCAGCGGCGGTCACGGTTTCGCTGATCCCCTGCCCCAGCCGCACCGTCGCAAGCAGTGCCGACCGGGCGACGAGCGGCACCGACCCGCGCCCGTAGGGAAGCGAGACGTCGGCGTAATCACGGCCGGTCTGCACCGCCGGAACGACGCGGAACTGCGCGAGCCCCCAGATGAGCAGCGAGCGCAGGTCGTCGTCGCGCTGCGTCTCCGACGGCGAGCCGAGGACCGTCGCATAGATCGCGACTCCCGAATCGCCGCGCGCAGCCGCGACCTGGCACCAGCCGGCGTTGTCGGTGTGCCCGGTCTTCACACCGAACGTGCCCGGCAGCTCGGTCAGCAGGTCGTTCCACGTGTGGAGCACCTCGCCGTCGGCCAGCGTCGCCGTCTCCTTTCGCACAGTCGCGCGGACGAACGCGTTGCGCATCACGATCCGCGCGAGCTTCGTGACGTCGTACGCGCTCGAGTACTCGCCGGGCGCGTCGAGCCCGTCCGCGCGCACGTAGTGGGTGTCGTGCAGCCCGAGCTGCGCCGCTTTGGCGTTCATCATCGCGGCGAACGCCGTGTAGCTCGGCGCCATCGACAGGGCAAGCGCGTCGGCGGCGTCGTTTCCCGACTGGATGAGCGCTCCCTCGAGCAGGTCGTGCACGGTGATCTTCTGGCCCGGCTCGAGATCGATGCGTTCTTCTCCGACCTCGGCCGCGCGCGGATCGACGGTGACGACATCGGTGAGCTTGTGGTGCTCGAGCGTCAGGAGCACGGTCATCAGCTTCGTGATCGACGCGATCGCCACGCGTGCGTGCGCGTTCGACGAAGCGAGGATCTCGCCGGTCTGCGCGTCCTCGATCACGTACGCGTGCGAGTCGACCGGCGGCGCCGACTCGGTGCCGGCAGCGCGAGCGGGCGCGACGCAGACGAGCGCCAGCGCGCAGACGACAGCGAGCCGTCTCACCGGATGCGGATCTTCTCGCCGATGAAGAGCGAGGTCGACTTGACCGTCGGGTTCAGCTGCTCGATCGTCGCCGCCGGTACTCCCGTCTCCGAGGAGATGACACCGAAGGTGTCCCCCGCTTTCACCGTCCAGTACCGCTTCGCCGTGGTGTGCGGCTTCGACGCGGTCGTGGTCGTCGAGACCGAGGCGAGCGTGGGCGGCCGGGAAGTCCGCGGCGGCGGGGACGCGCTCGACCCTCCCCCCGACTCCATTCCCGAGCGGATCAGCACCACGGCGATCGTCACCGCGAGCAGGAACGCTACGGGCGCGATGTACCGGCGCCAATCCTCGGGCAGGTCGGGCACGGCCTACCAGCCGGAAGCGGCCCAGATCTCCTGCTTGAGCCGCGCCGCCTCGGCTCCGGCCGCGTCGCGGAAGTCGCCGCCGGTCTCGCGATATGCGTAGTTGACGGAGCGCGAGGCGTTCACGATCGCGCTCGCGGGGCCGCTCTGGAACGCGCGCTCGAGCGAGGCGACGTCGCCGCCCTGCGCGCCGATCCCCGGCAGGAGCAGGATCGCCTGCGGCATCAGCCGCCGTGCCTCGGCAACGGCACGCGGATGCGTCGCGCCGACGACCGCGCCGACGGACGACAACCCGACCTCGCCCACGAGGTCCTCGCCCCACTCGGCGACGAGCGCCGCCACGTGGTACCAGAGCGGACGCCCGTCGCTCAACGTCACGTCCTGCACGTCGGCGCCGGCGTTCGACGTCTTCACGAGCGTGAAGATGCCGGCGCCGCGCCGTCGCGCGGCGGACAGGTACGGCTCGATCGACTCGCGTCCGAGATACGGGTTGACGGTCAGCGCGTCGGCGCGCGGCAGGTCGCCTTCGAGATACGCCTCGGCGTACGCGCGCGCGGTCGAGCCGATGTCGCCGCGCTTGCCGTCCGCGATCACGATCAGCCCGGCGCGGCGTGCGTAGAGGCACACGTTGTCGAATGCGGCGAGCCCCGACGGCCCGAACACCTCGAAGAACGCGAGCTGCGGCTTGACGGCGACCGCGTGCGGACCGACCGCGTCGATGATCCCGCAGCAGAACCGCGCCAGGTCACCGCGCACCTCGACCGGCATCAGGTCCGGCTGCGGGTCGAGCCCGACGACGAGCTGCGACCGTTTCCGCTCGACCTCGGCGGCGAGGCGGTCGGCGAACGTCTGGGTGGCGACGGCCATCGGGACGAACGGTAACCGCAGACGCGGAAGGCGGCTTGCGCCGCCTTCCGTGAATCGATCGGTTCGCTCCGCGGCGTTAGCCCTTGAGGGCTGCCTTGAGCTGGCTGCCGGCCGAGAACTTCGGCACGGTCGTCGCCGCGATCTGGACGCGCTCGCCGGTGCGGGGGTTGACGCCCTGGCGCGCCGCGCGTGCGGATGGGGAGAACTTCCCGAAGCCGGTGAAGTTGACGGAGTCGCCGCTCTTCAGCGTCTCGGTGACGGTCTCCATGAAGGCATCCACGGCCTTGCCCGCGTCGCGAGCCGACAGCCCGGTCTTCGTGGCGACCTTCTGGATGAAGTCCTGCTTGGTCAACGAACATCCTCCTGCGTCGGGGACTCTGGGGTCAGACCTTGGCGGACCAGGCTAACACCGTGGTCGGATATCGCTCAACCATGCGGATTTGCGGGGGAATTCAGCCCGCGGAGATGAGCTCTTCGGCCGTGAAGAGCGCCCGCAGGCGCACGGCCTGCCGTGCGAATGCGTCGACACCGCCCTCCTCGCGGTCGACGACGCAGATCGCGGTCGAGACCCGCAATCCGGCATCGCGGAGCACCTGGACGGCCTCGAGGGCCGCGCCGCCGGTGGTGACGACGTCCTCGACGAGGCAGACGCACTCGCCCTCTTCGTAGACGCCCTCGAGCTGCTTGGCGGTGCCGTAGCCCTTCGCCTCCTTGCGGACGATGACGAACGGCAGGCCCGTCTCGAGCGACGCCGCGGTGGCGAGCGCCACCGCTCCGAGCTCCGGGCCGGCGATCCGGTCGGCGTCGGGCTCGTGCTCGCGGACGGCGGCAGCGATCGCCTTTCCGAGCGGTGCGAGGACGTCCGGGAGCGTCTCGAAGCGGTACTTGTCGAGGTAGTACTTCGAGCGCTTCCCGGAGCGGAGCACGAAGTCGCCCTCGAGGTACGCGGCGTCGCGCAGCGCCTTGGCGAGCTCGGCGCGCGTCATGCGCCGGCGAGCAGCTCGCTCGCAATCGGCAGGAGGCGCTCGGCCTCGGGCGTTCCCTCGGTGTAGGAGTGCATCGAGCCGTCCGTCCCGTAGAGGTCGACGCGCGCCTGCCGGCGCGCCGCGCGGCGGCGAACGAGGAGCGACCCGGCGAGCGAGCCGGCCGCGAGCAGCACGCCGGTGACGAGCTTACGCCTCGCCATCGGCGGCCTTCTTCGTCGTGCGGCGCTTCGGCTTCGGGGGATCGATGGAGCGGAGGCAGGTCTTCAGGTCGTAGAAGACGAGGCCGACCGTCGGCTCGGGCGTCGTCGTCGCCGCGATCAGGCGGTCGCCGTCGCGAACGACGAAGACGCTGCCCTGGACGGTCGCCGCCTCGAGCTGGGCGAGCCCGGGCCGCAGCTCCTCGGCGGCCTCGACGAGCCGTTTGGCGCCGTCGGCGAGCCGCTGAGCGGCCTCGTCGGCGACGTTCGAGCCCGACAGCGAGCCGTCCGCCTCGATCACCGCGACCGACCGGACCTGCGGTGAGATCTCGGTCAGATCGGCGATTGCCTGGGACGCATCCATCCGGGCGAGCATACTGGCGGACGGAATGGGCGTGGTCCTGCGCAAGTACTTCGCCGACCGGGGCACGCATCTGGCCGCGATGATCGCCTACTTCGCGTTGCTGTCGTTCGTGCCGCTGCTCTTCCTCTCGCTGGC
>Ga0070741_10002074_pt1 | contig 55923 bp, 50 predicted proteins | sample Coa_R1_4_FD_66440 | JGI IMG/M metagenome (GOLD analysis project Ga0070741, IMG submission 66440) | Surface soil microbial communities from Centralia Pennsylvania, which are recovering from an underground coalmine fire - Coalmine... | ecosystem: Environmental > Terrestrial > Soil > Unclassified ... | reverse complement strand
GACGGTCTCTGGGGGACAGGAAGCCTCCGGCGCAAAAGGTTGCACCAAAGGTTGCACCAGCCCGCCCGGGGTGCACCCTGCGGGGGAAGCAACGAGGGCGAAGTCCCTGGTGCGACAAGAGAATTGCGGTGGCGCGCCCAGGAGGATTTGAACCCCCGCACGCGGATCCGTAGTCCGCTGCTCTATCCGGGCTGAGCTATGGGCGCGCGGCGCCGGGGGATTCTACCACCGCACCCCGCCGCCCAAGCTCCCGCTTGAGCGCGGCACAATGCCCAGCCGTGACCGAACCCTGGCTCAGCGGCCTCCTCGCCTGCTCCCTCACCGCCGACGCCGAGCAGCTCCGCGCCGCCCTCCACGCCCGCGGCCTGAAGACCCGCAGCGTCCCCGCCGGCCGGGCCAAGGCCGCCTGGACCTGCGTCACCGACCGCGGCACCCTCGCCGTCGTCGTCTCCGGCCGCGGCGCCCAGGCCGCCCGCGACGCCGCCGGGTTCTGGATGCCCCGCGCCCGCTGGCTCCTCCTCGCCGAGGCCGGCCCCGCCACCGCCCCCACCGAGCCCAACACGGTCATCCTCGACGGTGACCCCGAGCTCGCCGTCCTCGCCGCCCGCGGCGCCCCGCCCGACACCCACACCGCCCAGGCCAGGATCGCCACCGTCACCGAGCGCACCCTCACCGCCACGGCGCGCGACACCCTCCACCAGGCCGGCTACGCAGCCTGGGACGCCAACGTCGACACCTGGCGCCACGCCGTGCAGGCGATCGGGGGCGTCATCCTCGTCTGCCACGCCGTCCTGCCCGACGGCACCCCCAGCCTGGCCGCCGAGATCCCCGACGGGGCCACCGCCCGCCCCTGGTGGCGCACCGGCCTCGCCTACGTCCGGCCAAGCCTGCGCCGCGCGCAAAACGAGGCCGACGAGGCCCACCGCCAGGCGATCGCCCGGGCCGCCCGCTGCGCCGTCGCCGCCCTCCTCGGCACCGCCTAGCCCGAACCCGGCGCCCCCACTGGCCCGACCCACCCCCGGGTCGCCATGATGGGGGTGACGGCCGCGCAGCCTCACCCGCGCGGCCCCGCACGGAGGACGCAGCGCAAAGTGACCGATTCCATCGAGCAGCGCAGCATCGACACCATCCGGGCCCTGGCGATGGACGTCGTCGAGAAGGCCAACTCGGGGCATCCCGGATTGCCGATGGGCGCGTCGGCCGTCGCCTACTCGCTCTGGACGCGGCACATGCGCTACAACCCGCGCGACCCGCAGTGGCCCAACCGCGACCGCTTCGTCCTCTCCGCCGGCCACGGCTCCGCGCTCCTCTACATCATGCTGCACCTCACCGGCTACGACCTGCCGATGAGCGAGCTGCAGCGCTTCCGCCAGCTCGGCTCGAAGACGCCGGGACATCCCGAGTACCGCGACACGCCCGGCGTCGAGGTCACCACCGGCCCGCTCGGCCAGGGCTTCGCCAACGCCGTCGGCATGGCCATCGCCAAGCGTTTCCGCGCAGCGCGCTTCAACACGGCGCAGCACCAGCCCGTCGACCACCGCATCTACGTCCTCTGCAGCGACGGCGACATGATGGAGGGGGTCGCCTCCGAGGCCGCCAGCCTGGCCGGCCATCTCCAGCTCGGCGAGCTCATCTACCTCTACGACGACAACCACATCTCCCTCGACGGCCCCACCGAGGACACCTTCACCGAGAACGTCACCGCGCGCTTCGACGCCTACGGCTGGCACACGCAGCGCATCGACGGCACCGACCTGCAGCAGATCGACGCCGCCGTCGAGGCCGCGCAGCGCGACCCGCGCCCGAGCCTCATCGCCTGCCGCACCCACATCGGCTGGGGCAGCCCCAACAAGCAGGACACCGCCAAGGCGCACGGCAGCGCCCTCGGCCCCGAGGAGGTGAAGCTCACCAAGGAGGCGATCGGCTGGCCCACCGAGCCCCCCTTCTACATCCCCGACGACGTGCTCGCGCACTACCGCGATGCCGTCCGGCGGGGCGAGCAGTTGCAGCGCGAATGGACCGAAACGCTGCAGCGGTGGAAGCAGGCCAACCCCGACAGGGCGCGGCTCTGGGACGCCGAGGAGCGCGGTGAGCTGCCCCGCGGCTGGCAGGACGCGCTGCCGAAGTACGAGGCGGGCGCTCAGGAATCCACGCGTGTGGCGAGCGGGAAGGCGATCAACGCGCTGGCCCCCGTCGTCACCAACCTGGTGGGCGGCTCGGCCGACCTGAAGAGCTCCAACGAGACGTACATCGAGGGCGAGGGCTACTTCGGCCCCGACACGGTGCAGCGCAACATCGCCTTCGGCGTGCGCGAGCACGCCATGTGCGCGGCGCTGAACGGCATGTCGATCTACGGCGGCCTCCACGTCTACGGCGGCACCTTCCTCACCTTCAGCGACTACGGGCGTCCCTCGATCCGCCTCGCCTCGCTGATGGAGATCCCCGTCACCTACGTCTTCACCCACGACTCCATCGGTCTCGGCGAGGACGGCCCCACGCACCAGCCGGTCGAGCACCTCATGGCCCTGCGGGCGATCCCCCATCTCTGGGTGGTGCGCCCAGGCGACGCCAACGAGACCTCGGACGCCTGGCGCATCGCGCTGGAGCACCGCGACGGTCCCACCCTCTTCGCGCTGAGCCGGCAGAAGCTGCCCGTCTACGCCGAGACCGCGGGCGGCGGTGCGCTCAAGGGCGGCTACGTCCTGCGCGACTGCGACGGCGAGCCCGAGCTCATCCTCATCGGCACGGGCAGCGAGCTGCAGCTCGCGGTCGGCGCGGCCGAGCAGCTGCAGAAGGAGGGCGTGCGGACGCGCGTGGTCAGCATGCCGTGCTTCGAGCTCTTCGACGAGCAGGACGAGGCGTACCGCGACTCGGTGCTGCCGCCCGGGGTGCGGGCGCGCGTCGCCGTGGAGGCGGGCATCACCTTCGGGTGGCAGCGCTACATCGGCGAGCGCGGAGTTGCGGTCGGGATCGACCGGTTCGGCGCGTCGGCGCCGGGCCCTGAGGCGATGGAGCACTTCGGCTTCACCGTCGACCACGTGGTGGGTGCGGCGCGCGCCGTGATGGCGTCGCTGCACGCGCCCGCCGCGAGCTAGGAGGCAGCATGGCTGAGACGAATCCCCTGCAGAAGCTGGCTGCACACGGCCAGTCCGTGTGGCTCGACTTCATCAGCAGGGAGCTGGTGACGACCGACCGCCTGCAGCGCTACACCGGCGAGGACAACGTCACCGGGCTGACCAGCAACCCCACCATCTTCGAGAAGGCGGTCGCCCAGGGCAACGACTACGACGAGCAGCTCCGCCAGCTGGTCCAGGCCGGGGTGACCTCGCCCGACGAGCTCTTCCTGGGTATCGCCATCAGCGACATCCAGCGCGCCGCCGACACGCTGCGCGCGGTCTGGGAGCGCACCGGCGGGCGCGACGGCTTCGTGTCGCTGGAGCTGGCGCCCGCGCTCGGGCACGACACCGAGGGCAGCGTCGCCACCGCGCAGCTCCTCTGGGAGCGCGTGGAGCGGCCCAACCTGATGATCAAGGTGCCCGCCACCGACGAGGGCATCCCCGCAGTGGAGCGCCTCATCGCCGCCGGCGTCAACGTCAACGTCACCCTGATCTTCGCGCTCAGCAAGTACATCGACGTGGCCGAGGCGTACATCCGCGGGCTGGAGGCGCGCCTGCAGCGCGGGCAGTCGCTCGACGTCAACTCGGTGGCGTCGTTCTTCGTCTCGCGGGTCGACACCAAGGTCGACAAGATGCTGGAGCGCATGCTCCAGGACGATCCCGGCAATCCGGAGCTGGAGGCGCTGCAGGGCACGGCGGCGATCGCCAACGCGCGCTACGCCTACGAGAAGTTCGAGGAGATCTTCCTCGGGGAGCGCTTCCGCGTCCTGCGCGAGGCCGGCGCAGCGGCGCAGCGACCGCTCTGGGCCAGCACCAGCGCCAAGAACCCCAAGTACCGCGACGTCGTCTACGCCGAGGCGCTGGTCGGTCCCGACACCGTCGACACCATGCCCCCCGCCACCATCGACGCCTTCCGCGACCACGGCCGCGTCGACGGCGACACGGCACGCGACTACGCCTGGGCGCACGACCGCATGGACCGCCTGGCCAGGGCGGCCATCGACATGGACGAGGTCACCCAGGACCTCCTCGACGAGGGCCTGCAGGCCTTCGCCGACTCCTACAACGCCCTGATCCGCGCCATCGCCGAGAAGGCCGACGTGATGCGCGGCGGCCTGGGCCGGCGCTACGAGCTGCACCTCGGCGTCGAGACCGACGTGGTGACCGCGGCGCTGTCCAGCCCGTACGCGAACCACGAGGTGCAGCGCATCTGGGACCACGATCCCAACCTCTGGAAGGCGGACGACGCGACCCACGCCGCGGAGATCACCGAGCGGCTGGGCTGGCTCGACGTCGTCGACTGGATGCGCCAGCGCCTCCCCGAGGTGCAGCGCATCGCGGCGGAGATCCGCAGCGACGGCATCACCGACGTCGTGGTGCTGGGCATGGGCGGCAGCAGCCTGGCACCCGAGGTGCTGCGGCAGTCGTTCGGCACACGCCCCGACCACCCGCGGCTGCACGTGCTCGACACCACCGACCCGGTGGCGATCCAATCCCTGACCGACGCGCTCGATCCGCGCCGCTCGCTGTTCGTCGTGTCGAGCAAGTCGGGCGGCACGGTGGAGACGCTCAGCCACTTCGCGCACTTCTTCGACGTGGTCAGCAAGGCGGGCGTCGACGACCCCGGCTCGCACTTCGTCGCCGTCACCGACCCGGGCACGTCGCTCGGGGCGCTGGCCCGGGAGCGCGGCTTCCGGCACGTCTTCGAGAACCGCCCCGACATCGGCGGGCGCTACTCGGCCCTCTCCTACTTCGGCATGGTGCCCGCCGCCTTCGGCGGCATCGACGTCGCCACCCTGCTCGACCGCGCCGCGAAGATGACCAGGCAGTGCCGCCCCGACGTGCACCCGTCGCTCAACGCCGGCCTGGTGCTGGGCACGGTGATGGGCCTGCTCCACGGCGTCGGCCGCGACAAGGTGACCATCCTCGCCCCGCCGCCCATCGCCTCCTTCGGCCTGTGGGCGGAGCAGCTCATCGCCGAGAGCACGGGCAAGGAGGATCGCGGGCTGGTACCCGTCGCCGGCGAGCCGGCCGGCGATCCCGACGCGTACGGCGGCGACCGCGTCTTCGTCGCCCTGCGCCTCGGCGCCAGCCCAGGGTTCGACGCGCAGGTGGAGGCGCTGGAGAAGTCCGACCAGCCGGTGATCACCCTGCTGCTCGACGACGTCTTCGACCTCGGCGCCGAGTTCTTCCGCTGGGAGTTCGCCGTCGCCGTGGCGGGCGCGGCGCTGCAGATCGACCCCTTCGACCAGCCCAACGTGCAGGAGTCGAAGGACAACACCAGGGCGGTGCTGGACGGGTACCTGCGCAGCGGCAGCCTCCCCGCGCTCGACGGTGCCGATGCGGAGGCGGTGCGCGCGCTGGTCGACGGCGCCGGCGAGGGCGACTACGTCGCCCTGCTCGCCTACGTCACCCCGACGCCGGAGAACGAGGCGGCGCTGCAGGAGCTGCGCGTCGCCATCCGCGACCGTCGCGACGTGGCCACGACGCTGGGCTTCGGGCCGCGCTACCTGCACAGCACGGGCCAGCTGCACAAGGGCGGCGCCAACACCGGCGTGTTCGTCGAGATCGTCAGCGACGATCCCGTCGACGTGCCCATCCCGGGACAGGCCTTCAGCTTCTCCGTGCTGAAGCACGCGCAGGCGCTCGGCGACCTGCAGTCGCTGCACAACCACGAGCGGCGCGCCGTCGCGGTGCGGGTGAGCGGCGACCTGCGCGCCGCGCTGCAGGAGCTCACCGCCGCCGTGCGCGGCACTGTCGGAGCGGCACGCTGATGCAGATCGGCTTCGTCGGTCTCGGCCGCATGGGCGGCAACATGGTGCACCGGCTGCGCCGCGACGGCGACCACGCGGTGGTCGCCTTCGACCCCAACGCACAGGCACGCCAGGCGGTCGAGGAGTTCGGCGCCACCACCGCCGACTCGCTGGAGGCGCTGGTCGCCCAGCTGCAGGCGCCCCGGGCGGTGTGGATCATGGTCCCCGCGGGGGAGATCACCAACTCCACCATCACCACGCTGGTGGGTCTGCTGCAGCCCGGCGACACCATCGTCGACGGCGGCAACAGCAACTGGCACGACACCCAGCGCAGCAACGAGGAGTGCAGGGCCAAGGGCGTCCACCTCGTCGACGCGGGCACCAGCGGCGGCATCTGGGGCCTGCAGGTGGGCTACTGCATCATGGCGGGAGGCGACAAGGAGGCGGTCGACCGCCTGCTGCCCATCTTCACCACCCTGGCGCCGAAGGACGGCTTCCTCCACGTCGGCCCGACGGGCAGCGGGCACTTCGTCAAGATGGTCCACAACGGCATCGAGTACACGATGCTGCAGGGCTACGCCGAGGGGTTCGACGTCCTGCAGGCGTCGGAGTTCGACCTCGACCTGCACGCCATCGCCCATCTCTGGAACCAGGGCAGCGTGGTGCGCTCCTGGCTGCTGGAGCTGGCCGAGTCCGCCTTCCAGCGCGACGCCAGGCTGGAGCACATCCGTGGCTACGTCGACGACTCCGGCGAGGGGCGCTGGACGGTGCAGGATGCCATCGACCTGCGCGTCCCGGTGCCGACCATCGCCATGTCGCTCTTCATGCGCTTCGACTCGCGGCGCGACGACAGCTTCGCCGACAAGGTGATCGCCGCGCTGCGCAACGAGTTCGGCGGCCACGCGGTGAAGACGGAGTGACCCAGGCGCCCACCCAGGCCAACCCGCTCCGCGAAGGCCTGCGGCTGGAGCGCACCCCGCCGCCCTGCGCGCTGGTCATCTTCGGCGCCAGCGGTGACCTCACCAAGCGCAAGCTGGTGCCCGCGCTCTACGCGCTGTGCGCCGGAGGCATGCTGCCGCCCGGCTTCACCGTGGTCGGCGCCGCACGCACGCGGATGGGCGACGACGAGTTCCGCGAGGCGATGCGCGACGGGGTGGGCAGGTACGGCCGGGTCGGGCTGCACGACGACGTCTGGCGGACGTTCGCCGAGGGGCTGCGCTTCGCGCACGTCGACTTCGACGCGCCGGACGGCTTCGAGGACCTGAAGCGCGTCCTCGCCGAGGTCGACCAGCAGCGCGGCACGGCCGGCAACCGCGTCTACTACCTGAGCATCCCGCCGAGCGGCATCGGCACGGTGGCGCGCCGCCTCGGCGAGGAGGGCCTGAGCCGCCAGCCGGACACGCCCGGCGGCTTCGTGCGGCTCATCGTCGAGAAGCCGTTCGGGCGCGACCTGGCCTCGGCGCGCCAGCTCAGCGCCGACCTGCACGAGGCCTTCGCCGAGGAGCAGATCTACCGCATCGACCACTACCTGGGCAAGGAGACCGTCCAGAACCTGCTGGTGTTCCGCTTCGCCAACGGCATCTTCGAGCCGCTCTGGAACCGGCAGTACATCGACCACGTGCAGATCACCGTCGCCGAGTCCATCGGCGTCGAGAACCGCGGGAAGTACTACGAGGAGTCCGGCGCGCTGCGCGACATCGTGCAGAACCACATGATGCAGCTGGTGGCGCTGGTGGGCATGGAGGCGCCGGCCAACTTCGAGGCGGAGGTGGTGCGCGACGAGAAGGTCAAGCTGCTCCGCGCCGTGCGTCCCATCCTCGAAGAGGACGTGCGCACCCGCACGGTGCGCGGGCAGTACGGCCCCGGCTGGATCGAGGGCGAGCAGGTCCACGGCTACCGCGAGGAGCACGGCGTCAACCCGGAGTCGCTGCGCGAGACCTTCGTGGCCCTGCGCCTCGACATCGACAACTGGCGCTGGGCGGGAACGCCCTTCTACCTGCGCACCGGCAAGCGCCTGCCCAAGCGCGCCACCGAGATCGCCATCCAGTTCCGTGAGGTGCCCCACTCGCCGTTCCGCGGCCACGTGACCACCGTGGCCGAGCAGCGCTACGGGAGCATCGACCCCAACCTCCTGGTGCTGCGCATCCAGCCCGACGAGGGCATCACCCTGCGCTTCGGCGCCAAGGTGCCGGGCCAGGCGCTGCGCATCCGCAGCGTCAGCATGGACTTCCTCTACGGCAGCGCCTTCCTCACCGAGTCGCCGGAGGCGTACGAGCGGCTGCTGCTCGACTGCATGCTCGGCGACGCCACCCTCTTCGCCCGCGTCGACGAGGTCGACGAGGCCTGGCGCTTCTGCGCGGCCATCCTCGACGGCTGGCGCGAGCGCCCGCCGGCACGCGACTCGCTGCCCAACTACGAGGCGGGGAGCTGGGGTCCCCAGGAGGCGCACGACATGATCGCCCGCGACGGCCGCGCCTGGCGCCGCCTGTGAGCGCCGCGGCGCGGTCGCGCGAGCCGGTGGTGATCCGCGGTGCGCACGTCAGCAGCCTGCACGCGCTGAGCGCGGAGCTGGGCAGGCTGCACCAGGAGATGCTGCGCACCGGCCATGACGAGGTGCGCCCCGTGCGCACCGCGGTGCTGACGCTCGTCTGCGTGTGCATCGACGAGGCCGACGCCGACGCCGCGGCCGAGGTGGTGCGGCATCTCGCCGGCAACCACCCGGCGCGTGTGCTGCTCGTCGTCGCCGAGCGCGAGGCGGCGCCCGAGGGCATCGACGCCGATCTCTCGCTCGAGTGCTCCGCCGTGGGCGGCGCCGACCAGGTGTGTGCAGAGTCGGTGCGGCTCGCCGTGCGCGGCGCGCCCGCGCTGCACCTCGCCAGCCTGGTCACGCCGCTGCTGCTGCCCGACGTGCCGGTGGTGCTCTGGCTCACCGACGCCCCCCCGCTCGACCAGGCGCTGCACGGCGACGCCGTCGAGATCTGCGACCGGATCATCCTCGACAGCGACGCCTATCCCAACCCACTGGACACCCTGCGTGCCCTCGACCGCGCACACGAGGAGCACGGGAACGTCCCCGTCGGTGATCTCGCCTGGGCGCGGCTCCTGCCCTGGCGGGAGCTGGTGGCGCAGACCTTCGACGGTCGCGACACCCAGCCGTTCCTGCACGGCGTGCAGCGGGTCGAGGTGGAGTCCTGCGGGACGCGGCCGTCGTCGGAGGCGTGGCTCCTGGCCGGTTGGCTGGCCTCCCGGCTCGACTGGGCGCACGACGCGCCCCCGCAGATCGAGGTGCGGACGCGCAGCGATGCGCAGGTGGCGTCGGGAAGCCTGCTCGCGGTGCGCCTGCACTGCGCGGTGGACGGACGCACCGCGGAGGTGGTGGTGGAGCGCAGCGGCGAGAACACGCAGACGCGCATCACCGTCAGCGACGGGCTCACCGCGGGCGGGAGCGTGGCCACGCCGGCGGCACCCCTCTTCGCTCTGGTGGGCCGGGAGCTGCAGGAGTCCGGCGAGGACCCCGTGTACGCGGACGCGGTGCGCCGTGGCGTGCGCCTGGCGAGCAGGGCCTCGGCGGCATGAGCGGGGACGCGCGGACCGGCCTGCCCGGGATCGTCACCGTGCTCCCCACGCAGCAGGACCTCGCCGACGCCGCGGCGTCGTGGCTCGCCAGGGAGTCCGAGGAGGCGCGAGCCGAGCACGGCTGCTTCGCCGTGGCGCTGAGCGGCGGCGCGACGCCGCAGCAGCTCCTCCGGCGCCTCACAGGACTGCCCTTCGTCGACGCCGTCGCCTGGCCGGACTGGATGGTCTTCTGGGGAGACGAGCGCGCCGTGCCGCCCGACGACGAGCAGAGCAACTACCGCATGGCCCGCGAGGCGCTGCTCCGCCACGTCCCGGTGGTGCCGGAGCGGGTGCACCGCATGGAGGCGGAGCGTCCCGACCGCGACGCCGCGGCCCGCGAGTATTCGTCACTGCTGGCCGATACGCTGCCACGCGGACCGGCGAGCGCGCCCCGGCTGCACTGCACGCTGCTCGGGCTGGGGGAGAACGGGCACATCGCCTCGCTGTTCCCCGGCACGCCGGCGCTGGAGGTGGAGCACCGCTGGGTGGTGCCGTCGCGCGCCGACTACGCGCCCTACGACCGCCTCACCTTCACCTTCCCCACCATCAACGCCTCCGAGCGCGTCGTCTTCCTGGTCAGCGGTGACGCCAAGGGCGAGGCGCTGCGCGGCGTCGTCGAGGGCACCGTCCCCGCCGCCCGGGTGCGGCCTGCGGACGGTACATTGCAGTGGTTCCTCGACGAGGCCGCCGCGGCCTCCCTCCGTCCATGACCGCCACCGCCATGAGCCGTTCCAACCGATCGCCGCAGCGCCAGCCGCTGATGCCCGAGGGCGCCGCCAACCCGGCGCGCGCCACGCCGCACCACCACGGCACCCAGCCGGTGGAGTTTCCCCTCTACGAGGGGCACCTCACCGCGGAGTGCTCGCTTCTCTACAACGGCGCCCCCGCCTGCCCCGCCTGCCTGACCAGGGAGCTGAGCCGCCCCGAGGGCTAGCGGAGTCACGGGCCGTCGCATGGCCGGGTGACAGCGCGTGACCGCCATGTGACGGCCGCGCCTCGGCTCCGCATCGTGCGGCACCGGCAGCTCGCCACGCCGCTACGCTCCATCGCGTCGATCAAGGCAAAGCCGCCGTGAGGCGGTGACGCAAAACCACGGGACTGGGATCACATCCCACCCAGTTCGCCGGGTCGCCGACAAGGTCAGCGGTCACTCCCCACCGTCGCCGCCGCCCGTCCTGCCAGCCGTCTCCCCCACCCGCGCCGATCTCGGTCGCCCGGTGGAAGGAGCCCGATGAGGACGCCCCCCACCCCCCTGCTGGCGCGCCTGTGCGTGGCCGCCCTGACCGGCGGAGCCGCGCTGCTCCCGGCCGCGAGCCTCGCCGCCAAGCCGTCGAAGACGAGCGGCTCCGCCGACAGGACGCCGCCCACCGTCGCCATCAGCACGCCGGGCGGCGGCGCCACCGTCGGTCCGTCGTTCACGATCAGCGGCACCGCGTCGGACAACGTGGCGGTCGCCTCGGTCAGCGTCAGCGTCGACGGCGGCGCGGCGCAGACCGCCGCCGGCACCACGTCGTGGAGCGCCCCGGTGTCGAACCTCGCTGCCGGCGGCCACACCCTCACCGCCCGCGCGGTGGACACCTCGGGAAACAGCGCGGTCGCCTCGGTTTCGGTCACGGTCAGCAGCAACGCGACGCCGCCCACCTCGGTGATCACCGAGCCGCGCTACGACGGCGCCGCCATCTCGGGCAGCTACACGCTTCAGGGCGGCAGCAGCGACAGCACGTACGCCGTGACCCGCGAGGAGTGGGACGTCGACGGCGTCGCCGTGGCCACCGGCACGTCGCCCTACGGTCTCAGCTACACGTGGGACACCACCAGGGTGGCGCAGGGCGGGCACACCCTCACCTACCGCACCTGGAACAGCGCCGGCGCCACGTCGTCGGCGTCGCGCGCCGTGACCGTCGGCAGCGCCACGGTCGAGCGCGTCGCCGTCATCCTCTACAACTTCAGCGACCAGGCCGCGCCGACCACGCCGCAGACGGTGAGCGACTGGACCTTCGGCACCAGCCGGTCGGTGGCGGGTTACTACCAGGAGGAGACCTTCGGCCGCCTGCTCATCGGCGGCCATCTCAACGCCGCGGGCGACGTCTTCGGCTTCTACACCGTGCCCTACGCCTACCCGACGGCGCCCTGCGACTTCACCCCCTGGGAGGCGTCCGCGCTGCAGCAGGCCACCGCCGACGGCTTCGACGCCGGCCAGTACGACGTGGTGCTGCTCACCGCCGCCGTGCCCGCGGGCTGCGGCAGCGGCACGGCCACGGCCAACCAGGATCGCGTGCCCTGGAACGACCCGCAGAGCGCCGACGACTGGATCGCCTTCGCCGCCCACGAGCTGGGCCACAGCCTCGGCATCCACCACCATGCCGGCTCGTGGACCTGCTACGACAGCGCCGGCAACGTGGTGGCGGTCAGCGGCAGCTGCACCAGCTACGAGTACGGCGACCCGTACGACATCATGGGCAGCGGCAACGTGTCGCACATGAACGGGTACGAGCTCGCCCAGATCGGTGTGCTGCGGAGCGGCAACGTGCAGACGGTCACCGCGTCGGGCACCTACACCCTGGCTCCGATCACCGCGCCGTCCAGCGGCGTGCAGCTCATCCGTGTGCCGCGAGCATGGGACGCGAGCGGCACGCCGACCGACTACTACGACATCGAGTTCCGCCAGCCCGCGGCCTACGACGTGCCGCCGCCGTACGTCGTCGACTACGACGGCGTGCTCATCCGCGAGGCACCGGACTTCAGCCAGACCGGGATCATGTCGCACCTCGTCGACACCACTCCGGGCTCGATCACCACCGCCGGTGAGCACGACAACTTCGACGCGGCGCTGGTCCCGGGAAGGACGTTCACCGACAGCGGCGCCGGGGTGAGCATCACCACGGTGTCGTGCGGCGCCTCGGGCGCCACGGTGAGCATCAGCGTCGCCGGGCACTGAGCGGACAGCGGAGGTGCGGGCCGCTCAGGGTCCGCACCTCCTCGGTTGCCGGTTCAGGGTCTCAGGTGCCCAGCACCAGGGTGACGCTTCCGGCCGGGCTCGCCGCCGACGTGCCCGCCGCGGCGGCGACCGTCCAGCTCACCGTCCCGCCCGAGCCGACCACGCCGCCCGCGCAGGCGGGAAGCCCGCCGCACGACACGAACTTCAGGCCGGTGGGGATGGTGTCGCTGATGACCTGTCCTGTGAGGTTGCCGTTGCCGGTGTTGAACCAGCTGATGGTGTAGGTGATCTGGCCGCCGCTCACCGCCGCCGACTTGACGATGGCCAGCGCCCCCGTCGCGGTGACGTTGGCGACCACGGTGTTGGAGGCCTTCGACGCCTCCTGGTCGGTGAGGACGTGGCCGGTGTTGCTCACCGAGCCGCTGCTCCCCGCCGCGAAGGCGCTCGCCAGGGTCACCTCGAAGGTGACGTGCTTGGTGACGCCCACGCCCACCGAGGCGTACGTCCACGAGATGGTCGAGGTGCTGTCGTCGACGACGCAGGTGGCGTCGCAGGCGGCCGAGCCGGTGACGTACGTGGAGTGGGTCGGCACGGTGTCGGTGATGACCACCGTGGTGGCCGGGCTGTTGCCGCTGTTGGTGTAGGTGAGCTGGTACTCGACGACGTCACCCGGGTTGGCGCCGATCGCCGCGGTGACGAAGGTCGGGCTGCTCACCACCGCGCCCGGCAGCGAGGCGCATGCGGTGTTCGAGGTCGTCGCACCGCCGCTCGCCGCGGAGTTGCAGTAGAGGTTGAGCGGCTGCACGTCCGCCTGCCCCTTGCTGAGGCTGGACGACGGCGCGTAGGTGACGGTGGCGAAGACGTGGTTGGAGTCCTTCGAGGTCTCGCCGGTGGCGGAGACCGTGCCGAAGTTCTCGATGGTCACCGGTCCCGCCGCGCTGCCGGTGGCGTTGACGGTCACCTGGAAGGTGAGGTCGACCGAGGCGCCCGCGTTCTGCGTCCCCAGGCTCCAGCTCAGGCCGGTCACCGGGCTGCCGCCCGTCGGCGTGCAGGAGAGGTTGCACGAGCTGGCGACGTAGGCGGTGCCGCTGGGGATGCTGTCGGTGACGCTGACGTTGGTGGCCTGGCCGGTGCCGGTGTTGGTGTAGGTCAGCTTGTAGTCCAGCGTGTCACCGGGGTTGACGATCAGCGGGCTGGCCGCGGTGTCCTGGGTGAAGGTGCCGGTGGGGTTGGTGGTGTGGTCACGCTGCGCCTTGGAGAGGCCGGAATTGGGACAGCCGCCGGGGTTGAAGGGCACCGGCGTGACGTAGTCCTTGATCTCCGCCTTGCCGTTGGCGATGTCCGAGGTGCCCGCCGAGCGCGAGTGCATGAAGGCGCTGCCGAACTCGCCGCAGGCGAAGCTCCCGACCGTCGCGGTGAGGTCGAGCGAGGCCTCGCCGAACGCACCCGCTGTGACGCCGGGGTCGCTGCTCGCGGGAGGCAGGTTGGCCGTGCCTTCGAAGGTGACGCCCTGCGCCAGGCCGCCGCTCAGCACCCAGGACCCGGCACCTGTGCACACCTTCGAGCTGGCGCCCGAGGTCGGGCAGCTCCAGGTGAAGGCGTTGACGAAGATGATCGCCCCGCCGTTGTTGGTGTCGAAGGTGATCAGGACGTCACCCTTGGCGCGCAGCGGCAGGCTGCTGCAGCTCCCCGTGAGCTGGCTGGCGGCGCGGTTGAACTCGTAGTCGAAGTGCACGTCACCGTTGACGCCGTAGCGGGTGAAGTTGCCGTAGATGAACTGGTGGCCTGTGTTCGCGGGCAGGGTCTGGAACCAGACGGCGCCGCTCACGATGTCGCTCTTCGACGGCGGCTTGCTGGTCACGCACGACCACGACGTCTGGTCCGACTCCTTGGAGCCGTTGCTCATGATGTTGTCGGCCGTGGTGTTGGCCGGGTCGGTGAACGTCGTATAGGGCACCGAGCTGGTCACCGTGCTCGACTGCCAGTCGAGGGCGCCACCGTTGACCGCCGTGTCGCCGTCGATCTCGAAGCCGGCGAAGGTGCACGGCGCGTTCTGCGACGCGCTGCAGGCGGCCAGTGACGCATGGGCGGTCAGTCCGCCGCTGAGCAGGCCGAACGTCGCGCTCAGCGCGACGGCGAGCATCACAAGGACGCGTCTTCCCCGCCCTCCGTGGGTCCGTGTGCCGGCGCGCTTGCGAAAGCGTGCGAACGTCATCTTTGACACCTCGTGCCTGCCCGAACACCCCTGTGCCAGCGATCATGCGCAAAGATGGTCAGGAATTGAAATGCTTCGGACGTTTCTTGTGACCTTCGGCCCGTGTCGTCGCACAACCACAATCCCAGCAGGTGACGCCCGCCGTCCCGGTTGGCACGCCTCGGACCGCGCCGCATAAGATCGCCGCATGCCCCGCTGGACCCCGTGCCGCGACGCCGTGCACCTGGCGCCGTCGATCCTCGCCGCCGACTTCGGCCGCCTCGCCGAGCAGGTCCGCGCCCTCGACGGCTCCGGCGCCGAGCGCATCCACGTCGACGTCATGGACGGCGTCTTCGTGCCCAACTTCACCTTCGGCACCGACACCGTCCGCGCCCTGCGCAGGGTGACCGCGCTGCCGCTCGAGCTGCACCTCATGATCGTCCGGCCCGAGCGCCACCTGGAGACCTTCGCCGAGGCCGGCGCCGACGCCATCACCGTCCACTACGAGGTCAGCCCCCACCTCCACCGCACCCTCACCGCCATCCGCGCCCTCGACTGCCGGGCGGGCGCGGCCATCAACCCCAGCACGCCGGCGTCGGTGCTCGACGACGTGCTGGAGGCCTGTGACCTGGCCCTGGTGATGACCATCAACCCCGGCTTCGGCGGCCAGAAGCTGATCCCCCGCACCCTGCGCAAGGTGGCCCAGGTCCGAGCCGAGGTGGAGCGGCAGGGGCTCGACACCGAGGTCGAGGTCGACGGAGGGGTCGACGCCGGCAACGCCCGCGCCTGCGTGGAGGCGGGGGCGGACGTGCTGGTGGCCGGCACCGCCGTCTTCCACCACCCCGACGGCCCCGCCGCGGGCGGCCGCTCCGTCCTCGCCGCAGCCGGCCGGCCGGTGCCCGCCCCCTCCTGACGCCGGCCGGCCAGTCAGATCGCTTCGTTGGCCGCGACCGGCCAATTCGGGCCCCGCTCTGGACACCATGCAATATTTCCCGGCCTCGCCCGTCTGTATGTCTGGGGCGCGCGGTCGCTGTCCCCCCTGTGGCACTCACCCTGTCGATGCCGGCCGGGCTGCATCATGCCGGCGTCGCATTCCTCCCACCTCGGTGGTGACGGGACGGTGAGAGAGCCATTCGCACCGCGCGTCCTCCCCTCCGGGGGAAGGACCTGCCTGCCGTCCGGCATCACCCTTCCGCAGACATAGCGAGGGCCGGACCAGCGCCGATCGGCGGCTGATCCGGCCCCGCAGACAGTGGAGAAGATCTAGGAGATCTGCGCCCGGACCGCGGCGACGACGTCGTCGACGGCGGGCAGGCAGGCCGCCTCCAGCGGCTTGGAGTACGGCATCGGCACCTCGCGGGCGGCGACGCGGCCGACCGGGGCGTCGAGCTCGTCGAAGGCGAGGTCCTGCAGGGTCGCGGCCACCTCGGCGCCGACGCCGAAGGAGCGCCACGACTCCTCGACGCACACCACCCGGTGGGTGCGGCGCACCGACTCGACGAGCGCCTCGCGGTCGAGGGGACGCAGCGAGCGGAGGTCGAGCACCTCGGCCTCGATGCCGTCCTTGGCCAGGCGGTCCGCCGCCGCCTCGGCCATGGGCACGCAGTACGACCAGGCCACCAGCGTGACGTCGCGACCGGGGCGCACCAGCCGCGCCCTGCCGAAGGGGACCACGTGGTCAGGATCGTCCGCGGCCTCGCCCTTCTGGGCGTACTGCCGCGAGTGCTCGATGAAGACGACGGGATCCTCGCCGCGCATGGCGTTGCGCAGCAGCCCCGCCGCGTCGGCGGGATTCGACGGCGCCACGACGTGCAGCCCGGGCACGTGCGCGAACCACGCGTCGAACGACTGCGAGTGGGTGGCGGCGAGCTGTCCCCAGCCGTTGACCATGCGGATCACCACCGGCGCGCCGAACTGGTCGCCGAACATGTGGCGCAGCTTGGCGGCGTGGTTGACGATCTGGTCGATGGCGACGAGCGCGAAGTTGGTGGTCATCAGCTCCGCGACGGGACGCAGGCCGCCCATCGCCGCGCCCACCGCGGCGCCGACGATGGCCGACTCCGCGATCGGCGTGTCGCGCACGCGCTCGCTGCCGAACTCGTCGACCAGCCCGCGGGTGACGGCGTACGACCCGCCGTAGGCGCCGATGTCCTCACCGAGCAGGACGACGCGCGGGTCGCGCTGCATCTCGGCGCGCAGCGTCTCGCGCAGCGCGTCGCGGATGGTGACGGTCCGGGTCGGGGCGGCGACTGCAGTCATCGGGGATCAGCTCCGGGTGAGCCCGTCGGGGCGGGCGACGATCCCCTCGTCCAGCGTCGACAGGTCGGGGAACGGCGAGGTCTCGGCGAACTCGACCGCTGCCTGCATCTCCCGCTCCACCTCGGCGGTGATCTCCTCGACGCGCGCCGCGTCGATCTCGCGCAGCGCGGAGACGACGCCGGCCAGCGGGTCGCGGGCCTTCATCACCTCCACCTCCTGCTTGTCGCGGTAGAGCTCCGGGTCGGCCATCGAGTGCCCGCGGAAGCGGTAGGTGTGGGCCTCGAGGATGGCGGGGCCCTCGCCGCTGCGCACGAAGGCGCAGGCCTCGCGCATCCCGGCCACGACGTCGTGCACGTCCATGCCGTCGACCTGCCAGGCGGGCATGCCGTAGGCGGCGGCGCGGCGGGCGACGTCGGGCACGGCGGCGGCGCGCTCGCTGCGCGTCCCCATGCCGAAGCCGTTGTTCTCGCAGAGAAAGAGGATGGGCAGGTTCCAGGTGGCGGCCAGGTTGGCGGCCTCGTGGAACTCGCCGATGTTGCTCGCACCCTCGCCGAAGACGACGCAGGCGATGGTGCCCGGCTCCTGGACCTTGGCGGCCCAGGCCAGCCCGGTGGCCAGGGTGAGGTGGCCGCCGACGATGGCGTACCCGCCCCACATGCGGCGCTCCGCGTCGGCGAAGTGCATCGAGCCGCCGCGCCCGCCGGACACGCCGGTGGCCTTGCCGAAGAGCTCGGCCATGCAGCGCCCGGCGTCCATGCCGCGCATCAGGGCCCAGCCGTGGTCGCGGTAGTGGGTGAGCAGGTGGTCATGGGGAGCCAGCACCGAGGTGGCGCCGACGCAGACGGCCTCCTCGCCGATGGCCAGGTGGAGGAACCCGCCCACCTTGCCGGCGGCGTAGCTCTGGCCGGCCAGCTCCTCGAAGCGGCGCACGCGCAGCATGGCGCGGTGGACGTCCCAGAGGTCCAGGTCGGCGACGGCGGCGGGAACGACGTTGGGTGCGGTGCTCTGCGGGGACAGTGCCAGGACCATCGTCAGCTCATTCTCCGTGCTTAACCCGTTGACAACCGTCATATGACATATGTCGGCGCGAAGCGTAGCATGGATCGCGGCCTCCTGTGGCCCCGCCGTAGAATCCGCCGGTCACGTCCATGCAACAACCTGAGCCCCTCGACACCACCCAGGTCGCGCGCCCGCTCAGCGAGCCCGCCCCGTTTCCCCGCGAGCGCCTTGCCGAGCGCATCCTCCGCGACCTCGGCGAGCGCATCGCCACCGGCGAGCTCTCCCCTGGCCAGCTCCTCCCCGCCGAGGCGGCCCTGGCCAGCCATTACGGCGTCTCCAGCCGGGTGATCCGCGAGGCCCTCGGGGCGCTGGCCGCGCGCGGGCTGGTCGAGGTGCGCGCGGGCAAGGGCACGGTGGTGCGCGGCGTCGACTCCAGCGCCCTGCGCGACTTCTTCGAGGTGGCCCTGCGCGCCGACTCCCGCGGCCTCTGGGACCTCTTCGAGCTGCGCAAGCTGGTCGAGGTGCAGATCACCGAGCTGGCCGCGCGCCGCGCCACCGCCGCCGACCTGGAGCGCTGCGAGCAGGCGCTGCGCCGGCTCGAGGCCGCGGCCCAGTCGGACGAGCCGGAGACCTACGTCCTCGCCGACATCGAGTTCCACCAGTCGGTGGCCAACGCGTCGGGCAACCGCATGCTCTGCCTGCTGCTGGAGGGCCTGCGCGAGCCGATGCGGATGGCCCGCACCCGGTCCTGGCAGGGCCGGCTGCGCGTGGGCCACGAGGTCGAGGACCAGCTCGACATGCATCGCCGCATCCTCGCCGCGGTGAGGCGGCACCAGCCCGGCGCCGCCGCCGCTGCCATGGCGCGCCATCTCGACCTCGCCGAGGTGCACCTGCGCGCCGCCGAGATGACCGAGCCGGCGCCGGGATCGCGCCCGCGACGCAGCCCGCGACGCTAGCTAGCCGAGCGGCGGCAGGCCGTACTGCGCGAAGCCCCAGTCGAAGAGCTTGGCCATGTCGCTGTACAGGAAGTTGTCCTGCAGCACCACGCCGATGAGGTGGTGGCCGCCGCGCACCGCCTCGGCGACGAGACACGGCCCGGCGTTGCCGGTGTAGCCCGGCTTGATGCCGATGGCGGCGGGATAGAACTGCAGCTCGCGGTTGAGGTTGGGCAGCTCGTACGCCTTGTGCGTCGCCGTCTGCGCCAGGTTGACCTGGGTGCGCCCGACGATGTTGCCGAACACCGGGTAGCGCGCCATGTCCTCCATCCCCACCGCGGCGAGGTCGTACGCCGAGGCGTACTGCTGCGGGTCGTCGAGGCCGACGGGAGTGGTGAAGTGCGAGTCGTGCAGGCCGAGCGCCTGCATCTGCGCGTTCATCGCGGCCACGAAGTTGCCCATGCCCACGGTGTCGACGGCCATCGCGGTGGCGGCATCGTTGGCGCTGACGGTGAGCATGCCGCTGAGCAGCCCCTCGACGCTGAGCGTCTCGCCGGGGGAGAGGCCCATCTTGGTCTCGTCGTCCGCCTGGGTGAGCGCGTCGGGGGTGATGGTTACCTGCTTGTCGGGGGCGAAGTTGTTCAGCGCGACCAGGCTGGTGACGATCTTCGTCGTGCTCGCCGGCGGCATGGGCAGGTGCGAGTGGTTGTCCCAGAGGATGGTGCGGCTGTCGACGTCGACGAGGATGCCGGTCCAGGCCATCATCCCGAGCGCGGCGGCGCCGGGGTGGCGCGCCGTGTCGTCCTTGAACACGACCGGGTCGACGAGGATGTCGAGCCCGCCCGCGGTCGGCGGTGCAGGAGGAGGCGGCGGCGGTGGGGGCGGGGCCGGCGTGGGCGTGGGTGCCGGGGCCGGCTGCAGCGTGGGCGTGGGCCGCGCCGTGCGAGTCGCCGACGGCGACCGGCGCTCGGTGGCGGCGATGGCGAGCGCGAACGCCGTGGGCGCACTCGACCTCGACAGCGACGAGGAGGCCAGGCTGATCGACTGCCGCGCACTCGCGGTGGGGAAGAGGACGCCGGCGGCGGAGACGAGCACGGCGACGCCGAGAGCGACGCGAGCGGGACGGTGCTTGGGCATGGGGGGAACCGCTGGGGGACGGGGCTGGCTGCGACGGGCGTCATGCTCGCAAGGCGCGCGCCCGCGCAGGTCACGGCGCTGTAACCGGACGCGAAAGAAGGTCGGGGCCGGCGGAACGTTTGCAAGCCCGCGGACCGTTTTCAGCCGGAGCGGTGTAGGATGCGCGCCGACTCGGCAGCCCCCTCCCGACAAGGCGACCTATCACCGGTACTGTGCACTTCTCTTTTCAACGACGCACCCGCACGCGCGCCGCAACGCTCGGCGCCACCCTCGTTGTCAGCAGCCTCACCGCGGCCACCTTCTCCGCCACCGCGGTGACACAACCGCACAATCCGCCTGTCGGATTGCACGACAGTGACTGGGCGATTGCACGGGCGGTGAACCCATTGCCGTCGACGGGCGTCGCGCACTTCGTCGACAGCACCCCGACGGCCACTCCGGCCCACACCGCACGACCGGCGCCGGCGCGCAGGCCCACCCCCGCCGCCACCGCGAAGCCGGTGCCGGCGCCCGCGCCGCCGCCCGCGCCGCCGGCCCCGCCTCCCGGGCCTCCCTCGCGTGAGGTGATCGGCTTCGCGCCGTGGTGGACGCTCGACACCTGGCACGAGTGGCGCTTCCAGGACCTCTCCGCCATCGCCATCTTCGCCGTGACCATCGACGAGAACGGCAACACCGTCACCGACGAGGGCTGGCCCGCCTGGGGCAGCCAGGAGATGAGCGACATGGTCAACGCCGCGCACGCGGCGGGCGTCAAGGTCCTCGTCACCGTGCGCAACTTCAACGACGACGAGATGTTCCAGATGCTGGGCAACCAGGAGCACTTCCACACCGCCGTGCGCACGGCGACAGACCTGATGCGGATGCGCAACCTCGACGGCGTGGTCATCGACTTCGAGGGCACCGACCCCGGGCTCGGGCCGGGCTTCGTCCAGTACGCGGGACGGGTGCGCGAGAGCATCCACGACGTCAACCCCAACGCCCAGCTGGTCGTGGCAACCTACGCGAGCGCCGCCTCCGGGCAGGGCGGCATGTACAACGTCGGCGCGCTCGCCCAGAACTCCGACGCCCTCTTCGTGATGGCCTACGACATGGCCACCGCCAACAACCCGGGCAACGCCGGCCCCAACGCGCCGCTGGTGGGTGGCCAGTTCAACGACACCACCGTCGTGCAGCAGTTCGAGGCGGCGGGCGCTCCCGCCGACAAGCTGATCCTCGGCGTGCCCTATTACGGGGACAAGTGGAGTGTCACCTCTCCCGACCCCGGCGCTGCCATCACCGAGGGGCCCGATCCCGCCCCCTATTCGCAGATGCTCGACGACTTCGCCTGCGCCCAGGACCTCAGCCTGCACCCCTGGGAGGCCAACCCCTGGGCCGCCTGGTACTCACCCGCGCAGAACGACCCCTGCGGAGCCAACCTCGGCACCTGGCGGGAGATGTACTTCGAGACGCCCGAGTCGCTGGCGGCGAAGTACGACCTGGTCAACCGCGACGGCCTGCTCGGCACCGGGATCTGGGCGCTCGGCTTCGACACCGGGCACGGCGAGCTGTGGGACGCCCTGCAGTCGCACGTCACCGCGAAGCGCTGAGAGGCAGGCTCGCCAGGACCTCGTAGCGGCTGCCGCCCGGGCCCGGGTGGGAGCGGTAGAGGTGCACCGTCCGCACGGCGAAGGCCGGCAGCTCCGCACCGGCGAAGCGCTGCCATCGGCGGCGTGCGGCGGCGTCGAGGCGCCGGCGCGGGCGGCCGAGGGTGACGTGCGGGTGGAAGCGGCGTGGCTCGCGCGGGAAGCCGGCAGCGTCCAGCGCGGCCTCCACCGCCTCCTGCAGCGCCGCGGTCGGCGCCTCCCCGCTGCGCATGCCGAGCCAGAGGACGCGCTCGTCGCCGTCGCGGGGGAAGGCGCCGAGGCCGCCGAGGGCCGCCTCGTATGCGGGGCTGCGCAATGCCGGCGCCCGCGCCACCTCGACGACCCGGGTCGCGTCGCCGTCCTGCAGCGCGGGCCAGAAGTGCAGGGTGAGGTGCAACCCCTCAGGGCGCACCCACCGCACCTCGGGCAGTGCGGCGCGGAGCTCGCCGAGCAACGCTGCGCCCGCCTCGAGCGCGGGCGGCGCCACCGGCACGGCGAGGAACGCTCGCATGCGTGCGGTCTGCGCCGGCCTACGGCGACCTGGTCGCCGAAGGCGAGGGCGACGTGCCGGGCGACGCCGAGCCCGACGGCGCCGCGGTGCTGCAGGGTTGCTGCGCACCGCTGATCATCACCTGCAGCTGGTCGTTGCTGCAGTACTGCGCCAGCGCGTCGAGCAGCGACTGCTCGAACCAGGCCGGTCGCTCCTTGACGGTGTACGTCTGCGGCGCGGCGACGAGGATGCGGTGCACCGCATGCCCGGCGGGCGTCACCGCGTCGAGGCGGACGATCTCGTAGCCGGCGACGTCGCGCACCGGCTGGGCCACCCGCCTGCCGGGCTGCAGGGCGCGCACCGCCGCGGCGAAGGTCTTGTCGCCGCCGTCGAGGGTGGCGTCGCTCATCACGCCCATGTCGCCGCCCTTGGGTGCGCTGGTGTCGTCGTCGGAGAGCTGCTTGGCCAGCGTGGCGAAGTCGCCGCCCTGCTGCAGCTGCTGCAGGATCGACGCGGCGCGCTCCTTGGCGAACTCGTCCTCCAGCCGCTGCTCGTTGATGCGCGAGCGGATGGCGTCGCGGAGCTGGTCGAGCGAGCCGCCCGCCTCGGCGAGCTGCGTCTCCAGCTGCGACTGCCCGCCGGCCGACTTGGCGTCCGCCTGCACCTCCTTCTCCACGTCGGCGTCGCTGGCGGCGAGATGGCGGAAGGCATCCTCCTGGGCGATGATGCTGTCGATGATCAGGCTCTTCAGCACGTCGGCGCGCAGCCCGCTGAGCATCGCGTCGTAGCCCGAGGAGCCCGGCGTGGGGCCGCCCCCCTGCTCCACCGCGGTGAGCGCGCTGTTGAGCCGCAGGTCGAAGAGGCTGCGCGGGATGCTCTGCTTGCCCACCACGGCCACGGGAGCGTTGGGGGACGGAGAGGGCGCCGGGCTCGATCCGCAGGCGGCCAGCGCCAGGGCGGCCACCAGGCCGGCGAGGAGGGGACGGGACATGCCGCCGGGCAGTCTACGCAGGGGCGGCCGTGGAGCGCCGTCGCAGCGCGGGCCCGAGCGCGGTGCTGACGCCGACCGCGCCGACCACCAAGGCGCCGATGCTGATGGCGGTGAACAGCGGCACGGCGTGGGCGAGCAGCCCGTAGGTGAGGGTGCCCACCGTCTGCAGCCCGGCGAGGATGGTCGAGTAGAAGCCGAGCAGGCGGCCGCGCATCGCCGGATCGGTCTCGGTCTGGATCAGCGTGACCATCGAGGTGTTCATCGCCAGGAAGCCGAGGCTGATGCCCACCAGCGCGGGCAGCGCGAAGCCGAGGCGCCCGCCGGTGGCGAGGGTGAAGAGGCTGGCGGCGTAGATCACCGCGCCGACCAGCAGGAGGCGGCGGCGCACCTCGACGCGCCCGCCCAGGGTGGCCACGAAGACGCTGCCCACCAGCGCGCCGAAGCCACCCGTGGTGTAGAGCAGGCCGAGCACCTGCGAGCCCGCGTGCAGCTTGTCGTGCGCGTACACCGGCAGGTACGGCATGTAGGCGACGCCGAAGAACGACAGCGCGCTGACGCAGACGATGATGCCCCGCACCAGCGAGTCGCGACGCAGCAGGCGCAGCGCCTCGACGAGGTCCGCGAACGCCGTGGTGCGCAGCCGCTGCCGCGGCGGGATGTCGGGGACCACGGTGAGCAGCACGAAGAGCGGCCCGATGTAGGCCAGTGCGAGGAACCCGAAGCACACCGCCGGTCCCACTGTCGCGATGAGCAGGCCCGCCAGCGAGGGCCCGGCGATGCGGGTGACGCTCATCGCCACCGAGCCCAGGGCCACCGCGTTGACGACGAGGTCGGCAGAAACCAGGTCGGCGATGAGCGCCTGGCGGGTGGGCAGGTCGAGGGCGTCGGCGGAGCCGAAGACGACCGCGATGACGATGAGCACGGCGAGGCTGGCGTGCCCGCTCGCCACCATCAGGGCGAGCACCCCCGCGCTCAGTCCCAGCACCGATTGCGTCACCAGCAGGATGCGGCGCCGCGGCAGCCGGTCGGCGAGCACCCCGCCGTAGAGCGACAGCACCACCGCGGGGATGCCGTCCGCCGCGCCGACCACGCCGACGGCGGTCTGGCTGCCGGTCGTCTTGTACACGTAGTAGCCGAGCGCCACCGTCTGCATCCAGGTGCCCATGAAGACCGGCCATTGCGACGCCCAGTACCAGCGGTAGGGGCGGACGGCCAGCGCCGGCGGCGGCCAGCGGCGGACCGCGGGCTCGGCGGCGACGGCGATCGCCGACTGGTCTTCGGCGAGGGCTGCGGTGGCGGGGCTGTTGCTGGGCGGCGTCTGCATCAGATCACCGCACTCTCGGGTTGCAGGCCCTCGCCCTGCTCGAACCGCGCGGGATCGAAGGGCGACAGGTCGATCTCCGGCTCGCGTCCCAGCAGGACCTCGGCGAGCAGGTGTCCCATCGCCGGCGCCTGCATGAAGCCGTGCCCGCTGAAGCCGCAGCAGAGCCACAGCCCGGCGAGCTGCGGCGACTCTCCGACGATCGCCTGGTTGTCCGGCGACACCTCGTAGAGCCCGGCCCAGCCGGTGTGGATCTCGGCGCGCTCCAGCGCGGGGACGCGCCAGGTGGCGTGCTCGATGAGGTGCTCCAGGAAGTCCCAGGACACCGAGGTGTCGAAGGACGCCGGCTCGTCGGGATCGCTCATGCCGAGCAGCAGGCCCTCGCCCTCCGGGTGCATGTAGAACGAGGTGTGGAAGTCGACGGTGAAGGGCACCGGGCGCGACAGCCGGAAGGGCTCGGTGACGAAGATGTGCCGCCGGAAGGGACGCACCGGGATCTCCACGCCGGCCATGCGTCCCACCACCGAGGCGTACGGGCCCGCACAGTTGACGACGATCCCGGCGGAAACTCGCTCGCCTGCGGTGGTGCGCACGCCGCTCACCCGGCCGCGATCGCGGGTCACCTCGGCCACCTCGCATCCCTCGACGACGGCGGCGCCCAGCCGGCGAGCCGCAGCCGCGTAGCCGCCGGTCACCTCGTTCGGGCCCGCCAGGCCGTCGCTGGGGCAGAAGGTGGCGGCGTGCAGGTCGTCGGTGCGCAGCTCGGGGACCAGCTCGCGGGCGCGCTCGACGTCGAGCAGCTCGGCCTCGCGCAGGCCGACGCGGTGCTGCATCTCGACGTTGCGGGCGAACTGCTCCGCCTCCTCGGCGGTGCCGGCCAGGAAGAGGTAGCCGATCTCGCGCAGGTCGGCGGTGGCGCCGATCTCCTCGGGGAAGCGCTCCAGCATGCGATGGCTGAGCATGCCGACGCGCACGTTCACCTCGGTGCTGAACTGCTGGCGCACCCCGCCGGCGTTGCGCGCGGTGCTCCCCTCGCCGAGGCCTCCGCGCTCCAGGAGCAGCGGTCGCATCCCGCCGCGCGCCAGGTGGTAGGCGAGCGAGCAGCCCACCACTCCCCCGCCGACGATGACGCACTCCGCCGACGCCGGAGGGGCCGTGCTGCTCACACGCGCACGCTACGCCGTCACGGCCTGGGCTGCCAGCGCCTCCTGGGGCAGCGGCGCGCCGTCGAGGAAGGCGGTGAGCACCTCGAGCTGGCGGCGGACGAAGTCGGCGTTCCAGCCGTGGCCCGCCTCCTCGATGACGGCGAGCTGCACCTGGGGCAGCCCCGCCGCGACCCTCCGCAGGCCGTCGACGTCGACGATCCTGTCGTCCGCCGCGGCCAGGATCAGCGTCGGGTCGCGGCGGGCCGCCAGGGCGTCGACGTCGCGGCGGCGCAGGCCGTCGCGCAGCCACTCGCGAGTCGCCCGCGGGTTGGCGCGCGTCTGGTTGCGGAAGTTCATGTCGGCGGCGGCGCGGTCGACGTCGCTGCCCTCGACCATCAGCCGCTTGTAGAGGTCGCTGACGACGCGGCGCCGCGAGAGCCAGAGGATGCCGTTGAAGACGCCGGGAGCGGTCATCCCGCCCGCCTGCACGTGGAAGCGACGGCGCACCAGGGTGGGATCGAGCAGCGGCGTGTGCAGGATCAACCTGCCGGTGTGGCCCTCGTGCCGCCGCGCCAGCACCAGCGCGGGCGATGCGCCGAGGCAGAGGCCGCCGACGTCGAAGCGCTCGCCGATGCCGAGGTCGTGCAGCAGCGGCTCGACGGCCGCCGCCATCGCCTCGGCGATGTGGGCGCGGTCGGGCAGGGGATCGCTGCTGCCGAAGCCGGGCAGGTCGGGGACGACCAGGGTGCGCCGCCGCGCCAGCACGTCGAACCACGTCTCGAAGTTCTCCGCCGAGCCGAGGAAGCCGTGGAACAGCACGAGCGGCTCGCCGGTGCCGCCGACGAGGTACCGCACCCGGCGCCCGCCGTGGATGGCGACGTGCTCGTTCATTCGGTGTCGATCTGCGCCCGCTGCAGGCGGCCGCTGTAGTCGATGTAGATCGACTTCCATTCGCTGAACTGGTCGAGGGCCACCCGCCCCGCCTCGCGATGCCCGTTGCCGGTGTCCTTGACGCCGCCGAAGGGGAGCTGGATCTCCGCGCCGATGGTCGGCGCGTTGACGTAGACGATGCCCGCCTCCAGCTCCTCGACGGCGCGGAAGGCGGCGCGCACGTCGCGCGTGTACACCGACAGCGACAGCCCGTAGCGCGTGCCGTTGGCGACGCGCAGCGCGTCGTCGAGCGACGCGACGGGGAGGATCGTGGTGGTCGGGCCGAAGATCTCCTCCTGGGCGATGCGCATCCCCGGGCGCACGTCGGCGAAGATCGTCGGCTCGTAGAACCAGCCGCGAGCCAGGTCGCCGTCGCGCGCCACGTGGCCGCCGAGCAGCAGGCGCGCCCCCTCCTCGCGACCGATCTCCGTGTAGCCGTGCACCCGCTGCAGCTGCTTCTCGTTGACGATCGGGCCGACGTCGACGTCCTCGCGCAGGCCGTCGCCGAGCCGCAGCGCGGCCGCCCGCTCGCGGAGCTGCTCGGTGAAGGGCAGCAGCACGCCGCGCGAGACCACGAGGCGTGACGACGCGGTGCAGCGCTGCCCGCTGGTGCCGAAGGCGCCCCAGAGCGCGCCGTCGACGGCGAGCTCCACGTCGGCGTCGTCGAGGACGACGATGGCGTTCTTGCCGCCCAGCTCCAGCGAGCAGCGCTTGAGCAGCCCGCCGCAGACCTCGTTGACGTGCCGCCCCACCTCGGCGGAGCCGGTGAAGCTGATGCCGCGCACCCCGGGATGGCGCACCAGCGCCTCGCCCGCCTCCTCGCCGAGGCCGAACACGATGTTGACGGCACCGTCCGGAACTCCCGCCTCCCGCAGCGCCTCGACGAAGGCCAGCGCGCAGGCGGGCGTGTCCTCGGCCGGCTTGAACACCACGGTGTTGCCGGCCAGCAGCGCGGGGAAGGTCTTCCAGGAGGGGATGGCGATGGGGAAGTTCCAGGGGGTGACGATGCCGACCACGCCGAGCGGCTGGCGCATGGTCATCGCCCACTTGTCGCGCAGCTCGCTGGGCACGGTCTCGCCGAATGCGCGCCGCCCCTCGCCGGCGATGAACTTGCCCATGTCGACGGCCTCCTGCACGTCGCCCCGCGCCTCGACGAGCACCTTGCCCATCTCGCGCGTCATCAGCCGGGCCAGCTCCTCCTTGCGCCGCTCCAGGATCTGCGCCGCGCGCAGGATGATCTCGCCGCGAGCCGGCCAGGGCGTGCGCCGCCAGTCGCGATACGCGCCGGCCGCGGCGGCGACCGCGTCGTCCACGTCCTCGGCGCCGCTGCGCGCGAAGGTGCCGACAACCTCGTCGTGGCGCGCCGGGTTGCGCGACTCGAAGGTCGCGCCCGAGCGCGCGGGGCGGCGCTCACCGCCGATGAGGTTGCGCCCGTCGACGCTCGCCCCAGCCTCCGTCACGCGATGGCCCCGCGCAGGCTGCTCTCCAGCACGTCGATGCCGTGCGCCAGCTCGTCCTCGCCGATGGTGAGCGGCGGGCAGAGGCGGATGACGTTCTCGTCGGTGCCGCAGCCGAGCACGAGGACGCCCGCGGCGAGCGCGCGGTTGCGGACATCGCTGACCAGATCAGCGGCGGGAGCGCCGCCGGCGTCGAGCAGCTCGAGCCCGATCATCAGCCCGAGGCCTCGCACGTCGGCGAGCGGCGGCGCCCACGCCTGCCAGGTGCGCAGCCGCTGCAGCGCCGCGGCACCCAGCCTGGCGGCGCGATCCGCGATGTGCTCGCGCTCGAGCGCCTCGACGACCGCCGCGGCGGCCGCGCAGGCGATCGGGTTGCCGCCGAAGGTGGTGCCGTGGTCGCCGGGGTGCCAGGCGCGCATCAGCGCGGCCGGCGCCACCACCGCGCCGATCGGCATGCCGTTGCCCAGGCCCTTGGCGACGCAGAGGATGTCGGGCACCACGCCGACGTGGTCGACGGCGAAGTTGCGGCCGGTGCGGCCCACCCCGCTCTGCACCTCGTCGCACACCAGCAGGATGCCGTGCTCGTCGCAGATGCGGCGCAGAGTTGGCAGGAACTCCGGGGGCGGCACCACGTAGCCGCCCTCGCCGAGGACCGGCTCGACGACGATCGCGGCCACGTCGGCGGCTGCCACGGTGGTCGCCAGCAGCCGCTCGATCTCCTCGCCCGCGGCGATGCGGCAGCGCCCCGAGGCGTCGGGCGGGCAGCGCCGCAGGCAGTACGGGTACTCGACGTGGTGCACCCCTGGCAGCAGCGGGCCCATGCCCCTGTGGTACTTCGACTTCGAGGCGGTGAGGGTGAGCGCGCCGTAGGTGCGGCCGTGGAAGGCGCCGCGGAAGGCGATGATCTCGCTGCGGCCGGTCGCCTTGCGGGCCAGCTTGAGCGCGCCCTCGACCGCCTCGGCGCCGCTGTTGCAGAAGAACACGGTGTCCAGCCCCGGCGGGGTGATCCGCGTCAGCGCCTCGGCGGCCTCGATCGACGTGGTGTTGAGCGCGGTCACCGAGGTGTGCCAGAGGCGGTCGACCTGCGCGTGCACCGCGGCGGTCACGGCGGGATGCCGGTGACCGAGGTTGACCACGCCGATGCCGGAGCCGAGGTCGAGGACGTCGCGGCCGTCGACGGTGAAGAGGTGTGAACCCTCGGCGCGGTCGACGACCAGGTCGGAGTAGCGGGCGTAGGCGGGCGAGAGCAGCTCGGCGTCGCGGTCGCGCCAGAGGCGCGCGTGGTCGATCCCGACGGGCAGGGGATTGCTCACGAGTGGACCAGCCTACCCCGCCCCGGCAGGCTGCGGCCCACCCGCCCCAGCGAGAGGAAGCCGGCGAACATCACCGCGATCCCCACCGCCTCGTAGATCCCCAGGGTGGAGATGCTGCCGCCCACGCTCTTGGCCGCCGAGAACCCGGCGGCGATGAGCAGGGCGCCGGCGGTGAGCAGCACGTTGCAGACCACCCGGTCGAGCCCGGCGCGGGTGCGCGCGAAGCGCCACGCCGACCAGCCCGACCCTCCGATGAGCACCAGGCTGCCGAGGATATTGAAGACAACGGCAGCAACGTAGATGGGGTTGCCGTGCCCGGTGATCGCCTCGCCGAGGATGCCCGAGGTGGTGTGCAGCTTGGCCGCGTCGACCGGGACGAGGGCGGCGTCGACGGCCAGGACCAGGGTGAGCACCACCAGGACGACCGCGCCGGCGTTGGCCACCCGGGAAGGGGCGAGCAGGTACACCGTCCCCAGGGCGAGGTAGATGACCCCCAGCACCCCGCCGAGCAGGTAGAACGCCCGGAACAGGGCGACCGAGAACCCCTCTGCCTCGCCCAGCGCCTGGGTCAGCGCCGCCGCGGCGAAGATGAACAGCCCGGCCGCCCAGGCGGCGAAGGCGGGCCGGCGGCTGCGGCGCCAGCGGCCGGCGACGACCAGGCCGAAGGCGGCGGCGAGGGCGGCGGCGAGGGCGGAGGCGGCGATGGCAGACCTCGGATCAATGCTGCATCTGTGCGGGAGGAATCGTTCCAATACCACAATCAGGCGGGGTCGTGAGCGCGTGGAAATCACCCTGGCGGCGAATTGACATCCGGCGCTCAGCGGAGTACACAAGGACGGCCACAGGGCGTCCACTTGTTCGCCCTCTCACGGAATCACGGGACGTGGGGTGCCGCTCCCGGGCCCCATGCAAACCAGGAGGTCAGATGCAACGCATCCATTTGCGGCTGGTACCGTTCCTCGGCGCAGTGTCCTTGGTCGTGCTCGCCGGCTGCGGCACGTCGAACAACACCACCACGTCAGGCTCGTCGAGCAGTGGCGGTGGCGGCCTGGCCAACTGCACGGGCAGCGTGTCCGTGGCCACCGACCTCCCCGTCAGCGGCAGTGACGCGTCCGACGGCAAGCCGACGCAGAACGGCGCCCAGCTGGCCGTGACGCAGGCCACCAACAGCAAGCTGCTGGGCGGCTGCACGATCAACTTCGTCGCCAAGGACGACGCCTCGGTCGCCCTCGGCAAGCACGACCCGCAGCAGGGCGCGCAGAACATCACCGAGCTCGCCGGCGACCAGTCGGTGCTCGGCGTGGTCGGCCCGTTCAACTCCAACGTCGCGCTGTCGGAGCTGCCCATCTCCAACAAGGCCAACCTGATCGAGATCAGCCCCGCCAACACCAACCCGGGCCTGACCATCGTGGGCAGCAACCCCGACATCAACACGGCCTCGCTGAAGCCGACCGGCAACGTCACCTACTTCCGCGTCTGCACCACCGACATCGGCCAGGGCAAGGCGGACGCGCAGCTCGCCGCGCAGACCCTGGGCACCAAGAAGGCATACGTCTTCGACGACCAGGAGACCTACGGCAAGGGCCTCGCCGACCAGTTCAGCAAGTTCTACACCCAGGACGGCGGCAGCATCGCCAAGCGCGTGTCGCTGCCGGGTGACACCAAGGACTTCAGCGCCGAGCTGACCGAGGCCAAGGGCCTGGGCGTCGACGTCATCTTCTTCGGCGGCACCTCGTCGAACGGCGGCGGCATCATCAAGAAGCAGATGGGGGCCGCGGGCCTGAGCAGCGTCAAGTTCATCGGCGGCGACGGCATCGTCGACGACGAGTTCTTCACCGAGGCCACCGCCAGCGGCGCCGAGGGCGCCTACGGGTCGGTCGCCGCGCCCGATCCCACCAAGCTCTCGACGGCAGCCAAGTTCGTCACCGACTACACCGCGGCCTTCGGCAGCGCCCCTGGCGCCTACTCGGCCAACGCGTACGACGCGATGAACATCCTGCTGCAGGCCATCAAGAAGGCCATCACGGACAACGGCGGAACCCTGCCGACCTCGTCCTCGGCCTTCCGCGAGGCGGTCCGCAAGAACGTGGCCGCGACGTCGTGGGACGGCGCCATCGGCCACACGAGCTTCGACGCCAACGGCGACACCACCAACGTTCTGCTGACCATCTTCCAGGCGCAGAGCGGCAAGTGGGCCTACAACTCGACGGTCAAGACCTCGGCCTGACCCTCGGGGTCACCGGACCCCGACCCACCCTTCAGACGGACGGAGAGGGCCCCACGCGGGGCCCTCTCCATGTACCCTCCGGAGTCCGCAGCCCGATCAGCTTCGTCAGGAGGTCTCCTGCGTGCCCGATGGTGAGGCGCCAGCCGCCACTGCGACCCGGGCATCGGTGCGCACCGCGGCGTCCCCGCCGCTGAGGAGCCGGATCCGGCTTCGCGCCGCCTCCCTCTCCGGCCAGATCTTCATCTACTTCCTGTTCGCGTCGTTCGTCGGTCTGGTGGTCGCCGAGGTGGCCACCAAGGGCGGCAACCAGACCGGCGCGCAGATCATGAACGGCCTGCAGATCGGGGCCATCTACGCGCTCATCGCCATCGGCTACACGATGGTCTACGGCATCATCGAGCTGATCAACTTCGCCCACGGCGACGTCTTCACCTTCGGGGCCATGCTCTCGGTGTGGATCGGCGCCCTGCTCGGCAAGGTGGGGCTCGACGTGACCAAGCTGGCCACCAGCAACTTCGCCGGGCTGATCGCCGCGCTGCTGATCATCTTCCCGCTGACCATGGTGTGCACGGGGATGCTGGGCGTGGTCATCGAGCGGGTCGCCTACCGCCGGCTGCGCAACGCGCCGCGCCTGGCGCCGCTGATCACCGCCATCGGCATGTCCTTCCTGCTCGAGGGCATCATGTTCGTGGCCGCGGGCAGCGGCAACTACCCGGCGCAGAAGGACGACTGGATCACCGGCATCGCCTTCACCATCGGCTCGGTGCGGGTGAGCTGGCCGCAGCTCTTCGTGATCATCGTCGCCGTGGTGATGATGCTGCTGCTGCAGGGCTTCGTGCGCTACACGCGGATGGGCAAGGCGATGCGCGCCACCGCGCAGGACCGTGACGCGGCGCTGCTCAGCGGCATCAACATCAACCGCACCATCTCGCTGACCTTCTTCATCGGCTCCGCACTGGCCGCGGCGGGCGCGGTGGTGTACGCGATCTACTACGACCTGCTGCAGTGGAACCTCGGGTTCCGCTTCGGCATCATCGCCTTCACGGCGGCGGTCCTGGGCGGCATCGGCAACATCCTCGGCGCCGGCCTCGGCGGTTTCCTCATCGGCCTCATCTACGTCTTCGGCAGCGACCTGCTGGGCGGGCAGTGGGGCAACTCGATCATCTTCGCCATGCTGATCCTGGTGCTGACCCTGCGGCCCAGCGGCCTGCTCGGCATGCGGGTGCCCGACCGTGCCTGACCAGTCCGACATCGCCGAGCCCCAGGCCAGGGTCGACCTCCCCGACACCGGCACGCAGACCAGGCGCGCCGAGAGCGCCTCGGTGTTCTGGCTGGTGGTGGTGGGCGGCGTGCTGCTCATGCTGCTGGCCTGGCTGCTGCCCTGGTTCGTCGAGCAGACGGCGAGCGGCGTCGGGCACAGCCCCATGGACGTCATCGTCTCGGCGCCCACAGGCGTCGGCTGGATCGCCATCTGGGCGCTCGGCATCGGCATGGTGCTGCTCATCGCGGGGGTCGCCTACGACGCCTTCGCGGTCAACAGCGGGAGGGTCGAGCCCTTCCGCTGGAGCCGCATCCGGGCCGGCATCGCGCTGTTCTGCGCCGCCTGCACCCTGCTGGTGCTCGTCCTGGTCACCAGCCGCAGCGAGCTCGTCTTCGGCTCCGTCAGCGCCAACGCGCTCACCGACAACGCGGTGTGGATGATGCTGGCGGGGTCGTTGCTGCTCGCCTTCGCCTACGGGCTGCGGCCCTGGGTGACGTCGCACGGCGGCCTTGCCTTCACCGCGGTGGCCTTCGTCATCGGCGGGCTCTTCCCGCTGATGTTCAACCAGGCCCCGGGCTTCGTGGTCTGGGGCGCGCAGTCGGCGGGCATCTACGTCCTGCTGGCGCTGGGACTCAACGTCGTGGTCGGCTTCGCCGGCCTGCTCGACCTCGGCTACGCGGCGTTCTTCGCCATCGGCGCCTACACCACGGCCTCGATGGCCTCGGCCAACCACGGCCTGCACCTCCCCTTCTGGGTGCTCATCTTCATCGGCGCCGCCGCCGCGGGGCTCTTCGGCGCCATCCTCGGCGCGCCGACGCTGCGACTGCGCGGCGACTACCTCGCCATCGTCACCCTCGGCTTCGGCGAGATCGTGCCGGACATGGCGCAGAACAACCTGTTCGGCGCCACCGGCGGACCCAACGGCATCTCCGGCGTCGACTCGCCGGCCTTCCCGACGCACGGGAGCTCGCTCGACTTCGGCATCTTCGGCATCAACCCGCGGCCGTACTACTGGACGATCCTGGTTCTGATCGCGCTGGTGGTGGTGCTCTTACGCAACGTCGAGCGCTCGCGCCTCGGCCGCGCCTGGATCGCCATCCGCGAGGACGAGGTGGCCGCCTCGGCGACGGGCATCAACACGGTGTCGACCAAGCTGCTCGCCTTCTCCATCGGCGCGTCGGTGTCGGGCTTCGCGGGCGCCTTCTTCGGCGCCATGCTCAGCTCGGTGACGCCGGACAACTTCCAGTTCGCCGTGTCGGTCACCGCCCTCACCACCGTGGTGCTCGGCGGCATCGGCAACATCACCGGCGTGGTGGTCGGCGCGATGCTGGTCAGCTTCGTCATCTTCTGGGTGCTGCCCGAGCTGCAGGGGTGGATGGGCACGCTGGGCAAGAACATCGGCGTGCAGAGCCTGGGCACCATCCAATACAGCGACTACAAGTTCGTCGTCTACGGCCTCGTGCTGATCAGCATCATGCTGCTGCGACCATCGGGCTTGTTACCGAGCCGCGCCCGCAAGGTCGAGCTGGAGACCGGTGCCGAGTCCGAGCCGCTGGCCGCGGTCCAGGAGCGCGCGTAGATGGCGCTGCTCGAGGTCGACGGCATCGTCAAGCGCTTCGGCGGCCTGTTCGCGGTGAACGACGTGTCCTTCGACGTGGACACCGGCCAGATCGTCTCCATGATCGGGCCCAACGGCGCCGGCAAGACCACCGCCTTCAACTGCATCACCGGGCTCTACCCGCTGAGCGGCGGCGACGTGCGCTTCAAGGACGTCTCGCTGCTCGGCATGCAGCCGCACCGCATCACCCGGCTGGGCATCAGCCGCACCTTCCAGAACATCCGCCTCTTCTCGTACATGACCGCGGTCGACAACGTCATGGTCGGCGAGCACTGCCGCATGCACGCCAAGGTCTGGGACGACCTCCTGCACACGCGCAGGGCGCGCAAGGAGGAGCGCGCGGTCGAGGCTCGGGCGCTGGGAACGCTGCGGCGCCTCGGGCTGGAGCGCTACGCCGACGTCTACGCGCGCAACCTGCCGTACGGGCTGCAGCGGCGCCTGGAGATCGCCCGCGCCCTGGCCAGCGGCCCGACGCTGCTGCTGCTCGACGAGCCCGCCGCGGGCCTCAACCCGCAGGAGAAGGTGGAGCTGATGGGCGTCATCTCGCGGCTGCGCGACGACGGGCTCACCATCTTCCTGATCGAGCACGACATGCGCGTGGTCATGGGCATCAGCGACCGCATCGTGGTGCTCGACTACGGGGAGAAGATCGCCGAGGGCACGCCCAAGGAGGTGCGCGAGAACCCGCGCGTCATCGACGCCTACCTGGGCAGCGGCGCGTCCGAGGGGATGCGCTCCGCATGACCTCGCAGACCCCCGCTCCCGACACCGGTGGCGCCGCCGTCGCCGACGTCCCCGCCCTGGAGATGCGGCACGTCGACGTGTTCTACGGGCGCATCCAGGCGCTCCACGACGTCTCGCTCACCGTCAACCACGGCGAGATCGTCGCGCTGATCGGCAGCAACGGGGCGGGCAAGACGACCACGCTGCGCACCGTGAGCGGTCTCGTGCGACCCAGCCGCGGCGAGGTGCTGCTCGACGGCCGTGCGGTGCATCACCTCGGCGCCGAGATGATCGCCCGCGCCGGCGTCGGCCACTCGCCCGAGGGACGCCGCCTCTTCTCGCGGATGACGGTGCGCGAGAACCTGGAGATGGGCGCCTACGCGCGCCGCGACGAGAGCGACATCCGCTCCGACTTCGACCGCATCTACACCCTCTTCCCCAGGCTGCGCGAGCGCGAGGGACAGATCGCCGGCTCGCTGAGCGGCGGCGAGCAGCAGATGGTGGCCATCGGGCGCGCCCTGATGGCACGCCCGCGCGTGCTCCTGCTCGACGAGCCCTCGCTGGGGCTGGCGCCGATCCTCGTCGACACCATCTTCCAGGTCATCGCCGAGATCAACTCCACGGGGACGACCGTGCTGCTCATCGAGCAGAACGCGCGCATGGCGCTGGCCACGGCGAAGCGTGCCTACGTGCTGGAGACGGGCAACATCGTCATGCAGGGCCCGGCCGCCGAGCTCGCCGAGTCCGAGGAGGTGCGCCGGGCCTATCTTGGCATGTGATGCCTCGACGCCCCCCGGCCGCCGACCCCACCCCCCGCCGCCCGCGCGCGACCCCATCCGCCGCCAGCTCGCGCCAGACGCGCCGGGCTGCCACCGCCGCCGAGGAGGCGCCGCAGCGCTCCGGCTTCGGCCGCGTCCTCCGCGGCCCGGGCACGGTGCTCGGCGGTCTCACCGCCGTCGACGGCGCCTCGCGCAGCCTCGACCGCCTCTCCCGCGCCGCCGAACGCGGCGCCGACTTCATCGAGCGCGCCGAGGCGGAGATCGGCCTGGCCCGCATCGCCGCCCTCATCGACCGCGCCGAGAGCGTGGTCGAGCTCCTCGAAACGATGCAGGAGTCGCTCGCCGAGATCGAGGCGATGGTCGCGGAGCTGCACGAGCACGCGCTCCCGCGACGAACGCCGCACCGGCGGCGCTGAGACCGCGCTACGCCGCGATGGCCTTGGCGTACTCCTCGCGGAAGCGGCCGCGGGCGCGGAAGAGGAGCGTCTCGATGGCGGAGCATGAGACGTTGAGGCGCTCGGCGATGGAGCGGTAGTCGAGGCCCTCGATCTCGCGGAGGATGAGCACCTGGCGGTGGCGGGGATTGAGGCGGTCGAGGACGGAGGCGACGAACCTGGCGGTCTCGCGCATCTCCACGGAGGCTTCGGTGTCGACGACGGTGGGCGTGCCCGCGGCAGGCTGCACGTTGACCATGTCGTCGAGCGATTGGGCAGGGGCGCGCTTGAGGGCGCGCAGGTGGTCGATGCCGATGTTGGTGCCGATGCGCAGGATCCAGGCGCGGAAGTGCAGCTCGCCGGCGGCGGCGCCGATGCGCTGGGCGGCGCGCAGGAACGTCTCCTGGGCGAGCTCCTCGGCGACCGCGGGGTTGCCGCAGAGCCGGGTCAGGCGGCGCAGCACCAGCGGGTGGTGGCGCCGGTACAGTTCCTCGAAGCTGCCGACGTCTCCACCGCGGAAGGCGTCGACCAGGGCCTGGTCCTCTGCGGTGGCGCGGTCGAAGGTGGTCGGCACGGTGTCTGGCAAGCGGCTCCCCTCTCCGGATCAGGGTGTTCTCCGCAAGAAATCTTGCGGTCGGAGCCATGAAGTACCGAACCGTGGCGGGTAAAGGGTTGTGCAGAAGCCGTCACCGGACTGTCATCGGCGCGCTCAGACGCGCGCCAGAGGAGGGGAGGCAGATCCTCCCCTCCTACCCCTCCTCGGCGGGCTGAAGCCCGCCGGGAGTCACCTCTAGTGGCGGCCGGCGGTGGTGAGGAGGGCGGCGGCGGCCATCACGAAGACGCCGTACTCCGCCATCGCACCGCGGGAGACCTTGGGTGCGCATGCTGTGGCGGCGAGGCCGCGCAGGCCGTACCAGAGCACCAGGAGGATCCCGCCCGCGGCGGGAATCTGGGGCCCGTGCGTCGCGGGGATGAGGCAGAGCGACACCGCCAGCGCCGCCAGCACCGCCGCCACCAGCCCGCGCAGGCGCCGCCCGTGCTCGGTGTGGACCGCGTCGACGACGGTGAGGAACGTCCCGGCGAAGACCATCGACCCGCGCACGGGCCCGGTTGCCGTCGAGCACCCCGCGATCAGCACCGGCACCATCACCGCCACCCCGGCCGCGTCGCGCGACAGCCGCAGCCAGGCCTCCTCGCGCCCGGCCAGGCGCATGGCGCTGAGGTGCGGTGCGGCGGCGACGACCAGGACCGCGACGACCACCGCGGGCACCCACAGTCGCGCATCGCTCGTCCCGGCCAGGACGATCGCCTCTCCGAGCAGCGCGGCGATGGGCAGCGCGCCGCTCTCCAGGCCCGGCCGGGCCTCGGGGGGGCAGAAGAGGCGGTCGTAGGTCAGCAGCGCCGCGACGCAGAGGAGCGCCAGCAGCACGTCGAGCCCGATGCCGAGCGGCACGCCCACCTGCTGGGGGCGCACCACCACGGCGACCCCCGCCACCAGCGCCCCGATGAGGAAGTGGAAGAAGGGCGTGCGCAGCTCGGCGAGGGGACCGGGCAGCTGGACGCCGAGCGCCCGCCGCGCCTGCTCGGCGTAGAAGGCGTGCCCCCTCCCTGGACGAGGCTCCGGCGGTCGAATACCCGTTCGGTTATCCACGGCAACCTGTGGAAACTGTGGAAACGACTGGCCTCAGGCCGTCGACGTCCCCGCCCGCCCGTAGTTGTCCTCCAGCCGGACCACGTCGTCGATCTCCGGCGACGAGACCTCGCAGAGGTCGACGTCGGTGACCGCCTGGAAGCGGTGGCGCCGCCCGGGGTGCACGCGGGCGCTCATGCCCGGCGTGAGCCGGTGGGTCTCGACCTCTCCCGCAGCGTTCTCCAGCACCAGGTCGAGCTCACCGGAGAGGACGAAGATGGCCTCGTCCTTCTGCACGTGGTACTGCAGTGACAGGGCCTGCCCGGCGTCGACGTGGATGATCTTGCCCAGGTAGCGGTCGGTGATCGCCCAGCGCAGCTCGTATCCCCAGGGCTTGTCGACGCGACCGGCGTCGACCGGCTGGACGCTCAATGCGCCGCCCCCGCCGCAACCTGCTGTTCGATGCCGAGGAACGACTCCAGCGCGTGCAGCAGCTCGTCGACGCGCGCGCGGGTCGGGGCCTCGCTGTACACGCGGATGAGCGGCTCGGTGCCGCTGAAGCGCACCAGCACCCAGGAGCCGTCCTCCAGGTAGTACTTGAAGCCGTCGTCGTCGCGCGAGCGCGCGATCCGTGCGCCGGCCAGCGACTCGGGCGGGTTCGACTTGATGCGCGCGTACATCGCGTCGCGCCGCTTGTCGTAGCCGTCGCGCTGCAGCTGGATGTCGTGCCGCGCGTAGGCGTGCGGGCCGACCAGGTCCTCGAGGTGGGCGAGGATGCGCGACAGCGGCATGCCGTAGTCGACGATCATCTGGGCCACCATCAGCCCGGCCAGGACGCCGTCGCGCTCGGGCAGGTGGCCGCGGAAGCCGAAGCCGCCGGACTCCTCGCCGCCGATCAGCGCGTCGGTTTCTGTCATCTTCGGCCCGATGTACTTGAAGCCCACCTGGAGCTCGTACACCGGCACGCCGAAGCGCTCGGCCAGCTTGTCGACCATGCCGGTGGTGGTGAGCGAGCGCACCAGAGCGCCGCGCTCGCCCCGCTTCTCCAGCAGGTACATGCAGAGCAGCGCCATCACCTGGAGCTGGTTCACGAAGACGCCGCGCTCGTCGATGATGCCGACCCGGTCGGCGTCGCCGTCGTTGGCGATGCCCAGGTCGTGGCCGCCGGCGCGCATGCGCTCCATCGCCTGCGGCATGTACTGCTCGATGGGCTCCGGATGCAATCCGCCGAAGCCGGGGTTGCGCTCCGCGTGCAGCTCGTCGACCACCGTGCGGCCGCCGGACAGGAGCATGCGCACCCAGCCCGCACCGCTGCCGTGCATCGCCTCGTGGAGGATGCGCAGGCCGGCGTCGCGCAGGCGCGGCAGGTCGACCATGCGGCCGATCTGCGCGATGTAGGCGGGTCGCGGGTCGACGATCTCGACGCGCTCCGCCCGCAGCGCCTCGTCGAACGGCTCGGCGCGCACGCCCTCGTGCTGCGCCCGCACGGTCAGCTCCTCGAGCGCCCTGACCACCTCCGGCGACGCGGAGCCGCCGTAGTCGGGCTTGTACTTGAGGCCGTTGAACTCGGGCGGGTTGTGCGAGGCGGTGACCACCACGCCGCCCGCGGCCCCGCGATCGACGACCGTCCAGGACGACACCTGGGTGGGCGCTGGGCCGTCGAGGAGCAGCACGTGGCGCCCGTTGGCAGCGAGGACGCGTGCCACCTCGCGGGCGAAGAGCTCGGCGCAGTAGCGCGAGTCGTGGCCGACCACCACCGGCCGGGGGTCCTCGGCGAGGTACCAGGCCACCGCCTGCGACACGGCGCGGACGTTGTCGTAGGTGAAGTCGTCGGCCACCACCCCACGCCAGCCGTCGGTCCCGAAGTGGATGGGCTGCGGCGTCACGGGTGGGCATTCTACTTGCCGCGCCCTGACGGGGCAGGACATACTGCCCCTTCACCGTTGTACGGAGAGGGAGTGAGTCGAATGCCGTCCAGAATCGTCAGCACGGGGTCGCGCGCGCTCGTCGCGGTGGCCTCCCTGCTCGTGGTCGCCTGCGGGGATTCCTCGGTCACCGTGCCCCAGGCGGCCCCGTCCGCGCTGATCGCGGGCACGGTCACCGTCAAGCAGACGGGGGACGCGCCGGTCAGCATCGTCACCGGCAGCGCCTCGTGGAAGATCGACGACGCCAGGCTGGTCGACGTCGGCCTGACGGTGCACTGCACGGCGAGCACGGCGGTGACGGTGAGCGCGCGGGCGTCCCTCTACGACAGCAGCGGGAAGCTGGTCGGGGACGCCACCGGCGGGCAGCTCAACGTCAAGCCGGGGGCGGACAGCAAGCTGATGCTGACGGGCCCGACGCCGACGGGGACGGTGAGCTCGGCGACGTTCGAGTTCACGACGATCCCGGCGGCGACGCCGATCCCCGTGGGGGGATAGGACTCACCCGCCGCCTGCCGCGAGCGCGCGAGAGGCCGGCCCGCCCGGCGCTTTCGGGCTGACGCCCTCGCGATCCCTTTTCTTGAATCGCCTCGGCAAGACCTCTCTGCCGCGCTCAGAGCAGGTCGGTGCGGCCCTCGGCGCGGAGGCGGTCCACGACGGCTCGGACCCCCTGCACGCGGTCGGCGGGCACCACGAGCACGGCGTCGCCGGTGTCCACCACCACCAGGTCGCGGGCGCCCAGCACGGCGACGAGCCGCCCCCCGCGGGCGTCGACCAGGCAGCCCTGGGCGTCCACCGCCAGCGCGTCGCCGCTCAGGACGTTCCCCTGCGGGTCGCCCTCGCCATCCTCGCGGCGGGCCTCCAGGAGGTCGGACCAGGAGCCGAGGTCGGACCAGGGGAAGCCGGCCTGGACGACGGTGAGGGCCGAGGTCTTCTCCAGCACCAGGGGTTCGACGGCGGCGTTCTCGATCGCCGCGTACCGGCGGGCCGCCTCCGCCTCGTCGCCCGACGCCCGCGCGGCCACGACCCCGGCAAGGGCGTCGTCCACCGCCGGGGCGGCGGCGTGCAGCTCGCGGACGAAGGCGGAGGCGGTCCAGGCGAAGAGGCCGAGGTTCCAGAGGTGGGAGTGGTCGGCGACGAACGCCTCCGCCCGCTCCGGCGGCGGCTTCTCCACGAAGCCCGCAGCCGTGAAGGCGGCCAGCCCCGAGGCTGCGGCGGAGAGCGCGGCGTCGGCAGCGGCACCGCCTGGGCCGGTCCAGTCCTCGGGATCGCGGACGCGTCCGAGGGCGATGTAGCCGAGCCCCGTCGCGGGGTGGGTCGGGGTCAGCCCGACGGTGACCAGCCCGTCGGTGGCGCAGGCCCACCCCGCCGCTGCCCAGATCGCCGCGCGGTAGGCCGCGGCGTCCCCGATGTGGGCGTCGGCATGGACCGAGCAGATCACCGCCCCCGGGTCGGTGGCGGCGATCCAGCGCACCGCCAGCCCCAGCGCGGGGCCGGTCCCCCGCGCCGTGGGCTCGGCGATGACGCAGTCGGGCGGCAGCCCGGCGGCGACGCCGACCTCGCGGCACGCCTCCGCCTGGGCGGCGACGGTGACGACGTGCACCGTGCCCCCGAGCGGCAGCACGCGGTCGAGCGTCGCCCGCAGCAGCGGCACGCCACCCGGGCCCAGTGGCAAGAGGTGCTTGGGCACGGCGGCGCGGGAGACCGGCCAGAGCCGGGTCCCGCTGCCGCCCGCCAGGACGAGGACGTGGAGGGCCACCGTGGTCTCAGACGCTGGCCGTCGACGCCGAGAGCAGGGGCTGGGTGCCCGCCTCCTCGGCGAGCTGGGCGGCGCGGTCAGTGCGCTCCCAGGGCAGGTCGAGGTCGCTGCGGCCGAAGTGCCCGAAGGCGGCCACCTGGCGGTAGATGGGCCGGCGCAGCTGCAGGTCGCTGATGATGCCCACCGGCGAGAGGTCGAAGTACTCGTCGATGAGGGCGATGATCTGGTCGCGCGGCACCCGTTCGGTGCCGAAGGTCTCGACCAGCACCGAGACCGGCTTGGCCACGCCGATGGCGTAGGCGACCTGGATCTCGCACTTGCCCGCCAGCCCGGCCGCCACCACGTTCTTGGCCACCCAGCGGGCGCCGTAGGCGGCACTGCGGTCGACCTTTGTCGGGTCCTTGCCGCTGAAGGCGCCGCCGCCGTGGCGGGCGTAGCCCCCGTAGGTGTCGACGATGATCTTGCGGCCGGTCAGCCCGGCGTCACCCTGGGGGCCGCCGATGACGAAGCGGCCGGTGGGGTTGACGTAGCGGTGGGTGTTCCTGTCCAGCCACTCGGCGGGGATCACCCGCTCCACCACGTGCTCCTGGACGTCCGCGGTGATCTGCTCGTGGGAGACGTCCTCGGAGTGCTGCACCGACACCAGCACGGTGTCGACGCGGCGCGGCCGGCCCTCGGCGTCGTACTCGACGCTGACCTGGGTCTTGCCGTCGGGACGGGCCCAGCGCAGGGTGCCGTCGCGGCGCGCCTCGCTGAGCCGGCGGGCGAGCTGGTGGGCCAGCTGGATGGGCGCGGGCATCAGCTCCGGCGTCTCGTCGCAGGCGAAGCCGAACATCATGCCCTGGTCGCCGGCGCCGCCCACGTTGACGCCCTGGGCGATGTCGGGCGACTGCTCGTCGATCGACACCAGCACGCCGCAGGTCTCGTAGTCGAAGCCGTACTTGGCGCGGGTGTAGCCCACGTCCTTGATGGTCTGGCGCACCACCCGCGGGATGTCGATGTAGCAGTCGGTGGTGATCTCGCCGAAGACGAGGCAGGCCCCGGTGGTGAGGGCGGTCTCGCAGGCCACCCGGCCGAGCGGGTCCTTGCTCAGGACCGCGTCGAGGACGGCGTCGGAGATCTGGTCGGCGATCTTGTCCGGGTGGCCCTCGGTCACCGATTCGGACGTGAAGAGGCGGCGTGCGTCGGGGCGCATGGGCAGGTCCTCCACCCCACCGGCGGCCACCGTGGCGCCTGATGCGCCACCGGCCCGCTCCTGTCCGGGGTCGCCCGGATGGTAGCAACCGCTCCAGATTCCGTGTAGTGTTACCCGCAACTATCAGGTTCCGGTCGCCGTCACACGTCGCCGGAGTTGTCAGAGGTCTAGGCGCGTGCCGGTCGATCAAACCCTACGGTGCCGCGATTGCGGCGTGGATTTCCTTTGGACCGCTGGTGAGCAGGAGTTTTACGCCTCCCGCGGGCTCACCAACGCTCCTTCCCGTTGTCCCTCCTGCCGCCAGGCTCGGAAGGCGTCCAACGGCGGTGGTGGCGGCGGCGGCGGTTACGGCGGCGGTGGTGGCTACGGCGGCTCGCGCGGCGGCGGACCCCGTGAGATGCACGAGGTGACCTGCGCAGGGTGCGGCGGCATCGCCCGCGTCCCCTTCCAGCCTCGTGGTGATCGTCCCGTCTACTGCAGCGACTGCTTCCGCGCAGCCGCTCGATGAGCGGGGAGCTCCCTGAGGGCGCCCTTGCGGTCGGCACTCGGGTGACGTTTCCGTACGGCGGCTCACGCCGTACGGGGACCATCTCCGACGTGTCGGCGATGCCGGATGGTGGTGGCGGGACCACCACCGCGTATCTCATCGACGTGGGCCAGCGGAAGGTGTTCGTGCAGGGGGGCGGCGTCGTCCCCGCCGGGGAAGGGCCCGCCCAGGGCTTCGACGCGGTGGCCGAGGGCGTCGCCTACGGCCGCAGGCGCCCGCGCAACCAGCGCCGGCGCTGACCCTGCCCGTCGCTCAGCCGAGGCTCTCGTAGAGCTCGGCGTAGCGCTGCACCATCTTCTCCGCCGAGTAGCGGTCCTCGGCCAGCTCGCGGGCGGCGGCTGAGCAGCGGTCGAAGTAGGCCGCGTCGCTCAGCAGTCGCTCCAGGTGGTCGGCGATCGCCTCCTCGTCGGGGTGGCCGACCCGCACCGCCGGGCTGCCGTCGGCCATCTCGTCGAGCGGCTCCAGCGGGCTGATGACCACCGGGCGGCCGCAGGCGAGCGCCTCCAGCAGGGTCATCGGCAGCTCCATCTTCATCCCCAGCACGGTGGGCTGGAAGAGCACCGCCGAGGAGGCGAGGATGGCGGCGCGCATGTTGGCGATGGCGCCCAGCTCGACCAGGGCGTCGCCGGTGATGCCGTGCTCCTCGGCCCTGGCGCGCATCTCCCGACCCTTCTGCGCCGGGTCCTCGCCGGGGCGCAGCCGCATGCCCACCAGCAGGCGCAGGTCGGGCACCCGACGGCGCAGCCGCCCGGCCACCTCCAGGGCGGCCTCGAGCCCGCCGCCGCGATCGTGGTGCCCCGCGAACAGCACGGTGGGACGCGGCTCGAGGCCGAGCATGGCGGCGGCCGACTCCGAGCTCTCGGGATGGAAGCGCAGCAGGTCGACGCCGGGCGGGATGAGGTGGACGCCGGGAACGCCGCGCTGCAGCAGGGTCCGCTCGGTGCGGCGGGAGAGGACCACCGTGGCGGTGGCGCGCCGCAGCGGTTCGTTGGGCAGCACCTCGCCGCTGGGACAGGTCAGGAGCAGGGGACGGCGACGCAGCGCGGGCAGCACCATGAGCAGGCGCTGGGTGACCAGGTTGCCCTGGAAGGTGATGACCGCGTGGATGAGGTCGACGTCGGGCGGGTGCAGCGCCAGCCAGCGGACGATGCGCCCCTTCTCGCGTGCGGTGGGAAGCGAGTTGCGGAAGTTGAGGGCGGCGCGGACGTGGTGCGGCGGCCACGGCGTGGGGTCGATGCGGTCGCCCACGAACGTGTAGCGGACGCCGGTCTCACCCAGGACGAGGGTTCGCGCCAGGTTCTTGTCGCCGCTGTTCCATGGAGGGGCGACGGGGTGTGAGGTCAGCAAGAGGACGTTCTTCACGCGGCCGCATCACGGTACACGGCGAGAGTGCGCTGCGCGGCATTTCTCCAGGGGAATTCGCGGGCGCGCTCGGGCCCGGCGCTGCGCGCCGCGCGCTGCCACCCGGAGTCGCCGAGTGCGGCGGCGAGGGCTGCGGGCCAGTCGGTAGCGGCGCTCGGGAGGTAGCGAGCGACCTGGGCGCCGACCTCGCGCAGGGGCTGGATGTCGCTGGCCAGGACCGGTGCGCCGGCGGCCAGCGCCTCCAGCAGGGGGAAGCCGAAGCCCTCCACGGCGCTGGGCACGGCGACCAGCGTTGCGCCGCGGTAGAGGGCGAGCAGGTCGGCGTCGTCGATGCCCGCCAGCGCGGTGAAGGCGACGCCGCCGCGCGACGCCTCGGCCTCGCTGCCGTCGGGCAGGCGGGGATCGGGACGGCCGACACGCACCACCGCCGGGCGTTGCGACGCGGGCAGCTGCGACAGCGCGCGGAGGAGCTGCGTGTAGCCCTTGTGCGGACGCGGCCGGCCCACGATGAGGACATAGCCGTCCGCAACTCCCAGGGCCGTGCGGCGCGCCTGCTCGGCGTCGGGCTCGGGATCCGGTGGCATGTCGACGCCATGCGGGACGACGCGGATGCGTTCAGGGCGCACGCCGTAGAAGCGCGTGAGATCCTCGGCGCTGAGCCGGCTGGGCGTGATCACCAGGCGGGCGCGGCGGGCGGAGGTCCACACGCCGCCGCGGTAGACGGCGCGCTGGGCACGCGTGAAGTACTGCGGGAAGCGCTCGGGGATGCAGTCGTGGTGGGTCACCACCACCGGCGCCGGGACGAGCAGGGGCACCGCGGGGAATGGCGAGTGCCAGACGTCGAGGTGGGCGCGCCGGGCGGCCAGCGGCAGCTCCAGCTGCGCCCACGGCGATTCCGGGCGACCGCCGCGGCGCGGGCGCAGCGCGGTCAGCCTGCCGCCGGGGCTGGGCAGCGGATGGCGGGGCGGGTCGTCGTCGCGCGGCCAGACCGCGAGCGTGTCCGGCGCGTCGGGCAGCAGCAGCAGCTCGTGCAGCAGCGCCGCGACGTAGCGCCCCACCCCGTCGTAGCGCGCGCTGCTGAACCGGGCGTCAAGACCGATGCGCATCGAGTGCCGGTGTGGCCACCATGCTGACGCGCGGCGGTGCCACGGCGAGCTGCTCCGGATAGGGCACGTACCAGAGGGCGATGTGCCAGAAGGTGTGCTCCGACACCCCCCACTTCTCCACCCCGTGCCTGGTGATGAGGTCGTAGAGCTGCCGGCTGACGTTGTTCATCAGCCAGATGTCCTTGTCGCTCAGCACGTACCAGTGGACGTCGCGCGTGGCGAGCACGGTGGGACGCGACTCGGTGGTCAGGTCGTAGGTGTTGTTCGGGAAGACGAAGCGCAGGATGTCCGCACCCGCGCCGGGCAGCGCGATGGTCTGGTGGGCCGGCACCACGTTGGCCACCAGGTTGCTGATGGTGATGAAGCCGTCGTCGTCCTGGACCGCGAAGCGCTGCGTCCACACCTGGACGTTGGGACGGATGACCAGGAGCCCGACCACGGCGACGACCAGTCCCACGTTGATCACCGACACCAGACGCAGCGCGTCGCCGCGGCGCCAGGCGGCGCGCACCTCGCGCACCAGCCGGGGGATGTTGAACGAGTACACGTAGGCGACCGTTGCCAGCACCGGGATCATCAGGTAGTAGAAGAACTGGTCGTTGAGAGTGCCGAACTTGATGAGCCCGGCGAAGAAGATGAAGGTGACCAGCGTCCAGGAGCTGAGGAACTTGCTGGCCCGGTCCTTGCGGCGCCAGAGGATGACCATGGCGGGCACGGCGAGCAGGATGCAGAGGTAGCTGGTCCAGTAGTCGGCGGCGTTGACCAGCAGGGCACCGGTGAAGCTCACCCCTGGACGGTTCCAGCCGGTGTACTGGAAGACACCGACCAGCCGGTCGTACTGGAACTGCTTGAGGCTGAGGAACTGCCCGCCCCAGCCCACCGCGTACGACCAGATCGGGTACACGGCGTAGGTGAGCCCGGCGCCGGCGATGATGGCCACCGGCTCCTTCCAGCTCATCTCCTTGCGCAGCCAGAGCAGGATGGGCACACCGAGCGCGAAGAAGGTCAGCTCCTTGCTCAGCAGCGCCAGCCCGAAGAGCAACCCGGCGATGGCGCGCCGCTTCCAGGTCCAGCGTCCCGACGACGACCAGCAGAACCACAGCGCGAACAGGATCCACATCGCCGCGAAGGGCTCCAGGTAGAGGCGCCGGGTCACCCTGATGACGAACGGATCGCTGACGTAGAGCAGCCCCATCGCCCAGCCGGTCCAGATGCCGCGCAACCGCCAGCCCAGCCAGAACAGGCCCACCGCCGTGGCCGCGCCCAGGCCGGCGTTGAGGATGCGCATCTGCAGCGCAACGTCCATCACCGGCGCATGGGCGAGGCCGGTGAGCCGGATGATCGGCGCCTCGATGAGGAAGAAGAGCGGCGGCTGCCAGAAGAACGGCATGTCCTGCACGGTCAGCCCCTTGCCCGAGGCGACGTTCTGGCCGGTGCTCGCGTAGATCATCTCGTCGATGTGGATGTCGGGCGTGACCGTGTGGCGGAACCCGTTGACGAAGAGCGCCAGCGCGAAGAGGACGAGCGCCGAGATCAGGACGCCGGGGGGAACGGCGGCGATGCGCTCGACCATCGTTCGCTTCGGCTGCGGCGCGGCGCGCGGCAGGGCGACCGGGATCGCCGGCGCGTCCGGGAGGGCGGGCCGGCGGCGGACGCCGGGGACGGCGAGGTTCACGCCTTGAGGACCACGATCAGGGCGATGGCGATCAGGGCGAAGCCGAGGAGGAGGCCGGCCACGAGGCGGACCAGCTGCCGGCCCGAGGGCAGGCGGGTGGGGCCCGCGGCCTCGGGGTCGCCGCGGAGCTGGCGGACCTCCTGGCGGAGGTTGGCCAGCTCGGCCAGGAGAGGGGCGACGACCGACTCGAGGTCGGAGTCGCCGGGGGCGGCGGGGCGGCGGCGGCGCACCGGAGCGCGGGGGGACCTCTGAGGCGGCGCCGTTTGCGAGGTTTCGGCCTCGGCAGCGAGAGTCTCCGGCGCCGGAACCACCGCCGCAGCCGGACCCACCGGCCCTTCGTGCACCGGCGGCGCCACCTCGGCAGGTGGGGCCTCGACAGCAACCGGATCGACCTCGAGCTCAGCGGCAATCGGATCGTCCGTCGCCGGAACCACCGCCGCAGCCGGTTCCACCGCAGCTTCGTGCGCCGGCGCCACCACCTCGGCCACCGCCGGAGCCGCGGGACCGTCCACCACCGGCTCCATCGCCCGCGCCACCGACCAGGCAACCCCGGCCCCGTTGCCGTCACCCGGCTGCGCCTGGTCCGCCGGCTCCACCTCCACGGCCGCCAGCCGCCCCCGCCTCCACGGCCACCGCGCCGCCCGGGGGGGCGCCTCCTCCACCGGCTCCCCGACGACCTCCGCCACCGCCGGCGCGGCCTCGCCAGGCTCCTCCCTCGCCGGCGCCTCGACCACTGCCGCAACCCCCGCCCGCTGCTGCTCCAGCACAGCCCGGCGGGCCGCCGCCTTGCGGGCCAGCTCCGCCCGCTCCGCGCGGAGCGCGGCCAGCTCCGCCTCCAGGTCGGTGACGGTGTCGCGGGTGAGCAGCGAGACGTCGGAGGGGACGCGCAGGGTCCGCTGCCCCTGCAGCTCGTCGACGTCGACGCCGCTCAGCGCATCGCGGATGGAGTCGCGGAAGTGCTGGCGCAGGCGCGAGCCACCCTCAGCGGGCTTGGGGCGCCGGCCGGAGGGCTCGGACGGCGTGCTCTCGCTGTTCCGGGCCATTGGAGGCCAATATAGCCTCGTCCCCCCGCACGGCCCCCGTACCCGTTGCACTGTGGTGGCAACCGGGTGACCGTCGCGACACGCGTGTCCCGGATAATCCAGCACTCAGATGCCTCCCGCCCGCGCCAGGCTCCTCCTCGCGCCCAGCCTGCTGGCCGCGGTGCTGGCCGGCTGTGGCAGCCCCGCAGCCACTCGGCCCACCCCGACGCCGATCGTCAGCAACCTGCCCAGCCCGCTGCCGGCCGCGACGCCGTCCACGTGCGCGCGTACGGTGACCCCCCAGGCGAGCCCAGGTCCGCTGGTGCCGCCGCGCGGGAACGTTCCGGCGGGCGCGCCCGTGACCCAGGGGATGACGCTGTTCTCGGTGGTGTCTCCCGGCATCCTGGCGCGCGGCGGCACGCCGGACGCGGCGGGCTTCAACTGGTTGAAGCTGCACGGCTGGAAGAGCGTCGTCGACGTGCGCACCACCGACGACACGACGTACTCGGACTTCGTCGCCGATCGCTTCCAGTACCTCTTCCTCCCCGTCGACGCCGCGCTGGCACCGACGCCGGACCAGGCCCGCAGCTTCCTCTGCTTCGTGGTGAATCCCGCCAACCAGCCGGTGTTCGCACATGACAACTCGGGCGCCGAGCGGGTGAGCCTGTTCATCGCCCTCTACCGCTACGCGGCGCAGGGGTGGCCGATGGACATGGCGGTGCGTGAAGCCAAGGCCTACGGTGACAGCCTCACGCTGGAGCAGCTCACGTTCCTGCAGGCGTGGGCGAACCAGTACCCGCCGGGCACCATTCCCTAGACTGCGCCGTGGTGCAGTCGTCCGACGAGAGCAACCCCGAACCGAGCGCTGACACCAGCGCGGCGCGGGGCAGCGGCATGCTGGCCGCGGCGTTCCTCGTCGTCGGCGCCGGCAACTACGCATTCACGCTGGTGACGGCGCACATCATCGCGCGCGCCAACTACGGCGTCCTGGCGCTGGCCACCAGCTTCCTCTTCTTCACCGCCTGGTTCACCGCCTCGGGGTTCCCCTGGACGGCGACGCGACGCCTCAGCGGCGAGACCGACATGGCGCGCCGTGCCGCCGTGCTGCGCGGCGCCATGATCGGCAACCTGCTCGTCGCCACCGCTCTCGCCCTCGTCCTGCTGGTGCTGACCTGGACGGGCGCGTTCAAGCTCGCCGGCGAGTCGTCGGCGCCGGTGGTGCTGGCGGCGGTGACCTGCAGCCTGAGCGGCGTCAACACCGTGCTGCGCGGCGGCCTGCAGGGGCTCTTCCGGTTCCGCACCGTCGCCTTCGCCAACATCATCGAGACCTCGGTGAAGATCGCCCTGGGGGTGGCGCTCGCGGTCTCGGGGCTGGGGGCGACCGGCGCCGCCATCGGCATCCTGGTGGGCATGGCGATGTCGACGCTGTACTCGCTGTGGTCGCTGCGCGCCGTGCCACTGCTGCGCGGCCACGGCTTCGGCGGCTGGGAGCTGCTGCGCGAGACCATCCCGCTCTTCGTCGGCACCGCGGGCATGGCGCTGATGACCTCGGTCGACCTCTTCGGCGTCAAGCTGCTCTCGCCGGCCAGCGGCTCCAACGACAACGCCGCGCTGTACCAGGCCTCGGTGACCCTGGCGCGCATCCCCTACTTCTTCGCCAGCGCGATGACCACCGCGGTCTTCCCCCACGTCGCCCGGCTGCGCGACGACGTCGAGGCCGCCGCGCTCTACGTGCGCAAGGGCATCCTCTTCCTGCTCACCCTGCTGACGCCGATGAGCCTGGTGATGATCGCCGAGCCCGACGACGTCCTCGCCGTGTTCCTGCCCTCGACCTACGCCGACGCGGCGCCGGCGCTGCGCACCATCGCGGTGGGCACCACGTTCCTCGCCCTCTCGACGTTCCTCGTCGGCGTGCTGCAGGCGGCGGGGCGCGACCGCATGCCGGCGTTCCTCGCGCTGGGCGCGGTGGTCGTCGAGGTGGTGCTGCTCGCCGTGCTGATCCCCGTCGGCGTGCAGCACGGTGGCTCCTGGCCGCTGGTCGCGGCGGGCACGGCCTTCGACGTCGCCGCCGTCGGCGTGTGCGTGACCCTGGCGGTGACGGCGTGGTGGCAGTTCCGCTGGCAGATCCGCTGGCGCGGCCCTGCGGTGTTCGTTCTCTCCTGCGCCGCTCTGCTCGCCGTGCTGGAGCTGATGCCGCACGAGGGGCGCATCCCCATCGTCGTCGCATCGATGGCCGGAGGCGGGGTGTACGCGGTGCTGGCCGTCGCGCTGGGGCTCCTCTCGCCCGGCGACCTGCGCACGCTGCGCGACGCGGTGCCCATCAACCGCGGCCGCGGTGGCGGTGCGGCGGCGCCGACGCCCTCGCGCTGACCGGTCAGTCGGTGACGCGCTCCTCGGCGGAGCGCTGCTGCAGCAACCTCTCACCCTCGCGCATCTCGCGACGGCGGCGAAGGCGGTGCACCCCGTAGAGCACCGCACCCAGCACGACGACGCCGGCGAGCCCGACATAGCCGGCGCGTGAGACCAGCTGGATGAGATGGTCGAGGTTGCCGCCGACCAGCAGCCCGGCGGTGACCACGGCCGCCACCCAGATCACGCCGCCCGCCGCGTTGGCCAGCAGGAAGTGCGTCCAGGGCATGTGATGGAGTCCGGCGAGCGGTCCCGCGAAGATGCGCAGGATGGCGACGAACCGCCCGAAGAACACGGCCGTCCATCCGTGCCGCTCGAAGAAGCGCTCGGCGACGGCGACGCGGCGCGGGTCGTAGACGTTGCGGATGCCGCGCGCGCTGATCAACCGCTGCCCCCAGCGGTGGCCGACCAGGTAGCCGGTGTTGTCACCGAGCACGGCGCCGGAGAGTCCCGCCGCGGCCACGCCGGCGGGGTTGAGATGTCCCTGCGCCGCCAGCACCGCGCCGATGATCAGCGCGGTCTCACCGGGCACGGGCACGCCGAGCGACTCGATGCCGACGCCGAGGAAGACGATGAGGTAGCCGAGGTGCTCGACCAGGTGGAGGAGCTGCTGGTCCACGGCGGTCTAGCGCCGCGACGAGGGGCGGCTCGTGGCCCTGGCGGTCAGGTCCCGGCCTGCGCCATGCGCTCGAGCCGGGAGATGCGGTCCTCCAGCGGCGGGTGCGTCGAGAAGAGGTTGCCGAAGCTGACCCGGCGGCCGCCGAAGGGGTTGACGATGTAGAGCGGGGCGATCGCCGGCGCCACCTGCATGGGCACCTGCTGGGTGCGCATCTCCAGCTTGCGCAGGGCGTTGGCCAGCGCCATCGGGTCGCGGCTGAGACGTGCGCCGCTGGCGTCGGCCTGGTACTCGCGCGACCGCGAGATGGCCAGCTGGATGATGGCGGCGGCGATGGGCGCGAGGATGACCAGCAGGAGCAGGGTGATGATGTTCTCGCCGTCCTCGCCGTCACGCCCGCCGACGTTGCCGAAGAACATGGCGAACTGCCCGATCTGGGCGATGAAGGAGATGGCCAGCGCGATGGTGGCGGCGATGGTGGCGGTGAGGATGTCGCGGTTGCGCACGTGGCTCAGCTCGTGGGCGAGCACACCGCGCAGCTCGCGCTCGGTGACCAGGTTGAGGATGCCGGTGGTGCAGCACACCGCGGCGTGGCTGGGGTTGCGGCCGGTGGCGAAGGCGTTCGGCGAGGGGTCGTCGCAGACGTAGACACCCGGCTTGGGCATGCCGGCGTCGGCGCAGAGCTCGTCGATGATGCGATGCAGCTCCGGTGCCTCCTGGGGGCTGACGGCGACGCCGCGCGCTGCGGCGATGGCCAGCTTGTCGCTCTTCCAGTAGGTCACGCCGTTCATCACCAGCGCGATGACCGCGGCGAAGATCAGGCCCGAGCGTCCGCCGACCACGCCGCCGATGAGCAGGAAGAGCCCGTCGAGCAGGGCCAGCAGGAAGGCTGTCTTGATGTTCTGCCACATGGTTGTCGTGGTGCTCCTGTGTCCGCCGCCCGGCGGTCGGGCCGGGTGGTGCGCGAACGGCGTCAGCGTACCCGTTCTCGGCCCACCCTACGCGGCTCCTGTTCGGGGCCGATAAACGCTCCCGGCTACGTGGTGGCGGGCCGTCCCGCCGCGCGGGTGGCCGCGTCCAGCGCCGCCTCCGCCTCGACGCCCAAGGCGTGGGCCGCGGCCGTGAGGGTCCGCTCGACCTCGCGCATGCCCACCTCGCCCATGTGTCCGGCGCGGATGCCCCTGCCCGCGAAGGGGCCGAGGCAGGCGGCGACGACCACCCCCTGGTCGGCCATGCCGGCGCGGAGCCGGGCCTCCTCGACGCCCTCCGGCGTGCGCAGGGCGCTCAGCGTCGGGGCGAGGGCGTCCGCGTCGGTGAAGGGGGTGAGTCCGAGCTCCTCGAATCCGGCGCGGATGGCCCGGGCGACGCGCTCGTGGCGCAGGAAGCGGCGTTCCAGCGTCTCCGCCGCGACGGCGTCGAGGGCCACCTCGAGGGCGCGCAGCAGGCTGGTGGCGTGGGTGGAGAAGTAGCGGGTGGGGTCGTCGACGGCGGCGTCCCAGCGGCGCAGGTCGGCGTAGTAGGCGGGGACGGCCCCGATCTGAGCCCGGCGCTCCCGGGCACGCTCGCCGACGCCGAGGATGGCCAGGCCCGGTGGCACGGCGAGCGCCTTCTGCGCCCCGGTGAGGACGACGTCGACGCCCCAGGCGTCCATCTGCTCGGCCACGCCCGCGGTGGCGCAGACGCCGTCGAGGACGGTGATCGCACCCGTCTCGCGGGCGACGGCGGCCAGGCCGGCGACGTCGGCGAGGACACCGGTGCTGGTGTCGACGTGGGTGATGGTGACCAGGCTCGGCGGCGTTCCGGCGCAGGCGCGCCGCAGGGCCTCGGGATCGACGCGCGTGCCCCACTCGGCCTCGACGGTGGTGACCTCGATGCCGAAGGCGCGGCCGATCTCGGCGAAGCGGTCGCCGAAGTAGCCCTGGCTGCAGACCACCATGCGCTCGCCCGCCCTGGCGTGGTTGACCACCGCCGTCTCCATCGCCAGCGTGCCGCTGCCCGCGAACGCGTAGACGCGGGCGCCGGCGCTGCCGAAGCAGGCGCGCATCCCCTCGGCGATGCGCCGCATCGTCTGCGCGTTCTCGGGGGAGGTGTGGCTGCGCACCGGTTCGGCCAGCGCCGCCCGCACGTCGTCGCGCAGGGGCGTCGGCCCGGGGATCATCAGCAGCGGCGTCTCCTCCATGGGACCGCGATTGTGGCACCGCGGTTCCCCGTGGCGAACACGCTAGGCTGGTGGCATCGGCGGGCAGACATCACGGAGTCGGAGGTCGAGCGCCATGCCTCACGCGCAGAGTGGAGACGCGCGCATCCACTGGGAGGAGACGGGCAGCGGCGATCCCCTGCTGCTGGTGATGGGCTTCGGCCTCAGCGCCGAGGCGTGGACGCCGATGCTGCCGCTGCTCAGCGGCATGCGGGTGATCTACTACGACAACCGCGGCACCGGGAGCAGCGAGGGTCCGCTCGCCGAGCTGAGCGTCGAGGGGTTCGCCGAGGACGCGGCGGCGGTGCTGCACCACGCCGGCGTCGACCGGGCGCACGTGCACGGGCAGTCGATGGGCGGCATGATCGCCCAGCAGCTCACCCTCTCCCATCCCGAGCTGGTGCACACGCTCGCGCTCGGCGCCACCACACCCGCCCCCGTGCGCTTCGCGCCGGAGGACTCGCAGGGCGTGATCGACCTGTTCATGGGCGCCGCGCTGACGGCGACCGACCCGGAGGCGGGCATGGACCTGATCCTGCCCGCCGTCTTCAGCCCCGAATTCCTGCGCGACAACCCGGCGATGCGCGACCTCTTCATGCAGCTCAGCACCGCGGGCGCGCCGTCCGCCGCGGCGGTGGAGGCGACGGTGCGGGCCATGGCCGACCTCACCAGCGGCAGGTCCTGGGACGTTGCGGACAGGCTTGGCGAGATCTCCGTCCCCACCCTGGTGCAGCACGGCAGCGCCGACCGCATCATCCCCGTGCAGGCGGGCCGCTACCTCGCCGAGCACATCCCCGGCGCCGAGTACCAGGAGCTGGAGGGTGCGGGACACGTGTACGCCATGGAGCGTCCCATGGAGGCGCTGCCGCGGCTGCTGCAGTTCTGGGCCGCGCACCCAATCGGCGCGGCGGTGCGCCCCTGAGTCAGAAGGCGGCGCGGGCGATCTCGCGCCACTCGGCCGGGATCATCTCCAGGTAGCGCTCCAGGGCCGCCTCGTCGAGGCCGGCCTCGCGCAGCGTGGTGGGCAGGCCGAGCGACGCGATGAAGTCGCGGCAGGCGGGGCCGACGCCGCTCGGCTGTGCGGCGTCGAAGGCCGCGCAGAGCGGCTGGACGCGCTCGGGCTCGCGCTGCGCCGTCCAGTCGATCGACGCCGGCAGCAGCACGCACGAGGTGATGCCGTGCCCCACCGCGAAGCTGGCGCCGAGGACGCGGCCGAGCGGGTGGCTCGGCAGGACCGTGCAGGCGGCCAGGCCGATGCCGGAGTACCAGGCGGCGACCTGCGCCTCCTGGCGCGCGTCGACGTCGTGGGCGTTCGCGCGGCAGCGCGGCAGCGTGTCGCGCAGCATGGCGACGGCGCGCAGGCCGAGCTCGATGGCGAAGCGGTCTCCCTCTGGCGCGTACACCGACTCGACGGCGTGGTCGAGGGCGCGGATGCCGGTCGAGAGCCACAGCCGTTCGGGCGTGTGGAGCGTCAGCTCGGCGTCGAGGATGACACTGCGCGGGGCGAGACGCGGATGGGCGACGCCACCCTTGCGGTGCGTGGCGTCGTCGGTGACGCCCGCCGTGGGGGTGAACTCCGCGGCGCTGAGCGTGGTCGGCACCGCGAGCTGCGGCGTGCGTCCCTCGTCGAGGTGGTAGAGGGCGGCCTTCGTCGCGTCGATGGGGCTGCCACCGCCGACGGCGACGGCGCCGTCCGCCCGGTGCTCACGCAACAGCGCGGTCAGGCCGTCGACGGCACTGGCGGGGACATGCTCCGTGACACCGCTGAAGGTCGCGACGTGGCGGGCGCCGAGCAGGCGCTCCACACCGGCGATGACCGGCGTGCGCTCGCGCAGCGACCTCCCGGTGACCACGACGACGCGCGACATGCCGAGGGCCTCGCACTCGTCGGGCAGCCTCCCCACGGTGCCGGGACCGACCAGCACGTGCTCGGTGGCGGCGAAGCGATGCTCCCAGGTTGCTGCCATCTCCGCCCCTTACTCGCGGTCGGCGCGCAGCGCCGCCAGCGCAGCGTCGTGGAGCAGCCCGTTGCTGCACAGCACGCTGCCGCCGTCGATGCGCGCGGCACCGGACAGGTCGGTGAGCCGCCCGCCCGCTTCCTCGACGATCACCTGCAGCGGCGCCAGGTCCCACGGGTTGACCACCGGCTCGACGGCGACGTCGACCGCGCCCTCGGCGACGAGGACGTGCTGCCAGAAGTCGCCGAGGCCGCGCGCGTGCCAGACG
>Ga0070741_10002073_pt1 | contig 55965 bp, 58 predicted proteins | sample Coa_R1_4_FD_66440 | JGI IMG/M metagenome (GOLD analysis project Ga0070741, IMG submission 66440) | Surface soil microbial communities from Centralia Pennsylvania, which are recovering from an underground coalmine fire - Coalmine... | ecosystem: Environmental > Terrestrial > Soil > Unclassified ... | reverse complement strand
CGACGAGTTCGAGGCGTTCCTGTTCGAGATGCTCGCCGAGGCGACGGTCACCGTCCCGGAGCTCGGGACCATCGCCGCCGTCGTGCCCCCGATCGTGGTGCTGACCTCGAACCGCACCCGCGACCTCCACGACGCCCTGAAGCGCCGGTGCCTCTACCACTGGATCGACTACCCGTCGTTCGATCGCACCGTTGCCATCGTGCGCCGGCGCGTGCCCGCCGCGTCCACGCCCGTGATCGAGAGCGCGGCGGCGGCCGTGGCCCGCCTGCGCACGCTCGACGTCCAGAAGCCCCCGGGCGTCGCCGAGACCATCGACTGGGTCAGCGCGCTCACGCTCCTCGGCCTCGACCGGCTCGGTCCCGAGGCAGCCGAGGCCACCCTCGGGTCGGTCCTGAAATACCGGGAGGACCTCGAGGTGGCCCGCGGGCGCGGCCTCGAGTGGGTGACGGGCACGGCGTAGCCCGCGCGCCGTTCAGGCGCGGGCGATCTCGGCCACCACCCGGCCGAGGGCGGCCATCGAGTGCCCGCTCACCAAGGCGTCGCAGTAGGGGAGCGCGGCCGCCATGCCGCCGGCGAGCGGCTGGTAGCGGTCGTCGGCGGCGCGTGGGTTGACCCACACGACCCGGTGGGCGAGCCGGGCCAGGCGCGCCATCTGCTCGGCGAGGGCCGTGGGGTCGCCGGTCTCCCACCCGTCGGACACCACCACCACGACGGCGCCGCGCGCCGCGCCGCGGCGGCCGAACCCGTCGAGGAAGGCCTTGATGCCATCGGCGATCCGGGTCCCGCCGTGCCAGTCGGGCGCGGCCGCCGAGGCGCGGGCGAGCGCAACCGATGGGTCGGTGGCGTCGAGGGCGCGCGTGAGCCGCGTCAGCCGGGTGGCGAACGTGAACACGTCGGCGCGCCCCGCCCCGCGTGCCACGTGGAGGAACTGCAGGTACGCGCGCGCGTACGGCTGCATCGAGCCCGAGATGTCGCACAGCACGACGATCCGCCTCGGCCGGCGTCGCGCGCGCGTGCGCGTGTGCTCAACCGGGTCGCCCGCTGTCCGCCGCGACCGGCGCAGCGTCGCCCGAAGGTCGAGGTCGGTGCCGCGCCGGTGGCGCACGTGGCGGCGGCCCACTCGGGTGGGCGGCTCGATCGCCAACTGGCGCATGAGCCGGCGCAGCTCTGCCAGCTCGTCGTCGGCGAGCGCAGCGAAGTCGGCGTGCGCGAGCCGTTCCGCGGCCGTCGCCACCGCGGTGGCGACCTGGCGCGTACTCGTTGCCGCGTCGTCGCCCTCGGTCGCGGACGGCACGCCGGCCCCCCCGGCCGCCTGCCGGGCCGCGCCCGCGGTCCCCGACGCCGGGCGCGGCCGGGTACGTGCGCTCGTCAGCGGCGGTGACGATGGGTCGCCACGGCGTTCGGCGATGTCGCCCATGCCCCGGAACACACGGGCGAACACCCGGTCGAACGCGGCCAGGTCGGCGTGGCGCGAGACGAGCGTGACGCGGGCGCACCAGTACAGGTCGTCGACCGTCACCGGTGCAGCGACCGAGATGGCGGCAGCGAAGCGCGCCACCCGGTCCGGTGTGACGGCGAGGCCGGCGTCGCCGAGCTCGCGGCCGAACGCGGCGGCCAACGAGGCGAGGTCGGTGCTGCCGTCGATGGGCGCAGCGTACGCGGGCGTTGACCGGGGGGGCGCAAGGAGCGAAGCTCTGGCCATGCCGGCCTCCTTCGTCGTCGATGCCGACGGCCACGTCCTCGAGCCCGCCGACCTCTGGGAGCGCAACCTCCCGCCGCACCTGCGCGAGTACGGCATCCGCATGCGCTGGAACGCGGACACCGGCTTCGACGAGCGCTTCGTCGAGGACCGCCTGTATGCCGAGCGCGGCGTCGCTGGCTTGGGGAACGCCGGGGAGTCGTACGAGGACTTCGGCCGTGGCACCCACTACGCCGACCTCAACCCGGCGGGCTTCGACCCCAAGGAGCGGGTGAAGGTCCTCGACGCCGAGGGCATCGACGTGAGCGTGCTGTACCCGGGCCTGGGCCTCGCCCTCGGAGGCATCCGCGACCCGGAGCTCGCCGTCGCGTCATGCCGCGTCTACAACGACTGGATCGCCGAGTTCGCGGCGGCCGACCCGGCGCGGCTCGTCGGCGTCGGCGCCGTCCCGTTCCAGGACCCCGACGCCGCCGTGGGCGAGGTGCACCGCATCGTGGAGCTCGGGTTGCGCGCCGGGTTCACGCGGCCCAACCCGAGCGCCGGGCGCCCGCTGCACGACCGGGCGTTCGACCGTGTGTACGCGGCCATGGCCGAGGCCGGGCTCCCGCTCGCCTTCCACCCCGCCGGGCTGCCCGACGTGGACGGGGCGGCCGTGCAGATGGGTTCGTTGATGGCCGCGGGGACCCATCACGCCCTGATCCTGTTCTTCGACGACTACGTCACCCTCTCCAACCTGGTCTACGGCGGGGTGCTGCAGCGCCACCCGGGGCTCACCGTCGCGGTGCTCGAGTGCGGCGGCGGCTGGATCGGGCACTGGGCCGACCGGCTCGACGAGTTCTACGAGAGCTACCAGTGGATGGTCGAGCCGCGCCTCGAGCTGCGGCCGAGCGAGTACTTCCGGCGCCAGTGCGTCGTGTCGTTCGACCCCGGCGAGCACACCGCACCGCTGCTGTCGGGGTTCGTCGGCGAGGACACGTTCATCTGGGCGTCCGACTTCCCGCACAGCGACGCCAAGTACCCGGGCGTCGTCGACGAGCTCCTCGAGCACACCGTGACGATGCCCGAGCCGGCGCGCGCCAAGCTCGTGGGCGGCAACGCCGTGCGCGTGTACGGCCTCGAGCACCTGGCCCGATGACCGCCGACCTGGTGGTCCGCGGCGGGACGGTCGTCGACGGCACCGGGGCGCCCGCCCGACGGGCCGACGTCGCCGTCACCGGTGGGCGGATCGTCGAGGTCGGCACCGTTGAAGGGCGCGGCCGGCGCGAGGTCGACGCCGACGGGCTCACGGTGACGCCGGGCTTTATCGACATCCACACCCACTACGACGCCCAGCTGCACTTCGAGCCGACGGCGTCACCCTCGTCCTGGCACGGTGTGACCACGGTGCTCACGGGCAACTGCGGGTTCACGTTCGCGCCGGCGAAGGAGGAGGACCTCGGCTGGCTGCTGCAGATGCTGAGCCGGGTCGAGGGGATGTCGCCGGCCGCGCTCGAGCAGGGGGTCACCTTCCGGGGCGGGTCGTTCGCCGACTTCCTCGACGGGCTCTCCGGGCGCGTCGCGGTGAACGTGGGCGCCAACGTGGGCCACTGCGCGCTGCGCCGATGGGTGATGGGCGACGAGGCGTCCGAGCGCGCCGCCACCACGTCCGAGGTCGACGCCATGTGCGCGCTCCTGCAGCGGTCGCTCGACGAGGGCGCGATCGGGTTCACGTCGTCCCAGCTCGACCTGCATGTCGCCCACGACGGCCGGCCGGTCCCGTGCAACCTGGCGGCGCCCGAGGAGCTCGTCGCCCTGGCCGGGGTGATGAACGGGCGCGACCACGGGGCGATCGAGTTCATCCCCCGCACGTTCCTCACCGGGTACTCCGACGATGACCGCCGGCTGATCCGCGCCATGGCACGCGCGTCGGGCAAGCCGGTCCACCTCAACACCGTGACGCAGATGCCGCACGCGCCCGAGGGCTGGAAGCGCAGCCTCGAGTTCGCCGAGGAGGCGGCGGGCGAGGGGGCGGCGGTGCACCCGATGTTCGCCACCAACCGTCGCGGGACGCACTTCGCCCTCGGCAGCACGTTCCTGTTCGACGAGATGCCGACGTGGCGCGACACCCTCACGTCACCCGATCGCGACCGGTTGCTGCGCGACCCGGCGGTGCGCGACCGCATGCGCACCGAGCTGGCAGACCCGACGGGCCGCAGCTTCGTGTTCCGCTGGGAGGCCGTGGTCGTCGAAGCCGTCGCCGAGCCGGCGCACCAGGCGTGGGTGGGGCGGACGGTGGCCGCCCTCGCCGCCGAGCGGGGCCAGGACGCCCTCGACTGCTTTGTCGACCTGTCGCTCGCCGGCGGGCTGCGCACCCAGTTCGGGCTCGTCGCGCCGGCCGACCCCGTGCGCCAGGCGGCCGTCGAAACGTTGGTGCGCTCACCGGTCATGATGGCGGGCTCGAGCGACGGGGGCGCCCACCTGTTGAGCTTCTGCGGCGCCGACTTCCCGACGCGGTTGCTGACCGAATGGGTGCCCGACGTGCTGACGTTCGAAGCCGCCGTGGCCCGGCTCACGAGCGCGCACGCCGCGGCATGCGGGCTGCGCGACCGGGGCGTGGTGCAGCCGGGCGCGGCCGCCGACCTCGTCCTGCTCGACCGGGCGCGCCTGGGTGCGGGCGACGCCCGGTACGTCGAGGACTTCCCCGCGGGCAGCGGGCGCTACGTCGTGGACGCCGAGGGCTACGTGGCCGTGATCGTCAACGGCACGGCCGTGCTGGAGGAGGGCCGGCCCACCGGCGCATTGCCCGGCACCATCATCCGCTGACGCGCCCGCGCCGCCCGGCGAAGTGGCGCGGGCCGGTACGCGCCGGTGCCGTGCCGTTCGCCGGCGCAGCACCTGTGCCGACTGCCGGGCCTGCCCCGACTGGGCCGGGCTTGACCGCAGGGCCGGCCTCCGCCCCAGGGCCCGCGGCCCTCGGCCCGGTGAGGAGCGGCTCGTGGCGCGACACGTTGACCCGGCGGGACACGAACAGCCGCGCCGCGATCAGCATGGCGACGCCGTACGCGAAGGTCTGGAACAGCGGGCGGGCGAGGGGCCCGTCGTGCACCAGCCCGGCCTCCAGGATCTGGCGGGGCCCATAGAAGGGGAGCACCTTCGACGACACCGTGTCGAGACGCGTCGCCAGCTGGATGCCGACGACGCCGATCAGCACGAGCGTCCCCTCGAGTTCGCGCGGCACCGCCGCCCCGACGGCGAGCCCGAACGGGACGGACTGCAACGCGACCACGGCGATCCCGAGCGTGACGACCCACGGTCGCGCAGGGGTCGAGAGCTCGACGATGGTCAAGCTGAACAGCCCGGCGATCATCAACGCGAGCGGCCCGAGGAACAGCAGGCGGCCGAGCAGCATCTCGAACGGCCGGTAACCGGACAACACCAGGCGCTGGTCGGCGGCGCGCGACGACAGCACCGAGAACAGCGCCGCGCCGGACACGGCGAACGCCAACGCCACGCCACCCGACGCGGCGGCGCTCGGGCCGTTGTCCGAGGACGCCACGTAGAAGCTGAAGGGGAGGGCGAACAGCAGGCACAGCGCGACGTGGCGGCGCAGCAGGTCGCGGCCGTGCATCTCCGCCATGATCATGATGCGCCCGGCGCGCATCTACGCGTCGGCCCAACGGTGCGCCCGGCTCGGGTGGGGCGCCAGCTCCATCACCCGGTCGACGCGCGCCAGTTCGGCGAGCATGTGGGTGACGATGACCACGGCCTTGCCCTGGCGGCGCCAGGTCTCGCAGTGGTCCCAGAAGTTGACATAGGTGCCGCGGTCGAACCCCTGGTAGGGCTCGTCGAGCAAGAGCACGCTCGGGTCGGCCATCAGGGCGATGGCGAGGTTGAGCTTCTGGCGCGTCCCACCGGAGAGGTCCTGGGTCACCGCCTTGTCGTGGATCGGGTAGCCGAACTCGTCCAGGATGGCGTGGCCGCGGGCGATCGCGTCCTGCCGTCCCATGCCCGCGGCACGACCGAACATGACCAAATGGTCGTTGGTCGTGAGCAGGTCGAACAGCCCCGGCACCTGTGGGCAGTAACCGAGGCGCCCGGCGATGCGGACGCGCCCAGCGTCCGGGGCGACCAGCCCGGCGCAGATGCGCATCAGTGTCGTCTTGCCCGCGCCGTTCTCGCCGGTCAGGCCGACGACCTCGCCCGCCCCGACCGTCAGCTCGACGCGATCGAGGATGATCGTCGGCCCGAACCGCTTGCAGATCCCGGACGCGCGCAGCTGCGTGGCCACCGAGGCTTTCTAGTCGACGGAGGGCTCAGCCCCGGGTGACCAGTCGCGACAGGACGATGACGCTGTCGGTGCGCTCGACGATGTCGGAGGCCCGGATGTGCTCCAGCGTGGCCTCGAGGTCCCCCGTGCTCGTGCAGCGCAGGTGGAACAGGGCGTCGGCGCTGCCGGTCACCGTGTAGGCGGCGACGACCGACGGGTGGCTCTCGGCCAGCTCCCTCAGCTGGGCGGGGCTCGTGCGGCCCGAGCAGAACACCTCGACGAACGCCTCGGTCGTCGCGCCGAGGGCCGCCGGGTCGACGGCCACCGTGAAGGCGGTGATGGTGCCGTCGGCGAGGAGGCGGTCGATCCGGCGCTTGACCGCCGGCGGGGAGAGCCCGACGCGCTCGGCGATGGCCGGGTAGGGGAGCCGCCCGTTCCCGGTCAGCAACGCAACGATCTGCCGGTCTGTGTCGTCACGGAGCACGGATCGAAGGCTACTGTGCCTGTCAAGGACTATTTCTTGCGTGCCGAGGGGTTAATATGAACGGCATGAGCGTGACCGACCTGGCGACCGCGCCGACGGCAGAGACGGCGCCGACCGCGGCGGCAGCGCCGACCGCAGGCCGTCCCGGCGCGCGCCTGTTCATGTGCCCGCCCACCTTCTTCGCCGTGTCGTACCGCATCAACCCGTGGATGGACCCGGCCTGGCCCGTCGACGCGGTGCGCGCCGTGGGCGAGTGGGAGCGGGTGGCCGCCGCGTACTGCGCCCTCGGCCACGAGGTGACCGTCGCCGACGCCGTCCCCGGCCTACCCGACCTGGTGTTCACGGCCAACGCCGGCGTGGTCCACGACGGCCGGGTGCTGCTCGCCCGGTTCCGGCACCCCGAGCGGGCGCCGGAGGCCGCCGCCTATGCCGCCGCCTTCTGGGCCGCGGGGTACACCGACATCACGCCGTCGACGTACGTGAACGAGGGCCAGGGCGACTACCTCGCCGCTGGCGGGGTGGTGCTCGGGGCTAGCGGCTTCCGCACCGACCCCCGCTCCCACGACGAGGTCGCCGAGTTCACCGGGCTCCCCGTCGTCGGCCTCGAACTGGTCGACCCCCGCTTCTACCACCTCGACACCGCCCTGGCCGTCCTGGACGACGACCTGGTCGCCTACTGGCCGGGGGCCTTCTCGGGCGCGAGCAGGGGCGTGCTCGAAGAACTGTTCCCGGACGCGGTGCTGGCGACCGAGGACGACGCCCGTGCCTTCGGGCTGAACGCCTGGTCGGACCGCCGCACGGTCGTGCTCGCTGCCGGCGCGCCGCACCTCAGCGCCGCCGTGCGCGACCGAGGCTTCGCCACCGTCGAACTGTGCACGACCGAGCTCCAGCGGGCGGGCGGCTCGGTGAAGTGCTGCACGTTGGAGATGCGGTGATGCTGGGGACGGCCGAACGCGCCGCGGACCTCGAGCGGCGGTGGTCGGCGTCGAACTACGCGCCGCTGCCGGTCACGCTCGTCGAGGCCGAGGGTGCGTGGGCCACCGACGAGGCCGGGGTGCGCTACCTCGACCTGCTCTCGGCGTACTCCGCCCTCAACTTTGGCCATCGCCACCCGCGGCTCGTGGCCGCCGCGCACGCCCAGCTCGACCGCCTGACCCTGACGAGCCGCGCCTTCCACAACGACCAGCTCGGCCCCTTCTGCGCCGAGCTGGCCCAGCTCGTCGGCATGGACGGCGTGCTCCCGATGAACACCGGCGCCGAGGCGGTGGAGACCGCCATCAAGGCGGCGCGGCGGTGGGCGGAGGCCCAAGGGCGCGGCGCGACCATCGTCGTCGCCGACGGCAACTTCCACGGCCGCACGACGACGATCGTCGGGTTCTCCTCCGACGACGAGACCAGGCGTGGCTTCGGCCCGTTCACCCCCGGCTTCGTCAGCGTGCCCTTCGGCGACCTCGGCGCCGTGCGCGACCACCTGCATGCCGAACCGCGTACGGCGGCCGTGCTCGTCGAACCGGTCCAGGGCGAGGCGGGCGTCGTCGTCCCGCCCGACGGCTACCTCGCCGGCCTCCGCCGGCTGTGCGACACCCACGGCGCGCTGCTCGTCCTCGACGAGGTGCAGTCCGGGCTCGGGCGCACGGGGCGGACGCTGGCATGCGACCACGAGGGCGTCCGCCCGGACGTGGTCGTGCTCGGCAAGGCCCTCGGCGGGGGGATCGTGCCGCTGTCGGTCATGGCGGCGCGCCGCGACGTGATCGACGTGTTCACGCCCGGGTCGCACGGCTCCACCTTCGGTGGCAACCCGTTGGCCTGCGCCGTCGGGCGCGAGGTCGTCGCCATGCTCCGGAGTGGCGAGCCCCAGGCCCAGGCGGCGGCGCTCGGGGAGGTGCTGCGCGACGAGCTGGCGGCGCTGCCGCCGGAGCTGGTCGCCGAGGTCCGCACGCGCGGCGCGTGGGCCGGCGTCGACCTGGCACCCGGCATGCCCCCCGCCCGCGCCGTGTGCGAGGCGCTGCTCGCCCGCCGCGTCCTGGTGAAGGACACGCATGGGCACACCCTGCGCATCGCCCCGCCGTTCGTGGCGACCGCGGACGAGCTGCGCTGGGCGGTCGGCGAGCTCCGGGCGATCCTCGAGGAGCTGCGGCCGTGACACCGGCGGCGCAGGAGCCTGCCGTGACGCCCGCGAGGAAGCCGCAGAACGTGACGCCGGCGACCGGTGCGCGGTCGTGGCCGTCCGCCGCGGACGCCGACGCCCTCGCCGCCGAGCTGGTGCACGAGTCGCGTGCCGCCGGCACCCGGGCGCAGCGGCGGCGCAGCCGTCGCCTGGCGCGTCTGGCCACCGACCCCGAATCGATGGCGTTCGCCCTCGCCCTCGCCGACCAGGTGGCGCGCATCCGCGACCCGCGCCGGGCCGTCGCCCGGCTGCGGGCGCTGGTGGGCCAGACCGGCATGCCGCGGTTCCTCGGGCCGATCGACCGCACCCTCCTGCGCGCTGGCCTCGTCGCCGGCCGGGTCGCCCCCTCGGCCGTGGGCGCCCTCGTGCGGCGGCGGGTGCGGGCTGAGACCGACGGCGTCGTGCTCCCCGCCGAAGACCGGGCGCTCGGCCGCTACCTGGCCCGCCGCCACGACGAGGGCATCGGCCTCAACGTCAACCTCCTCGGCGAGGCCATCCTCGGGGACGACGAGGCAGCCCGGCGCATCGAGCGGGTCCTCGGCCACATCGCCCGCCCCGATGTCGACTACGTGTCGGTCAAGGCGTCAGCCGTGTGCGCCCGGTTGTCGAGCGTGGCGTTCGAGCGCTCGGTCGAGCGCGTGAGCGGGGTGCTGCGCGTGCTGTTCGCCGCGGCGGCGGCCCAACAGCCACCGGTCTTCGTCAACCTCGACATGGAGGAGTACCGCGACCTCGAGCTCACCCTCGCCGCGTTCCAGCGCGCGCTCAGCGCGCCGGACCTATGGTCGCTCGACGCGGGCATCGTCCTGCAGGCCTACCTGCCCGACTGCCACGAGGCCTTCGAGCAGCTCGCCGTGTGGGCCGTCGAGCGCCACGCCCACGGCGGGGGCCGCGTGCGCGTGCGCGTGGTGAAGGGCGCCAACCTCTTGATGGAACGCGTCGAGGCCGAGCTGCACGGGTGGGTGCCGGCGACCTACCCGTCGAAGCTGGACGTCGACGCGTCGTACAAGCGGCTCCTCGCGCGCGCCCTCGACCCGTGCTGGGGCGATGCCGTGCACGTCGGGATGGCGTCGCACAACCTGTTCGACATCGCGTGGGGCCTGCTCCTCGCCGACCGCCTCGGCACCCGCGACCGCCTCGAGGTCGAGATGCTCGAGGGCATGGCACCAGGGCAGGCCGAGGCCCTGCGCCGTCGCGGCGCGCGCGTGCGGCTGTACGCGCCGGTCGTCGCCCGCGACGAGTTCGACGCGGCCGTCGCCTACCTGGCCCGGCGCCTCGACGAGAACTCCGCGCCCGACAACTACCTGCGCCAGCTGGCCGAAGACCACCTCGACGACGCCGAGCACGAGTTCGCCGACGCACTCGCCCGCGACGTGGGCACGGCGCCGCGCCGCGACCAGGACCGCACCGCCCCGCCGCCACCGCCCGAGCCCGGCGCGCCGTTCGCGAACGCCGCCGACACCGACTGGGCCAAGGCCGCCAACCGGCGGTGGGCCGACGATGCCCGGCGTGCCACACGCTGGCCCGGCTTGGTGCCGTGCCGCGTCGACGGCGAGGACACCGGCGGCCCGGCGACGGCGGAGGCGACCGACCCGTCGTCGCCCGACCGCGTCCTGTACCGCTATCGGCTCGCCGACGCCGACCTCGTCGAGCGGGCCGTCGCCACCGCCCGCCGAGCAGGCGCGTGGGCGCCGGCCGACGCGCTCGCGCGCGCGGCGCGGTGCCTGGAGGCCTGCCGCAGCGAGCTCATCGCGGCGATGGCCGAGGACGCGGGCAAGACCATCGTCGAGGCTGATGTCGAGGTGTCCGAAGCCGTCGACTACGCCGACTACTACGCGCGCCAGGCGCGCCAGCTCGACCGGTACGCGGCGCGCCACCGGCCGCTCGGCACGGTCGTCGTCGCACCCCCGTGGAACTTCCCGCTCGCCATCCCCCTCGGCGGTGCCCTCGCCGCCCTCGCGGCGGGCAACGCCGTGATCCTCAAGCCCGCACCCGAGACCGTGCTCACCGCGTGGCTGGGCGCCCGGTGCCTGTGGGACGCGGGCGTGCCGGCGGACCGGCTGCAGTTCCTGCCCTGCCCCGACGACGAGGTGGGCCGGCGCCTCATCACCCACGACGACGTCGACGCCGTCGTGCTCACCGGGTCCTACGAGACCGCGTCGATGTTCCTCGGGTGGAAGCCGGCGCTGCACCTCCTCGCCGAGACCTCGGGCAAGAACGCCATCGTGGTCACTGCCGCGGCCGATCTCGACCTGGCGGTCGGCGACATCGTGCGCTCGGCGTTCGGCCATGCCGGACAGAAGTGCTCGGCCGCCAGCCTGGCGATCGTCGAGCGGTCGGTCCTCGACGACGGCCGGCTGCTGCGCAAGCTGGCCGACGCCACGCGCACGCTCGTCGTCGGGCCGGCACGTGATCCCGCGACTGAAGTCGGCCCGCTGATCCGGCCCCCGTCCGGCGCGCTCGAACGGGCACTGACGCAGCTCGACCCCGGTGAGCAGTGGCTCGTCGCGCCCGAACAGCGCGGCCCGCAGCTCTGGTCGCCCGGCGTGCGGACGGGCGTGGCCACGGGGTCGTGGTTCCACCGCACCGAGTGCTTCGGGCCGGTCCTCGGGGTCATGGCGGCCGACGACCTCGACGGTGCCATCGCCGTGCAGAACGGCACGGCGTTCGGGCTCACCGGCGGGCTGCACAGCCTCGACCCGGCAGAGGTGCGCCACTGGTTGGCGCACGTGGAGGTCGGCAACGCGTACGTCAACCGGCACATCACGGGGGCGGTCGTCGGGCGCCAGCCCTTCGGCGGCTGGAAGCGGTCGGCGGTCGGGCCGACGGCCAAGGCGGGGGGCCCGGCCTACGTGCCCGCGCTGTGCCATTGGGAGGGCGGCGGCGCGCCCGACTACGAGGATGCCTGGGAGCGGCTGCGCCAGCCCGTCGACGTGTCGGGCCTCCGTTCGGAGCGCAACGTCCTGCGCCATGTCGCGCTGCCGGCGGTGCGCCTGGTCATCGGCGACGGCGCCGAACCCGGTGACGTCGCGCTGTGCCGGGCGGCCGCGGCCGCGGTCGGCACCGAGCTCCGCGACGACGCCGCCTACGCCCGCGTGCTCGGGCGCGTCGACGACGCGACGCTCGGCACCCTGCACGGCGCCGGCGTGACGGTCGACCAACGGCGCCCCGTCGCCGACGGTGCCATCGAGCTGCTGCGGTGGGTGCACGAGCAGGCCGTGAGCGTCACGGCGCACCGCTACGGTCGCCCGCTCGAGGCCCGCGACCTGCCGGTGTGACTACGCGACGGTGGCGACCTCGCCGCCGCTCATGGTGACGAGCTCGTCGAACGTCGTCGAGAACACCGAGTGCCCGGTGCCCGCCGCCGCCCAGAGCACGGGGTAGGCGCGCAGGTCGATGTCGACGAGGGTACGCACGGGCCTCGGGTGCCCGACAGGGGCGACGCCGCCGATGGCGTAGCCCGTCGCCGCGCGCACCTCGTCCGGTGTCGCCTGGCGGAGCTCCTTGAGGCCGAGCGCGGCAGCGACGAGCGCGACATCGACGCGGTGGGCACCGCTGGTGAGGATGATCAACGGCTCGCCGTCGGCCATGAACACGAGCGTGCTGGCGATGGCGCCGACGTCGCACCCCAGCGCGGCAGCGGCGTCGCGCGCCGTGCGCGTCGACGCGTCGAGCTCCCGGACCTCGCCTCGCGCGCCGGCCGCGGCGAGCAGGTCCGCGACCCGTCGTGTCGTGGGGTGTTCGTTCAGCGCCGCAACCCTTGGGGCAGCCATGGGCCGGTACGGGCAAGCAGTTCGTCGGTCATCGCCGTCAGGTGGTCCCAGGGGAGCACGCCTGCGACCGGGTCGGCGAGCATGGCTTGGAGGACCTGCCCCCGGTCCTCTGAGACCGCGGCCTGCACCGTCAGCTCCTGTGAGGCCACCACGCGCCGGAGGTGCTCGGTGAGGCCGGCGGGGCTCGCCGCGTCGCGCGGGCGCACACCGCTCGCGTCGACGACGCCCATGCACTCGACGACGACGCCATTGGGCAGGCCGACGACCTGGCCGGTGTTGGGCAGGTTGACGGGCAGGTGGCGCTCGGTGCCCGTCACGACGGCATCGATCAACGGGGCGACGAGCTCGCCGGACGGCCACGCCGGCACGTCGGCGCCGGCCTCGAGCTCGGCCGCCCACGCGTCGTCCTCCACCTTGTCGGCGCGGTGGCCGTCGATGCCGTAGTGGTGCACGCCCCACGTGCGGCCCTGGTCGGTCGCGGCCTGGACGAACCATGGCACGAACTCGGCGACATGCGTGTCCGCCGATCCCGGCATGACGCCGAACCGTTCGAACAGCGCCAGCTTGACCCGGTTGTTGCGCAGCACGTCCGCCTTCGTCCAGTCGCGCCCTGGGTCGGCGCGGTGCCAGTGCGATTGCTCCGGCGGTTGCATCCACAGCGGGCCTGCGAGCGCGTCGGGGTCGGCGAGCGCCTCCCGCAACATCTCGAAGCCGTCACGGTCCCCGATGCGCAACGACGTCACCAACGGGAAGTGGTTGACCCCGGCCACAACGGGATCGATGGCCCGCATGTCTGCGTCGAACACGAGGCTGAGCCAGAACTGCATGCCGACGAGCTCGTTGCACAGCCCGACCGTGCGGACGTTGGTCTGCGACGTGACGGCGCGGCACAGCGCGGTGAGCGGGTTGCTGACGTTGAGCAGGAGTGCGCCCGGTGCCGACCGCTCGACCTCGCGGGCGATGCCGAGGACCACACCGATGCTGCGCAGGGCACGGGAGATGCCCCCGGGTCCGACGCTGTCGCCCACCGGCTGGAAGATGCCGTAGCGAGCCGGCACCTCGATGTCGTGGGCCATGCTGGCGAACCCGCCGACGGACAGTGCGGTGATGACGAAGTCGGCCCCCTCGAGGCCCCTCGCCAGCTCCGTCGTGGCGCTCACCTGCATGCCGATGTCGTGGCTCGTGACGATGTGCTTGGCGATGCTCAGCATCGGGGGGAGCGACGCCGCATCGATGTCGACGAGGGCGACCTCGGCGTCCTGGAGGCTCGGAGTGTTCGCGAAGTCGCACAGCAGGCGCGGGCCCCAGTGGGTGCTGCCGCCTCCCACGATGGTGATCTTCGGAGCCATGGTCCCTCCTCCGGCGTGGTGGCCGCACCGTAGCCGGTGACGCGCGGTTACCCCATCGCGAGCAAAGATCAGTTCGGTGACGGGCCTCGATCGCCTCGATTCGCGGGCGGCGGAGCGGATCGCCGCGTTGTGCCGCCGGGCACTCGAGCGGCCGCCGTCGGCCGACGAACTGCGCGACTGCCTGTGGGCACCGGACCAACCGGCCATTGTGCGCGGCGACCCCGACGTCGGTGTGGTCGCCGCCGTCCCGTCGGCGGAGGGCGCCGGGTCGGTGCGGCTCCTCGTCGTCGACCCCGTGCACCAAGGCCGCGGCATCGGGACCGAGCTGCTGCACGCCGCCGAGCGCGACCTCGTCGGGGAGGCCGGGCGCGCCGAGGTGACGGTGGGGGCCGACCCGCCCTACTACCTGTTCCCCGGCGTGGAGACCACGCAGCTGCCCATGCTGTGCCTGCTCGAGCGCTTGCACTACACACGCGTCGACGCCACGTTCAACATGGATGTCGACCTGGCGGCCGTGCCGCCGCCGCCCGCCGGCCCGGTGGTGGCCACCGGCTCCGACGCCGACGAGGTCGACGCGTTCGTCTCTGCCCAGTGGCCGAGCTGGAGGGGCGAGGTCATGCGGGCGTGCGCCAAGGGCACCCTGGCGGTCGAGCGCGACGCGTCGGGGATCGCCGCCTTCTGCGCGTGGGACGTCAACCGGCGGGGGATCGTCGGGCCGGTGGCGGTGCGCATGGACCTCATCGGCAAGGGCGCCGGCGTGGCCGTGCTCCTGCTCGCCCTGGCCCGCCTGCGCGCCGCCGGGTGGGCGCGCGTCGAGGTGGGGTGGGTCGGGCCGATCGTGCCGTACGCACGCGTCGGGGGGACGATCGGGCGCGTGTTCTTCGTGTACCGCAAGACGGTCACGGCGTGAACCTGCTGCCTGCGCCCCGCTCGGCGTCGTTTTTGGGCGGCGTGGTCGCCGCCTCGCCGGCGCGGGTGGCACGCGGCGCCGGGCTCCCCGCGCAGGGGTACCGCCTGCGCGTCCGCCCGTCCGGGGACTGCGACGTCGACGCCGCCGACGACGCGGGCGCCTTCTACGCGGAGGCGACGCTCGCGCAGCTGGCGCGCGTGCACGGCGGCTGCCTGCCCGTCGGCGAGGTCGAGGACTGGCCCGACCTCCCGGTGCGCGGCGTCATGCTCGACGTCTCGCGCGACAAGGTGCCGACCATGGCCACCCTCGAGGCCATGGTCGACCGGCTGGCGTCGTGGAAGGTCAACCAGCTCCAGCTGTACATGGAGCACACCTTCGCCTACGCGGCCCACGCCGAGGTATGGCGCAGCGCCAGCCCGTTCACGCCCGACGAGCTGCGTTCCCTCGACGCCTACTGCCGCACGCGCCACGTCGAGCTCGTGCCCAACCAGAACTGCCTCGGCCACTTCGAACGCTGGCTGCGCCACCCCGCCTACCGGGGGCTGGCGCTGTGCCCCGAGGGGTTCGAGCAGTACGGCCGCTGGCGCGCCCCGACGACCCTCGACCCGGCCAACCCGGCGGCGTTCGCGCTGGTGCGGTCGCTGCTCGGCGAGCTGCTACCCAACTTCTCGAGCGGGCGCGTGCACGTGGGGCTCGACGAGCCGTTCGAGCTCGGGTGGGACCGGTTCGAGGACTACCTGTCGTGGGTGCGCCGGCTGCGCGCCCTGCCCGAGCTCGACGGCCGCGAGATGTTGATGTGGGGCGACCTGGCCGGTGCCCGGCCCGAATCGCTCGGCGCGCTGCCGGACGGCGTGACGGTGTGCGAGTGGTGGTACGACGCCGGGTGGTCATGGGCGGCGCGCGGCGACGTCTACCGCCGCGCCGGCCGCCCGTGGTGGGCGTGCCCGGGGACGTCGAGCTGGCTGACGCTGCTCGGGCGTTGGGACAACGCCATCGCCGACATCGACGAGGCCGTCGACGGCGCCCTGGCATCGGGCGCGGCCGGCATGCTCGTGACCGACTGGGGGGACCAGGGCCACCTGCAGTACCTGCCGGTCAGCGAGCCGGGGCTGGCCTGGGCCGCGGCCCAGGCGTGGTGCCGCGCCGCCAACCAGGGCCTCGACCTGGCGGCGGCGCTCGACGCCCACTGCTTCTCGGACGCGGCCGGGGTGCTGGGCGCCGTGCTGCGCCAGGTCGGCAACGCCTACCTCGAGATCGCGCCCCAGTTCCCCAACCTGTCGACGCTGGCGCTGCACCTTTACTTCCCGGAGATGGACGTCGGCCGCGGGTTGACGGAGGGCATCACGGCGGCGCAGGTGGAGGCCGCCGATGCCGCCCTCGCCGGAGGTGCCGCCCGTCTGGCGGCCGCCCGCCCGGCGCGCGAGGACGGCGGCCTCGTGGTCGACGAGCTCACGACGGCGATCGAGCTCGTGCGCCTGCTGTGCCGCGACGCGCTGCTCCGCTTGGACGGCGACGGGTCGCTGGCCTCGGTCGCGGCGCCGCGCCGCGTGGAGCTCGCCGAGGCCCTCGCCGCCGTGACGGCGCGCCACCGGGAGCTGTGGCTGGCGCGCAACCGGGAGGGAGGGCTCGACGACAGCGTCGCCTGGCTCGCCGCCCTGGAGCGGTGCTACCGCAGCGGGAGCACGACGCGGCCGACAGGCCCTTGACTCGCGTGCCCTTGACTCCACCGGGCCCCTGACTCCGACGGGCCCTGACTCCGACGGGCCCTGACTCCGCCGGACCCTTGACTCGGGGGTCGCCGTGCCGATGAACGGCGACAATGCGGGGGCTCGGAGTGGTGGCGTTCGTCGTCGTCGGAGCGGTGCTGTGCGCGACCGCGGTCGTGCTCGGTGCCGGCTGGGCGACGGCGGCCAGTGCGGTCGGCGGTGCGTCATGCGGCGCGGCGTGCGCGATCGCGCCCGCCCACCTCGTCGTCCGCGCCGCCAGGCGTGCCGTCAGGCGGGGGTCGCCAGTCCTGCACTGATGGCCTGGAACGGCTCGCGCCGGACCAGGGCCTCGAACAGCTCGGCGAAGGCCGGGAACCCCATCTCGGCGCGTACGAGCGCGAGCAGCGTCTCCGCGAACTCGCGGTTGTGGCCGGCGTCGCGAGGGAGCAGCAGGTGGGCGAGTTCGTGCAGCACGACCGGCTGGCGCAGCGGGCCGGCCACGAGCACGACGCCCTCGGTCGGTGTCCCCCGCGGGCCGTCATGGTCGAGCGCCACCGCCGTCGACCACACCGCGCCGCTTCCCCGCCGCTCGAGCGCCGCCCGCACGAAGTGGGGCCACCGCTCGGAGAACCACGCCGAGGCGACGAGGCCGTCGAGGTAGCGCCGGGCGTCGGCCAGGCACGGCCACGTGATCCCGAGCCTGGCGATCGACTCGGCCTCCGCCGCGTACAGCGCGCCCTGGTGCGCGCCCAGCCGCCGCGCCATCACGCGCCCATCGCCGTCATGTCGCGGCCCATCACCCGACGACGCCAATCACGCCGTCAACGAGCGTGCCCCGCGCACGCCGCGACGGCCCGTGCCGACCGCACCGCGCGCCAGCGTCGCCTGGCGGCCGGCGGCGCGCCCGGGGTCGTAGCCCGACCAACTGAGGAGCCGCACCCGGCGGTGGACCGTGCGCGCCTGCGGGTGGCGGACCATGAACTCCTCCTCCACCCGCTCCGACTTGGCGACGAGGACGAGCGCGGCCGACGGGTTGCTCTCGGCGCCCATGGTCGTGGCGCGCGCGGCGTCCGCTTCGGCGACGGCGGCGCGCCGGGCACGCTGCAGGCGCGAGGAGATCTCGGTGGCGAACCCCTGGACGAACGCGACGGAGAACGTGCGCCCGTGCACGTCGGGGCGCTTCTGGCGCAGCGCTGCGGTCAACGCGGCGGCCAGCTGGACCTCGAGCGACCGCGAGAGCGTCTCGACCCACTCCACGTCCGTCGGGTAGCCGACGACGTCGATGCGCTTGCGGCCGCCGCGCAGGTCCGTGTAGATGGCGCGGCAGTCGTTGGCGCGCGCCACGGCGTTGATGATGCTGATCTTGTGCGCCGCGTACGGCCCGTTGACGGTCCACCCGCGCTCGGTGAACTGCTCGGCCCGGGCGCCGTCGGCGACCATCGCCAGGTCGATGGCGTACTTGGTCATCAGCTGCTGGGCCTTGGCGGTCAGCGCCTCGGCCTCCTCGGCGGTCGCCGCCGGGTCTTCGGCCTTGTTGAGGAGCTTGCGCACCTTGTCGGCGACGTCGAGCTTCGCTCTGCGGAAGGTGGAGTCGGTCGTGGTCATGCCCGCCCATCATGGTGACCCCCTCTGACACCATCGGTGGACCCGCCGCCGGTGCCCGCCGTGGGCCGGGCCCGGTAGCGTCCCCGGCCATGGCACTGGCCACGTCCGACATCGTCGAGATCACCCAGCTCTACGCCGCGTACAACCTGGCCGTCGACGACGGCGACGGCGAGGCGTTCTCGGCGTGCTTCGTCGCCGACGGCGCGCTCGTGCCGGGCGGGGACCCCATCGCCGGCCATGCCGCCCTCGCCGAGTTCGCCCGGAGCGTGCCCACCGGCCTGCCCGGCATCCGCCACATCTCGTCGAACGTGCACGTCGGCGGGGACGGCGACGAGGCGACGGGGCGGTGCTACCTGATGGTGGTGATCGCCGGCGCCCAGCCCCAGGTCCTGATGACGGGCCGCTACCGCGACGCCCTGCGCCGGGTCGACGGCGGGTGGCGGTTCGTCCGGCGCGACTTCGACCCTGACCGCTGACGCGCTCCCGCTGACGCGCTCCCGCTGACGCGCTACCGCGCCCAGGGGTAGGCGGCGACCGCGGCCCACTCCTCGGGAGTGGCCGACTGCCACACCCAGAACGATGCGCCCAGCGCCCCGCCGTGCTGCGCGGCGGCGAGGAACCACTCGGTCTCGGCCGCGCTCGGCGCGGGTGCACGGCCGCCGACATCGGCGAGGCTGAAGGCCTGGCCCACGAGGTGGACGGGGAGCAACGTCGTGAGCCGCGCCACCGCTTCGGCGGCGTCGGCGGCCGGGTCCGTGCACTCCCAATAGATCATGGGCGCGAAGGCGTCGACGTAGCGCGCCATGGCCCGGTAGGGGTACGAGCCGAACCAGTTGCCGTTGGTGGGCGGGTACACGGTGGCGACGATGAGGCGGTCGCCCGCGCCCTGGCGCACCGTCTGGAGGTAGGCGGCGACGCGTGCCCGGCTCAGGTCGACCCCCTCGGACGGGCGCTCGATGTCCGCGCTGTAGCCGTCGAGGCGCGACCCGTCCGGCGCTGACCAGCGCAGGGCGTCGAGCGTCCAGACCGCGTCGCCGACGGGGTCGTACAGGTAGGGGAAGCCCCACCCGATGACCGCGACCCCGGCGCGGTGGGCGGCGGGCACGAGCGCGTCGAGCGTGGCGACGGCGTAGAACCCGTCTTTCGAGTCGCCCACCCGCACCCAGATCTGGTGCAACCCCGACGCCACGGCGCGCCGGACGATCGCGCCCACGTCGCCCCCCTCGGTCCGGCCCACCTGCCACACCCACATTCCCTTGCCGGCGAGCGCGGCTGTCCCCGCCGTCCACGGGGCCGGCGCCGCCTCAGCGGGGAGGGCGGAGTCGGGCACCTCGACGTCGGGGTGCCATGGCGGCGTCGGCGTGCCGCCACCGGAGGCGGGCGGCGGTGGGGGCGGCGGGCACCCGGCGAGCGCGGGTGGGGCGGTCGGGACGGGGACTGGGAGCGGGGGCGGCCCGGCCTCACTGACGGGAAGGGGGGCGGCGGTCGTCGGGGCGGTGAAGGGTGCCGCGGTCGGCGGCGGCGTGGGCGCGGCGGTCGTGCGCGCGACCGGGGGTGCCCCGGGCGGCTGGCCCGATGCGCTGCTCAGCCGGGGGGCCGGTGACGGCCAGGTGACGACGAGCACCACGGCGGCCGCCACGGCGAGCGCGGCACCAACTCCGACCGCCCTGCGCACGGCCCCATCTTCACAGCAGGGCGCGGACGTGCGCGGTCAATGCCAGCGCGCACCCCACCGGGTCCGCGAGCGGGAGCCCGAGGTCGGGGAGGTCGACGTACTCGATGCTGATGAGCCCGTCGTAGCCGAGGTCGTCGAGGCGGCGCAGCACGGCGCGGAAGTCGACGTCGCCCTCCTCGTCGATGTGCACCTGCGGCACGCCGCGTCGCGCCTGGCGCAACTGCACGTGGGCGGCCAGGTCGAGCAGTTCGACCGGGTCGTCGCCCCACGTCGTGATGTGGCCGGTGTCGAGCGTGATGCGCAGCCCGGGCACCGCCTCGCACATGGCGCGGATGCGCTCAGCGCTGTTCAGGACCGAGTACGGCGACGGCTCGCACCGCACACCGGGGACCGACCGCAGGAACGCGACCGCGTCGTCCCATGGCACCTCGCGCCGCGGCGTGCGCACCGTGCAGCCGGCGACGGGGACCTCGCCGGTGTAGCGGTCCCCGACGGGGACCGCGAGCTCCGGCTGGTCGAACGGCGCGGCCGGGTCGACCGTGATGTCGATGAACTCCCACCCGAGGTCCTTGGCGCGCTGCGCCGCCTCCTCGGTCGCCAGGCCCAGCCCGAAGACGACGCGTGCGACGCCGATCGGCCTAGCCACGCCCGCACCGCTCCGCGGCGCGTCCCCGTTCGGGGGCACCGGTACCCGGTGCGGTGGCGCGGTCGCGCCCGCTCACGCGAGGTAACGCCCGGGGAAGTACTCGGGTTCGGGCTCGACGAGCACGTTCACGATCGAGGGCCCCTCGTAGGCGAGGGCGCGCTCGAGTGCGGGCCGCAGCTGCGACGGCTCCTCCACGAACTCGCCGATCCCGTCGAACCCGGGTGCCAGCCGCTCGTAGTGGCGTACCCCGAGCGGCACCCACTGCCCGCTCCACCCGAGGTTGTTCATGATGACCGTCGTGATGGGGAGCTTGAAGCGCGCCGCCGTGTCCAGCTCCATGGCGTTGAAGCCGAACGAGCCGTCACCCACCAGCCACACGACCTGCGTGCCCGGGCGGGCGCACGCCCCCGCCAGCGCGAACGCCACGCCATGCCCGATGCAGCCGAGGTTGCTCATCGCCGGGTTGCACCCGCCGGTGTAGGCGGCGATGCCGGCGTTGGCCCACATGAGCATGTTGCTCGCATCGGCGACGACGGTGGCGTCGCGGCGGAGGAGCGACTGCAGCTCCCGGCACACCCGCATGGGGTGCACGGGCGCCTGCTCCGACGCGGCGAGCGCGGCCTTGGCGTCGTCGGTGGTGCGCGCCACCGAACGCAGCGACGCCACCCACTCGTCGGTCGCCAGCGGCTTCATGGCCGCGGTCAGCTCAGACAGCGTGGCCCCCGCATCGCCGACGATGCCGACGCTGACGGGGACGCGGTTACGCCCGATCTCCACGGGGTTGACGTCGACCTGCAGGAGGTGGTCGAGGTGCGGGAAGTAGCCGTAGCCGAAGAAGTAGTCGAGCTGCTTGCCGACGACCAGTAGCACGTCGGCGCGGTACACGACGCTCTGCCAGTCGTTGCCGAAACACAGCGGGTGGTCGTCGGGGACGGTGCCGCGCGCCGATTGGCGCGTCACGACGGGGATGCCGGTGTGCTCGACGAACGCGCGCAGCTCCTCGGCCGCGCCCGACCACCACACACCGCTGCCCGCGACGACCGCCGGCCGTTGCGCGTTCGACAGCAGTTCTGCCGCGCGCGCCACCAGCGCCGAGGACGGTGACTGGCGCTGTGGCTCGAGGGCAGTCGGGTACACGACGTCCGCGACGGCCACGTCGCTGTGGATGAGGTCGATCGGCACCTCGAGGTACACGGGCCCCGGCCGCCCCGAACGCGCCTCCTTGAACGCCATGGCGACGTACTCCGGGATCCGGTCGGCGTGGTACACCCGGCGCGCCCACTTCGTCACCGGCGCGGCGATCGACAGCTGGTCGATCATCTCGACCTCGCCGGTGTCCTGGCCGCGCAGGGTGGCCGACCCGGCCAGGCACACCATCGGTGAGCCGTTGTTGAGGGCGTTGGCCAGGCCGGTGAGGGCGTTGGTGAGGCCCGGGCCGGCGGTCACGATGCAGGCGCCGGCGTCGCCGGTCGCGAGCGCCCACCCCTCGGCGGCATGGGCGGCCGCTGCCTCGTGGCGCACGTCGATGAGCGTGATCCCGGCGCCCGGCGCCGCCCACCACGTCGGGTTGATGTGGCCGCCGCCCAGGCCGAAGAGGTGGGTCACGCCTTCGCGGCGCAGGGCCTCGGCCATGAGCACGCCGGCGTTGACCCGCTCGGCCGCCGCGGTCGTGGCGCCGTACGCGGCGCGGGGCGTGCTCATGCCGGCGCCCCGGCGATCAGGGCGTCGATGGCGACGCGCAGCGCGTCGCGCCGCTCGGCGCGCGGGGTCGCGTCGTTCAGGCGGGCGAGTTCGACGACGTCGGACCGCTCGAGCCCGTACACGCGGGCCACGACGTCGATGGCCGGGCCGCCCGTCGCCGGGTCGACCACGCCCACCGTATTGGAGTACAGGGTGATCGGGTGGTACCCGGCGGTGAGCAGCATCCAGCCCAGCACGCAGAACCCCCCGTCGCCCATCAGGATCCCCGCGTTGAGCCGCTTGGGCAGCGTGTCGCGGACTTGCTGCAGCAGGGCGGCGTTCACGACTTCTCCTCGAGCTCGGTCTGCACCGACGGGCCGCCGTTGATGTGGATGGTCTCGCCCGACAGGAACGACGACGCCTCCGAGACGAGGAACAGGATCGGCCACGCGATCTCCTCCGGCAGCCCGGCGCGACCGACGGCGTTGCGCCCGCCCACGTCATCGGGGTCGCGGCCAGCGCGCGCCATGGCGCGCAGGAACCCTTCCGACTTCACGGCGCCCACAGCGATGCAGTTGACGCGGATCCCGTGCGGCCCGAGCCCGGCGGCGAGCGATCGCGTGAGGTTGTTGACCCCCGCTTTCGCCGCGCCGTACGGGGCGACACCGGGGAGGGCGATCTCGGACGCCCCCGAAGAGATGTTGACGATGTTGCCTCGGCCCCGCTGCATCATGTGCACGGCGGCTGCCTGCGAGAGCAGCCAGACACTGCGGAGGTTCAACGCGATCATGTTCTCCCAGGCGTCGAGCGACCAGTCCTCGAGGCGGTACATCCGGCTGCCGCCCCCGTTGTTGACCAGGATGTCGATCTGGCCGAACGCGTCGATGGTGCGGTCGATGAGCGCCTGGCACGCCGCTGGGTCGCGGATATCGGTCGGCACGACGACGGCGCGCCCGCCGCCGCTCGAGATGTCGGCCGCGACCCGCTCGAGGTTCTCGGCGCGCCGGCTGGCGAGGACCACCGCCGCGCCGTGCTGGCTGAGCACATGGGCCGTCGCCGCCCCGATCCCCGTGCCGCCGCCGGTGATCACCGCGACCTGGCCGTCCAGTGAGAACTTGTCGTCCACCCTGCACCCCCTGCCCGGGCACGCTACTCACTGATGCGGGAGGATGGGGCATGCGAGTCATCGATGTCGACGGCCACGTGTTCGAGCCAGACGACCTGTGGGAGCGCTACCTCGACCGCCGGTTCCATGACCGGCGGCCCCGCCTCGTGCTCGACGAGCGGGGCACGACCCGGTACCTGATCGAGGGGCGGCTGACGCCGGCCGGCACCGGTGTCGGCGCGTGGGTCCCGGAAGGCATGCGCGAAGCGTCGGCGCTGCGCGAGGGGGCCGTCGACCCGCGTGCCCGGCTCGAGGACATGGATACCGACGGCATCGACGTGGCGGTGCTGTACGGGGCGATCAGCCTCGGGTTCTCGAGCCATCTGATCGGCGACCAGGAGCTCGCGGTGGCGTGCTGCCGGGCGTACAACAACTGGCTCGCCGACTACTGCGCGGCCGACCCCGAGCGGCTGAAGGGCGTCCCCGTGCTGCCGCTCATGTGGATGGGCGACGCGCTGGCCGAGGCAGAACGGGCTGTGCGCGAGCTGGGCTTCCCGTCACTCACCACGCCGTGCGCCGTCGGTGACCGCAACGCCGACCACCCCGACTTCGACGACCTGTACGACCTGGCCGAGGACCTCGGCGTGCCCGTGGGGTTCCACGCCGGCGGGGCACGCTTCGCCTACCACAAGTTCGTCGACGCCTACGCCCAGCTGCACGCCCTCGAGTTCCCGTTCAACATCATGTTCGCGGCGACGACGCTCACGTGCGGCGGCGTGCTCGAGCGCCACCCGCGCCTGCGCGTCGCCCTGCTCGAGGCGGGCGCGGGGTGGGTGCCGTACTTCTTCGAGCGCCTCGACGAGCACTGGGAGCACCGTGCCGACGAGATGCCGCTCAACCGCCCGCCGAGCGACTTCCTGCACAACGGGCAGCTGTTCGTGTCGACTGAGGGCGAAGAGGGGCTCGGCCACGTCGTGGCCCAGGTGGGCAACGGGTGCGTGGTGTGGGCGTCGGACTACCCGCACTGGGACGCCCGGTTCCCGGGCGCGGTCAAGCCCGTCCTCGACCACCCCGGGCTCTCCGACGCCGACAAGCGCGCGGTGCTGTCGACGAACGCCGAGCGGCTGCTGGGATGGTCCGGCGCCGAGGTCGGTAACCTGCAGGCAGGGATCGAAGGGGGTCGCTGATGGCCGCGGTCATGACGGTCACCGGCCCGGTCGAGGGGGACAAGCTCGGCCGGACGCTGGTGCACGAGCACATCGTCATCTCCTATTACGGGGAGCAGTGGGACCCGGCGCGCCGCTACACGCGACCGGAGATCGTCGCCCGCGCCAGCGACAAGATGGCCGAGCTGCTCGACGCCGGCTTCCGCACGTTCGTGGACCCGTGCCCGATCGACCTCGGCAGGGACCCGGAGCTCTACGCCGAGATCGCCCAGCGGACCGGCATGCAGATCGTGTGCACGACGGGTTTCTACACCGAGCACATGGGGACCGGGCTGCCGTTCTACTGGCGGGCACGCGACCCTGAGGAGATCGCCGAGTTCTACCTGTCCGAGCTGCGCGACGGCATCGGCTCGACGGGGATCCGGCCGGGTGCCATCAAGGCCGCGACGGGCGTCGAGGTCACGCCGGCCGAGCGGCGGATGCTGACCGGAGCCGCGCTCACCCAGCGCGCGTCGGGGGTGGCGATCATCACGCACACCGAGCACTCGATGAACGGCGACGTGCAGCAGGACGTGTTCGCCGACAACGGCGCCGACCTGTCGCGCGTGCTCATCGGCCACCAGGACGAGCAGGCGAGCGTGGCGGAGATCCGCAAGCTGGCCGAGCGGGGGACGTTCGTCGGCGTGGACCGGGTGGGGCTCGAGATCCTCGCGCCGGACGCCCGCCGGGCCGACCACGTCGCCGCCCTCGTCAAGGAGGGCTACACCCGTCAGGTGTGCCTGTCGCAGGACCACATCTGCGCGCTCACCGCCGCCCGCGCCAGTTACTGGGTCCCACCCGAGCAGCGCTCGGCGCGCGCCGAGCACAAGAAGGACCTCGACTGGCAGATCACCGACCGGCCCTACACCTACGTGGCGACCGGCTTCGCCGACATGCTGCGCGAGCGCGGGGTGAGCGACGCCGACCTCGAGACGATCTTCGTCGACAATCCCCGCCGGCTGCTGACCGGGTCGTAGGCAAACCCGGCGCGCGCCCCACCCCGGCGTGAAGTTCAGCCCGCGTGCGCGAGCTCGTAGCGCCTCCGCCACTCGTGCTTCGACACGATCGAGGTGTCGACGTCCGGTGCGAGGGCGCGCAGCCGCCCGACGGTCGCCTCCGAGCGGGGGACCACCGCGAACGGGTCCCAGCCGAAGAACCTGCAGCTGTTCCCCCACGTGATGAGGTCGATCTCCTCGTCGGTCGCCCCGGCGGCGACGAGCTCGCGGTGGACGCGTTCGGGCGCGTCCGGCCACATGCTGTCGGAGTGCGGGTAGTCGCACTCCCACGCGATGGTCTCGACGCCGATGTCGTGGCGGATCTTGAGCGCGGAGGGGTCGGTCACGTAGCACGCCAGCGAGTGCTCGCGGAACACCTCGCTCGGCAGCTGCCCCCCGAAGTCCCGCCGCAACCACTTCTGATTGAGGTAGTGCCGGTCGCAGCGGTCGAGGTAGAAGGGGATCCACCCGATCCCGGCCTCCGACCAGGCGATCTTCAGGTCGGGGTAGGTCCGCATGGCCGGGCCCCACAACAGGTCCTGCGCCGCCAGCGCGGACACCTGTGTCGCCAGGATGATGAGGTTGTCGATGGGCGCGTCGGGCGGCGAGTTGATCGCCGCGAAGCCCTGGCCGATGTGGAGGCACATCACGACGCCCTCGTCGGAGACGGCCCGGAAGAACGGCGCCCACCAGTCGCTGTGGTAGCTCGGGAGCCCCTGTACGTGCGGCAGCTCGGGCATGCTCACGGCGCGGCACCCCTTGCGCGCCACGCGGTGGACCTCGTCCACGAGCGCGTCGATGTCCCAGACCGGTGCGATCGACAGCGGGATGAACCGGCCCGGGTACGACGTGCACCACTCGTCGATGTGCCAGTCGTTGTACGCCCGCAGCATGGTGAGGGCCAGGTCCTTGTCCCTGGCTTCCTGGAACGTCCTCGCACTGAAGCCGGCGAACGTCGGGAAGCACATCGACGCCAGCACGCCGTTGCGGTTCATGTCGCGGATGCGCTCGTGCACGTCGTACGCGCCCGGCCGCATCTCCGCGAACGTCGTCGGGTCCATGCCCCATTCCTCTTTGGGCCACGAGACCACCGCGTTGAGCCCCATCGACCCGACGACGACGTCCTGGAACACCCACCGCTCGATCCCGTCCTGGTCGACCACCCGTGGTGCGGCGTCGGCATAGCGCGCCGGCACGTGCCGCTCGAACATGTCGCGCGGTTCCACCACGTGGTCGTCGATGCTCACCAGCACCATGTCGTCGACGTTCATGGTGCCGTGATAGCACGGCGCCGCCACCAGGCCAAGCGCCCGGGGCGGCGACGCGTGCTCAGCGGAGGCGTCAGGTCGGGATGCGCCGGTAGATCAGCTGGACGGCCGAGCCCGGGAGGTCGTTGTAGACGCCCTTGATCTTCTTGTCGAGGAACTCGATGAAGGACGCGTCGGAGTTCAGCGCCACCTGCGCACGCTCGAGCTCAGCCACGTCGGTGAGCCCGGTGAGCCAGGCGACGGCGCCGTAGTTCCCGGTGGCGTCCGCGACGAACATGCTCGGGACGCCCGTGATCTTCTCGGCCCGCTGGCTGATCTCCACGCCGAGGCTGATCCCGTCAGCGAGCTTGCCCGAGCACATGGTCGCCTGCACGATCGCCACGTACTCGATCTGGCGGTTGGGGTCCGGCGTACCGCTGATCACCGTCGCCAGCGCGTCGTCCATCGACCCCGGGATCACGAAGTCGTTGCCCCGCTCGAACAGCGCGTTGATGCCGTCGTCCACCATCAACTTGTCGTTTGCGGCCTCCATGGTCGCGAGGTCGGGCACGAACGTCGCCCACACCAATGTCCCCACACCAGGGGAGAACATCCGCGACCACAGGCCGAGCTCGAGGCCCGTGGTCTGGCTGACCCGTTGCGAGGCCTCGATGGCCCATGCGATCGAGTCCCGGAACCGGGCACCCGACAAACGCGCCTGACGGCTGAACAGGTACATACGTCCCCCTTTCGGTGGGCGGGTTGGACGATGTCGTTGTCGCCGGCTGGCGGGCGGGCCGCCGCCGGCATTCCCCCAGCAGGCCCGCGGCCCGCCGTTGGCGCGAGTCTCCCGCCGGTCGCGGCTGATGTAAAGAGGCGAGATGGAAAAGACGATCGATGCCGACGGCCACGTCCTCGAACCCTGGGCGGCGTGGGCCGCGTTGCCCGACGAGCACCGCCCGCAGCTGGTCACCGACGAGCGCGGGCTCGACCACGTGCACGTCGCCGGCAAGGAGGTGTTCGTCGCCCGGCTCGGCCAGATGGGCAGCCCGGGCACCGATGTCGGCACCGACGTGGGCGCCGTCCCGCTCGAGGCGGCGCGCCCCGGCGCATTCGACCCCGTCTCCCGGCTGGTCGACATGGACGCCGAGGGGATCGATGCGGCCGTGCTCTACCCCACCATCGGGCTCGGCTTCTGGGGCATCGCCGACCCGGCCGCCGCGGTCGCGGTCGCGCGCGCCTACAACGACTGGCTCGCCGGGTACTGCAGCGCGGCCCCGACGCGCCTGTACGGCGCGGCCATGGTCCCGTTCCAGGACGTCGGGGCCGCCGTCTCCGAACTCCGGAGAGCACGCGAGGAGCTCGGGTTCGTGGCCGCGTTCGTGCGCCCCAACCCCTGCCTCGGCCGCTCCCTGGTCGACCCGGCCAACGAGCCGTTCTGGGACGCGGCCGAGGAGCTCGGCGTGGCCGTCGCCGTCCACGAGGGCCTGCAGATGGCGGTGCCGCCGGTCGGCGCCGACCGCCAGCCGACCAACGTGCTCGTGCTCCACGCCATCAGCCACACGTTCGAGCAGATGCTCGCGTGCGCGCAGCTCATCGGCCTCGGCGTGCTCGAGCGCCACCCGGGGCTACGCGTCGTGTTCCTCGAAGCGGGCGGCGGGTGGGCGCCGTACTGGGTGGCGCGCCTCGACCACCAGGTGCCGGCCTACCACCGCTACGCGCCGGGCCTGTCGCTGCTCCCGAGCGAGTACTTCGCCCGCCAGTGCTGGGTCAGCTTCGAGATCGACGAGGCGACACTCCCGGCGCTGCTGCCGTTCGTCGGCGAGGACCGCGTGGTGTGGGGGTCGGACTACCCCCATGCCGACTCGACGTTCCCCGGCGCCGTGAAGGAGCTGCTCGACACCATCGCCCCCCTCCCGGCCGAGGCCCGGCGGCGCGTGCTGTGTGACAACGCGGCGGACCTCTACCGTTTGTGACGGTTCGCGGAGAACCTGACCTTCACTCCTCACAGAACCATCACATTCCCTCCATGAAGGCCTCATGCGGGCGCCGCACCGTGGCGATATCCCCCACGGAACCGCAAGGAGGCTCCAATGACACGGCAGTCACTGACCCGCATCGCCGCAGGTGCGGCCGTCGCCGGGCTCGTGGCCCTGGCCGCGACCCCCGCCGGCGCACTGCCTCGCCCGTTCTCGCCCACCTCCTCGTCGTCGGTCCCCGGCTCCGGCTCCGGCCAGCCCGGCGCCGGCACCCACACCGCTCCCACGCAGGCCGCCCCCACCGGCACGCAGGGCCTGGCGGGTATCCAGCAGGCGGCGGCCGCCGCCATCAACGCCCGCGTCAAGACGCTCACCACCGCCGTCGCCGACCTCGGCAAGGTCCCGCCCGGGTGTGACGTGAGCGCCCTGATGTCGACGGCGCAGGCCGACATCACCAAGCTGCAGGCGCTCGAGGCCAAGATCCAGGCCGACACCACCGTCCAGGACGCCAAGGCCGACGCCCAGACGATTTTCACGGACTTCCGCGTGTACGCCCTCGTCGTCCCCGTTGACGAGATGGTCGTCGCCACCTGCCGCACCACCGACGCGGCGAACAAGGTCAACACCCTCGTCCAGAAGCTGCAGGGCGTGAACGACCCCAACATCGCCGCCCTGGTGACCGACATGGGCAACCAGGCGCAGGCGGCACTGGCGGCCGTGAACCACCTGGCCTCGACGCTCGAGGGGTACTCGCCGTCGGACTGGAACAGCGACCATGACCTGCTGAAGGGCGCCCGCCAGTCGCTGCGGACCGCACGCCAGGACCTCGAGAAGGCCCGCGATGACGGCCACAAGATCCTCGGGATCCTCCACCACGACCTCGGCGGGGGGAACGGAGCCAGCACCGTGCACCCGAACACGTCCACCTCGACCACGTCGTCGACCACGTCGACGACCGCGGCCTAGATGACGTCGCTGCGGGCCCGGGCCGTCGGCCTTGTCGCCGCCGTGCTCGCCGTGGGCGCCCTTGGCGCCTGCGGCGGGGGCGGCGGCAAGGCCGCGTCCGTGTCGACGCCGTCAGCGCCGGCCACGAGCGCCCCGGCAGCGGCGCCGAGCGGGAGCAGCAGCGCCACCGCTGGTGCGGCGGCGACCACCGCGCCCGCGGCGCCGGCGCCGTCGTCGTCGGGCGCGGCAGCGCCCGGCGGCCAGGACGACACCCAGGCGCTCACCCAGATCGACAACGAACTGTCCAACATCGACCAGTCGCTGGCGACCAGCGACAGCGCCGCCGCCCAGGAAACGAACTGACCGACGGCGCTACGGCGCGACGAGGGCGATGACCGGGATCTTGCGCTCGGTCTTCGCCTCGTACTCGGCGAAGCCGGGGAAGCGCCTGGCCTGCTCGGCGTAGAGCCGGTCCCGTTCCTCGCCGGTCACCTCGACGGCGCGCAGCTGCCTGGTCTCCGGCCCCACCTCGACCGTCACCATCGGGTGGGCCTTCAGGTTGTGGTACCAGGCAGGGTTGGTGGGCGCGCCGCCCTTGGAGGCGAACACGATGATCCGCTCGCCGTCCGGGAGGTAGACGAGGGGGTTGGTGCGCACCGCGCCGGAGCGGGCGCCGGTCGTCGTGAGCAGCACGACGGGCGCACCGTCGAAGGGGCCGCCGACCTTGCCGCCGTTGGCGCGGAACTCGTCGATGATTTTGGCGTTGAAGTCGTTCATGTCGGCCACGCCCGGTGCCAACCACCGGCAGGCACCCCCGCATTCCGGCGGTAGGGTCTTAGCCATGGCCATCTCTGTGGGTGACAAACTGCCGGACGTCGAAGTGAAGACGCTGGGCCCCGACGGCATGCCGCAAACCGTGCGCACGGGCGAGCTGCTCGGGACGGGCAAGGCCGTCCTGTTCGCCGTGCCCGGGGCGTTCACGCCCGGGTGCTCGAAGATCCACCTCCCCGGCTATGTGCAGCACGGCGACGAGCTGAAGGCCAAGGGCGTGTCGACGATCGCCTGCATCGCCGTCAACGACGCATGGGTCATGCAGGCCTGGGGCGATGCCCAGGGAGCGACGGGCAAGATCGTCATGCTGGCCGACGGCAACGCCGAGTTCACCAAGGCGATGGGGCTGACCGCCGACATGGCCGGTGCGGGCCTCGGGACCCGGTCGCAGCGCTACGCGGCGGTGATCGAGGACGGGGTCGTCACCTCGCTCGAGGTCGAGCCCAAGCCGGGCGTCGACGTGAGCACGTGCGAGGCGATGATCAAGAAGGTGTGACGGACGCCGCCAGCAGGCGGCGTTGGACCTGGCGCGTGGCGCCGGTGCGGGGGATCTCCTCGACGACGACGAGCCGGCGCGGGTGCTTGAAGGTGGCCAGCCGGCCGTCGCAGAACGCGCGCAGCTCGCCGAGCTCGAGCGTGGCGCCCGGTCGGAGCACGACGAACGCGGTGACGATCTCCCCCCAGTCGTCATGCGCCACGCCGGCGACGGCCGCATCGGCGACGGCGGGGTGCGCCTGGACGACGACGTCGACCTCGGCCGGCGCGACCGTCTCGCCACCGGTGCGGATGATGTCTTTGGCCCGCCCGACGATCGAGTAGTAGCCCTCGTCGTCGCGCTCGGCCAGGTCGCCGGTGCGGTACCACCCGTCCTCGGTCATCGCCGCCGCCGTCGCCTCTGCGTCGCGGAAGTACCCGTTCATCAGTGCGAGCGTCTGCGTCACCATCTCGCCGTCGTCGAGGCGCACCTGCGCGCCGACCGCGGGCGGCCCGACCGACCCGGGCTTGCGGAACACGTCGGCCGCGGGGAGCCGGCACACGCCCCCTGCTTCCGTCGAGCCGTACGAGATCGTCGTCGTCGTGCCAGGGAAGGCGTCGGCGATGGCGTGCAACAACTCGGGCGTCGTCGCTGACGTCCCGGTGTCGGCCACCCGCAGGCTCGTGAGGTCGTACCTGGTGCGGTCCGCCTCGAGGATGCGCCGCCACACGGCGGGGATGGCGTAGACGCGTACGGCGCGGCGGTCGTGGACGGCGGAGAGGATCGGCTCGGCATCAGCCCGGGTGACGTAGACGACCTCGTCGCAGCACACCCACACCGTCGTCGGCCCCTGCCACCCGGCCATGTGGAACTGCGGCATGAGGCACAGCACCGGGCCCGACGGCGTCGGCGTGGCGTCGACCAGGCTGCGCATGAGCACGGCGCGGTGCGACAGCTCCACCCCCTTGGGCCGCCCGGTGCTGCCGCTGGTGAAGAAGATCACCTGCCCGTCGGTCTCCTGCAGCGGCGGTGCGCTGACCCCGCTCACGGTGCGGTCGGCGAACAGGCGCGCCAGCTCCTCGGCGTCGACGACCAGCGCAGGGTCGGCGATGTCGAGGACGGGCTTGGCCTCCTCGTCGCTCAGGCGGGGGTTGACGGGGACGAACACGGCACCGAGCGACGCGGCGGCGAACGACAGGGGGATGGCGTCGAGGGTCGTCTCCCCCTTCCACACCACGCGGTCGCGATGCCCGATGCCGCGCGCCGCGAGCGCCCGGCACAGCTGTTCGGTGGCGGCCGCCACGTCGGCGTAGGTGACGCTGCGCCCCTCGAGCGTCGCCGCCACGCGCCGCGGGGTGCGCGCCGCTGCCCTCCAGAGCACGTCGCCGACCAGGAGCTGTTGCACCGCCGTGAACCTACTGTGCCCGCATGCCGACCGACCTCCCCTGGGACCCGAGCGAGCTCGAAGCCGCGGCGCGCCACCACCTCACCCCCGAGGCCGCCACCTACTACGAGACGACCGCCGTGCACCCGCCCACGCGCGACAACGAGCGGGCGTGGGCGATGTGGCGGTTCGTGCCCCGCTTCGGGGTCGACGTGAGCGCGGTCAGCACGGCGACGTCGTTCTTCGGCCACGCCGCGCCGGCCCCGCTGCTGCTCGCCCCGTGCGCCTTCGGCGGCTACGCCCACCCCGACGGTGAATGGGCCGCGGCGCGCGGCGCGGCGCGCACGGGGACGCCGTACGTCGTGTCGTCGGCCAGTACGAAGGAGCAGGTGACCGTCCCGGGCGCGTCGTCGACGCCGTGCTGGTGCCAGGTCTACGTCCCACGGGCGGACACCGACCTCGAACGCGTCGTGCGCGGTGCGGAGGAGAGCGGGTTCCAGGCCATCGTCGTGACCGTCGACGCGCCGATCGGCTCGTTGCGCCGGCGCGGGTACATCCCCGATGCCGACGAGCACGACCCCTTCGAGCACGCCCGCCCCTCGGCGTCGCCGCTCAACCCGGCGGTCACGTGGCGGACCCTCGAGCGCATCGTCGGCATGACGCAGCTGCCCGTGCTCGTCAAGGGCGTGCTGCACCCGGGGGACGCCGACGCGGCGATCGAGCACGGCGTGCGGGGGGTGGTGGTCTCCAACCACGGCAGCCGCCAGCTCGACGGCGTGATCCCGACCGCGGCCGTGATCGAGGAGATCGCCGCGGCCGTCGCCGGGCGGGGGCTCGTGCTCGTGGACGGCGGCGTGCGCAGCGGGCGCGACGTGCTGCGCGCCCTGTGCCTCGGCGCCGACGGCGCCCTCGTCGGCCGGCCCTACCTGTGGGCGCTCGCCGTCGCAGGCGAGGAGGGCGTCGATCTGCTGCTGCGGCGCTACCACCTCGAGCTCGAGAACGCGATGGCGCTGACCGGGTGCTGCACGGTGGCCGACGCCGACCGTGCCATGGTGCGGTGGTACCCCTATTCTGCGGGGTGAACAGGACGGGGAGGACCACGATGGCACTCGGCGACGTCGCCACCAAGCTGCTGCAGGAGAACGACCGGGTGAAGATCTGGGAGATGGACCTGCAGCCCGGCGAGGAGTCCGCCGAGCACCGCCACGACCTCGACTACATCCTCGTGATCCTCGAAGGCGACCGCATCGAAGCCATCTGCACCGACGGCCGCGACAACCTCGACGCCGAGGTCTACCCCGGGCTCGCCGTGTTCGTCCCCAAGGGCGGCACGGAGATCGCGCGCAATAGCGGTCAGAAGCGGTACTACGAGATCCTGATCGAGCTCAAGGAGTAGATCAGAAGCCGGGCGGCACCTGGTAGCCGCCGGTGACCTCGGCGACCAGTGCCGCGGCGCGCACCGCGTCGCGGTCGCGCAGGTACGGCGCGACGACCTGCATCCCGACGGGCAGCCCCTCGGGCGTCCGCCCGATCGGCGGCACGGCCGACGGCAGCCCCACCACACCGATGAACCCGGCCCACTGCACGACGCCGATGTAGGGCGCCCGCTCGCCGTTGATGTCGATCGTGCGCTCGAGCATCGGCTCGCTGTGGTCGTGCGGCGGCGGCGGCACGTTCATCACCGGGCACAGCAACAGGTCGTAGGACGTGAACCACTCCGCCCACACGCGGCGCAGCCGTGCCCGCTCCTCGTCGGCACGCAGCCACGCCCGATGGGTCCCGCCACGCGCCTCGGCCTGCTCGTCGGGCGCGCTCGGCGAGACGGCGGCGCCGACGAGGCGCATGAACAGCGCCAGCTGCTCGTCGAAGTCCACCGGCGGGTGCGCCTCCTCCACCTTCGCTCCGGCGCGCTCCATGGCGTCGACGGCGCCGTGCAGGAGCGTCCGCACGCCGCGGTCGAGCGGGCACGAGGGCACCTCGAACCACGCGCCGATGCGGTAGCCCGACAGCTCGTGCGCGCGCGGCCCGGGCAGGTCGAGCTTCCACGCCACCGCCCGCTCGGGCTCCGGCCCGGCGAGCACCGACAGCGCCAGCTCGAGGTCCTCGGCGCTGCGGGCGATGGGGCCGAACACGTTGACGTCGGCATCGGTGAGCCCACCGCCCACGTGGTCGAGGTACCCGCGCTGCGGCACGACGCCGTAGCTGGGCTTGAGGGCGAACACGCCGCAGCAGTGCGACGGGATGCGCACGGAGCCGCCGATGTCGGTGCCGAGCTCCAGCGCGGAGAACCCGCACGCCATGGCCGCCGCCGAGCCGCCCGATGAGCCGCCGACGGTGCGGTCGAGCGCCCACGGGTTGCACGTGGTGCCGAAGATGGCGTTGTGGGTCTGGAAGTCGCCGCTCCACCGTGGGGCGTTGGTCTTCCCGAACACGACAGCCCCGGCACGCCGCAGGCGGGCGACGGCAGGCGCGTCCTCAGCGGGGACGTGGTCGGCCAGCTCGACGGCGCCACCGGTCGAGCGCATGCCGCCGACCTCGATGGCGTCTTTGATCGTCATGGGCAGGCCGTGGAGCGGCCCGAACGACGTGCCCTTGGCGCGCGCGTCGTCGGCAGCCCGCGCGTCGGCGCGCGCCCGCTCGGCGTCGATCGTCACCACGGCATTGATGGGCTGGCCGAGGCGCTCGATGCGGTCGAGGAACACGTCGAGCAGCTCGCGGCTCGAGATCTCGCCCTTGGCGATGGCGGCGGCCTGCACGTGCGCCGGTGACGTGGCGATGTCGGTCATTCACACATTCCGATCAGGTCCGGGGGTCGGCACTTCCATGACGGGGATGGCGTCGGGCGGGCCCCACGCGATCGCCGCCTTCGAGAACGCGGACGCCAGCGCCGTCGTCAACGCCAGCTCGACCAGCTCCTCCGGGGCGAACTCGTCGAGCAAGGCGCCGCGCAGCGCCTCGTCCATCGCGGCGGGGCTGTGCACGATCACGTCGGTGAGCCGGATGGCGAGCTTGTAGCGCTCGGGGAGCGCGCTCTCGTCGAACCCGTCGTCGATGCCCTCGACGAGGTCCTCGGTCAGTCCCTGCTGCTTCGCACCTGCGAAGCGGAGGTTCCTTCAGATGCCGCAGTCGACGACCCGCGCGTTGCGCAGGCGCGCCACTTCCTTCGTCGGCTGGTCGACAGTGCCCTCGGACCACAGCCGTCCGTACACGACGTTGAACGCGCGGAACACGTCCGGCGCGTGGTCGAAGAAGCTGGCACCACCGGGGGGCGGGGCGAATCGCATCAGGGCTCCTCCATGGTGAAGGTCACAGGCGCGCCGCCCTCGGCGGCGAGGACGGCGCGGACGCGGGCGATGGCATCGAACGTGGCGATGGCCGTGGTCAGCGCCGCCAACTGTGCATCGGTGAAGTGCTCGTGCAGCGCGGCCGCCTGCGCGTCGGTGACGCCGTGGGCGTCGACGACGTACTGCTCGGCGAACATGACCGCGGCCTGCGTCGCCGCGTCGGCCGCGTGCGGCGGGTCAGTGCGGAGGGTGCCGATGGCGGACTCGATGGCCGCCTGGCACGCCGACAGGACTGCGGGGTCGACGCCGGACTCCCACAGCGACCGGTACAGGGCGCGCAAGGCCTCCCCCGCGCCGGGGAGCAGTTCGAGGACCTCTGCCCCGGCATCGAGCGGCAACCATGTCGAGAACGTCACCGCCCCGCACGCTACCCTGCTCCCCCCGTGCCCCGTCCCCCCGCCCTCGGCGCGCTCGCCCTCGTCGTGCTCCTTGCCGCCGCCTGCTCGAGCTCGCCCAAGAAGGCGTCGGGCAGCGCAGCTGCGGCCGGCGGCCCGCCCGCAGTCGCCAACGCGACCGACCTGAAGAGCGCGCCGACCATCGCCGCCGGCACCGGCAGCCCGCCCGCCGCGCTCGTGACACGCGACCTCGTCGTCGGCACCGGCACGGTCGCCACCGCCGCCTCGACGGTCAACGTGCAGTACGTCGGTGCCAACTACGCCGACGGCAAGGTGTTCGACTCGTCGTGGCAGCGCGGCCAGCCGGTGTCGTTCCCGCTGTCGCAGGTCGTCCCCGGGTTCGCGCAAGGGATCACCGGCATGCACGTCGGTGGCCGCCGCGAGCTCGTGATCCCGCCCGCGCTCGGCTACGGCTCCTCCGGCAATGGCCCGGTCGGGCCCAACGAGACGTTGGTGTTCGTCGTCGACCTCGTGAGCGTGCAGTAGCCCCACGCCTCGGCGAGCAGCTCGTAGGACCGCACCCGGTCACCGTGGTCGTGCACGACCGTGGTGACCATGAGCTCGTCGGCACCCGTCTCGGCGGCCAGCGCCTCGAGGCGGTCGCGGACGGTCTGCGGCGACCCTGTCACCGTGTTGCGCAGGCGGCCCTCGACCGAGGCGCGCTCGGCCGGCGTGTAGGGGTACGCCGCCGCCTCTTCGGGGCTCGGGAACGGCCCGGGGCGGCCGGCGCGGAGCCGCAGGTAGGACAGGGCGCCGGGGGCGCCAGCCAGCGCGCCCGTTCGTCGTCGTCCGCGCACACCACGCCGACGCCGATCATGGCGTACGGCGCGTCGAGCACGTCCGAGGGCCGGAACGCCTTCCGGTACAGGGCGAGCGCGGGCATCGTGTAGTCGGCGCTGCAGTGGTGGGCGAACGCGAACGGCAGCCCGAGCAGCCCGGCCACCTGGGCGCCGTAGCCGCTCGAGCCGAGGATCCACAGCGCCGGCATGTTGCCGAGGGCGGGGACGGCGGTGATGGCGCGGTAGGGATGGCCGTCGGGGAACTCGCCGGTGAAGAACCCGATCAGGTCCATCAGCTGCTCGGGGAAGTCGTCGGCGCCGAGGGCTTCCGCCGAGCGGCGCAGGGCGGCCGCCGTCACCGGGTCGGTCCCCGGCGCCCGCCCGATGCCGAGGTCGATGCGCCCGGGATGGAGCGCCTCGAGCATGCCGAACTGCTCGGCCACGACCAGCGGTGCGTGGTTGGGCAGCATCACGCCCCCCGAACCGACGCGGAGCCGTTCGGTCGCGTCGGCCACGTGGCCGATCAGCACGGCCGGCGCCGAGCTGGCGATGCCGGGCATGTTGTGGTGCTCGGCGACCCAGTAGCGGTTGTAGCCGAGCCGGTCGGCGTGGCGGGCCAGGTCGAGGGTGTGGCGCAGGGCGTCGCCCGTCGTCGACCCGCTCGTGACGGGGGCGAGGTCGAGGACGGACAGGGCGGCGGGCATCAGATCCCCCGCTTCGGGCCGGGGTAGCGCCGGGGGGTACGGGGCTTGCGGGGCGGCGCGGGCTGGCCGTCGCCGTCCTTGCGCGCCCGGCTGGGCGCCACGCGGGGCGGCTCGCCCGGCATCTTCGGGTACACGGGCGGCCACGGGGCATCGGCCAGCCCGGACGCCAGGTCGCGTTCGGACATGGCGAGCAGCGGCGAGAGGTCCTGGCGGGGCATGCCGGCCCACGGGTCACCGCCCGCGGCGACGCGCGCCGGCACCGTCGCGATCGTCAGTGTGTCGGGAGTGATGTGGTCGAGTTCGTCCCAGGCGAACGGCGTCGACACCTGCGCGCCGGGGCGGGCGCGTACCGACCACGCACCGAAGATGGTCTTGTGCGGCGCGTTCTGGTTGAAGTCGATGAACACGCGTGCGCCCCGTTCCTCCTTCCACCATGCCGCAGTGATGAGGTCCGGCCGGCGGCGTTCGAGCTCGCGCGCGACGGCGACCGCGGCAGCGCGCACGTCGTAGGACGTCCACTGCGGCAGCAGGCGCATGTAGATGTGGATGCCGCGGTTGCCGGTCGTCTTCGGCATCCCGAGCAGTCCGACCTCGCTCAGCAGGGCGTGGGCCTCGTGGGCGGCCTCGACGACCATCGGGAACCTGACCCCGGGCGACGGGTCGACGTCGATGCGCAGTTCGTCGGCGTGCTCGGGGTCTGCCGCCAGCGTCGGCCACACGTGGAACCCGAGGCAGGCGATGTTCACGGCCCACAGCACGTGGGCCAGGTCGGCGGCGACCAGCGCCTGTGACGTGGTGCCGTTCGGCGTGCTGACGATGGTGGTCTCGAGCCACTCCGGGCGCGACTCGGGCACGCGCTTCTGGAAGAACGACTGCCCGCCGGCCCCGTTCGGGAAGCGCTGCAGCAGCACGGGGCGCCCGCCCATGGCCGACAGCAGCGGGCGTTCGACCGACTGGTAGTAGCGGACGAGGTCGAGCTTGGTGTCCCCGCGCTCCTCGAAGAAGACCTTGCTCGGGCTGGTGATGAGCAGCTCGTGCCCGGCCGCCTCGACGACGACCCCCTCCTCCTCCTGCTTGGGCACCGCTAGCGCTCCACCGTGACCGGCAGGCGGGACCACCCGATCTGGAACTCCGACGGCGGCCGCTCACCGCCCGCGACGTCGACGGAGAAGGCGCGGTAGCGGTCGACGAACCCGCGCAGCAGTGCGGTACCGGCGGTGCGCGCCACCTGCACGCCGATGCAGAAGTGGGTGCCCTGGCCGAACCCGACGTGGCGGGCGATGGCCCGGTGCACGTCGAAGCGCTCGGCGTCGGGGAACTCGCGTTCGTCGCGGTTGGCCGACTGGAGCAGGAGGAACACCCGCTGGCCCGCGCGCATGGGCTGGCCGCCGATGACGGCATCGCTGAGCAGCGTGCGGCCGATGGACTGCAGCACGCCTTCGAGCCGCACCGCTTCTTCGAACGCGTTGGGGACGAGCGCGGCGTCGTCGCGCAGCGCCTCGTACTGCGCGGGGTCCTCGGCCAGCCGCACCAGCGCGCCGGCGATGATCTTGGGAAGGGTCTCGACCCCCCCGGCGAGCACCGAACCGACCTGCACGGCGGCGTCGTCGTGCGAGATCCCCATGGCGAGCAGGGCCTGGGCCGCGTCGCTCGGCGACTCGCGCACGTGCGCCGCCAGGTACGCATGCAGCTCGCCGCGCGCCGCCATCCCGGCGGGCGGCATCCCTGGGCGGCCGGGCTCCCGGCGGTTGGAGACGTTGACGCGGTCGCGCAGCCACGCCGCGTCCGCGAGAGGCAGGCCGAGGAACCGCAGCGTGGCCGTGGCCGCGACCGGGCCGGCGTAGTCCTCCACGACGTCGAAGGTGGCCCGTCCCGCCAGCGCGTCGAGGTGCGCACCAACGTCGCCCTCGATGTCGGGCTCGAACGCCCCCGCCCGCCGGGGCGTGAACGAGCGGTGCATCGCCTGGCGGTAGCGCGTGTGCCCGGGCGGGTCCATCATGGCGAAGCTGCCGAGGCCGCCCGCAGGCGGCGCCGGGGGCCCGTCGTTGGGGACCAGCAGCCGGTCGCGGTGGAACACCGGCCCCTCCACGATCGAGAAGTGCTCACGGTCCTCGAGCACGTCCCAGACCTCGGCGAAGCGGGACAGCGCCCACGCGTCGTACTGCTCGAGCCGGTAGACCGGCGCGTGCTCCCGCAGCTCCCGGTAGAGCGGGTACGGGTCGGTCATGGCCTCGGGGGAGTACGGGTCGTAGGCGACCACCACCCCCGACGTTATAGAACTTGGCCCATGGCACTCGCCCAACGCACAGGACCGACGGCCGAGGAGTACGCAGGGTGGCGGGAGCGGTTCTGCAACTGGGGCCGCTGGGGCGACGACGACGAGCTCGGCACGCTGAACTTCATCACCCCCGAAGTCCGGGCGGGCGCCGCCCGGCTCGTGCAGACCGGCGCCACCGTGAGCCTGGCGCGCCCCATCGACACGTTCGCCAGCCCCGCCAACCCGTACCCGGCGTCGCACCTCATCGCCTGCGAAGGCTCGGGGGGCATGGCCGACTACGTCGGGCTGTACATCCACGGCTTCACCCAGACCCACATCGACTCGCTGTGCCACCTGCCCACGGCCGACGGGAAGTACTGGAACAACAAGCCGATCGGGAGCCGGGGGATGCCGGCGACCCACAGCGGGACCATCGACTTCTGGCGCAGCGGGATCGTCACGCGCGGCGTGCTCTACGACATCCCGCGGCTGCGGGGCACCGAGTACGTGCAGCCCGGTGAACCGGTGATGGGGTGGGAGCTCGCCGACGCCGCCGCGGCCGAAGGCCTCGAGCCCCAGGCCGGCGACGCCGTGATCATCCGCAGCGGCCGCTACCGCTACGACGAGCTGCACCCCGACGAGCGCCCGGCGTTCGGCTGCCCGACGGGCGTGCACGCCAGCGCCGTGGAGTTCCTGTACGAGACCGAGGCGTCGTTGCTGTGCTGGGACTGGCAGGACGCCCCGACCGAGCAGCAGGGCGTCCCGAACCCGGCGCCTTACCCCATCCCGCTGCACGTGCACCACATGGTCATCCCGTACATGGGCATGCCCATCATCGACAACGCCGACCTCGAGGACATCGCCAGGGCGTGCAGCGAGGCTGGGCGGTGGGCGTTCCAGTTCGTGTGCGCCCCGCTGGTGGTCCCGTGGGGCACCGGCTCGCCGGTCAACCCGCTGGCGGTGCTGTAGCCGTGGACCTCGACGAGCTCATCGCACGCGAGGCCATCCGCGACCTGGTGGCGCGCTACAACGCCGGTGGCGACGGCGGGCGCTTCGACGAAGTCGTCCCCCTGTTCGCCCCCGACGCGGTGATGGAGATCCCGAATGAGACGCTGACGGGGCGCGACGAGATCGAGGGCATGTTCCGCCGCACGCAGCAGCGGGTGCTGGACGCCAAGCCGTCACCCGGCGCCCGCCAGTACATCCGCCATTTCACGGCCACGCTGCAGATCGATGTGGAGGGGCCGGACGAGGCGCGCAGCCGGTGCTACTACCAGGTGATCATGGCGCACGGCCTCGACCACTGGGGCCGCTACATCGACCGCTACCGCAGGGTCGACGGGGTGTGGCGGTTCGCCCACCGCAAGGTGACCACCGACGGCCGTACGGAGAAGTCGGTCATGGGCTGACGGGGCCGCGACCGCGGTAGATCCGGTACAGGCCGTCCACGCCGGCGCCGTGCAGGATCATGCCGCCGTCCACGGTGATGTTCTGCCCGGTCACGAAGCGCGACAGGTCCGAGACGAGGAACAGCACCACGTCGGCGACGTCCTCGGGCTCGCCGATGCGCGCCGCGGGCGTCTTGGCCACCATGCGCTCCACGATCCCGGGCTGCGCCAGCAGCGGCGCGGTCAGCGAGGTGCTGATCATCCCGGGTGCGACCGCGTTGGCCCGTACGACGGGCGCGTACTCGAGCGCCAGCGACGCGGTGAAGGCGGCGACGCCCGCCTTGGCCGCCGCGTAGGCGGCCTCGCCCTCGGCTGGGCGCACGCCGCTGATCGACGAGGTGCACACGATGCGGCCGTCACCGTTGGCCAACAGGTGGGGCAGCGCGGCGTGCACGGTGTGGAACACGCCGGTGAGGTTGACGTCGATGATCGTCCCCCACTCCTGTGGGGTCATCTCGCCGACCGCGTTCATGGTGCCGATGCCGGCGTTGGCGTGCAGGATCGACAACCCGCCGAGCTCGGCGGCGGCGCGGTCGACGGCGCTCGTCAACGCGTCGGGGTCGGTGACGTCGACCTGCAGGCCGACGCCGCCCGTCTCGGCCGCGACCTTCTCGGCGCGCTCACCGTCCCGGTCGAGGACCGCAACGCGCGCACCCTCCTCGGTGAGCCGGACGGCGACGGCGCGGCCGATGCCCGACCCGCCCCCGGTGACCAACGCGCGATGCCCTTCGACGAGCCCCATGGGCCTGACAATAGGGCCGGGGCATAGGGTCGGGGGATGGACCTCGACCACGCCCTGACGACCACCCGGACGGTGCGGCGGCGCCTCGATCTCGAGCGGCCGGTGCCCCGCGATGTCGTGCTCGAGTGCCTGACGCTCGCCCTGCAGGCACCCAACGGGTCCAACACGCAACCGTGGCGGTGGGTCGTCATCGATGATCCGGCGACGCGTGCGGCGGCGGCGGAGATCTACCGCGGCGCCATCGTCGACGTGTCGGCCCGGTCCGGCGGTCAGCGCAGCTTCGACAGCACGACGGCATCGGGGCAACGGCTCGCCACGTCCGTGGAGCACCTCCGCGACAACCTCGAACGCGTCCCCGTGCTCGTCGTCCCGCTCGTGCGGGGCCGGTTCGAGCGCGAGCCGGTGTACTTCCAGGCCGCCCGGTGGGGCTCGATCCTGCCCGCGGTGTGGAGCTTCATGCTCGCCCTGCGCGCACGCGGCCTCGGCAGCGCGTGGACGACGATCCACCTGGCGCGCGAACAGGAGATGGCCGAGCTCATCGGCGTGCCGTACGACGAGTGGACGCAGGCCGGGCTGTTCCCCGTCGCCTATACCGTCGGGACGGACTTCCGCCCCGCGGAGCGCGGCCGCGCTGAGGACGTGGTGGCGTGGAACCGCTGGTCGTTCACGTGATCGCCGTGCGCGTGACGTGACCGCCCTACTCGTGAGGTGATTCGGTGGCCAGCCGCACGACATCGAGCCAACGATCAGCCGGGCCTAGCCGAAGCACGCCGGCGCGGCGCGTCATCGTGGGCCGCGCCACGCCGCGCCACGCCGCGCCACGCCGCGCGCGCGAAACCGGTGCCCACTGTGGGACGTGGTCGCGATGGAGTGCGTCTACGTGCACTCTGTCGCGACCACCTTGCCGCCGGCCGACGCGAAGCCACGCCCACGCCACGTGGCCCCTCGCAAGGCAAGCCCAGAGGTCAGGCCGGGGCCGTCGCGTACTTCCGTGCTCGTTACGTGATCGCGGAGTCGCCGATCACCTGCGCGGCTTCGAGGTCGGCGATCTCGGCGCCCGAGAGCCCGAGGATGCCCGAGAGCACCTCGTGGTTGTGTTGCCCGAGCGTGGGCGCCGGCTCGCGGATCCACCGGTCGATGCCCGACCACCGCAGCGGGAGCACCGAGACGGGGTGGGTGCCGACGACGGGGTGGTCGATGGTCTCGAAGAACCCCCTCGCCTGGAACAGCGGGTGGTCCGAGATGGCCCGGAAGTCGCGCACGGCGCCGGCCGGCACGCCATGGGCGACGAGCCGGTCGACCGCGGCGTCGAGGTCCTGCCCCGAAGCCCAGTCGGCCAGCGCGGTACCGATGTGCTCGTCGGCGTCGCGGCGGCCCTCGTAGGTGGCGTAGCGCTGGTCGTGCGCCCACTCCGGATCGCCCAGTGCGGCGCGCAGCCGGTGCCACTGCGCGTCGGTCGCCACCGACACGGCCAGCCACTGCTCGGTGCCGGCGCACGGGTACACGCCCTGCGGGGCGCGCCCCGGCGTGCGGTTGCCCGTGCGTGACAGCAGGGCCCCGTAGGCGGAGTACTCGACGACCTGCTGGGCGGCGATGTTGAGCGCGCTCTCGACGAGCGGTGCCTCGACGAACTGCCCTTCACCGGTGGCGTCGCGCGCCGCCAGCGCCACCTGGATGGCGAAGGCGGCGTGCATGGCGCCGTTGGGGTCGCACGGCCCCCTCGGCAGCATGGGCGGGCCGTCCGGGTAGCCGGTCACCGACGCCAGCCCCGAGATCGCCTCCATCGTCTGGGCGAAGCCCACGCGGTCGCGCCACGGGCCGTCGAGGCCGTAGGCGGGGAGGCGGGCGTACACGACGGTCGGGTTGATGGCGCGCACGGCGTCCCAGTCGAGGCCGAAGCCCTCCATCACGCGCGGCGTGAAGTTCTCGGCCACCACATCGGCCCAGGCGATGAGCCGCTTGGCCAGGTCGAGGCCGCGGGGGTCGGACAGGTTGAGGGTGATCCCGCGCTTGTCCACGTTGATCGACTGGTAGAAGTTGCTCCACTCCCACCACCGGTCGCGGCCGAAGAAATAGCCGGCGGCGGCCGGCCGCATCCCGTCGATGCGCTGCACCGACTCGACCTTGATGACGTCGGCGCCGAGCTGGGCGAACAGGCCGATGCTCGCCGGCCCCGCCCACCAGGTCGTCAGGTCGAGCACCTTCAGGCCGGCCATGGGCAGGCCGGTGGCGCCCGCGTGTGCCACCGGCCTGCTGCGCGCCTCGACGCGCCCCGAGTGCTCGCCCACCGCCGGGGCGGGCGCCGGCGTGGGCCGCCGCTCGCCGTTGAGCTGGTAGCCGGGCTTCGGGTGCGTGAACCCGTCGAGCGGCTCGTAGAAGCGGCGTGCCGCGAGGTGCGGGTGCTCGGGCAGGTTGCGACCGTCGCCCACGGGCGCCACGGGGATGCGGTACAGCGACGCTTCCTCGATCACCTCGTCGGTCGTGTGCTGGCGCGTCCACTTCTCCGCGCTGGCCTCGAGCCCGGGGCGGACGGTCGGGTCCATCCGGATCATCGCCTTGCCGAGCATGTCCTCACGCCCGATCAGCACGAGGAAGTCCTCGAACATCTGGGCGGCGTTGGTGTTGAACCCGACCCAGCCGTCGCTCGTGGGAAGGATCGAGGGGAACTCGACGACGCGCGGCGGCTGCGTCAGCGGCGGCCGGCCCATCAGGCTCAGCATCAGGTCCGTGAACAGGCCGGTGCTGATGCACATGACCTCGGCCATCGACACGTCGATATGGGCGCCCTGGCCGCTGCGGCGGGCGAACTGCACAGCGGCGAGGCCCGACGCCGCCGCGTACGCGCCGGAGACCCATTCGGCGATCAGGCCGCCGGCCTGCACGGGCGGCCGGTCGACCGTCCCCCGGGCGCCGAGCGAGCCGCACTCGGCCTGCACGGTGAACTCGGTGGCCGGCCGGTCGGCCCACGGGCCGTTGCGGCCGTACGGCGTGATGGACACGACGACGAGCCCGGCGTCGTCGGGCACCGGGTCGAGGCCGCCGTCCTCGATGACGAGGTCGGCCCCGCCGAGGAGCTCTGCCACCGAGCCCACGACCGAGCGCTTCCCCGCCGCCAGATGGCGGAACAGGGCGCTGTCGTGGCCCCCGAGCTCCACCTCCGCCGCCGTCCAGCGGCGCAGCGGGTCGCCGTCGGCCGGCTCGACCTTCACCACGTCCGCCCCGGCGTCGTTGAAGAGCTTGGCGGCGTAGCCCCCCGCGATGCCTGTCGACACCTCGACCACACGGATGTCACGCAATGGTCCGGCCATCCCCCTTCACTACCATGCGGGCGTGGCGGCCCACCTCCTCTACGTCACGCAGGTGGCCCCCTACCGCGACGGGCCGGCCGGTGTGCACGGCGTACTCGGCCAGTCGGTGACCGCGTTCGCGCAGCTGGCCGACGCCGCGGGGCTGGCGTTCCGTCCCGTGGAGGACGTGCGCCGGCTGACCCTCGACGAACTGGCGTCGGCTGCCGCCGTCGCCCTGTTCACGATCGGGGAGACGCCCTGGGCCGCCGCCCAGCGGGCGGCGCTGCTCGACGGGGTCCGGTCGGGGCGCACCGCGATCGTGGCCGTGCACGCGGCGACCGACAGCTGTTACGGCTGGGACGACTACGGCACGCTCGTGGGCGCCCGCTTCAACGGGCACCCGTGGACGCAGGACGTGACGCTGCGCGTGCGCGAGCCCGCCCACCCGGCGCTGGCGCACCTGGGGGAGACGTGGCGGTGGCACGACGAGGTGTACCAGTTCCGCGACCTGCGGCCCGACGCGCGCGTCCTGCTCGACGCCGATGACGCCGAGCTCGACCAGACGGTGCGCGGCGTGGTGCGGCCGCCGTTCGGGTTCCCCCTGTCGTGGTGCTTCACCGAGGGCGCCGGGCGCGTCTTTTCGACCTCGCTCGGCCACTTCCCGGCGGCGTGGGAGAACGTGACCTTCCTGCGCCACCTCTCAGGCGGGCTCAGCTGGGCCCTCGGCAACGGGGACTGAGCTCGGCCTCGCCCAGCCCATCAGGAGCGAAGGGCGACCGTCACCTCGATCTCGACCGCGCCGCCCCGCGGCAGGGCGGCGACGCCGACGGCCGAGCGCGTATGGCGCCCCGCCTCCCCGAACACCTCGTAGAGCACCGCGCTCGCCCCGTCCACGACCGCAGGCTGTTCGTGAAAGCTGGGTGCGGAGGCGACGAACCCGGTGACGGTGAGGACACGTTCGATCCGGTCGAGGGTCCCGAGGGCGGCGCGCAGCACCGACAGCGCGTTGAGCGCGCACACTCTGGCGGCCTCGGCCCCCTCCGCCACCGTGACGTCGGTGCCGAGCGTCCCTGTGCACGTCAACTTCCCGTCGATGCGCGGCAGCTGCCCCGACGTGCGCGCCGTCCCGCCGTGCACGACCACCGCATCGAGCGGGTCGTGGGGCGGATGGGGCCCGTACAGCACGAGCCCGAGCTCGGCAACTCGAGCGTCGTAGGAAGGCACGGTGCAGACTACGCCGCATGGTCTCGACCTACACCGTCAAAGCCGAGCCGCTCACGGAGGAGGGGTTCGCGCCCTTCGGCCAGGTCATCGCCAGCGGCGACATGGTGATGGAGCTGCGCGACGGCGAGGAGTTCCACCTCAACGTGCTCCACTACGACCGTAAACCGCTGCGCTGCGACCACCTCAACCGCCACCACAAAGCCACGCAGGCGCTCGTCGCGCTGGCCGGCAAGCCCACCTTGCTGGTCGTGGCCGAGGCCAGCTACGACTTCTCGACCGTGGACCACCTCGAGCACGTGCACGCCTTCGTCTGCGATGGGACCGCCGGTGTCAACCTCGCCCTCGGCACCTGGCACTGGGGGCCGTACCCGATCCTCGACCACGTGGACCTGGTCAACGTGCAGGGGAAGGGCTTCGCCAACGACAACGAGATCGCCTACCTCGAGCGCGACCTCGGGGTCGTGGTCGAGACGGTGCTGTGATGGCGGTGTTCTTCACCGATGACGAGTACCGAGTCATCGAGGCTGCCTGCGCCCGCCTGATCCCGACCGACGACGACCCCGGCGCGACCGAGGCCGGCGTCGCCGACTACATCGACTCCTTCCTCGGTGCGTTCGCGTTCGACCCGCCCCGCATCTGGGCGGGCGGCGGGTTCTCCGGCCGCTTCGGCGGCACGCCGCGGTTCGCCGCGTTCCACCGGCTCACTGCGCTCGACGAGCTGGCGTGGCGGACGCGGATCGAGGGCTCGCTCGGGCTCCCCGAGCGCGAGTGGAACGGCCCGGTGGTCGGCCTGCAGGAGCGCTACCGCGACGGGCTGCGGCTCCTCGGCGCCGACTTCGCCGACGCCGCGCCCGACGAGCAGGACCGGCGCCTCGGCGAGCACAAGGACTTCACCGCACTGCTGTACCAGCACGCGTGCGAAGGCATGTACGGCGCGCCCGAGTACGGTGGCAACAAGGGCCTGGTCGGGTGGGCCTACATCGGCTACCAGGGCGATGTCCAGCCGCGGGGTTACAGCGACGACGAGGTGAGCCAACCGTGACCCGCGACTTCGACGCCATCATCATCGGGTCGGGCCCGGGCGGCTCCACCGCCGCCGACATCCTGACCGCCGCCGGGTGGTCGGTCGTCATCTTCGAGAAGGGCCGCAACCACCTGATCGACCTCGACGAGCCGTCACGGCTGCTCGAGGACTTCTCCAACGACGAGATCAAGTTCCTCTACCGCCACTTCCTCGGGCCGGACCCGCTGCTCGAACCGAGGACGTTCCGCCGTCACGAGGGCGAGGGCGACCGCATCCGCACGGGCGAGGTCAACAACGTGCCCTCCACTGTCGGGGGCGGTGGCACGCACGCGGACGGGAAGGTGCCCCGGTTCCGCGAGGACGACTTCCGGGTGCTGTCCGAGTGGGGGCCCGTCGACGGTGCGACGGTCGCCGACTGGCCGCTCACCTATGACGACCTCGAACCCTCCTATGCGGAGGCCGAGCGCCTCATCGGTGTGGCCGGTGACGCCACTGCCAACCCCTTCGCGTCGTGGCGGTCCGGGCCCTACCCGATGCCCCCCGGCGCGCCGATGTACGGCGCGCTCCTCACCTCGGCCGCCGCCGAGAAGCTCGGGTGGCACCCGTACGCGGCGCCGACGGCGTGCAACTCCGTGCCCTACGACGGGCGCCCGGCGTGCAACAACTGCGGGTTCTGCGGCCACTTCGGCTGCCCGATCCACGCCAAGGGCGACCCCGTCGCCTCGCTGCGGCGCGCCCTGCTGAGCGGCAACGCCGAGCTGCGCCCCGAGACGTTCGTGTCGCGGATCGTGGTGGAGCACGGGCGCGCCACGGGGGTCGAGTACGTCGACCGCGACGGCGCGACGCACACCGAACGGGCCGGGCACGTGGTGCTGGCCGCCGGCGGGCTGGAGACGCCCCGCCTGCTCCTGCTATCGCAGTTCGAGCACCCCATGATCGGGCGCAACCTGATGTTCCACCACCAGACGTACGTGCTGGGGAAGATGGCCGTGCGCGTCCACGGGCACAAGGGCCGCTCCGTCACCCACGTCCACGACGACCACCTCGTCCCGGACGCCGAGAGCCTCGCCGCGGCGCGCGAGGCCGGCCTGCCCTGGTTCAAGGGCGGCATGGTCGAGCACGCGGGGCCGGCGCACCCAATCATCGAGGCGCGGTTCGGGCCGTGGGGCGCACGCCACAAGGACCACATGCGGCGCTCGGAGATGCGCGACCACCTGTGGGGGTTCTGCATGCAGGGCGAGGACCTGCCCCAGGCCACCAACCGCGTCGACCTCGACCCCGCCGTGCGCGACGTCCGCGGGTTCCCGGCCTTGCGGGTCACCTACGAGGCGCACGCCCACGAGCGGGTGGCGTCGGACTTCTACGGCGCCAAGCTCGAGGAGTGCCTGACGCTGGCGGGCGCGGAGTGGGCGGTGCGCCACACATCGCCGGGATCGATCGACCCGGTCTCCATCTCCCGCCACGTCGCCGGCACCACCCGGATGGGCACCGACCCGAAGACGTCGGTGTGCGACGCATGGGGACGGCTCCACGACGTCCCGAACGTGGTGGTGGCCGACTCGTCGCTGTTCCCGACGGGCGCCGGCTACGGCCCCACGCTGACGCTCGTCGCCCTGGCCATCCGCAACATCCGCGCCCTGGCCGGGGTCACGTCCCTGCCAGGCGGCTGACCACCGGCGCGAACTCCTCCCACGGCCCTTCGACGGTGATGTAGGAGAAGCCCCACGTCTCACGGCGCCACTGCAGCTCCTCGACCATCGAGTCCACGGTGCCGATCAGCCCGACGGGCACGTGCAGCGCCTCCGCGGGCGCGATGCCGAACGCCGGCGCCATCGCCTCGGCCACCTGCATCGGGTGGTCGGTGAACACGCAGAACCCGACGAGCGCATGGAGCTCGATATCGGCCCACCGGTCCCCGGCGCCCTCCCGCGCCCACTGCACCTTCTGGGTCGTGACCTCGGGTGCCAGGTTGGGCGCCGTCTCCGCCCCGCCCTTGCCGTCTTTGAGGTTGGCGTTGATGCTGACGATGTCCGCCTCGCGCCCGGCGATGCCGAGCACCCGCCTCCCGCCACCGCCGATGATGATCGGGGGGTGCGGGCGCTGCTTCGGCTTGGGCGTGCCGTCGTGCTCGGTGATCGTGTAGTGCTTCCCGGAGAACGAGAACGGCCCGTCGGCCATCAACCCCTTGACGACAGCGAGGCCTTCCTCGAAGCGGTCGATGCGCACGCCTGCGGGGTCGTACGGCATGCCCGACGCGTCGTAGTCGCTGATCATCCAGCCGGCGCCGAGGCCGAGCTCGAGGCGGCCGTCCGACAGGAGGTCGATGGTCGCCGCCTCCTTGGCGAGCACCAGCGGGTGGCGGTAGTCGTTGTCGAACACCAGCGTGCCGATGCGCAGCGACGTCGTCGCCGCCGCGGCGGCCATCATCCCGGCCAGCGGTGCCAGTTGGTCGCCGAAGTGGTCGGACATGGTGAGCGCCGAGTACCCGAGGTCTTCGACCTTGCGGGCGAGGGCCGCCCATTCGCGGCCCGACATGGGCTGTTGCACCTGCGCCGAGAAGCGGAAGGGCTTGGGCATGACGAACCCTACACTGGCGCCCACTTCGCACAAGGGGGGCCGATGGTGGACACGGCGGCGGAACTGCTCGCGCTCGGCGCGGCGACGCTCGGCGAGAGCGGTGGCCGGCCCATGCACCCGCGCGTCCGTGCCGCATGGCCCGGTGCACTGCTCGCCGCACCGGCGTACGCGGTGACGTGCGCGCCCGGGGACAACCTGGCGGTCCACGCCGCCGTGGTCGCCGCCCCCGCGGGCAGCGCGCTCGTGGTCGCCGTCGACCCCCCCGAGCGCGGGTACTGGGGCGAGGTGCTCACCACCGCGGCCGAAGCGCGCGGCGTGCGCGGCCTCGTGATCGACGGCGGGGTACGCGACGTCGCCGCGCTCGAGGCGCACGGCTTCCCGGTGTTCAGCGCGCTGATCGCGCTGCGCGGCGCCGTCAAGGTCGAGGGCGGGGAGATCGGCGGCACGGCGATGGTCGGTGACGTGGCGGTGGCGACCGGTGACTGGGTCGTCGGCGACCGCGACGGCATCACGGTCGTGCCCGCAGACGAGCTGCACGACGTCATCGAGCGCGGGCGCGCCCGCGCCGACAAGGAGCACGTCATGTTCTCCAAGCTGCGCGCCGGGTCGACCACGATCGAGTTGTTGGGCCTCGACCCCGGGTCAGTCCGCCGGCTCGGCTGACCGCTTACGATCGGCGTTCGTACGGGGGCAGGCCCGTACAACGTCCAAACGAGGTCGTCGCCTTGAGCCGTGGCGGCGGGTGCCGATACGGCACCGGACACGCCCGCGTGCGGGCGGGCTCGAGGAGGGGCTGGGTTGTTGTTGCACCGGGGGGGTCGTCGGCGGGCGGTGCGGTGGGGCGTGGCCGCCTGCGTCGTGGCGGGCGCCACCGTCGGCTGGCCCACCGCGGTGCCGGACCCGGTGGTCCCGCCCGCATCGGGTGCGGCGCCACGGGTCGAGCAGTACCCGGCGCGGCCGTTCGCCGCCGTGGCCAACCTGGCGTGGGAGCGCGAGCTGCCGGGCGTGATGATCCGCGAGTCGTCGCCCGTGCTCGCCGACCTCGGGCGCCCGGCGATCGTCGTCGGCGCCCTCGACGCCAAGGTGTACGCGTTCGACGTGGCCGACGGGGCCACCGTCCCGGGATGGCCCGCAGTCGCCAACGCGCCGATCAACTCGTCGCCGGCGGCGGCCGACGTGAGCGGCACGGGGTCCGACGAGGTGTTCATCGGCGCGGGCACGGCGGACGGGGGCCAGTGCTCCGGTGGCGGCGTGTTCTCCTACGGCCCGACCGGCACGGTGCTGTGGGCGAGGGCGGGCTTCGACCCCAACTGCATGTCGGCGCGCGAGCCGTTCCACTCGAGCCCCACGATCGGCAACACGGTGGGGGACGGCACGCCCAAGCTCGTCATCGGCGCGCTGGGCCTCAACGACTGGTCGCTCAACGCGGCCGGCGGCGGCATCGTGCGCGGCTGGCCCATCTACACCGACGACACGAGCTTCTCCACGGCGGCGTTGGCGAACATCGTCGGTGAAGCCGCACCCGTCGCGATCATCGGGGGTGACGCGTCACCGGGTGGCCCCGAGGTCGACGCCGCCCTCGGCATGCCGCCCAACTGGCGCGGTGGCCTCGTGCGCGCCGTCAACGGCGCGGGGAAGGTGCTGTGGCAGTTCTTCACCGACGACATGGTGCGCTCGTCCCCCGCGGTGGGCGACATCAGCGGCAACGGGCAGCCGTCGGTCGTGTTCGGGACGGGGAACTACTGGTACCACCAGCCCGGTGGGGCACACGACTCGACGAAGGTGTTCGCCCTGTCGCTCGACGGGCGGTTGCGGTGGTCGCGGGACCTGCGCGGCGTCACCATGGGGTCGCCCGCCCTCGCCGACGTCGGCGGCAACGGCGTCGCCGACGCCGTGATCGGCACGGCCGAGGGGCCAGACCCCGGGAAGGTGTGGGTGCTCGACGGCAACGGCAACCCCTTGCCGCACTGGGCTGGGCACGAGTCGGGCGGCGGCGAGGTGATCGGCGGCATCACCGCGGCGGACCTCACGGGCGACGGCGCCCAGGACCTCCTCGTGCCGACCGGGCGCGGCGTGTTCGCGTACGACGGGCGCTCGGGCAAGCAACTGTTCGTCCTCGGCCACGACCGCGTCGTCGTGCAGGGGTCGCCGCTCGTGACCCAGGACGCACCCGGCCTGCTCGGCATCACGGTGGCGGGCACGACCGTGTTCGGCCAGGGCGTGGTCGAGCACTGGACGGTGCAGGTGCGCGCCCCGGCGATCGGCCCGCTGAGCTGGCCCATGTTCCACCACGACGCCCGCCACACCGGCAACCTCCTCGAGCCTCCGCTCACCGCCGCGCCGTGCGAGGTCTCCGGCGGCGGGTACTGGCTGGTGGCGCGCGACGGGGGCGTGTTCGGGTTCTGCGACGCGCCGTACGAAGGGTCGGGCGTCGGGGCCGCGCATGCGCCCATCGTCGCCATGGCGCCGGTGCCCGCGTCCGCCGGCGCGCCCGGGTACTGGCTGGTGTCGGCCACCGGCGGCGTGTACACGTTCGGCGCGGCGCGCTTTTACGGCGCCGTCGGGCGCCCTCCCGCCAGCCCCGTCGTCGCCGCGGCGGCGACGCCGTCGGGGCACGGCTACTGGCTCGCGGCGGCCGACGGTGGCGTGTTCGCCTTCGGCGACGCGCCGTTCCTCGGGTCGGCGGGGGGCGCGCCGCTCAACAGCCCCGTGACCGGGATCGCGGCGACGCCGTCCGGGCGCGGGTACTGGCTCGTCGCCGCCGACGGTGGCGTCTTCGCCTACGGCGACGCCGCGTTCCTCGGTGCAGCGCACTCGCGTGCGACGGCCGTCGGCATCGTGCCCACGCCGTCGGGCCGCGGGTACTGGGTCGTGTCCGCCGACGGCGGCGTGTTCGCCTTCGGGGACGCGCCGTTCCTCGGGTCGGCGGCGGGGTCGCACCTGGGCGCATGGGTCATCGGCATGGCCCCGACGCACTCGGGACGCGGCTACTGGCTGGTCGCCGTCGACGGGGGCGTCTTCAGCTTCGGGGACGCGCCGTTCCTCGGGTCGGCGGTCGGTATCGACGCCAAGGAGCCCGTGGTCGGGATGGCGCCGTCGTAGGGGGCGTACGCTCCGCCGCCATGGACCGACTGCGGGGCAAGGTGGCGATCATCACCGGGGGCGCGCGCGGGCAGGGCGCCGAGGAGGCGCGGCTGTTCGCCGCCGAGGGCGCGTCGGTGGTCGCCACCGACATCCTCGACGACGAGGGCAAGGCGCTCGCCGCCGAGCTCGGCGACGCCGTCACCTACCTGCACCACGACGTGCGCCACGAGGACGAGTGGGCGCAGGTCGTCCTCGAGACGACGTCGCGGTTCGGGCGCGTCGACGTCCTCGTCAACAATGCAGGGATCCTCGTCACGGGGAAGATGACGCACGAGGTGTCGTTGCCGGAGTACATGGAGGTGATCGAGACCAACCAGATCGGCGTGTTCCTCGGCATGCGCGCCGTCGTGCCGGCGATGTTGGCGCAGCGGAAGGGGTCGATCATCAACATCTCGTCGTACAACGGGCTCAACGGCCTCGGCGGGATGGTGGCGTACACGGCGTCGAAGTTCGCGGTGCGGGGGATGACGAAGGTCGCCGCCCTCGAGTACGGCAAGGCCGGCATCCGCGTGAACTCGGTGCACCCCGGTGGCGTGGACACCGAGATGACCCGCGCCCTGTGGGGCAGGAGGGCGATGACGCCGGCGGAGGAGGAGGCGGCCTACGGCCGCACCGCGATTGGGCGCGTGGGCCAGCCGTCGGAGATCGCCGAGGCGGTCCTGTTCCTCGCATCGGACGCGGCGTCGTTCTGTACGGGCGCCGAGTTCGTCATCGACGGCGGGATGAGCGCCGGGATGGTCATCGACCGCGCCCGCGCGTAGGACGCGTCCCCCGCGTCGTCCTCCGCGGTAGGGGCCGGGGGCCGGCCGCCGTGGCGTGGCGGCCGTGGTGCCGGCAGCCGTGGCACAGTGGCCGTGGGGGCGGCCGAGGCGCCGGTAGCCGTGGCGCAGTGGCCGCGGGGGCGGCGCGTGGCGCGAAATTCGCGCCATGCGGCAAAAAATTCGCGGAACATGGCCCGGAAGCGCGAAAAATTTGCCGTGTGGCGCGAATTTCGCGCCACGCGAGCGCTGCGGCGAGGCCCTGAGGCCGCGACCCGACTGGCAACCCGGGCGACGCGCGGATGCCCGCGCGGTCAGTGCGTCGTGTAGTCGACGGGGCCGGCGTCGGGCTCGGCCACCGCGAAGCAGAAGCAATGGATCGCCGCGTGGTCGCTGATCGGGCGCAGGCTGTGCACGGCGTTGGGCGGGATGTGGACGAGGTCGCCCTGGCGGATCTCGCGGGACTCGCCGGCGATCTCCATGATCCCGCGCCCTGACGTCACGTAATAGAACTCGTGGGTGGGGTGGTGGTGCGGGTCCACGAACCCACCGCCGGCCACCTCGAACTCGCTCACCAGTTCCAGGTGCCCGCCCTTGGTGATGTCCATCATCTCTCTCGGCTGCACGAGCCACCACACCGGCACCGTGCCGTTGTGCTCGACGACCGGGGCCACGTCTTCGATCGACCGCACGTCCATTGCACTACTCTGGCACGGCCGTGGACTTCGAGCCGCCGACGTGGGGGGACGTAGCGCCCGAGGCGCTGACGAGGATCGTCGTGCTCTCGCCGCACTTCGACGACGCCGCCATGGGCGCGGGCGAGATGCTGATCCACCACGCGGGCACCTCGGCGACGACGGTGATCACCGTGCTCGCCGGTCGGCCGCCCAAGTACCCCGACGAACCGACCGAATGGGACGCGCTTGGCGGGTTCAAGGCGGGCGACGACGTCGTCGCTGCCCGCCGCGAGGAGGACCGCGCCGCCATGGAGGTCCTCGGGGCCAAGCCGGTGTGGCTGGAGTTCCCCGACCACCAGTACCTCGCCGTCGAGGACCGCCCGAAGCCCGCCGAGGTGGCGCCCGTCATGGAGGAGGCGATCGTCGCCGAGCAGCCGACGGCCGTGTTCACCCCCATGGGCATCGCCAACCCCGACCACGTGATGACGCACGAGGCCGCCCTGATCGTGCGCGAACGGCACCCCGAGTGGGCGTGGTTCGCGTACGAGGACCACGGCTACAAGCACCTCCCGGGCATGCTGGCCTGGCGCGTGTCGCGGTTGTTCGCGGCGGGGATCTGGCCCACGCCGGCGTTGGTCCCGCTCGACCTCGACGAGGAGCGCAAGCGCAAGGCGATCTGGTGCTACACGAGCCAGATCCCGCCGCTCGAGCGCGACCACGCCCTCACCACCCGCCTCGAGGTGCACGCTCCCGAGCAGTTCTGGCGCCTGGCGCCGCCGCCGAAGGGCTGGGAGCGCCTCGGCGAGTGGTACGGCTAGGGGGCCTCAGCTCCCGACGAAGAGCTTCTTGACCTGCTCCTCGGACTCGCCGGTCACCAGCACCACGACCTCGTCCCCCGCCGTCATCACCGTGTCACCGCGCGGGATCACCACGCGCCGCCCGCGCACGACGGCGACGACGCTCGCCTCACGCGGCACTGGGAGCTCCGACAGGGGCTTGCCACGCGCCGGCGAGTCCTCGGCGAGCGTGACCTCGACCAGGTGGGCACCGCCACCTTCGAACTGGACCAGCCGCACCAGCGAGCCGACGGAGACCGCCTCCTCGACGAGGGCGGTGAGGATGTGGGGCGTCGAGACGGAAACGTCGACGCCCCAGGTCTCGTTGAACAGCCAGCGGTTCTTCGGGTGGTTGACGCGCGCCACCACGCGCGGCACGGCGAACTCCATCTTGGCCAGGAGCGACACGACCAGGTTGTCCTCGTCGTCGCCGGTGGCCGCCACCATCACGTCTGCGGTCTCCAGGTTGGCCTTCCGCAGCGTGCTCACCTCGCACGCGTCGCCTTCGAGCCACGTGACGGGGATCGTGTCGCGCAGCTTGGACACCAGCTCGATGTCCACCTCGATGACGAGGACGTCGTGGCCCCCCTCATAGAGGTCGTTGGCGATGGCGGTGCCGACCTTGCCTGCGCCGGCGATGGCGACGCGCATCAGTGGCGTCCCGCG
>Ga0070741_10002072_pt1 | contig 56011 bp, 19 predicted proteins | sample Coa_R1_4_FD_66440 | JGI IMG/M metagenome (GOLD analysis project Ga0070741, IMG submission 66440) | Surface soil microbial communities from Centralia Pennsylvania, which are recovering from an underground coalmine fire - Coalmine... | ecosystem: Environmental > Terrestrial > Soil > Unclassified ... | reverse complement strand
TCTACGATTGACGGGATCACCACCGGCAAACGCATAGAGATTCGCGCTATCGACGTATCCGAGCGGATCAGGACTAATGAACGTTCCTGTTTCCGGCGAGTACCAGCGATTGCGAGCGTAGATGAGGCTAGTTGCCAGGTCCGTGAACGGCAGCGCCTGGAAGCGCGCTGCTCCGACCTGATCCAGGACGCCGACACCGCCTCTCGGCGCCGATCCTGCGAGGGACAGTGCCTCGATCTCGTATAGCTTGCGGGTTTCGGTTGCTGTAATGCCTGCAATCCATATCGTCAGCGACGCGAGTGACTCGCGCAGTTCGACTGGCGTCGATGGCGTGCTCGTGACCGACTTCGTGGCTTTCGCCCAGTCGGGAGGCGGAAGATACGGGAGTGATGACGACCATGCCTGCGCTCGGAGCGTGCTCGTCACGGCAATCGAGAGCGCCGCCGCGTTTGTCGCCGTTGCCAGCGCAGTCCAGTCGGTCGCACTCAACAGGAATCGCGCGGTGTGCGCGTTTGTAAGCGAAGGAACGACTGTGGTCGCCTTCACCACGTTGCCGTTCGCATCAACAGCCGCAAGACGCATTCCGCCTGCCAGCGTCGAGGGCGCGAACGCCTCCGTCGAACGGATCGTCACTTCCACACTCTGTAGTGTACCGCTCTGATCCTTCGTTGCATTGATCGCGATTCGATCGATCACGGCTCCCGCCAGATCGAGGTCCTCGCCGCCATATGGGTCGCCAGGAACGTTACGGGCCACGACTTCGCCCTTTTCATTCAGCACTGCCTGCAACGCGCCGGCGCCGGCTTCGTCGAAGATCGGATATAGGCGCGAGAGCGCCTGCGTCCCCGGGGCGACCAGCGTCGTTTCGACCGGGTCGTCGTACTGAAGGCCACCATGGATAATCTGCTTGAGAAGTCCGCCGTTCGCGTCGACTGCGGCCGTCGAACCGGCCTTCCACACTTCGACCAGATTGTCCGAAATCGCATCCCAGGCGAAGGTGACGTCCGCCGGCAGTCCTTCGTTCGCAAGGACTCCCGCGCGGTCTTCGAGCTTCCAATTGAACGTGTCAGGATCAGCGCTGAGTGACGACGGCGTTGTGTACTCCGATCGGCGGCCGATCAAGCGGTCGTTCGGATCGTAGTAGTAACGGAACCGACGAATCGCCGTCCCAGTCGACTGCGGTTTCTCCGTGACCACTGTCAGTCGTCCCTTCACGTCGAACGTCAGCAGACGCTTGCCGTCGTCCTTCAACTCTGAGCGGTTATAGACGAACGTTCTCGTCGCTCCCCCGTTCGTGAACGTATCGATCTTGTGCCCCGCCGCCTCCGTTGCGCTCTGCGATGGCGGATCGATCGCGCTCGTGTTGACACCCTTTGAAGCAAGCGCCGTACGCGTCCCGTCATCGAGTCGCGGCGTGCGCTGCATCGACTGGATGAAATCGTCCCTGGACGGCGTGAGTATCACGGCACCAGGCACGCCAGCGCTGGCTGTCGCGCTCCCGTCGCTCGTCCCATAGATGGAACCGACAAGGCGGCTTTCACCATCGTATCTGTGCTTTGTGTGGCGCTCCTCACCGGAGATACCGAGGAGCGCGATGTCGTTGATTTGCAGTCCATCGAAGCCGATATGCGAACCCGCTACCGTCGTGTTACCGGCGGTCACGCGCAGCTCGTTCAACTGGCTCGTCGCTTCGTCGTACGCGTACTTGCGCACCACGCTCGCGCCTCCAATCGTCGTCAAAGTCCGCGTGTCAGGACGGCCTGCATTGCGGAACGAGGACGTCAGCAGAGGCTCCGGCGCCACAGTTCCACCGATTTTCGTTCGCGTGATCGCGGTGATGTTTCCTGCCGCGTCGTGATCTTCATAGACCGTATCCGTCCAGCCGTTCGCATTGAACCCGTTATAGCGCGGCATCGTCCATGACGTCCGCTCGCCGTGCGCATTCCATGTGTACGTCTGTTCGAACGTGTCGAGTGCCTCCGTCGTCCCCGGCTTGAAGCGCGTCGTACGCACTCGCTTCGGGTGCCCCTGGAGATCGAAGTCCAGCATCTCGATCATCGCATCGCGATTCGTACGGCGGCTTACGCGGCCTGCCGCGTCGTACTCGAAGTGGTCGGTCTGTCCATTCCCATCGCGAATGAACTCGAGTCGTCCCCCATTGTCGTAATCGAAGTACTGGATACGCCCCTGTCGATCGGTGAAGCTCTTGAGGCGCGGTCCGTCCCACTCATACTGCTCGACCGACCCGTCCGCGATATACGTGCGCTTCAGAGGGCGGCCAAGCAGATCGCTGTCCGTCTGAGTCGTCTCGGTTGTCGGATCAACGTACTTACGCAGCGCTCCATCGACGGTCCAGGTCAGATTCGTCGTGCCGCTTTCCGGCTCCGTCACGTCCGTCGCCGCGCCGCGCCCGTCATAGTTCGCAAGAACCGGAGGCCGATTCGGTTCGGCCGACTTCGTTGTATTGCCGGCCTCGTCAAACGACTGCTGCCATGTCAGCTTGTCCGTCGTCGACTGCGTTACATTCGCGTTCGTGTCGTAGAAGAGCGTCGTCGATATCGCCTTCGTGCCCGTCTTCTCGCTGGTCGCGATTTCCTGCGGCAAGCCACTATCGCGCAGGAATTTCGCGACGTCACTCTTGCTGAAGAGTTCCTTGATCTCGGCAGTCGTACCGCCACCGAACAATGTGCTCTTGAGCCGGCCGGCACGATCAAAGGTCTGATGCATCGCACGGCTGTCGCCTGGCGACTGCGTTCCACCGGCGGTCCGCACCGCGCTACGCGTGGTTCTCCCGCCACCGTCCCACTGGTACTCCTCGAGCCTCGACAAACTGGCATCGACGTCCGTTGTCGCCTGCTTCACGCGTCCCGTCTCGGAAAGTGTGAATCTCGTGTGTGCGGTCTTCGCTGTTCCCGACGCATCGAATGCGCTCAACTCCGTCATCCGGCCGAACGCATCGTGGTCGAACACTTCGGTCGTTCCGTCCTGATAGCGCGTCGCGATCTTGCGGCCATGCGCGTCATATGCGCTCGCCTGACCCACGAAGTTGTCCGCCTGGAATACAGGGTTGCTCGCGATGTCGTACGCGTACGACATCAGAATGTCTTTCGCCAGTCCGGTCCTCGTCACTGTCGTCGTCGTGCGGCCCAGCTTGTCGAAGTTCCGGGTTGTCTGCGGCCCTGCCGGATCAACCGTGGTTCTGATCTGACGGGTTGCAAAGTTGTACTCGGTCGTCGTAGTTCGCTGTGCGTTCGGCGTGTCGTCGATCGCGATGTTGTCCATTACGGCCATCGTCGTGCGCCCGAGGATGTCGTAACCGTACGTGGTGCGTACTGTGCGCCCGTTCTGCCGGCGCGCGAACTCGTGCAGACGTCCTGCCGCGTCGTAACCGTACGTCTCATGAAGAATGAGATTGCTGCCCGTCTTCGTGACATCGACCGGGCGATCCCAGTCGTCGAGCTTCGTAATCGTGATCAGACCACGCGTGTCGATCACGTCGATTTCATTCGCGCTCGGATAGTCGATCAACGTAATCGCGCCGCCGCGATCGATCTTCTTCGGCAGCCCTCGCTTCCACTCCTTGGCATCGTCCGCGGTGAAGTACTCCATCGCGACCGTTGCGTCAGAGGTCGTCCCGTCCGTGCCGCCATTCGAAAGCGCCGACTCGAGAAGCCCGTTCGCATCGAACCTGGACGTGGTCGTCACTGCATCATTCAATGCCTCGGGCTTCATCGTTCCGCGATGCGCCTCGGGCGTGCTGATCTTGATCTCCGCGCCGTTCTGTTTGGTAACGACAGAATCGACGAACAGGGGATCGCCCTGATACTTGATCTCCTGATCGATTGTCGACGTCGCCGAGGCTGGCATCGATGGAATCGCCGCGACGAGCGGCGTCGTCGTAATCGTCTTCGCACGCGGCCCAGGTGCGCCAGCCACAGTCTCGTAGGTTGTTGTTGTCGAGACAACTCCCTCCAGCGCGCCTGTCTTCAGCATCCCGTTCTCATAACCGAACGTGAACTTGCGCCCGACGTCCGATGTCGCGGCCACTTGTTGCACGGCCACGGGAAGCTGACCGAAAGGTACCGTCGAGGTCGGAACAGCGTTCTCCGTCAGCGTCTGCACATGCACGCGATCGTCGTACAAGTTGCCCGGCGCCGCCGTCAGCGTATAGACACGCTGCTGACCGAAGGCGTCGGCAACCGTGACGTCGCCAGGGTTGTAGGCGAAGGTCGCGCTCACCGCGTCCGCCGACTTCCACTTCTCCTCGGCTACACGCCCGCGCTGATCGCTCTTGTAGGAGTATTCGACACGAGGCCCGATGGCCGCCGGATCGGTGATCGACTTCAGCAGCCCGCCCAGCTCGAGATCGTCATTGAACGTGGTCCCCGTTGGGTAATAGTCATAGGCAATGACGGGCCGCACGTTGTTGTCGCTGTTGTTGACTGCAACCAGTTTCGCGGCAGTCAGACGGCCGTCCTTGTCGTAGTCGTAATCGACGCGGCGTCCGCGCCAGTCGGTGAATGACGCGAGGCGGCCCGCTTTCCATCCCATTTCCTTCTCCTCGTAATAGCTGAGGAGCGATCGGCGGCCGACCGGATCGAGCACAGTGACCAGACGCCCGGCCTTGTCATAGAGGTAGCGAACGAAATTGCCAGTCGTTGGCGTATCTGGATTCGCGAACTCATCCGACTCAGCCGCGATGCGACCCAGCGCATCGAACGAGGTTACGCGCCGCTTCATGTCGACGAGTTGCCAACCGTCCGCTGAACGCACCAGCGTCATGTTGAGTCCCACGGGTGTTCGATAAGGATCGCGATCATTCGTTCCCGGCCGGAAGAGCCAGAGCTCGCCTGAACCGTCGCGATACTCGACATCTCCGGTCGGCAGCGCGCGCAAACGGCGGAAAAGCGACGACGACCAGCCGCGTCCCATTACATCCGGGATGATGGTGCGCGAACGGAACGTGCGTTCAAGGACGACGTTCCATCCAGCGCGGCCGCCTGCATTCAGGTCGGAACTCGCCGTACTCAACTCGCCGCTGTGCAGGTAAACCGTCCCCTGCACCCGGCCACTCGCAACTGCAGGCGCCTGCGCGGCGGTGAGCACATCAGGAGTGCGCACCGTGTCTCCCATCACTGTCGGGAAGTGCCGCGTGAGGCGATCGTTCTGCGCAAGATACTTGTAGTTGGTCCCGTCGAAGATCGTCGCCGTTCCACTGCAGTTCGTCAGCGACGACCCGCACACCTCGGGCCGAATCGCAAACGTGCGGCCACCCGACCAGAGCTCGTACACACCGTCGCTCTCGCGGAGGTTACGAAGGCGCTGCGGACGATCGCAACGATTGCAGCCCGCAGCTTTCTTGTCCGCGTTGTCAGGCCACGCATAGTTCATGCTCGCGCGCGGATCAGCAATCGCCACGATCCACGGAGAGATGAACTTGTTGAAGCCTTTCTGGTGGCGAAGCACCGCTTCCATCCCCGGGGGGATATCGCGCGAGAGAACGAAGTCCGCCGCGGCGCGGGGATCGGGTGAGCCGTCGGAGCGCGAGGTGCGCAAATGCGCACGCGGGAAGGTCGGCGGCGTCTGCTCGACCGGTGCGCCCGGCACGCGTTCGCTCTCAATCGAGAGCCGCAATTTCGAGCCTGCAAGCTTCTCGGCGATGCCGCCGGGGAGCGTCAGCTCGACACGAAACGCGCCCAGTGAAGCGTTCGGATCATCGTCTTTGAGAATGTTCTGCGGCGGTTCGACGCCAAGGGGAACGACGCCGCCGATTTCCGCCAGCGAACCAGTGCCTGTATCGGCACGCAACTCGATCCGCGGATCACCGATCGCCAGAACGGATGCCTGATTGCCTTGCAGTTGTCCGGAGAAAAGGATTCCCGTGTCCGTGTCGATGACCGGCGCAAGGGCGCCCGCGACGAGACCAGGTTGCGAGCTCCAGATGATGCGAGGATCGGGCGCGCCCGTTCCATACGTTCCGTCACCCATAAGCGCTCGCGCGGCGATGGGGAAGAGCTTCGAACGATCGAAGACTGTCCCGTCGGAAGACCAGCGCTCATCGATGTTGGAGAGATCAACGAGAAGCAGACGCCCTTCGGCATCGACCACCGTCGCGTAATGCGAACGCGGGATCACACGCACAGCGACCGCGCCGGCCGGAATCCAGATGACGCTGGCGAGATGGTCCTGGTCGAGTCGTGAATTCGGAGGGAACGTCGCGTCGATCACGGCGAGTCCGTATTCGTATGACGGCACGAGGAGATAGTCGCGCTCAACCGTCTTGCCAGCCTGCGAGCCGCGTTGTCCCGCCGGATTCGGATTCGTTTTCGAAACCGGCGCCACTGCCTTGTTATCCGGTCCTTCGAGACGCCAGTGATACGGCTGCACGCCATTGAACCGGACAAAGGGATGGCGTTGCCCTTTCCAGCGGGTGGTGAATGTCTGATCCAGCTCGAGCATCCGCGGATTGATCGAAGACGTGAGAATCAGCCCGAGCGGATTGCGGTCATCACAGACCTGCGCACCATTGAGCTGCCGATCATCGAGCTTCACATTCACGTCCAGGACACCCTTGTGCACATCCGTTCCGTAGATCGGCAGCACGCCTTCGACGCGCGGGGCGAGCAGTGCGATCTCAGGCGAGAACGTCAGATCCTGAATCGCGGCTGGATTGCTAACCGCGCCACAGTCGTCGAGAGCCGCACGCGTAAGGCGTACACGCTCCACGATGGGCGCGTAGGACGCCGGGCGTTCCGGCATGTCGTTCGACTCCATCGCATTGAGATCGAAGACACCCGCTCCATATCCAAAGATCGTGACTACGCCATACGTCCGCTCATTGAGCACGAGGCGCAATTGATCGTCAGTCCGCGCGATGACGTTGTCGATCACGGCGGGAGCGACATCCGTCGCGTCGCCGGACCAGCGCATGTCGCGCGTCAGGTTCTCAATCGTGATTCGCTGGGTGCGATAGGGAAATCCGTTCTCGCGCGGAATCGTCACCCTCAGCTTCTTGAATGTACCCGCGTCGCTCGTGGACGCGATAGCGTTGAAAGACGCGAGCGCCGCAGTAAACGAGGTCAGATTGTCGTAACGCAGGTCGGTGTCCTGGACCGCGATCTGCAAGCGGCGAGGCAATCCTTCCGGACGATCGGAAAGAACGACTTCGCTGCTCAGATCTGATCCGGAGCTGTAGCCCGGAACCCAACTGACAAAGCTGGCCGCGCGAGGCTGAGCCGTCTTCGGACTCGCTTCGCTGCCGAGGAAATCATCGAGGCGATAGGACTGAAGAAACCCGAAGACTCCGTCCGTCCCTGTAGCGTAGACGCGTCCATGCTGGTCGGAGGCAACGGCCCAGAACTCGGCGGACGTGCCCCGTGCGACACCGATCGGGCGCGATGAGCTCGTCAGCGAAGCGGGATCCGCTGCGTCGTAGGCCAGCAGGCCTCCCGTTGCAGCCGACATCAACAGCACGTTGCCATTGAGCGAGAGATCACGAATCGAACCGCTCGGAACCTGGAACGAAGTCAACGCAGGCGGCACCTCGCGCACATCGAAGAAGAGCTGTAAGTCTTCCTTGAGCGGATCGCCATTCGTGACCTGTCCGATGCTCAGCCCCGCGTCACTTCCCTTTGCCGCCTTGAGTGACGTCAGAAGATCGATCCGATACAAGCCGCCGCGCTCGAGCTCCGAAGGAATCTCGATGTTGAGGCGACGCCTGCCGGAATCGACAGAGAATCGAGCCTGAGAGCTGATGTCACTGTAGACGGGGTCCGCACCGGCCACCGGCCTTGCCGCGCGCTCGAGACGCACGACAGTGTGCAGGTAGGAATCGATGGCTTCCGCCGTCGCCAGACCGCCTGTGTAGATCTCCCTGTTGAACACGACATTGACCCGCGATGTCGAATCGACGTTCGACTCACCAATGATCAGCACGAGGCGGTCTCCCAGCTTCGCCGGAACCGCCATCGAGCTCCCTTTACGGACCGACACAGAATCGGGTCCGCCGCGGGTCACGTTCATCAGCGTCGCCTTCACGTTCGAAGGAAGCGCATCGTCCGCATCGAGGGCAAAGGCGACACCGTTTTCGAACTTGATGCGGAAGTTGCGGACGGAAAGGGTGTCGAACTTTTCCACATCGATCGTAAGCGTCTCGACACGCAGCGGCGAGGCATAGACCGGATACGGTCCCTCCTCGTTGCTTCGCGGATCGGCGATCACGAAGCCGATGCCGAGATCGACCGACAAGCGCTCATAGAGCTTGGTGAATGCCTGAATCCCGGTGCCGGCGTCGAAGCCGACAAGTTGAAACTCTGCTCCCTTCTTAATGGGAATGATTACGCGACCGCGGCAGTCCGCTACATACAGATGCGACGCGAAGAGCGACGAGTACTGATCATTGAAGATGTCGTAGTTACCCTGGAGGCCATCAATCGCCCCAAAGCCAACATTGATGTCCTTGAAGCTGATGACGTTGTAGGCACCGCTGCGGTTCACGCCAAGGAGCGACGACTTGACGTCTGCCCCGTTGAGCACAGTCATCGTCGTCGTGCGCCCGGTCGATGCGGTCTGGGCCTTGAACGCGCCACCACCGGCACTGGTCGTCGTGAAATTGCTGCCGTCGATGCGAAGCGTGTCGACAATCATCACCCGCGGTCCGCGCACCGAGTCGCCGAGCCAGCCGAGGTAGTAGGCCTTTGTGCGATCGGTGGTATCGGGGACGGGGATGCTCACATCAATCCGGTTGTGACTCGTGCAGGAGCCGCAACTGAAGTCGAGGCGGAAGCCTGTCGAGTAACCGAGCTCGGCCGCGAAATTCGGAACGTTGGCAAAGGCGTCGGTGTTTGGCAGTTTCGCGATTGTGATCGTCGTTGGCTCGTCGAAAGAACCGGCTGGCACCGCAACCAATACACCATCCTTACTGGTGAAACTTACCGTCTGGTCAACAGGTGCAACGAATGATTGGTCGGTCGAGAAGGGCCCCAAAGGAATGATGGCTGCGACCGCATGGGTCGTCGTATTCATGATCTCGAGATCGATCTTGTCAGTGAGCTTGACCGGATAGATGTCGAGACTGAAGCCTTTGTCAGTCGCCGTCGTTTGAAACTGCGTAGTGAAGGCATTTCCGCGGCGCAGGGCAATTGCCTGCCACCCCGCCGGGATCGCATTCGGATCGCCGGTGATCGTCGACTTGCCGTTCGCGTCGGGGATCGAGATGCGGATTTTTTCCGGATGGATCTCCGCGGTCGTCAGATAGGGGAGCGTCGAGAAGGAGAAGCTCTGCGGACTTCCCATCGGCGCCCCGTACTGGCCTCTTACATCGCCATTGATGGTAACCACATAATTCGAGCCTGGGTTTAGTCGAGTCTTAGGCGCCCAGGTCAATGTAGCGCCGGCTGCGGTTGTGCCGCCATCGACGACCGTGTTCGAGGCGTCAACGACCGTGATGGAACCGGAGACCGTCTGGTTGAAGAGAGCCTGAATCGTCGTAGTCGGCAGAACATTCTGCGTGGCGATCGTACGCGTAAGGTCGGCGGAACCGACGTTCGTTCCGTCGCTGGTGAAAACGGTGACCTGCTGCAGCGCCGGCGGCTGCGATGTCAGCGGGAGATCACCAATTGCGATGATCGCGCCCTGATCCGCGGCATCCTTCGTCACTGCCACGCCGGTTCCGATCGTTGGATACGACGGTGTCAGCGTGAAGCTCGTGGCGGGCTTCGCGACGACTGGGATTACGAACAGGCCCGTTACGCGCGATGAGTCATTGACGCCGAGCGGTAACGCGGTGATCGTGGCGCCGGCTACGTAACCGCCGAGTCTTGCGTAGCCGAATGCGAAGGCGATTGGTTGCTTTGCTGCGAGCAGCAGGAACTGGCCCGGGCGCACGACGCCATCGAGCGGGAGCTTTGATGGATCGATCGGCGAGGTCACGACGCGGCCGTTTGCCACCGTCGCGTTGGCGACCATGCGCACGATGCTGCCGGACACTTCGGCCACGATCAGTTGCTTGTCTGCGGCGGGATTCGCAGTGAACGTCACATTCGCCGGCTTGAGCAGCGCATCCGCACCCGTCAGCGTGAAGTTGAAACCGGCGAGCACATCGAAGCCGGCGATATTGAACTGCGTGAGATCCTTGATCGACGTGGCCGTCGCGTGCACTGCACTCGGCGCTGCACCTGTCGGGATGTCGATCTGCACCAGGCCATCCGACGGCACTGGGCCGCCGGCGGGGCCGACCAGCGTGCCGCGATCGAGGCGGCCCGGATAAGGGAAGATGAGAATGTCGTCGGTGCCCGTCCTGAGCGATACCGCCGCAGCGCGCGGGCTCGGCGCGAGATGGAACGCAGCAGTCGACGTGAGTCCGTCGATCGACCGATAGAGGATCAAGTCGGTCGAAAACGGCTCTGTCGACTCGTTCGTGCCGTCCGTCAATGTCAACTGCTCGTTGATGAATGCCTGGACCGGCGTGCCTGAGGGGAATGTGCCGGGCTCGAGGTTCAACGTCGCGACCGTGCGGCCGTTCGGCGCTACGGTCTGCGGCGTCAATGGGAAGTCCCTCTTCACGAACTTGCACGTCTGCGTCGCGCATGGATCGGCGATGCCTGCAAGCACGCCGCCGGTCTGCGCCTGCGGCACTCCCGGATCGGGATAAACGAGCGCATAGGCGCCCGGCCCCGTGATCGGCAGGTCGTGGCTAACCACCGCCTGCAGCACGCGCCACTCGCCGCGGGCCGGGTCGTATTGCACGCCCGCGTAGGTACGCCCGTCGTTCGGCAGATCGAAGCTGAACGTTCCGATTGCGTTGCCGCGCACTTCGGCGGATGCGATTGGCGACCAGCCCAATGGCAGGAGGCCTGCCAGGGACTGCGAGCCTACTGCCGTCACCAGGACAGGCGGGGGCGCCTGTCCTACACTGGTCAGGGTCACTTTGCGGGTGATTGCGTCGTCGCCGCCGTGGACGGTGCCTGTACCGAGGGTCGTCAGACGGATGTCGATGGGGACGACACCCGCTCCCGCCGGCACGACGATCTGGCGCCACGCCTCTGTGTATCCGCTCCTGCTCGCATGGATCGTGTAGACGCCTTCCGGAAGCGGCGTTGCGTAGCGACCATGTGTGTCGCTCGTCAATTGCGTGCTGCCGATCTCGACGGTCACATTGCTCAATGGCCGGCCATTCGTCGCGTCGAGGATCTCTCCTGACACATAGCCCGACCCATTGCTCGGTCCACTTTCCACCGCACCGACGACGAACGTCTGCGTATAAGTGCCGATCGTCAGAATCAGCGTCTTATTGCGAGGGTCGGGCGTACCCGGCGTAATCGTCACGACATTCGGCAACGAGAGCGCCACAGTCGAAGTCACCGGCGTCCCATCAGCAAGCTTCAATGAGACTGCGGGTACCGTGACCGCCTTCGAGTACGTCACGGTAATGAGGTTGGCGCTGCGATCGTACGTCGCTCCCATAATGACTGGGCCGGCACAATCGACATCGAGCGCCACATCCGCTTCCGGCGAGTTGCTGCCGTCCTCGCCGACAATGAAGAGGCGTGCAATGCGATATCCCGAGATCGAAGGAAGCGAGATCTGCGTGCTGAAGTGACCGCTTGCATCGGCCGTCGCCGAAGCCTGCACAATGCCGCCGATCGCGACATCGACGCGCGATCCTGCCGGGGCGGTGCCGGTGATCGTCACCGGTCCTGTGCAGAAGGGGGCGACCGGATCGACATGCGGAGCCGTTGCGGGAGCGGTCGTCGCAATCGTGAAGCTGCTGCGCACTTCGCTCGCCAATACATTGCCGGCGAGATCCTTCGCGGCCGTTGTCACGACGAGCGTGTAGCGCTCGCCCGGCGTCAGCGTCGTCGCCGGAGCGAAGCTGACGACATCGCGATCGAGGCGGCGCTGGCCGGTGATCTGCTGGCCTGCGCTGTTGAGGAGGACGACGCCGTCGTTCATCATCGGGGCGCTGAACGAGACCAGCGCAATCACGGCGGGATCCACAGCGGCCGCGCCATCTTCAGGGAAAATCCCCGTGACCTTTGGCGCACCCTTGAGATACGTGACCATCGAAGAGGCGATCGCACTGTCGCCATTCGGCTGCGTCACGCGCGCGATGACCGGCGTCGCGGTTCGTTCGCCTAACGTTGCGTTGCCGCTGAAGGTCGTGCCACTGAGTGTCGCCACGACGCCGCTCACGTCGACACGCGAGTCTTTCACCGCGGTGAACGTGCCCGACACGGGAATCGTCGCTGCCGCGGAGTACGACTCCCCTCCCGGTGTGGTGATCACAATGGAGGGCGAGCCGGTGACGGACTTCGCATCCGTATCGGCGGAGGCCGAACGGGCGAAGGCATCGCGTCCCGTCACATGAATGTCGGTCTTCGAGGAGGCGAGCGGAATGCCGCGGATGACGAAGCTGCCGCTCGTATCGGAGAAGCGCTGCGTCTCCAGCGTTCCCGGCGGCGTGGACGAGATCGTGCTCGGATCGAGATTGTTCCAGGTACCAATGACATCGACAGTTCCCGCGCCGGTCGTAAAACCAGGAGGCGGCCAGTCGATTGATAGTGACGGCGTCTTGAGCAGATAAACAACGCGACGCGACGCGATCGAGATCCGCCCCGCTGCGTTCTTCGCTCGAGCCGCCAGGACATTGAGGCCGCCATTGAGTGTGACCTGCGCCTTGAACGTCGAGCCGGTAATCGTCGCCTTGACACCGTTCACAGTGACCAGCGTCGCGCCGTCGCCCACAGTGCCGGTGACATCGACGGCACCTGTGGCCAATGTCGCCATCTCGCCCGGCGATGTAATCGTCACGGAGGGGGCATTGAACGCCCGGATCAGCGTCAGCGTCTTTTCGGCGCCGCCAACGCATCCGATCCGCACCGTGTTCGCCCCTTCGACGGAGAGCTCGGCCGTGCCGCTGAACGTTCCATTGGAGAACGCCGCCGGAATGCCATTGATCACCACCGGCCCGGACGCGGTGCCGCTGATGGTTAGTGAGCCCGCGGAGACGACGCTGTTGTCGGGAGGATCGAATCCGACGGGCTCGCAGGCACCCGATTGCGTCCCGATGGCGAAGGTGCGGCGGAGACGCATCTGATTCCCCGCGGCATCCGTCGCCGTAACGATCACGATGTGTGCACCCGTGGCCGTAACGGTCGCCGGGCCCGCCGCCGGCGCTCCATCCAGATTGAAATCGACTGCGCTGCCCGCTTCGGCATCGGCGCGCAGCGTCACCTTGTCAGGAAACCTCGCGCCCTCTTCGAGCGGCTGCTCATTGGCGAGGATCCTCAATACAGGCGGAGTGAGATCAGCCGTAATCGTCACCGACGCCTTCGTGATCTTGCCGTTCTTCGACGTCAACGTCGCGGTGATCGTGTTCGGCCCTTCGACGAGCGGATAGTCGGGAATGATGAATGCGCCGGTCGGATCGAACGTCACCGTAGTTGCGCCAATCGCCAGCGACTGCGCGTTGGCCGGCGTGAGGATGCGGCCGGTGACTACAGCCGTCTTGCGATTCGTGGTGGTGCGGTCGAGCGGCGAAGTGAGGAGGATGCCCGTGCCGGCATCGCTGCGTGTCACCGTCACGACGGCGCTCGCCGTGTTGCCTGCCGCGTCGCGGCCCGAGACCACGATCGCGTTCTCGCCGAAGTCGAGAGCGACGGTCTTCGAGAAGCTGCCGCCGGCGTCGATGGAGACCGGGGTGCCGTTGATGGTTAGAGTCCGCGCGTCGCCTGCAGTACCGGTCACTGTGACGGCATCGGTATCGAGCGTCGCGTTGTTGGCTGGTGCGCTGATCGCGATCGCAGGCGGCGTCGTATCGATCGTGAACGTCGCAGTGGCCGCCACGCTGTGCCCCACCGGATCGGTGGCGGTCGCCGTCAGCGTATGCGGCCCTTCGCTGGTGATCGGCGCCCCGATCGGGAAGCTCGGGCTCACCGAAACATCGCTCGGGCTGAAGCGCACAACCGGAGTCACCGCGCGATTGAAGAGCGCGTCCTTCGCGATCGGCGTTCCGTTATCGAGGATTTCGATCACAGGCGGCGTCGTTCGCACCGTTACGCTGTAAGGAACATCAACCGCGTTCCTCGCCGAATCCTCCGCGTGCAGCGTGAACTTGTTCGTCCCCTCGGCAAACGGGAGACCGCCGAGGACGAAGTCCCCGGCGCCTGCGATTACGGTCGCGCTGCCGCTGCTGATCGTCGCGTTCTCGTTCGTCGTTCCTTTGATCGCGGCCGGCAGCGTGCCGATCGTCGATCCGTTCGCAGGATCGAACTTGCTCAGCACCGGCGGCGTGAAATCCGTCGTGAATGTGACCGTGCGGCCGTTCGGGAGTCCGGCACAATCCTTCGCCGTTGCCTTGAGCTCGTGATCGCCCTCTTTGGAAATAACGACAACCGGCTGCGCCTGTACGACATTGTCGAGCGTCACCGTCAACAATGCATTCGGATCGGCATCCTTGACGCGGAACTCGAGACTGACCGGGCGATTGACGAACTTCGCCGTGAATGGCGCGCCGCTTTCGTAGACCTCGATTACAGGCTCTGTGCGATCGATGTTCACCGTGCGCGTGATCGTCGACGAGTGGCCGACGGTGTCCGTCGCGGTGACGAGGAAGGTCGTCTTCCCTTCCGGTACGTTCGTGAAGTTCGCCGACCATTTGCCGCTCGAATCGAGAGAGGCCGCGACGTTGTTCACCGTCACCGACTTCGGATGCGCATCGGAGATCGTGCCGTGAACCTCGACGGCCGCGGTGTTGAGGCACTCGTTTTGATCGGGAGCGGTGACGACGATCTGCGGCGCGCGCGTGTCGAGCGAGATCGTGACTGTGAGCTTGCCGGTGTTGTTGCCGGCGTCGACGCCTGCGACTTGAATCGTGTTGCTGCCTTCGACGAGTGCGATGGATGCCGAGGTCCAGACGTGCGTGCTCGTGTCGAGCGTTGCCGGGACGCCGTTGACCTTCACGCTCACGGCGTCATCTGCGCCGCCGGAGAGCACGATCGCCGGATCGGTGACAACGTCGCCATCCTTGATCGAGGTGAGTGTCAGCGATGGGCCGGTCTTATCGATCCGGAAATGAATCGTGCTGGTGGCGCTGTGCTGCGCCGCGTCGGCCGCTGTGACGACGATCGTGTGGCTGGTCTCGGTGCTGACGACCGTGCCGGCGCTGAAGGGCGCATTGTCGAGCGTGATTGTGCTCGAGGTTTTCGTCAGATCGCTGATTGTGATGACCGGCTTGACGTCGTGATTGAAGACCGTCCCTTCGACGATGGGCGTGCCGACGTCCTGGATCGAGATGACCGGCGCGCTCTTGTCGATGACGAAGTGGATCGTTGAGTGCGTGCTGTTGCCGGCCTTGTCCGCGGCATCGACATCGAGCTGATGGACCTGCTCGGTCGTTACAGTGGTCTTCGAGACATACGGGTCTCCATCGAGCTTGATGGTCACCGTGCCGACGCCCGAGGAGTCGTCAGTGACGCGTACCTCGGGAGCGGCGTCGCGCGCGAAGATCTGATTGTCGGTCATCGCGCTGTTCGACTCGAAGAAGGTGATGCTGGGCGCAGTGCGATCGACATTCGATTTGACGCTGAGATCGTCGATGTAGGCATCGCCCTTGATGGCAGCCCACATGCCGATGCGGCCTTGTGTAAGGCGCGCCGCCGAGGAGTCGCTCGCTTCAATCGACCAGGAGGAGGGCTCCGTCGAATTGTCGGGCCAGAAACGGACGCGGACGTCTGTCTTATTGGGGAGCGCGTCGACCTGAATCGCAAACCAGCACCACTCGTTGGGATTCGGCGTGAACTTGCTGTCGGTCGTTCCTGTGAAGGTTCCGGCGCCGAAGGCAAGGAGCTGCATCGTGAGCGTGCCGTTCGGCTGCGGCATGAGGCCGGCGAGGTAGTACTGATCCTTCTCGGGATAGGAAGAGAAAAACGTGAGTCCGATGCGCGAATCGGCATTCGTGCGAATGAAGCGGCCGCGATATTCGAAGCGTCCCGTGCCACTGAAGGTCTTCGTTGTCAGCGTGGAGAACGTCCCCATCCGCCCGTTGGGATCTGCCTTGCCGGACGATGATTTCGTTCCGAAGACGATGTTCTTCGCCTTATTGCCCTGGGTCGGATCACCCCACGTCTTATAGAGCCCCGACGCATCCGGCTTCGATGAGCCAACCGACGTGTCTACCCAGCCGGGAGGATTCGCATGCTCTCCATACGATTGAAAATCCTCCGTATGGGAGGTGGATTGTGCGAAAGCCGTAACGCTCATAAGGAGCGCACAGGCGAGGGTCGAGACTCGTGCAAACGCTTTATGCATCGGTATTCCTGTCAGTGCAGACGAATGATGGACGTGCTGCTTTGTTCAGCGGGTGGAGGAGTCGTGGCGAGCGGCGCCAGTGGCGTGTCACCACCCCAAACGCGGACCTCGTTTAGAGACACGACGTCGGGCCTGTCGCTTGGCAGCGACCGGGCAACGCGGACATAGCGGCCTGTTCTATAGACCGGGATCGATGTTGCGGGAAGCACCTGGAGTCCGTGGTACCAGATGCCCACTCCGGTCTGCGCGATCGTGTCGGCAACCAGGTTGGATGCAAACGGAACATCCGATACGAAGAGATAGAAGTCCTGAATCTGATTGGGACAGATGGACGCACAGTCGAGGCGTCGATCCACGTCCACAGAGGAGATCGAGCGAATCGCACCGAGATCGACATCCCAGTGGGGATTCGTGTCCGCAGTTGTATGCGTGAACGAACCACCCGAGGCCGCAAGGCCATTCGCGTCTCCATTCACCGCAAACTCCGCGTAATACGGCACGGTCAAACTCGGATCTTTGAACGTGGCTGGCCATTGGGTGGCAGTCCTTCCGCCGGCCAGATTGACCGCCATCGAACTCGCTGGCGCCCACACCTGAACTTCGGAGAGACTCAACCAATTCGCCCCCTCCAGTTGGAAGCGGACATAACGGCCAGTTCTCGCGACTCGAATATCGCGCATGCGTCCCAACTGCGTTGGTGAGTGATAGGCAGAAACACCAGACTGACCACGGGTCGCGGCCAGATCGGTCGATGTGAAGGGCACGTCGGACACGAAGACCCAGTAATCGACGATGCGTTCGTAATACCCGTCGGCACGGCCCCAGATCTGGATGTCCTCAATAGGCTGGACAGAACCGAGGTCCACTTGCCACCAGGCATGCAATTCATTGTTGGTGTGCGTGATGGTTTGAGCGTCGCCCGTACCATTCGTCACGCCGTCGACACCAATCCCTGCAAGACAGTTTGAGTAGCCGGTGTAGTTGGATGATTGGCTCGCATTCTTGCCAAGAGCCAGATTTACGCGGGACACCTTGCCGACGTGGTCAAACCACGCGCGGCCGTCCACAAGGCTAAAGGACATGCCCGAAACGTTGACACCGTCGAGTCCGACCAGACTCGCGGGAACCTCCAGGCGAATCCAGCGACCGGAGGCTGGCAGCGAACCCATCCGATAGCGGCTCGCGGTCCCGATTGTTCCTGCTGCGGTCAGGTCTTCGCCCCAATATGCACGATGCGACCAATCCGTACCGTCGAACCACTGAAGAAAGATCTGTCGAGGAGGATTGCAGGGATCGATCAACACATACGTGACAAGCATGTCTCCTTGCTTGACCTGGAGTGGAGTCGTTGTTCCCGTGAAGTATTCGCCCATTGAACCAACGATCGGCGCAACAAGGTGCGATTTGGAGCCGCTCAACTTCTGCAAGGAATCCCAGTTCCAGATGCTGGACGCCGCGCCATTAGGCGCGACCGAAACGACTGAAACTCCTGCAGGTGCGTCATCCTCAAACCAGACGAAATCGGCCGCATTAAGATCTGAAGACGGCACGCTGGGAAGACTGCACGTGCTCTTGCCAAAGAGGTCGAACCATGCTTCACCATCGTACGTTTGCACCGTGATGCTCGTAATGGACTTGCCGGCAGCACCAAGAGTCGATGCAAGTGCCTGGAGGCGAAGCCATGCACCACCAACGATCATGGGTCCGACCTGCAAGTGCGCCATTGTCGGATCGATGACATCCTCACCCCATGAGGCGCGATACTCAGTGTTCGCAGTGTCCTTCCAAATCACCTGAATCTCGCGCGGCGGCTTGCAAGGATCAATCAGCGCATAAAGGACGAGCGAGTCACCATTGATTACGTTCCACGTCGTTGCACCGCTGAGCGTGAACTGTTGTCTGCCGGTTCCCGAGAGAGAAATGGATGTGGTTCCCGAAGCCGTCTGTGATGTGGATGAGTTGCCGCCACTCAGGGTGACTCCCGCGGGCAATGTATCGTCGAGCCAGACGACGTCAGCGGTCGTGCCTGGCTTCACCGCCGCCGGCATCAATCCACATGACGTCACTTCCAGTGAAGTGGTGCGGGTCGCCCCATAGATCGCCGTAATCGTCGCGATACCGGTCTTGAGCGCTGTGACCGTAAACGTGGCCGTGGTTGCACCAGGCGCGATCGTCACTGCGGACGGGATGGAGATGAGTGATGAGTCCGAAACCACCAACATGACCGTCGCGCCGCCCGGAGGGGCGATTCCACCGAGCGTCACAGTGCCTGTCGTACTTGAGCCACCCGTTATCGAGGCCTGCCCCACCGAGACCGACGTGAGAGCAGTCGGAGCGGGCACGATGGAAATCGTCATCGATTGTGGAGTCCCGTTCGTCACAGCAGTCACGACCGCGTCCGTGGCAGAAGTGACAGTTCCCGCGGTCAGCGTGAGACTGCCGACGGTCGCACCGCCAGGAACGAACAGAGTGGACGGAACGGCAAGAGCACCATTCGAGGAACTGAGGGAGACATTGATTCCGCCCATCGGTGCCGCAGCCTGCAGGCGCACCGCAACAGTCAACTGATCACCCGGCGCAACCACCGCTGGCTGCGCATGAATCTCCACTACAGGGTCATTGAGGACAATCTGGCCATTGACCGCAACGGGAAGCGAGGTTGCCGGGGAAGAATGCGAATCCGTCGCCGTCAATGTGAAGGTTTCGCCGTTTGAACCGTACACTGGGACATTGAAAGACCCATCTGCGTTCGCTTGACCACTAACGATGGCGCCATGATTGCCTGTCGCGGTCAACTTGACTGGCAGATCTGGATCACTTACGGCACCGACAGGGCCCGTAATCTCGAAGGCTCCGCTCGCCGTCGGTTTGACCCAAATTTGCGAACGAAGTTCGGGAGTGAAAACCGGAGCGCCGAGATTCCCAGACTTCAGGATCGAGCCACTTTCGAGAACGGGTGACGTCTCGACGACTAGAAGATCCGCGGTTTCTACCCATGCGCCCCTGAGAGTCAAACGGTCGAATCGATAGGTGCCGCGGATGGTATCGCCTGCTTGTATTTCGAAATGGTCTCCAGCCGCATCATCCAGAACAATCTGTCTGGGAGAAGTAACAGCCCTGATCTGCTTGAAACCGCGGACCGTTCCGTCGGATGCCTCAATGCGGAGCCAGTGCCCGGCAAAGTACGTGGGAATTGAGGCTGGATCCCGAAGAGTCAGTGTATTCGGGGATAGTACTGAATCGATGAAGGCTACCCCAAGTGAAGGAAGTACCGTGGGAGCTTCGAAAGGAATACCCGAATTATCGATTAGTGCGTCGCCGTAATTCGACTTTGAGTATTTGGTGAAGATTGTTCCTGCACCACCGTGCGGGTTGTACCAAGCGCCACTCTTAGCCGATAGCCTATTCAGCCCGACAAACGAATCACCCGTTTCGATCGCAATCGCACCTCCCCCGCCGTCACTGCTCGAGTAGGCAGCGCCATCGCCGCCATTAGCGGCAACGGTTCCTGCGCCCCGCACGGTCCCTCCCTTAATCCAGACGGCACCGCCCGCAGCGCCTCCCTGGGACGCATTCGGGTTCGACTCACCATTCGCCGAAATCGATCCATCGATCGTGACGGATCCAGCCTCCAGCTTCACCGCTCCGCCGCCCCTCGCCACAAAGAAATCGCCGGCGCCTGCCTCTGAGGGTCGATACACGCTGCCATAGGTAGTACCCGAATCGGCGCGCAGCCCTCCTCGGCCAATATGACTACCCCCAGCGTTTGCGGCGGCCGGTCTGGCGCCCGCATATGAGGTCTTCGGGGCAAAGCCACGGGCGGTTACGTCGATCGCGGCACCGCACGACACGTAGATCATGTCTGCCTTCAAATCGAGTCGGTCGCTTGACGGATCCACAATTGCGGCATGTGTCACCCGAGCAGCACCCAGCACCATGAGGGTCTTGAACTGATGTGAACCGTTGATTGATGTCGTGCCCGCGGTAATCGCGACACTACGGCCCTCGTATGTTGTATCGCCACTGGTGATTGTCGTATCGGCCGAAATCGTCTTGTCTGCTAGAACAACATACAACTGTCCGACAAGCGTGGCTGTCCCACCGCCGATCGATCTTGCCGTGAGGACAATCGTCCGCTGACCTGGCGTGTCCGGCACGGCGTATTGCGCCGAATATGTGGTGCCGCTCTTCGTTGCGACAAGCGTAGTTGTGCCATCCGAGAATGTAACCGTGTCGATGGCGTTGCCAGTAGCACTCGGAGTGACTTCAGCTTTCAGCGTCGCTACAAAACCGGGTGGATACACAGCGCCATCCGTGCCGCAAGTCCAGGCAGTGACTGGCGCAGTCGGGTCATACAACGGATGAATGGTTACCGACACTTCCGAGGTTCGGTTGTTGCCAACGACGTCCAACGCGTTCACTCTGATGACGCGCGCAACGTCGTTGCCATCCGGTACGCTGGGCACATGGATGCTACCCGTGTACGTGGTGCCGCTGCCGGTTAGAGTGATCGTCTCGCCGCCTTCGATCGACGCCGTGACCGAAGCCACGCCCGATTCCGCATCGGTAACGGTTACCGTGATTGGGATCAGGTTGTTCGTGCCCTCGTTGAAGAGGGTGCCAGCGGCCGGCTGCGCGATCGCCACCGACGGCGCGACGCCGTCGTGGGCGATCGGGAGCGTCTTGACCAGCGTCGTCGTGCGGTTGGGATAACCGTCGGTCGCCGAGGCGGTCAGCGTAATCGTCTGGCCGTCGAGCGTCTTGTCGGATGGAACCGCCACACTGAAGGTCTTCGATGCCGTATTGGATGTTTGCGTCGAAGGCGCTCCATTGCCGATCTGCGTCGTCAGCGAAACGCTATTGACGCCGACGTCGTCGGTCGCCGCGACTGCGACGCTGAATGCGCCGCCAACATAGAGCGGCGATGGCGCCGAGACATCGAACGTATTGATGACCGGCGCGGCGTTCGCGACGATCGTGTAACTCTGCGCCGGCGCCTCGGCAACCCGTCCGGCGAGATCGATCATCTTCACATGCAGCGTGGCGCTGCTGTTCGGCGCAGCGTTGGCGGGGACGAGCAGCGTATCGGTCGCCGTCGTGCTCTGCTCGTCGATCCTGCCGGCAAGCTGCGGATCGAGCGACACAACAACCCTGCCGACGCCAGTGTAAGACGACGCGTTGTACGTCACAGAAAGATTCGTGTACTGAATGAGGCTGCCTGACGGAATCGCCGAGGCTGTAATCGACGGCAGATCGGTGGTAAGCGCAACGCGCGCCGTCGGATCGATGTTCATCGATGCGCGATCGTTCGTCGTACCGTCGAAGCGCGCCAGCGCGCGCGGCCCAACCGTGACGCGATCGAATGTCCGCGATTCGGCGATGACCGTGCCGCGAACGCGATGCGCCGACGTGGAGAAGCCGGAGTCGATGAGCAACTCACCATTCGTCTCGCCCGGATAACGGAGGAAGATCGTGCCCGCGCCACCATCGATGGCAGTCGCAGTCTCGCTCGCGAGGTTGCGGCCTCCGCGCGCGGCTACGCGCGCACCGAGAGTCGTATCGATATCGAGAAGGCTCGAGCCTTCGATCGAAATCCGGCCCCCGCCGCCACCGCGCTGTCCCAGATCTGCGCCATCATCATCGCCGCCATTGGCGGTGATGCTCGACATCGCGCCGAGGGCCACAGTCTTTGCGGAGAGATGAATCGATCCGGCAGCACCGGCGAAGCCGATTCCAGCACCTGACTCGCCATCCGCCATGACAGAGCCGGCGATGACGATCTTGCCGGCCGAAGTGGCGACGACTGCGCCGCCGCCTTCCCCACCGCGCCGGTTGCTCGCATCCGCGGCACCACCGCTTCCGAGATCCGACGGCGCGATCAGCGAGCCATAAGTCGCATTGGACGTGCCGCCGGGTTCTTCGCCGCCGATGCCGGCATGCGATCCGGCTGCGCCGGCAGCACCGAAGGCGCGATTCACGGTCATGCCGCGCGGATCGTCGTTCTGGCCCGTGCCGTCGAAGTTCGCTTGTTTGCCGCCCAGATACCCGCGACTGGAAACGTCAATACGGGAACGCCCATCGACGAACAGATGATCGCTGACGTTGATTGTGATGCTCTCATCGCGGTTCGTCGTCGAGTTGACTGTGTCGACCACGCCGCCATTGATCACAATGAGGTTCTTGAGGGTCAACGGGATGTGGGGGACGAGCCGCGCCCCGTCGACGATGATGCTGTCGCCGGTTAGACCGTGCGTCGCATCGACCGGAGTCGTGCCGGTGCTGAGAATCTGCGTATATGTCACGAGATCGATGGTGACGGGCAGGTCGAAGACGTGTCCGCCATCGCCGTCATCGACGTGGGCCGTGATCGTCAGCGTTCCTTCCGCCGGTGTATTCAGCGTGATATCGGCATCGAACTGCTTGTCGTTGCGTACGCCATTGACCGTGCCGAGTCCCGGCACGTCGAACTTCGCCGTGAGCGGGAGTTTCGAGGTCGCGTAGACGCTGAGCCGCGTCTTGAAGCCGGACAGAGACGCCGGCCAGGCTGCGTCATGAATCGGCGAGAGCCACGCCACAACCGGCGCATTCGCATCGTGAATGCCGAGGTAGGTGACCGTCGTCCCGGCGCTGGCCTTGTTCTGCCCATAATCGGCCGCCTCGGCCGAAAGGGAAACCGTGAAGTCCTCATTGTGCGACTGCACAGTGATCAGAGGCGAAACGAACTCATTGTTCGCGCTCGAAGAGACGACGTACGATGCGCTGCCAATCGTGAACGTCACCGACTTGATGCCGGTCTCAGCATCAGTCGCAATTGCGTGCACCCGATACTGATCCGCATTGTGGAGGGACGAAGCATTGTTGCCGCGCACGAGCTCGATCGTGAGCGGATTGAGACGCGGCGCAATCGTGTCCGCGAGCAGTGAGAGATTGTCGGTTCGCGGCGCCGCGGCCCCGCGCGCATCGCTCGCGGTGGTCTTGACGACGACAGTGGCGTTTGCAGGCGTCGTCACAGGCAGTTGCAGCGTGAACGCCGTGACGGGCCAGGACGCACTGAAGCCGGAGCGTGTAATCGCCTGCGTCTGTGTGGCGGCCGGAATCGTGTCGCCGTTCACATAGATGGCTACGGTGACGTTCGCGGTGATTGCGCCGCCGCCGAGCGTCACGTTGTTGGTGAACGGCTTGCCCGGATAGACGGCGGCTGGTGCGATCGCCGTCGATGCGATGGCGAGCGGAGGCACCGGCTGGACCTGCCATGCGCGTGTCACCGGAGTGCTGTAGTTCTTGCTGAAGTCGTGTGCGACGACCTTCAGCGTGAAGGATGTCGAGCCCGGAACCGGAGTCACATCGACGGACTTGATGCCTGTATGCGAAAGCGGAGTCGCAGCACCGGCGGCATCGACGCTGTAGAAGTCGACATCCTCCACGTCGGTCGCAGGAGAGCCATCGGGATTGGTCAGCGTTACCGGAATCGTATAGACAACGCCGCTGTAGAGCGGATCGCCCGGAGCAATCGCGGACGACAGAAGCAGCGGATCGTTGATCGCAACGACCGGCGCAACCTCGTCATAGCTGCTGAAGTCCTGAGTCCAGACGGACAGCGGGTTGCCTGCTGCGTCGATCAATCCCTGGCCATCCGCATCGGTAACGCCACTGATGGAGAGCCGGTAGAACGAAATCGGATTGAGGATGTTGTTCGGAGCGAAGTAGAGCGTGTTCGTGGCCGTATCGAGTTGGACGACTCCCGGAACCGGGCCACCAATCGCATTTCCGTTCCTGTCGACCTGCACGAGCTGCATGACGCCATTGCCGCCCGGCGCCCACGGTTCGCTCTTGATCGGTTTGCTGAAGGTGATTGCGAAGCGGAGTCCGTTCTTTGGAAGCGGCAGCTTCGGCGTCGGAACCACTTTCGTAACCTGTGGATTGGCGTAATTGGACGTCGTGAAGCTCGCGCCGACCGTAACGCCGAGCTTGTGATTCCCAAGGTCCTGAAGATCGCTGGAAACCTGAATGCGATAGAGAGTGTCGCTCTTGAGGGCGTAGCGCTGTCCGGGAGGCGGCGTGACATTCACCTTGAAGGTCACGAGCACGCTCTTGTCCGCTTGCAGCGCCGGCTCCTCCGCGAGGAGTGAAAGGGATGCTCCAGTCGCGACGTCGTACAAGGCAACGTAACCCCCGCTCAACTGCTCGCTCTTCATGGCGCGACTGAACGCGATGGTGAGCTTGGTGTTCGGCGCCACCTTCGTTGCACCGTCCGCCGGAAAGATCGACAACAGACGTGCCGGCGTCGAATCGAGCGTGACCCGGTCAGCAGACTTCGTTTCCGAGCCGTAAATCGTGACGACCTGTGAGGCGCCGGCCGTCGCATCGTCGGGCCCGAGATAGAGAAGATTGACGGGCGTCCCCTGGACCGAGGCGATGATTCCCTGGAATTCAAAGAAGCCAAAGGCGTCGGTGCGAGTTTCGAGCGTTCCGTTCGCGTAGCTCGCGATTACACGCGTCCCGACCGATGGACCGCCGCCTTCCGCATCGACATAGCCTTTGATCGCGCCGTAGGTGCCGAGCTCAATGCTTGCGCTTGCAGGAATGCTCTGGCTCACGATCGCGACGGATCCGGAGGCTGTAAGAGGGTGTGATCCACCTGTGGACGCCTGGATCGAGACCGTTCCAAATGGAAGGTTGTCGAACCGGATATTTCCTGCAGCGTCGGTGTAACCGTTCGACGAGACGCCTCCACTCGAGGCGCTTACGTAGACGTTGGGGGCAACGGCACCCCCTTGTGTGACATGAACCGTGACCGAACCGAATGCAATGAATGTAAGGTCGGTTTCCTTCTCAGGCTCGGCGAGCGCGACAGACGTCGACGCTGTGCGATTCCGTCCGCCGAGCTCGTGAACGGTAACGGACACAGGGACGCCGCGAATCAGTCCCGGGAACTGGGCGCCGTTCGTTTGAGAGGTCCGCAGATAGTGACCACCGGGCGCGGATTGCTCGACGTCGATCGAAACCAGCGGCGCTGCAACGCTCGACGACGAGCCGTCGTCATTGGGCAGGAAGGCTCGCACGGTGAGCGTTGATGTGCGCTCGAGAACGAGAGGCACATGGGTCGTTCCCGCCGCTACCGAGACAAGGACGTTGTCGAGGTAGGCGCGGCGAATCGACAGTGGATCGCGGGCGTCGAGCGCAATCCGCCCCTCGCGCACACCCTTGAAATAGAACCCCTTGTCGGTCGTCGTCGTACGCGTCTGGTATCCCGATCCATAGAGTGTGACGTTCGCGCCGAGAACGGCGGCGCCGTTCTTTTCGGGATCAACGAGAGTCCCGTCGACCTCACCGCTGTACGCGAGCTTCACTTGAACAGTGGACGTTCCATCTCGCACGACATCGATCGGATCACTGCTTCCGAACTTGACCTGAGCCTTGGAGTAAGCACCGACGGTGTAGGAACCTACCGGCACGTCATGGAATGTCGCAGTCCCTGACGAATCGGTCGTTTGAAGGTCGAACAGCGAGCTTCTGTAAAGGGATACTTCTGCGTTGGCAACCCCGGCATAGCCATTATTGGGATCGACGACCGAGACGGTCACTGTACCGGTACCTGCACCGCCGACCGTGACAACTGGCGTCAGGACATCGCCTTCATTGACGAGTGCACCGTTCCAGGTTCCTGAGAGGTCGGGATTGTTGGGATCGATCGCCCAGAGACGAACGGGCACCGTAAAGACATTGTCGACACGGAAGTGGCCGTTCCCGTCGGTCGTCAGCGGCTCGCTCTGTGAGCCAAAGGGACGGCCGGGGAACGAAAGCTCGCGCAGCCAGTACTTCGCGAAGGCAATAGGCGCTCCGGAAGCATTGACGATCTTTCCTTCGATCGCCCCCTGCTTCATCAGCAACAGATCTACATTGTTCACAGGTCCGCCGTTGGGCGGCGTGGAGACGTCTGCATAGCTGGTGCGGTAGATCCCGTTCTGATTGAAATCCGCAAGGATCGTGTAGGCCGTGGCGGGCGCAAGGCCTTGAAGCCTGTAAGTCCCATCGGCGCCCGTTTGCGTGTTCGTCCTGTTTACCGTGACGATCGCGCCCGAGACCGGGGTATAGCCGTCAATACCAATGACGCGGCCGGTGATGCTCGCCAGAGTCGTAAGCGTGAGCTCACGGGATTGTGAGTCGCCTTCGAAGAACAATCTGAGATCGGCGGATGCGTAACCCTGGGCATCGACGGTCTCGATCCTCAAAAGTTGATTCGCTGGAATGTCCGTGAATATCGCGTCTGCGTCACTTGCAGCCGGCACGTCGATGAACGCGGGCGCCAGGTTCTGCTCGCGGTCATCCCATTGCAAGAACCAAAGCCTCAGCTTTCCGACCAGCCTGATCGTGCCGCCGCCGGAGGTCTGCTGCACGATTCTTCCCCGCACCGTTCCCTGTCCGGGAAGCCTCAGCGTTACAGCGGCGATCTGTCCTGCGAACGCAACGCCGCCAGAACCTTGCGCGATCTGCACGCCATAAGTCGCATCGGAAGCACCCGACGGGGTCGCGACGATCGACAGAGTGCGTCCCACGGCCACGTTCTTAAATTCGTACACCCCATCACCCACCGCCTCCGCGTCGAGTGTCGGATACCCAGGCTCGAAGACCCTATAGCCAGAGACCGGTCCGCCCCGCGCATTCAGGAGATGAACGCGAACAGTGCCTGCACCAGACCCGCTCGCCTGTTTGATCGTGATCTTGATGTTGACGACACTCGCACTGAGACTCGGAAGCTCAATGATTTCTGCGCGAGCCGTCAGCGGGTCATAAGCGCGAATCCGCTTTCCACCGAACGATTGAGGGACTCCCGTGTAGACGAACCTGCCAGCGTCGTCCGCAATCACGGCAGGCATGCCTTCAATCTGCACGACCGCGCCCTTGACCGTAGACTCGACGCCGGGACGCAGAGGATCCTCGATCGTGACCACTCCCTCCACGCCAACGATCGCTTCGGCATCGCGCACGGTCAGAATGAGATCGCCAGTGTCGTACGTCGCATCGCTCTTGAGATCGAAATCGACCGCCACGCTCTGTGGCGCAACGTCATAGTCCTCCGCGAGGACGGTGACGAAACCGCTCGGAACATTCGTAAACTCGAACCTGCCGAGAGAGTCTGTGTAGGAATCGCGGAGACTGAATCCCTGGGTGCAAACACCGACGTGGGCTCCGGGAACCGGGGCATGGTCCCCATCGCTGCGCACAATGCGCCCCCGCACTGTGCCGGTTCCGGGATGCGGCCGCTGGTAGATCAAGATGTCCTGAACGACGACCTCACCGCTGGCGTGCAACTCATTTGCGGCATACGCCACGTTTCCCGCAGCATCCTGCGCGCTGAACGTTAGAGGCCCAACGGGAACGTCGCCGATCTCGAAATAGCCACTGGCGTCGGTGGTGCCATAGCGGACTTGATTCAACATCGTGCTGCCGGCAACGACTGTCGCGCCGCCTACCGCGGTGCCGTTGTCATAGGCAACGCGGCCGCGCGCCGAGCCGCGGCCAAGGAAGGAAACGTTGACGTGCTGGATGGAATGAAGCAGCCGGACGGTGCCGGGAACTGTCGCCTGCTTGCCGCCCACGTAGGCGGACAGCATGTATCCGCCGCTCAACCCGCCTTCGACTTCACGGGGCACATACTCGAAGAGAAATCTGCCGCTGGCATCCGAGGTCTGATACTGAACACCGGTCACTGTGTTCAGGATCAAATCCGCATCCTTGACAGGCTTATTATCGCCACCGATCACAGACCCGAGGATCAGCGCCGAGTTTCGCGATTCCACAATAGGAACGACGTCCGGATTACTGGCTGGATCAACGAGATCTTGCGTGTGGATGTTGTACAGTGCGTCGCTGGAGAGCGAGCTGTCGTAGTTCAATCGAATGATGCGGGCGTCTTCCTGTAATGCCGCCCCCTTGACCACGCGAGTTCCATCGAACGGCTCATTGAACTTCTGGCTGTCGAGCTTTACGGTCGTGCTGAAGGATTTGGAGAGGTCGTTATTGGTGACGGCGAGGGGCCGGTTGAACAGCACGGAGACGACATGGCCATCGGGATCGAGATGCAGATCCTGTCGCGCCGCGATGATCCGGATCGGCTCATTGCCGACCGTGATCGGCGGCAGTGCGATGTCATTGCTCGTCGCAAGGCCGTTGGCGATGTGAATCCGAATCGTGTTGCCAGCGGTGAGCGGAGCACTCGCGCGCATCGCCGTTCCGGAATTGAAGAAGACGAGGTCGAGCATGCCTGATGCGGTAGGAGTGAGCGTCAGGTCATACTCGCCGTCGCGCCCGATCACCGCTAGTTCGCCGCTTTCGCTGGAGCCATTGAGGGCGTACTCGTCTCCCCAGGGAATCTGCCGCTTGCACTCGCAGGTGGTGGACGAAGGGACATCCATGACGCCGGATGCCGCGGTGATCCTGATCGGATACGAACGCGCGCTTCCCGTCGCCGCGCCGTGTGCGAACGCCAGGACGTAGGGGTTGCGGGACGATGTCGCTTTCGCAAATCGCGGGACGAGATCCGAAAAGCCGCCATCGGTGCCGGCGAACGCTGCGGCGAGCTCGTCGCCCATCGCCTTCGACGCATTGCGAACGACTTCGTCGCCTTCGATTTCCTGACGCCGGAACTGATCCCATTCCTGCAGCGGCTTCGAATTGCCGAGGAGATCGAGGGTGAGATTTGCGAGAGAGTCGCGGCGGTCTTCGCCGATGAACATCCGCTCGCCGGCACGTGCAAGATCGACAGCGCGCGTGAAGACATCGGTCGTAATGACGCGCGGGAACTTGGCCGTCTGTTTGTTCAACGGCGCCGTCGCGAGACCGTAGCCAATGCCAAAGAATCCAAGCTGCTGGTCGAGATAGTTCTGGGAGAAGTAAGGAGGCCGCGCGTAGTACGGCAGAAGGAGCGTGGCCGGGGACAGCGGCACGCCATTCGGGCTAACACCCATTTCGAGCTGGAATGCGGCGGACAGATTGCTGCTCCCTTCGCCATCAATGGAGGCGGCAGTGGCGAGTACATGTCCATTGATTCCGGCGACAAGCTTCCACTGCACGCTCTTTGTCTGTCCGGGGTCCAGGTCGACCGTGAACGACGCGGGAGAGCCGGTCGCACGACATACGTTCAGGCGCGTTCCCGCTCCGCATTCGGGAATCCCTCCATCGTTCAGGATCACGTGCTGAACGGCATCGCTCGTATTCGTGATGAACGTATAGGTGTTGTAGGGAACGTTCTTATTGACCGTATCCGGATGAGAGAACGTGATATTGAACCGCGCGTCGTGGACGACGATCGCCGCCTTGGGGTGCGCGACGAGCGGGATGTCCTTCTGGCCGTCCACATGGAACGTAGCCAGCACGTCGAGGTCGAGTTGATACGTACCGGGCTTGAGGCCTTCGGCGGTCCATTCGACGCTTCCCTGTTCCGATTCATTGAGATCGGGAATGGCCACCGGCTGTCCATAAGACGCAGCAGGCTTGCTGTCGGCCACTCGAATTTGACTGGGCGCCTTGAGCGATGCGCTCACCGATTGGAGCACCACTTTGCTTCCCACTGGCGCACCGTTGGCCACTACCAGACCTACATCAAAAAACTGGTGCAGTACGGCGAGGCTGTTCGGGATCACAAGAGCCGCATGAATCTGAGGCGGCGGCGGCCCGGCAGGCCCGTGATCGCCTTGCCCCGGTCCTGGCATCGGCGCGAATCCGCCACCGAACTCGAACGGCACTTGTGCAGGAGGATTCCATCGAGGAGGCGCCTGCGCCGTATCGCGGGGCAGCTTGTAGGGCGATTCCGTTTGTACCGGCGTTACTTCGTGCGTGATCCGGTTCACGATGACCGGATAGGGCACCTGGACGACTACACCATCCTTAATGGTGTAACTAAAGGTATATTCGTAAACGTCGTAATTCGACGGATCGACGCTGATGCCGCGCTCGCGCAGTTCGTCCGGTGTGAGCTGGCGAACAGTCACCTTTGTCTGCAGTGCGTTCGTTGCCTCGATGGTGGCAACGGAAGGAACGGCCATCTCCAGCAACTGGCCGGCCTTCTCCATCCGGATGTTCTGCAGGTAGTACGTTCCCTTTTGCGTGATGCCGGCGACCTGAAATGGCTGGCCGGGCGACGCCGTCAGCCTGATCGGAGTCGTAATGCCGGGGCCCACCAATTCGCCGACGGCGAGCACTCCGCTGTCCACTGGGCCGCTGTATGTCGTCTGCACTTGTGCAATGGAGCCGACTTGCACTGTGACGGGGGTGACGACTTGAAGTCCTGCGCCACCCGAGATCGTCAGTTGCGCGCGCGTGATCTCCTCGGCGTGCAACCGTGTGGGAATCGCAGCGAGTGCCGCGAACGTGCAGAGGACAGACAGAGAACGGCGAAGATGATTCAAGAGACAGCTCCCAATTGCGTGTGCTTCAGTGGTCAGTGCGGGCAGGGACGAGCGAGTCGGAATCGGCGGCGATGCGCTTCGCTTCGATGGCTTTCGCCTCGATGCGGCGCGCGCCGGCGGGGATCACGATCAACTGCGGGGCGGGCTGCTGATCGTCGAGTGTGATCACGCGTGTCGTGACTTCGACCGACTCACCCTGAACGGTCCAGCGCAGCGTCTGCTCAATGGGCATGGCATAGGTATCGCCGGAGGCCGTCGATTCTGTGGCCATTCGTGAACGGGGATTCTGCGCAGCACCGCGAAGGAGGTCGGCCGCCGCTCCGCCGTTGCGGGGGAACGCGGCACCGGCGACTACCTCGAACGCGTCCTTCGACAATACGATCGAATGATCGACCGCGACCTCGGCATGCAGGGAATTGCCAGCGTCGTCGGCAGCGATGACTTCGACGTTCCGGCCGGCGCGCCGATCCTGACCGCGACGCTCGACCCGCGGCAGCGCCGCTGCTCGTTTCGCCGTTTGCGCCGGAACCGCGGCGGCCAGTTGCGCAAACGTCGCGATGCTACAGGTCCCCTTCCCGCGATCGATCTCCGTCAGCTCCTGCTTCGCGTAATCCGCGATCGCCGTCCTGTCGCCACTGATCGTGATGACCTGATCGCCCGCGTAGTACTCATCGACGCGCGTGACGCGCCCGGTGAGCGAGTCGTTGATCTCGCGCACGACATGAAAAGCCTTCGGGAAGAGCGGAGCCGCCGCTTCAGAGGATAGCGACGCGCAGAAGAATACAAGAGCCCAGGCCACGCCTGTGTGGGTGGTTGTCATGACTGCCTCGATTTTTAAAGTTGGAAACGGGGAATGGGCCGGCGCATTGTAGACGAGGAGGGAAATAAATCAACCGGTAAATGATGGAATCTGCCGACCGGACGGTCGGCATCATCCCGCGTTAAGTTGATTTTCCAGGTGTGACCCCCGAAAACCAACTTAACTGACGAACTTGTAGCCCAGCCCGTGCACCGTCACTACATGCTCCGCGCCGATCTTCTGGCGCAATTGCGCGACGTGCACGTCCACCGTTCGCGTCGCGAGCGTCGCTCCGTAGCCCCACACCTTGTCCAACAGCTCGTCGCGCGTCAGCAGTGTACCGCGGTGCTCGATGAAATAGCGCAACAGGCGCAGCTCCAGACCGGAGAGCTCCACCGTCCTGGCGTCACGTGTGACGACCGCCTTACGGAAGTCGACCCGTACGTCTCCAAATGCGTATGACTCAGACGGCTTCTCCACTGTGGCCCGCGACCGTCTCATCAATGCTTCGACGCGCGCCAGCAGCTCCATCATGTCGAACGGCTTCGTGAGGTAATCATCCGCGCCGAGCTTCAGGCCGATCACCCGGTCGACCACCTGTCCCCTCGCCGTCAGCATCAGCACCGGCGTCTCATTGCCGCGCTGCCGCAGATCCCGGCAGACATCGAAGCCATTCTTCTTCGGCAGTGCGACATCGAGAATGATCAGATCGAAGCTCGCACTCACGGCCTTCGCGAGCGCGCTCTCCCCGTCGCCCGCACACTCGACCTGATATCCCTCGCTCTTCAATCGGTCGGAGATGACGAGCACCAGGCTCTCTTCATCCTCGACGAGCAGAATCCTCCGCTCAAACACGGCTCGCCTCCGGCATCGTGATCGCGAACGAGGCGCCGCCGCGCGACGATCGCCCGATCGCAATCGTTCCGCGATGCTCGTCCACGATCTTCTTCACGATCGTCAGCCCCAGCCCGCTGCCTCGCGCCGTATCGCTGCCTCGCCCGCGATAGAACGGATCGAACAGATGCTTCGCATCCTGCGGCGCAACGCCCGCTCCCGCATCCTCCACTTCGATCCGCACGCCCGCGCCATGGCGCCGCGCACGCACGCCGATCCACTTCGCGGCGCCGCCGTACTTCACCGCATTGCCGATCAGGTTCTGCAACGCGCGCGACAGCGATTCCGGATCGCCTTCGATGTGCGGAAGATTCGCCGCCACATCCACATCGACCTGCACACGCTCTTCGTCGCACAACCACTTCGTATGCGCGAGCGCGTCGCCGATCACCGCCGCCACTTCGAGCACGCGCCGCGGCCGCGCGGCCCTGCCGCTCTGGATCCCGGCGTACTCGAGCACCTGCGCCACCATGTGCCCAAGGCGGCGCGACTCCTTCATGATCATCGCGCCGTAGCGAGCGACCTGCGCCGGCTCCGTCGTCACGCCATCGGCGAGATTCTGTCCGGCCGACTGCAGTGCGGCCAGCGGCGTGTTGAGCTCGTGCGTCACACCGGCGACGAACTCCAACTGCTGCCGCCGCAGCGTCTCCGCGCGCCGCAGCATCACCATCAACGCCACGGCACTCGCCGCGAGCACGAGCAGCACACCCGCACTCGCCAGCAGATTTCTGCGCCGTGTTGCGGCGACCGTCTCCTCCAGCGAGCCATCGCGATGGCGCACGGAAACCAGCCACTGTTCCCTGGACGGCGGCGTCGGGCGGCCATTCGCAAAGCTCAGCACGCGATAGACCGGCATCGAAAGATCGGCGACGAACGGCAGCTTCGCCCCGTCGGTTCGATAGAGAACCTCGCTGCCTGTCGCGTTCGCGACCTGCACTTCGTATCCGTTTTCGAAATAGCGATGCGCCAGCTCCGGCAGCATGGAGGAGCCGAGGAAGTTGCGATCGAGCTCGATGATGACGAAGGCGGGAGCCGCGCGCTCGGGAGGCATCTCCTCTTCGCGCGGCGGCGGCGGACGATCGTCATCGGGGCGCGGTGGCGGCTCGAGCGGCGGCGGCGGCGCCTGCCCCGGGCGCGGTCCGCCGCACGGCACGAGCATCACCGCATCGCTCTGCAGCAGCGCCTGCGCATGCTCGCGGCGCGCGAAGTCCGCGGCGATCTCCTGTCTTGCACGCGCCAGCGAAGCGGGCCACTGCGCCTGCGCGATCTCATCCGTCTGCGGATCGATCCGGTGCAGCGCGCCGATCTCGCCCGGCGCCACGAACCAGAGCATCTTGACCAGCCTCGCGTCGCGCGACGCGGCGGCCCAGTCGTGATAGCGATTCAGGATCACTTCCGGCGCGGCGTCACCGCGCGGCATCTGGAACTCGACGAACAGCCGTGTGAGCTCACGATCGAGCTCGTCGCTGAAGTGACGCGCCGCGAAGTCGATGCTCGACTTCAGCCGCTGGCGCTCATCGTCCGCGAGCTGCTCGATCGAGCGGTACTGAATCACTGCGAGCACGACGAGCGCGCAGGTCAGCGCGACGAGCGACAGGAGCCTCACCACGCGGCGAGTCTAGCATCGGCATTCAGGCGCAAATCCGCAGCAAACGGAGGTTTTACGTTTCTTACAAAGCGATTGCGATCGCTTGACCACTTCCCGTTTCGCGCGGCGCATATTGACGCTTCGAAAGGAGCCAACGAAAACCATGAAACGCATCGCAATCACAATCTCCATCATTCTTCTGATCGCAATCAGCGCGCTCGCGCAACAGCCGCGGCGGCCGATGCCGCAGAACGGACCGGGAGGTCCGCCGCCTGTCGACCTCGTGAAATTCCTCAACCTCAACGACACGCAGAAGGCGCAGTTCGAATCGCTGCACGAAGCATTGCGCGCACAAATCGATCCGCTCTTCGAACAGAAGCGGGCGGCTGACGAGCAGCTGCACTCGATGATGGAGTCGGCCACTCCGGATGCGGCCGCGCTCGGAAAACAGATGCTCGCGATCCACGCGATCGACGAGCAGATCAAGGCCGCGCACGAAGCGACCGAGGCGAAGATGGCCGCACTGCTGACGGCGGAGCAGAAGGTGAGGTTCCAGATCCTGAACGAGCTGCGCCACGCGGCGCCGCCGCCGCCCCCGCGCTGACGTCGAGAAGCCCTCGTGGAGCGGCGGGGCGCCTGTCCCTCCACGAGGGCTTTCGTCTGCTATCTTCCGCAGATGCAAATCACCCCCGAGCTCATCGCCTCCCACGGCATCACGGAAGACGAATACCAGCGCATCGAACAGATCCTCGGGCGCGCGCCGAATTACACGGAGCTCGGGATCTTTTCCGTGATGTGGTCCGAGCACTGCTCGTACAAATCGAGCCGCGTGCACCTGCGCAACTTTCCCACCTCCGGCCCGCGCGTCATTCAGGGGCCGGGCGAAAACGCCGGCATCATCGACATCGGAGACGGCTGGGTCGCGGCATTCAAGATGGAGTCGCACAACCATCCGTCGTTCATCGAGCCGTATCAGGGGGCGGCGACAGGGGTGGGCGGCATCCTGCGCGACATCTTCACGATGGGCGCGCGTCCCATCGCCTGCCTCGACTCGCTGCGCTTCGGTGAGCTCGACGCGCCGCGCATGAAGTATCTCGTCGACGGCGTCGTGCGCGGCATCGCCGGCTACGGCAACTGCATCGGCATTCCCACCGTCGGCGGCGAGACGTCGTTCCACTCCTCGTACAACGGCAACATCCTCGTCAATGTCTTCGCGCTCGGCGTGACGAAGAAGGAGAAGATCTTCAAGGGGACGGCGAGCGGCGTCGGGAATCCTGTGATCTACGTCGGATCGAAGACGGGACGCGACGGCATTCACGGCGCGACGATGGCCTCCGCCGAATTCGACGAAGCGTCGGAAGAGAAGCGGCCCACCGTGCAGGTCGGCGATCCGTTCACCGAGAAGCTGCTGCTCGAGGCCTGCCTCGAGATCATGGACACTGACGCGATCGTCGGCATTCAGGACATGGGCGCCGCCGGTCTCACATCCTCATCGTTTGAAATGGCCGGCCGCGCGGGCACGGGCGTGAAGATGAATCTCGACCGCGTGCCGATGCGCGAGAGCGGCATGACGCCGTACGAGATCATGCTGAGCGAATCGCAGGAGCGGATGCTGATCGTCGCGAAGCGCGGCCGCGAAGACGAAGTCGTGCGCGTCTTCGAGAAGTGGGATCTCAACGCCGCGGTCGTCGGCGAAGTGACCGACGACGGTTTCGTCCGTCTCTTCTGGCATGGCGAGCAGGTGGCGCAGATCCCGGTCGAGCCGATCTCCACCGAGGCGCCGGTGTACCAGCGGCCGATGGCGGCGCCGGAGAGGAAGATCAGCGACTCCCTCGATCGTCAACGTGTTGACGATGCCGATTTCACCGGCACCCTCCTGGAGCTCGCCGCTTCGCCCAATCTCTGCTCCAAGCACTGGATCTACGAGCAGTACGACACGACCGTGCGCACGAACACGCTCGCGGGACCGGAGCAGCGCGATGCGGCGATCGTCCGCGTGAAGGGCACCGGCCGCGCCCTGGCGATCACTTCCGATGTGAATCCGGTCTACTGCTTCCTCGATCCGTATGAAGGCGGCAAGCAGGCGGTGGCGGAAGCGGCGCGCAACGTCGCCGTCAGTGGCGGGCGTCCCGTCGCGATCACCGACTGCCTGAACTTCGGCTCGCCCGAGCGGCCGGACATCATGTGGCAATTCGCGGAATGCATCCGCGGCATCAGCGATGCCTGCCGCGCGCTCGAGACGCCGGTCGTCTCCGGCAACGTCTCCTTCTACAACGAGACCGAGGGGCGCGCGGTGTATCCGACGCCGAGCATCGGCATGGCGGGCATCCTGGAAGACGAGACCGCCGGCTGTCCGCTGCATTTCGATGCCGCGAATCTCGACGTCATCATTCTCGGCGTGTCGCGCGATGAGCTGGGCGGGTCGGAATGGCAGCAGCGCTTCATGCCGGACGCGATGGCGAAGCCGCCGCGCGTCGATCTCGAGGAGGAGCGCAAGCTCGTCGAGCTGCTCCTCTCACTGCATCAGAACCGGCTGCTGCGCAGCGCGCACGATCTGGCGAACGGCGGACTGGCGATCGCACTCGCCGAATGCGCGATGAAAGGCTTCGGCGTGCACCTCGATCTGACGAATTACTCGAGCGGGCTGGATGCGATCGCGCTGCTGTTCGGCGAGTCGCAGGGACGCGCGATCGTCGCCTGCACGAACGACCGCACCGATGCGGTGCTGGCGCGCGCCGCGTCGCTCGGCGTCGCCGCGCAACAGATCGGCAAGACGACGAATGCCTCGTTCCTCATCGAGCGCAACGGCACGCCCCTCGTGAAGACCTCGACGCAGGAGCTCGCCCGCGTCTGGCGCAGCGCCTTCGCCCTCCTCCTCGGCGGAGACAGCGTCGAAGAGGTGATCCGCGGCGTCGGCGAGGAAGCGCCGGAGGTCATGGCGCACTGATGACCATCGAAATCCGCTCGCTGGCCGGCGTTCCCTTCGATCAGATTTACGAGACATTCGTTCAGGGCTTCAGCGATTACGTCATCCCGCTGCAGCCGGATCGGAAAGCATTCGAAGAGATGCAGACGCGCCGCGGATTCGATGCGGCGTACTCGGCCGGTGCGTTCGACGGAGACCGCCTCGCAGGCATCGTGCTGACGTGCATCGACGGCGATCGCGCGTACAACAGCGGGACCACCGTGCTTACCGAGTACCGCAGGCATCGCCTCGGACGGCGGATGATGGATCACGCGATCTCGCTCATCGGCAACCGCGAGTACATCCTCGAAGTGCTCGAACAGAATCCGAATGCCATCGCGCTGTACGAAGCGGTGGGCTTCCGCCGCACGCGGCGGCTGCAGTTGTGGACGTACGAGGCGAAGTCTCCCGCGCGCATCACGGAGATCGCGAATGCCGATCTCGATCAGATCCGTTCGTGGTGCGACGCCGCGCCGTCCTGGCAGAACGATGTGCCGTCGCTGCGGCGCGCGCGCGATTCGTATGTCGTGCTTGGAACGTTGCACGGCGCCGCGGTCGTCTTCCCGAACAGCGGGGATGTTCCGCTGCTCGCTGTCGAGCCGGCGGCGCGGCGGCAGGGTCTGGGACGCAGACTTCTCGAGGCCGCCGCGACACGCGCCAACAAACCGCTCCGCCTCGTCAATGTCGACGACGGCGACAGGGGAATCGCGACGTTTTTGGAGCATTGCGGCGCGGTGCGCAAAGTCGCGCAATGGGAAATGGTCAGGGAAGGAAGAAGCTGAGTCCTACGCTTCCGGCGCCCCGGCATTTCCGTGCGATACACTCTGTTCTCACAGCCCTCCATGCTCGACAAGTTTCACGACGAATGCGGTGTCTTCGGCATCCTGAACCATCGCGATGCCGCCAACCTCGTCTACCTCGGCCTCTACGCGCTGCAGCATCGCGGACAGGAGAGCGCCGGCATCGCATCGACGGACGGCACGCGCATCATCGTCGAGAAGGAGATGGGGTACGTCGCCGACGTCTTCACGGAAGAGCGGCTGAAGCGGCTTCCGGGCTCTACGGCAATCGGCCACGTCCGTTATTCGACGGCGGGCGGCTCGATGCTGTGCAACGCGCAGCCGATCTTCGCCTCCACGAACAAGGGACCGATTGCGGTCGCGCACAACGGCAATCTCGTCAATGGAGATGAGCTCCGCGCGCACCTCGAGGAAGAAGGGGCCATCTTCAACTCGATCTCGGACACGGAAGTCATCGTGCACCTCGTCGCGCGCTCCAAGGAAAAGGATGTGGAGCGTGCCTTCATCGAGGCGCTGTCGCATTGCCGCGGCGCGTACTCGATGTTGTTGCTGACGCCGTCGAAGATCTTCGCGGCGCGCGATCCCTACGGGTTCCGCCCGCTGGTCCTCGGCCGGCTCGACGACTCGATGACGGTTGCGAGCGAGAGCTGCGCCTTCGATCTCATCGGCGCGGAGACGATCCGCGAAGTGCGCGCCGGCGAAGTCGTCGCGATCGAGAACGGCAGCATTCGCAGCGCCCATCAGTTCGAGACGACGCGCGAGGCGCGCTGCATCTTCGAGCACGTCTACTTCGCGCGGCCGGATTCGGTGATCTTCGGCAACAACGTCGCGGAAGTCCGCCAGCGCTTCGGCGCGCAGCTCGCGAAGGAGCATCCGGTGGATGCCGACGTCGTCATCCCCGTACCCGATTCCGGCGTTTTCGCCGCACTGGGATATGCACGGCAGTCCGGCATTCCGTTCCAGTTCGGGCTCGTGCGCAATCACTACGTCGGCCGGACGTTCATCGAGCCGGAACAGGGCATCCGCAACTTCGGCGTGAAGGTGAAGCTCAATCCGGTGCGCGAGCTCGTGCAAGGCAAGCGCGTCGTGCTGATCGACGACTCGATCGTCCGCGGCACCACGTCGAAGAAAATCGTCCGGATGCTCAAGCAGTACGGCGCGAAGGAAGTTCACATGCGCATTTCGTCGCCGCCGACGAACGGCCCCTGCTACTACGGCATCGACACGCCGCAGCGGCGCGACCTCATCGCCAGCAACCACTCCGTCGACGAGATTCGCGAGTACATCGAGGCCGATTCGCTCGGCTATCTGTCGGAAGAGGGGCTGCTCGAAGCCGTGCGCAACGGCGACGATCCGCGCATGCTCTACTGCACCGCATGCTTCACCGGACGGTATCCGGTGACCTGCGCGCAGGAAGAGGCTCTGGCCTCCTCCCGCGCGTAGCGCTCATCTCCGCAGACGATCCTCTGCTCTTCTGCCGTACGCGATGCGCTCTTCCGCATCGCGCACTTCGCTCGCGGGCTGAATCGGCTGTTCGACATCGTCGCCCGAGAAGCCGACGAGATCCTCGAACAGCACGCGATAGTGCAGCATCGCCTGGCGCAGATCCTCGGTCGAGGCCGCACCGCGGCCATGGGCATCGATGGCGGCGTGTCCCGCGCGATAGTGCTCGACCACGCGCGGATGCTTCACCGAAAGATGTTCGGCGTGCTTTTCGAAATCGGCCATCGGATAGCCGCGCGCCCGCATGACATCGCAGACCAGCTCGTCGGCCTCGACGACTGCGGTCGTCGGACGGTCGACGAAGCGCGTTTCGATCTTCTGCCAGTCGGAGCGATAGCGATCGCGCTCCGCTGCAGTCAGCGGACGGATCTCGAGCTGTTTCACTTCGTTGGCGCGGGCGAGCAACGCTTCTTCAGCCTTCGTACGGCTGCGTGTCTCGGACGCAAGACGATCGTATTCGGTTCCGAAATGCTCTCGCAGGCGGGCTGTACGGCTTCGGCGCACGGCGCCCGCGATGAGTCCGGCAACTGCCAATACCGCGACCGCGGCGAGCGCGATCCAGATCCAGTCGGGATAGGCGGACATGTTGGTTCCCTCCGTACCCTTCGAGGGCAAACGATGTGCCGGAGAACAGTACGGCAGCAGTCCAGGGAAGCACTTCCATCCGTATAATCCAGTTGACAAGAGGAACGATGCGCCCCCTGGTTTCAGCGTTGTTGCTTCTCGCCTCGCTGGGTATGGTGGCTGACCAGCCGCCGCCTCCTCCACCGGCCTGTCCGGCGATGAACGCGACGAACATCTATGTGGTGTCGACCTGCCTTTTTCCGGGAAGCCGTTGTCAGACAGGCGCGGCTCAGCAGTTTGCAGCGGGAACGTTCAACTACAGTTTTGATTGCGCTCCGCATACCTTTCGCTGGGACTTCGGCGACGGGTCCACGATCACAACGGGGCCCATCGCGAACCATGTGTACTCGACTCCCGGAACCTACTCCGTCTCGGTGACAGCCAGCAATCCGGGCCAAACATTCGTCGCCGTGGCAGCCGTGACCATCTACGGACCAGGCTGCCCGCTCATGACGGCCGAGAACGTCGCTCTAACCATCGACTGCAGTACGCGCTGCGGCGTTGGCGAACCCATCTCGTTCGGCGCGACGGGCACGCCCTACGATTTTTCTTGTGCGCCTCATTCCTTCACCTGGACATTCGGCGACGGCTCGCCCTCGCTCAACTCCCAGTCGGTCACCCACACCTACAGCTTTGCGGGCAACTACACCGTGGCGCTGACAATCGCGAACAGTGGACAGTCCTTCACCACCGTGAAGACGATCAGCGTTGCCGCCCCCGCAAGCGCGCGGCGCGACAACCTTCTCGGCGACGCCGGACGGTTCGGCAGCCCGGCGGCGCTCGCGCAATGGACGGCGCACGGCTCCGGATTCGTCTCCTGGTCACAGGATTCTGCAGGCGACAGCGGCAGCGGCTCCGCCGAGTTGAACACGACCTCCGAGCCGACCTACATCAGCCGCATCGTACCGATTCTCCCCGAGCGCAGCTACATTGCGCAGACTCTGGCGCGTAATGCCGGCACAGGTTCTTGCAAGGCGCGCGTCAGCATCTGGCTTCTGGCGTCGCCCACCGGCCCTCGCAGCGGAGGCCGTGACGGCTACACGAGCGACGTCACGAATCAATGGAGTCCGGCCGACAGCATCGTCGGAGAACTCATCTTTGCACCACCGGAAGCCAGATACGCGGAGGTGCGCCTTTCGGGTGAGCCGGCTGGCTGCACTCTTCACTTCAGCGATGCCGGCCTTTACCAGATCACGCCGGAGATCAAATCCTTCACGGCTTCGTCATTCGATGTCCCACCGGGAACGCCTATCACACTCGCCTGGCAAACGGCAAATGCAACGGCCGTCAACGCGCCTGACGGGTTTCATCCTTTTTATAGCGACGCCGGTTCGACGGTCGTCTATCCGCAAACGACAACGACCTATCAACTGACCGCGCGAACTGACCGGGTCGCTGGGTTTGGTTCCCTGCCAGCGAACATCTGGCAACGATTGCTCCCGTCCTGCATCACCCTCCTGGGCGGCACGGACGCTGCCTCAGTCACCGTTCATGTGACGCCAAGCGGCGACTGTCCCGATCTGCGTCGAACCGGAATCGCCTTCGACGTCGCGGGGGCCGCAGCCGTTGGCCAACCGCTGACGTTTCAAGCGAGCATGCTGTCAGGTGAAACGAGGTTCTGTTCCCGCAACCAGTTGAAGTGGGATTTCGGAGATGGCAGCACCGCCACCGGTTCGAAGGTGATCCACACCTACGCAACACCTGGTTCGTATCTCGTTCTGCTCGGTGTCACGGACAGCGCCGAGCCTTCCTTCACGGCCTTCACCTCGCGCAATCTCACGATCGGCAGCGGCGCAATCGGCACACTCAGTCTTTCTTCGCTTGCGATCCGCGCCGGCGAGAAGGCGACTCTCACGTGGTATGCGAGCGTACCGGCGGAAGTGCACACTGCGCCGTACGGCTATCTGACGGACCGCACACTCCAGATCGGACCTCTTGTCGCGGTCAGTGACAGCGGCTCGCTGCAAGTGGCGCCGGCGGAAAGCACGACCTATGTGGTCACGGGCTCAGGGGGCACGCCTGTTCTCGATGTCGTCGCCCTTTACGTGAACAGCAGCCCGCCGCCGTCGATCACCTTCAACGCGACTCCGGCGTCGATTCGCAAAGGCGATCCCGTGTCATTGACCTGGCAGATCAGCGGAGCCGATTGCGGAACATCGTTCATCGACAACGGTGTGGGCCCAACGGGCTACTTCGACCTGTTCTCCGGCAGCGGAAGCACTGTCGTCTATCCGTCGACGACCACGACGTACACCATCACCGCCAGTGGAGCCGGCGGCCTCGCTTCGAAGGCGGTGACCATCACCGTGGACGATGCCGCGGCTGCGGGCATTCGTCATCTCGCCGGTGTAGCAGCGACATCCGGCGCGGTAAACGGACCGGCAAGCACCGCGCTGTTTGATCATCCGGCGGCTGCGGCCCTCGATGCTCAGGGAAACGTCTATGTCGTCGACGCCGGCAATCACGCGATCCGCCGCATCAAGAACGACGGCACGGTGGAAACGTACGCCGGCCAGCTCGGCGTACGCGGCAAGGCCAATGGTTACCGCACGCAGGCGACGTTCGACTTCACGAACTTTTCCGGTGCATTTCTCGTCAATCCCGACGGCGCGATGACCGTGTTCGACGCCAACGGGCGCCGCGACATCAGCGCGGCGGGCGATGTGACCGGCGGCAACTGCACCTCCGCTTCCTGCGGCCGATTCATCGTCGTGACGGGCGTGCTCCGTGCCGCTTCCGGTGTCGAGTACTGGACCGACACGAACAAACATGTGATCTGGCAACGGCTGCCTTCCGCTGCGAATGCATCGATCTTCGCCGGTACTTCGGACGTGCCCGGATTCGTGGATGGACGCGGCAACGAAGCACGCTTCAACACGCCGCGAGCGATTACGATCGATTCCGAGGGCAACCTCTATGTGAGTGACACGAGAAATCAGGCAATCCGGAAGATCACACCCGATGCACGCGTCACGACTTATGCAGGCCGAACCCCCGATGGATCGACTGTCTCCAAGACCAGCGGCGATTTTTCAACCGGTGTCTGCGCGCTGGTGGCAGGTTCAGGCGGCGTCCTCTATGTCGTCGACCCGGTCACGAACAGCATCAAGAAGGTGCTTCCTGATGGCAGCATTCTGACAATGGTCGGCAGCGGAACCGCAGGCTCAGCGGATGGTGCAGGAGCGAATGGCACGCTCAATGATCCAGCCGGCATTACGCGAGACAAGAACGGAACGCTGGTCATTACCGACCGGGGTAACCATGAAATCCGAAGTGCGACGGATCCGGTTCCGCCTCCTTGTCCGGCTCCTGACTCCACGAACACGACGATCGACTACGAGAACGCATCGCAGACCTGCGGTCCGGGCAGCAACGACTGCACGACGCGTGACCCGATACTCATCTCTTTGCGCGCAGCAGGGTTCGCTTTCTCCTGCGCGGCGCATTCGTTCGAGTGGGACTTCGGAGATGGTACGAACAGCGTGTCGTCAAGCGCATCGCAGACTCACACGTATGCTCTGCCGGGTACATACACGGTCCGAGTCACGATCAGCCGTGCGGGTGGATCGACGGCGATCGTGACACGATCGCTTTCCATCGTCGAGCTGCATGGCCGGCGCCGCTCTTCGCGACACTGACAGCCCAGTGCTCTGTCCTCGAATTCGGCGCAATACCGTTGCGGTTCTGACGGGCCGAACGCGCGAAGCCCGACGCAGGCGAAGCGGGACATCGTCGAGGAGGGGCGACAAAGCGAGCGCCCGTCAGAACCGCAACCCTCCGGGCTGGTGGTGATTGCGCCGAATTCGAGGACAGAGCCTAGATGCTCATCCGCGGCTCACGCTGCACGACGGCGGGCGGGTGATCCTGCATCAACCGCGTCAGCACGCTGGCCTCCATCGGCCGGCTGAAGTAGAAGCCCTGCGCTTCATCGCAATGCCGTCTCTGCAGGAACGCGTATTGATCTTCGGTCTCCACCCCTTCGGCGACGACGCGCAGATGCATGCTGCGCGCGATGCCGATCACCGCGGAGACGATCGCCGCATCGCTCTCATCGCTCGTGATGTCGCGCACGAATGCGCGGTCGATCTTCACCGCGCTGATCGGGAATCGTTTCAGATATCCGAGGGATGAATAGCCGGTGCCGAAGTCATCGATGGAGATGCTCACGCCGAGCGCACGGAGCGCGCGCAGGACTTCGACCGTCACCTCGCCGTTCGACATCGCAGTCGTCTCCGTGATCTCGAGCTCGAGCATGGCGGGATCGATCCCGGTTTCGCCGAGGACTTTGCTGACCATCTGCACGAGATCGTGCTGCTGGAATTGCCGCGCGGAGAGATTCACGGCGATGCGAATCGGCTCGATATCGCTATCAAGCCACTCCTTCGCCTGTTTGCACGCCGTGCGCAGGACCCACTCGCCCAACGGCAGAATGAGCCTGCTCTCTTCGGCGACAGGAATGAAGTCGGACGGTTCGATGATCGCGCCGCCATCTCGCCAGCGGACGAGCGCCTCGGCTCCGATCACGCGGCCGGTGACGAGATTCACCTGCGGCTGATAGAGCAGCATCAGATCTTCGTCATGAATGGCGCGGCGCAGGCGCGTCTCGAGCGACAGCCGCTCGGTCGCGCGCCGCTTCATCTCGTCCGTGCAGAGCTGGAAGTTGTTGCGCCCCGACTCCTTCGCGCGATACATCGCGCTGTCCGCATTGCGCAGCAGCGACTCCGGATCCGCTCCATCGACCGGGAACAGCGCGATGCCGACGCTCGCCGTCACTTCGATCGGAATGCCGGAGATCGACAGCGGCGACTGCACCGTCTCCAGCACCTTCTGCGCGATCGCCACCGCATCCTCCGGCCGGTGCAGATCGGAGAGGACGAGCGTGAACTCGTCGCCGCCGATGCGCGCCACCGTGTCGATGTCCCGTACGCACTGCCGCAGGCGATGCGACATCTCCAGCAGCAGCTCGTCGCCCGCCGTGTGGCCGAGCGTGTCATTGATGGTCTTGAAATGATCGAGGTCGACGAACATCACCGCCACCGCCGTCTGCGTGCGGCGCGCGCGATTCAGACTCTGTCCCAGACGGTCGGTGAACAGTTTGCGGTTGGGAAGACCGGTGAGCACATCGTGATACGCGTGAAACTCGATCTGCTCTTCTGCTCTCTTCCGGTCGCTGATGTCGACGAGCGTGGCGTGGATCTTCGCCTCGCTCCCCTCGCCGACCATCATCAGATTCTCGAGCACCCACGCCGAGGTGCCGTCCTTGCGGAGAAGTTGAATCTCGACGCTGTTGAGCGCGCGGCAATCCGAGAGCAGCATCGCCAGCTCTTCGCGTTCGTGACGCCGCACGAAGAGGTCGGTGATATTCGCTCCGATCAGCTCGGGACGCGCATAGCCGAGCATGCTGGCGAAGGTGAAATTGCAGTCGATGATCAAGCCGGCGACGTCGCTCACACAGACGCCGGCAGCGTTCTGCTCGAAGAGCAGGCGGTAGCGCAGCTCCGACTCGCGAAGCATCCGCTCCGCATCGTGCCGGGCGGTGATGTCGCGAAAGCTCCAGACGCGAATCGCGACACCCTCGACATGTTTCCCGATCGAGTAGCGCTCGAAACGGCGCCCATCCTTGAACTCGAGCCGGTCGAAACTCTCGGCCTCAGGCTGCGAGTTGAGCGAGTTCACGATCCGGACGAATTCTTCGGGGTGAACGAGCTGCTCCTGCACATGGCGGATCAGCGAAACCCGGTCCGGGTTCTCCATCACGCTGCGCGGGATGCGCCACATGTCGACGAAGCGCTGGTTGTAGGAGAGAACCTTCGAACCGTCGCCGACGACGAGGATGCCGTCGGCCGTCGACTCCAGCGTCGACTGCAGAAGCGACAGCGCACGCCGCGTCTCTTTCTCGGCGCGCTTGCGATCGCTGACATCGCGGCCGATCACGACCGCGCCCGCCGGCTCGTCTCCCTGCATCACCGGCGCGATCGTCAGATTCATGTCGACCTTCGTTCCGTCGGCCTTGCGGAAGATCCGCTCTTCGCTCGGCATCGACCAGCGCCGCACGTGCGACGCATCGGCGTCGGTCAGCACAAGGATGTGATCGAGCGGACGTCCGACGAGATCTGCCGGTGTGTAGCCGAGCAGACGCTGCACTGCCTCGTTTGCGAACTGAATCTTCCCCGTGCGATCGCAGACGAACAGCGCGTCGGCCATCGTGCCCACGATCTCGCGTGAGGCCAGCAGTGGAGAAATCGGGACGAGGTCGTACTTCCAGACGATGTGCGCGACAAAGAAGACGAAGCAGAGAATCGGGACATATCCGAATGGATAAACCGCGATCCCATACTTCGGCAGATAGTCGACGCAGCCGAGATAGGCGATGCCGAAGCTGACGAGGAGGAGCTTGATGCGCGTCCGCTCCAGGCCGCGCGACTGCGGATACTGCCAGAGGAACTCCACCGCGGAGGCGATGAGATATCCGAAGAAGAACGCGAGATACGGGATGCTGACGGCGACGCCGTAGCGCGGATAAAAGCCCCAGGAGTATTGCGTGACCGTGCGCACGAGCTCGTGCGCGATCACGACGATGCCGGAGAAGATCGCGCCGAGAATCCAGGCGATGCAGATCTGGAATCGCCGATAGCGCGCGATGTGCAGCATCTCCACCGTGAACTGGTAGATCGCAGGCGCAAGAAACGGGACGCCGAAGTACGCGATGCGCGCCCAATAGAGCGCGTGCGCCGCGTCGGGCGAGGCGTACATCAGCGTGAACGCGGCAAGCCAGATCGACGCGAACACCGTCATTCCGAAGAATGCTGTGCTGACGCGCGAGGGACGGCGCACGAGCACCGCCACTCCGAAAAGGAGCATCAGTGCCGTTGTGACGGCTGTCGGAATCGCGGACGCCGTGAAGACGTACGCACCGCTTTGGAGCAGCATTTGGGTTGACCCGGAATGATTATTGTGACTGTTCTCGAGCGGATTGTCGAATGAACGTGTAGGACAGGCGCCCCCGCCTGTCCGGTCTCTTGTTCAGCCCGCCTGCCGGTTTCCATCGCGTCGAGGGAGGGACAGGCGAGGGCGCCTGTCCTACACCACCTGCCGGATTTCGCTGGCGATCAGGTCCGCAAACTGCGTGAGTCCATGATCGCCGTCAGGGATCTCGATGAAGCACGAGCCTTCGACGAGCCCGCTCGTTTCCCAGCGGCTCCACGTCGATTCGACCAGGTCAAAGGGAACGCTTTCATCTCTCCGCCCCATGACCACTGTCACGCGCGACGGCGGCGGGTTCTCGTCGACGCGCACTCTGAACATCTGTTCGAAGAACGCGCGATGAATCGGCACCTCGGTTCCGCGCGCGTGGTTGAAGACAGAAATCGGATCGCCGGAAGGGAGTTTCGTCAGCCAGCGGTCGGCGATCCCGAGTGCGGGCGCGATGAGGACGAGCGGCGTTGATGGCGTGGCGACGGACAGCGCGACGAGAGCTCCCATCGAACTGCCGGCGATCGCGTCGGGCCCGATCGACATCCGCTCGCGCGCGAGCTCTAGAATCGCGTTCCAGTCGAGTTGCTCGAAGGATGGGACGTTGAGGTCGGGGGCGACGAGCTCGATCTCCGGCGCGAGCAGCGGCCGCATCGAGGTGATCTTCGAGCTCGCAGGAGAAGAGGCGAAGCCGTGGAAGTAGAGGACGCGTTTCATCGGGTGGCGGTGTACTCGCTGAACACGCCGAGCTCCACATGCCGCTTCGCGCTCTCGAATCCTGCGTCGCGCAGCGCGGAGAGAATCGATTCCGGCGGCACGCAGGCGTCGATCGTGTCCCAGAAGTAGCGCATCAGCTTCGCGGCATCGGCGTTGCGCGTCCGCAACCGCGTGAGAAACGGAATGACATTGCCGAGGTAGAAGCGGAGGAGGGCGCGGCCGAAGGAGGTGCGCGGCGGCGTGATCTCGAGAATCAGCACCTTGCCGCCGGGGCGCAGCACTCTTCGATACTCTTCGAACGTCGCGCGCAGATCGGCGAAGTGGCGCAGCGCATAGCCGACCGTCAGCAGATCGAACGACTCATCGGCGAACGGCAGCCGCTCCGCCTTCGCCTGCACGCGCGTGAAACTCGAGACGCGCCGCCCCGCCGTCAGCATGCCGATACTCGGATCGAGGCCGATGACCTGCTTCGTCACGCGCAATGCCGCGCGCGCAACGACGCCGGTGCCGGTCGCGCAATCGAGCAGCTTCGTGCCCGCGTTCAACCCGGCGCGCTCGAGCGCCTGATACCGATAGCGGTTGCCCGATCCGAAGGAGAGCATCCCGATGATCGCGTCATACCACTCGGCAGTCTCATCGAAGATCTGCCGGACGAACTGCTCGCGGCTCTCCGGATGCGAGTAGTACTGCTCGAGCGGCGGATGGGGCGGAAGGGTGGTGGTCATGCGGGCGGGATTGTAAGGGCAGTCCTGATGACTGTTGCCAGTCGCCTATATCATCCCGCCATGACAGCCGAAGAATCCGTCGCTCTCATCAAGAGCGGCATGAACGTCTTCATCCACGGCGCGGCGGCGACACCGACCACGCTGCTGGATGCGCTCGTGGCGCGCAAGGATCTCGAGAACGTCCGGCTCTTTCACATGCACCTCGAGGGGCGATGCGCATTCGCCGATCCGGAGTGCGTGACGCAGTTTCGTTCCAACTCCTTATTTACAGGGCCTGCGCTGCGTGCGCCGGTGGAAGAGGGGCGCGCGGATTTCACTCCGATCTTTCTGTCCGACATCCCGGCGCTCTTTCAATCGGGACGCATTCCGCTCGACGCCGCGATCCTCCAGCTCTCGCCGCCGGACAAACACGGCTACTGCACGGTCGGGACATCGGCCGATGCGGCGGTCGCCGCGGCGCGCTCGGCGAAGATCGTCATCGGCGAAATCAACGAGCAGATGCCCCGCACGCATGGCAACACCCTCGTGCGCTTGTCACGCCTCGATGCGTTCACGCGCACAGACCGGCCGCTGCCGTCGCATCCTGCGCGCGCGTCGACAGAAGTCGAGGCGCGGATCGCCGAGCACATCGCACCGCTCGTTCCCGATGGCGCGACGCTGCAGATGGGCATCGGCGCGATTCCCGACGCCGTGCTCCAGCGCCTCTTCGACAAACACGACCTCGGCGTCCACACCGAGATGTTCTCCGATCGCGTCGTCGATCTCGTCGAGGCAGGCGTGATCACCAACCTGCGGAAGCAGGTGCACCGCGGCCGCATCACGACGAGCTTCGTCGCCGGCTCGCGCAGGCTCTATGACTTCGTCGACGACAATCCCTTCGTCGAGTTCTACCCGGCGGATCACACCAACGACACGGCCGTCATCCGCCGCAACGACAACGTCGTGGCCGTGAACTCCGCGATCGAGGTCGATCTCACGGGACAGGTGGTCGCTGACTCGATCGGCCATCGCATCTACAGCGGCATCGGCGGGCAGATGGACTTCATGCGCGGCGCGGCTTTGTCGAAAGGAGGCGTGCCGGTGATCGCGCTCCCGTCGACCGCGGCCGGCGGAACGTTCTCGCGCATCGTCACCACCCTGAAGCCGGGATCGGGCGTCGTCACGACTCGCGGTCACGTGCACTGGATCGTCACCGAATACGGCGCGGTCAATCTCTGGGGGCGCAGTCTTCGCGAGCGCGCAGAGCTGCTGATCTCGATCGCCCATCCTGATTTCCGCGGCGAACTGTTACGGGAAGTGCGTGCGATTCGCCACCTCGATGTTGGCATTCGTTAACCAACTTCCGCATTCGCTGCACGTACTATCCGCGCATGCGGAAACAGCTCTCGACGCTTGCCATCCTTCTCCTGACGGCGCTCAGCGCCACGGCACAACTGACGATGCCTCCCGACGGCGACAATCAGCGCGCGTCGGTCAGCCAGTCGATCGGCCTCGTGAAGATCACCATTGATTACAACAGCCCCAAGGTCCACAACCCGCACACCGGCGAAGACCGCCGCGGAAAGATCTGGGGCAAGCTCGTTCCTTACGGACTCGTCGACCTCGGCTTCGGCACCTGCAAGGAGTGCCCGTGGCGCGCCGGCGCGAACGAGAACACCGTCTTCACCGTCTCGCACGATGTGAAGATCGAGGGGAAACCGCTTCCCGCCGGCTCGTACGGACTGCACATGATTCCCGGCGAGAACGAGTGGACGATCATCTTCTCGAAGAACAACAAGTCGTGGGGCAGCTTCTTCTACAACCCGGCGGAAGATGCGCTGCGCGTCACCGCGAAACCGTCGAAGAGCGACTATCACGAGTGGCTGACCTACGAGTTCCCGGAGCGGAATACCGATCGCGCGGTCGCCGCGCTGAAGTGGGAAGAGCTGCAGGTGCCTTTCACGATCAGCGTCGACAACATCAATGATCTCTATCTCGCCCAGATGCGCAGCGACCTTCGCGGCGCGGCCGGCTTCGACTACAAGAACTGGCTGGCGGCCGCACGCTTCGCGCTCAAGAACAAGGACCTGAAGGAAGGACTGGAGTGGGCGAAGGTCGCCGCGAGCCCGCGCTTCCCCGGCGAGACGAACTACGACACGCTGACGACGCTCGCCGATCTGCAGCAGGCCAACGGGCTCGAGGCGGAAGCGAAGAAGACGCGCGACGCCGCGCTCAATCATCCGACCGCATCCGCGGTGGCGCTTCACATGTACGGCCGCCAGTTGCTGAGCGATGGCAGGAAAGAGGAAGCGATGGCCGCGTGGACGCTGAACGCGAAGCGCCATCCCAACGAATGGCCCGTCAACGTCGGCCTCGCCCGCGGCAACTCCGCCCTCGGCCACTACAAAGAAGCGCTCAAGTACGCAAAGCTCGCCCTGGCTCAGGCCCCCGACGACACGAACAAAAACGCCCTGACCGAAGGAATCAAGAAGCTCGAGGCAGGAAAAGACATGAACCAATAGCTTTTTTCGCGAGGGGCGTGGGCGAACGTCAAAAGCGAAATGCAGAATGCAGAATCACAGAATTCAGAATGAAGAATGGACGCCGCGAAGTGTGCGGCGTCCATTCTGAAGTCGGCGATCTGCTACCCCCCAGCGCCCCGCGCCCAGCGCCCAGCATCCGGAATAAATCCACTCCTCCGCCTGTCGAATATTTCGCATGTCGAAATATTCGACTCCGGAAGAACTGACGCCCCAGGCCGGCGAGCTTCTCTCCCATCTCGAGAAACTCGTTCAGCGCTACCTTCTCACCCAGGAGTCGGCCGAGCTGAGCAAGAGCGAAACGGCCATCCTGCGCCTGCTCGCCGCACGCGGCGCCTCCACCATGTCCGAGCTCACGACCGAGCTCGGAATCGCCTGCAGCAGCGCCACCGGCATCGTCGACCGCCTCGTTCAGCGCGGTTACGCCGAGCGGACGCGTCCCGATGACGACCGGCGCACGGTGAAGGTCGCACTGACCCGCCGCGGCCGCAACGTCAACCAGTCCTGCCAGGACGACCGCCTCAACCTCGGGCGCGGAATGCTCGAGCCACTCGATCCGAAGGAGCGCGCGCAGCTGCTGGCACTCTTCCGGAAGATCACTCAGGATTGATATGTCAGCTCGAATCAAACTCTTCGTCTGCAGCCTCGCTCTCGTCACCGCCGCCGCAAATGCGGAGACTGTTCGCCTCGACATGAAGCAGGCGATGGCGATGGCGATCCAGCACTCCGCGACGGAGGAGATCGCCCGCAGCGCGGAAGAACGCGCGAATGTCGCCACCAGCGAAGCGTTCGCCGCGATGCTTCCCCAGGCGGATGCGAAGGCGATCCGCTCCTCGCAGTCGATCAACCTCGCGACGTTCGGCTTCTCCCTTCCCGGTCAGCCTCCCGTCCTCGGTCCTTTCAACGTGATCGACGGCCAGATCTCCGCCGCGACGCAGATCTTCAACCTCGCCGCGCTGCGCCACTATCAGGCACTGCGCGCGGGCGGCAATGCGGCGCGCTATGCCGTGCAGCAGACGGAGAATGAGCTGGCCGCCGCAACAGGCCGGCTCTACGTGCTCGTGCAGCGCGCGGGAGCGCAGGCCGCATCGCGCGAAGCAGACGTGAAGCTTTTCCAGGAGCTGGCGAAAGTCGCCAAGGACGAGCTCGACGCCGGCACCGGCACGCGGCTCGATGTCGCCCAGGCCAACGTCCAGCTCTCGCGCGCACGCACGGCGCTCCTCTCCGCGGAGAACGATCGCCAGGCAGCGACGATCGCGCTGCTGCGGGCCATCGGCGCGAAGCAGTCGGATGAGATCGTGCTCACGGACGACTTCACCTCTCCGCCGCCGCCGGCCACGGACGCCGCGATCACCACCGCGCGCGAGCATCGCCCCGAGCTGCGCCAGTTCGAAGAGCAGGAAAAAGCCGCGCAGCTCACGCTCGAAGCCGCGCGCGCGCGTTTCATCCCATCGCTGTCGCTCGAGTTCGTGGGCGACTACGCCGGCAACACGACGAACGACCTCCACACCTCGCGCACGATCGCGGCGGTTGCGAGTGTGCCGCTCTATCGTGCGGACATCCGCGCCAATGTTGCCCGCGCGAAGCTCGAGCTCAATGACGCACGCGCACGCCGCCGCAATGCGGAGGAAGATGTGGAGCAGCAGGTGCGCACGTCGATTCTCACGCTGCAGAACGCGCAGGCGCGCGTCGACGTCGCGAAGGAGAGTGCGAAGGTCGCGGAAGAGGCGCTGCAGATCGCGCGCGATCGCCGCAGCGCCGGCTACGGTTCACCGGTCGAAGTCGATCGCGCGGAAGATATCTACCGGCAGGCGCACGAAGATCTGATCGCCGCACGCGCCGATGCGAGTGCGGCCTGGGTCGAAGTGCAGCGCGCGACCGGCGCGCTGGCGGGAGCGCAATGACCGCGGCCCAACCGAAACCGGTCAACAAGTGGCTGGTCACGCTCTCCGTCACCTTCGGCACGCTGATGGGCGCGATCGACGCGTCGATCGTCAACGTCGCCGTGCCGCATCTCTCCGGAGCGCTCGGTGCGACGATCGAGCAGATCACCTGGGTGACCACCGGCTTCGTCATGGCCACGGTGATGGTCATGCCGCTCACCGGCTTTCTCGCGCGCATGTTCGGACAGAAGCGCGTCTATCTCGCGTCGCTTCTGCTGTTCGGCGCCGGCTCCGCGTTGTGCGGCATGGCGCGCACGCTGCCGATGCTGGTGATCTTCCGCATCCTGCAGGGATTCGGCGCGGGTGCGCTGCAGCCGACGGAGCAGGCGATTCTTCGCCAGACGTTTCCTCCGAAGGAGCAGGGCATGGCGATGGCCGTCTTCGGCATGGCCGTCGTGCTCGGCCCCGCGTTCGGCCCGTCGCTCGGCGGCTACATCGTCGACAACTATTCCTGGGAGTGGATCTTCTACATCAACGTTCCCGTCTGTCTCATCTCGCTGCTCATGGTCACGAAGTTCGTGCATGAGCCGGAGGACATCAAGGAGGCGAATCACGCGCTCGCGGAACGGCAGAAGAAGAACATGGACTGGGCGGGCATCGCGCTGCTCTTCTGCGGGCTCGGCACGCTGCAGTACGTGCTGGAGGAAGGGAGCCGCAACGACTGGTTCAATTCGAATCTGATCTCGTCGCTGACGCTGATCTCGGCGGTGGCGATCGCGGCGCTCGTCATCCGCGAGCTCTCCGCGCCGATGCCGGCCGCCGACTTCTCGCTTTTCCGGGACGTGATCTTTCTCTCCGGCACGCTGGTGGGCGCCGTGATGTTCGCCATGCTGATGGCCGTCACGTTCCTCCTGCCGCTGTTCATGCAGACGATGCTGGGATTCTCGGCGACGCAGGCCGGCGTGGCGATGATGCCGCGATCGCTGGTGATGATCGTGGCGATGCCGATCGTCGGACGGCTGTACAACATCGTCTCGCCGCGTCTGATCATCGCCTTCGGCATCCTGCTCTTCGGCTGGTCGGCCTGGCTCATGGGCCACTACACACTGAACACGAGCGCGCGCGGAGTCGTCAACGTGTTGATCATCCAGGGCGTCGCCTTCAGTTGCCTCTTCATCCCGCTGACGACGCTCGCGCTCAGCTCGATCCCGCGCTACCGCCTCGCCGATGCGACGGGGCTCAACTCGCTGCTGCGCCAGGTCGGCGGCTCGATCGGTCTGGCCGTGTTCGCGACGCAGCTCACGCGCTCCGCCACCATCGCCCGCGCAGACCTCACGCGCCACGTCGCGCCCGGCAATCCGGCACTTCCGCTGATGAAGTTGCCGCTTCACATCGTCGACCTCGTCGTCCGGCGCCAGGCGATGGTGCTGTCATTCGAAAAACTCTTCTACCTCTCAGGAATCTCGTTCCTCTGCGTGCTGCCGCTCGTGTTCCTGCTGCGCGCGCCGAAGACACACGAAAAGATCGAAGTCCACGTGGAGATGTAAATGGCTGACTACGACAAGACCCATGCAGCGGCTACCGAAGCCGAAAATCGCAAACCGGTGCTGAGCAGCGATCGCGCGCGCCGTCTCTATCTCATCCTCGGCGGCTCCGTGCTCGCGCTGCTGCTGATCTACGGAATCTTCGCCCTGATCACCCGCGGCCGCGAGTCGACGGACGACGCGCAGGTCGCGGCCGACATCGTGCCGGTTGCGCCGCGCATCGCCGGACAGGTGATCGCGCTGCACGTCGCGGAGAATCAGATGGTGCACCGCGGCGATCTCATCGCGGAGCTCGATCCTGCCGATGCGCAGGTGAAGCTCACGCAGGCCGAGAGCGATCTCGACACCGCCAACGCGCAGGCCGCGCAGGCCGATGCCCAGGCTCAGGTGACGGAGGCGAGTGCGACCGGCGGACTGACCGCGGCACGCGGCGCCGTCCAGAGCATGCAGCAGTCGGTCGAGACTTCGGCGGCAGGAATCAGCGAGGCTCGCGCAGGAGTCGCGCGCGCAGAAGCGAATGCGGCGAAGGCTGCCGCCGACTGGAAGCGCGCCGAGGAGCTGGGAGCAAAGGGAGATATCTCGAAGGCGCAGGTGGATGCCGCACGCGCCGCGAATGAAGCGGCGCAGGCCGACGTCGCGTCGGCGCGCGCGAAGCTCAGCTCCGCGACGAATGCACATGAAGCCGCGCAGGCCAACGTCGTTCAGGCGCAGGGAAAACTGCAGCAGAGCGCGCCGGTCTCCGCGCAGGTCGCAGCGGCGCGCGCAACCGCAACGCTCGCGCATGCGAAGGTGAAGACGGCCGAAGCGGCAGTCCAGGCCGCGCAGCTCACCCTTTCCTACACGAAGATCACCGCACCGGCCGACGGAATCGCGTCGAAGCTCTCGATCCACGCCGGAGGTCTCGTTGCGCCGGGCACGCCGATCGTGCAGCTCGTGCCGCTCCGCACTTATATCGTCGCCAATTTCAAGGAGACGCAGGTGAGAGAGATGCGGCCCGGCCAGCGCGCCAGGATCAGAATCGACGCACTCGGCAGCAAGGAGTTCGAAGGAAAAGTGGAGAGCCTCTCCGGCGGAACCGGCGCGAGCTTCTCCCTCCTGCCACCGGACAATGCCTCCGGCAACTACGTGAAAGTCGTGCAGCGCGTGCCGGTCCGGATCTCCTGGAACGGCCCCGCCGCCGATCGCATCGCAGCAGGAGCAAGCGCGGAAGTGACGGTGTACACAAAGTAATGGGGCATGGTGGTTTTTCAGTGGGTAACTGCTTCGGCTATCCGTGCTCGCGGCACCCGACGAGATATTGAAGGCAGAAGGCAGAGTGCAGAATAGAGAATGAAGAATCCCTCCCACCAAGGGCGACGAAGGGCGTTTCACGGGTCTTTTTCTCAATTCTCTATTCTGCACAAATTCTGCACCTTGCCTTCTGCCTTCAATCCCTGGTTTGGTCTCGCAGCGCCGTGGTCCGCAAGATCTTCGAAATCACCCACTGAAAAGTGTGAAGCCCCTCAATTTTGCGTTCTGCGTTCTGCTTTTGGGTAGCTCGAGCACAAGTTGCTTCGGTTGCACGGCGGGAGCGGGAAGCTCGCGTGGTGGGGCGGTGCTTTGAAAAGCGAAATGAAGAACGCAGAACGCAGAATGAAGAATCTAGAAAGAGCGACGCGCGAAGCGCCACATCAATTCTCAATTCTCAATTCTGCGTTCTGCGTTCTGCGTTCTGCTTTTTCGTAGCTCGAGCGGCACCCGACGAGAGATTGAATGAAGAAGG
>Ga0070741_10002071_pt1 | contig 56013 bp, 37 predicted proteins | sample Coa_R1_4_FD_66440 | JGI IMG/M metagenome (GOLD analysis project Ga0070741, IMG submission 66440) | Surface soil microbial communities from Centralia Pennsylvania, which are recovering from an underground coalmine fire - Coalmine... | ecosystem: Environmental > Terrestrial > Soil > Unclassified ... | reverse complement strand
GTGTTAACTTTCTTCATAGGCGGTTCTTCCTTTCACTGAAATTAGGATTTGCCGATCTTACAAAATCGGCCAGGTGAACCGCCACCTATTTAACTTTCAACTGTCAGCGGGACATCTTCAAGACCTCAACTTCTCAGTTATTGATGGACAACACCGAATAAATGCGGCCTATCTCGCAGTTTGTATTTTACGTGAAAATGACCCAAACGCGGAATGGGAGATTCCGGCTGAAATTTTTCTTGACTTGGACAAAAAGGGTGATGCGCCCCGTAGACAAGCTCAGATTTTTATTGATGTAAATTACAATCAAAAAAAAGTTGACCGATCACTTGTGGCCGATTTATTTCCCACAGCGCGTGGAAGCGATGCGTCAACCAAACCTGAGCGGGCGCAGGACTTGGGCAGAAAATTGATGCTTGAAACCGGGCCACTGGTTGGAATGATCCAGATACCCGGAATCAAGTTTGGAGTTAAAGATGTTGTTACACTCGCTACCCTCAATAAAGCAGTAGAAGCGGTTTTGGATGATCTCGATCACGCCAAAATTGAGACTCTGGACGAACAGGCGGAGTTCCTGTCATTGTGTCTAGAGGCTTGGTTTGAGGCAACAGGGCGAAAAGAAGAGGTAATCGGAACTGGGTTATTGGATCCTGACAACGTCGCATATCAGGGGCGTGTTGTTGTGTCATTCTTAACGTTAATACCTTGGTGCTTGTTGAAACTGAAGACGGCACAAATACAATACATCTCTGACAAAACTACTCCGTTTCTCGCGGATCTTTTGCGCGGCGTCATGCGTCGCGCGAGATTACTAACTAATAAGCAATTTATTCCGAAGAAGATATTTAAACAAGAAGGATATTTGGGAAGTGGCGGACTCGCGCGTTTTCGAGACACGCTGTGGACGGCGGCAGTCGCTTCAAAAGTAATTGGCGATTTCTCTCACGAAGAATTGGCGGAGTTAGCGTCAACTGCTCGAGCGAAAGTGCGCATAGGGTTAGCTGATGGAAATTAGTCTCGACTCTGGTCTAGAATCTCGACTTAAACAAACTTTTCAAGGGTTGAGCAAAAAAGGTGCTCTGCACACTCAACCTAATGCACAAGCTTTGTCCAGGGCCCTTAACAAGCTACTAGACTCCTCGCATCATAAAGTTACGGATTATTCAGTCGATTTTACAATAACGAAACTCTTCGTAACCGCTGCCATCGAGGTCTGGCAACGGGGGATCCACAGTTTTTTAGTTTCATCTTCACTTACTAAAACAAGCCCAATTTGGGCTTCAGTAAGCGGGTATTATGCCAGTCATTACTGCATCAGGGGATTCGCGCATTTGCTCGGATATGTCAATCTTCACAATAAAGGATTCACGGTACACCTGGAGAATGGAAATCTCTGTTCCTTTATTAAAGGCACAAAAGGGGAACACGTCTTTTATTGGCTGTCGTAAAGAAACATGAGCCTTTTTCAAGCAATCCGATATTGACGGAAAACCCAGAAAATGCTGATATTTCGGACGCCGCTCATCGGAATTATTCCAATTATGCCGATCATCTTTTCAATTTCCCCAATTTCACGGTCCTTAGCGAACAAGACATGAAAGATCATATAACGAGCATCGAACAAGATGACAATATAGATCCCTTGATTCCAAATAAAAATAATTGGCCGGACGTGAGAAGCGTTCAGAGAGTAGCGTATCGAAGAATTGTCATTTTCAGGCAGTTTCTAGATTCGGTTATTGGGCCCTCGAATCGATTTTGGGGAGTTCATCGAAACCCTGCCTGGATTTCCGATATAATTAGCTTTTGGATGGATGACCGGATCGGCCTTCACTCTGAAAAGATTCGGGAGAGTTTTTAATTTAAGGATTCGGTATGAAATACATGGGATCCAAACGTTCGATGTTGAGTAAACACCTCGGCGAGATTCTGATTAAAGAATCCGAACGTTCAACTCGCTTTGCTGATTTGTTCGTAGGATCGGCCGCTGTCGCTTGGTACGTGGCAGAAAACTGTCACACAGAGGTACTCGCATCAGATTTGCAAGATTTCGCAGTTACTCTAGCCAATGCCGTTATTACACGCAACGAAGCGGTTGACGCCACCATAATTTGGCAAATCTGGAATGAACAAGCGCGCGACTATCTTTCCACTCAAACTGGTTATAATGCTGCACGAAAATTCCAAGAGGAAAATTGGAACCGTGCTCGGGTCCGTTTTACACGAAATGCGCGTGAGATCGCACGTGATTCCACCCTTCCAATAACAAAATCATATGGCGGTTACTATTTTAGCCCAAGCAGGCTCTTGAAATTGATGCGCTGAGACTTACGCTTCCTGAAGAAGAGGGTAGTCGATCTCTTGCACTCGCCGCTCTGATATGGGCCGCTAGCAGATGCAGTGCATCCCCGGGCCATACGGCGCAGCCGTTCAAACCCTCTAAAGGCGCAGCTGATTTTCTATTCGAAGCATGGGAGCGCGACGTGTTTTGTGTTACAGAATCGTCCCTTCACGAGATTTGCGGTCATCGTGCGTTGAGGCGCGGACATGCCAGAACTAGCGATGCGATCTCTTTCGCCAGAGACTTAAATGGTGATGATGTGGCGTTTCTCGATCCACCGTATTCTGGAGTTCATTATAGTCGTTTTTATCACGTTCTTGAAACTGTCGCCCGTGGACAATGCGCTGAGGTCACCGGAGATGGTCGTTATCCACCTCCCCAGGAACGTCCCACTTCCAGCTTTAGTCGTCCATCGGAGTCGAGGGAGGCGCTTAACAATTTGTTTTCGGTTCTTGCAGAAAGGCGCGTCCGCACCATTTTAACTTTTCCGACAGAGAAAACATCAAATGGATTGTCCGGACAAATTGTCCAAGAGCTCGCAAAAAAATATTTCAAAGTACGAAACTATTTGGTCAATGGAAGATTCAGTACGCTCGGAGGGAACAAAGTTCATCGGGCGGCCAGAATACCTGCATACGAAGTCATTCTTGTAATGCAGCCGCGCTGAGCCGAAAATCAGGCCAACGAGATTTGACTTATTGACGGGCAACGAAGGGTGACGGTTAAGTTTCAAAATTGGTGGAACCAGGAACCTATCTCAAACGTGCAGTATTTTAAACGTAGTTTTATAAATCCTCCTATTTGTTATCAATAATGACAAAACCACATAGAAATCGTTTCACTGATTTGAGTCACCGTTGCAGGTTCGCTGGGAACCTTAGCTCCGGAGCACGCGAGATTTAGGGTTAAACTAAATCTCAGTTTATACACCGATTTCTTAATTTCAATTCGCCCTGTTTGTGTACGTCGCCACCGGATCCCGGGTTGAATGTTAATGTAGGTAGGTTTATCTTGTGCCTTCACATCGGAACTGCAATCCGCACATTTTCAGGGGAAGCACATGAAATCTCGCTACTTTGTCTTGTCGATAATCATTCTCCTGGCTTTGCAACTGCCCTCGATTATCGGGCAGGAAACGCCAACTGAACGCGACGCTGCTCGCGAGGTCCTCAAAAAGATGTCCGCGTTGGAAAACTCTCTTGACGTCCCATCGATGGTGTCACGGTTAACTGCGCCTAACCCTGCTCGCGATCAGGTTGTCGCGCGCGCAAAAGAGTTGATGGATACGGATCTGATTGCGCTCGGCGACGACATCACCAAAAATCCCGAGATCGGTTTTCAGGAACATCGTTCGATCCAAAAGCTGATCGATTATCTGAAAAAACACGATTTCGACGTTAAGATAGGGATTGGCGGACTGGACACCGCGTTTGTCGCGACTTACAAACACAATAATGGCGGGCCGAATCTCGGAGTAATCATCGAATACGACGCTTTGCGCGGAACTATTAAACCATTCCATGGCGACCAGCACAGCACCCAGGGACCGATTGGCATCGCAGCAGCCGTTGCAATGTCGGAATATCTGTCGCGAGCTAAAGTACCCGGCAGCGTAACAATCTTTGGATGTCCTGGCGAAGAGATGATGCCGCCAAATGCAAAGACAGTCATGTTCGATGCCGGAGCTTTCAACGGTATGGACGTTATCGTTCGCAGTCATTCCAGCAGCTCTACGACTCGTCCGGCTCCGGGTTTTGGCACCTGCTGCATGAACATTGATGGAGTGAAATACACCTTTAGCGGAGCGCCGTCGCATCAACTGACGGCCTGGAACGGTCGTAACGCGCTGGAAGCCGTCATTCATCTTTTCGAAAACATCGATAGCGTTAGAAGCAATATCCGTCCTGAAGCTCGCATCCAGGGTGTAATCACCGAAGGCGGCGCCGCTCCTAACGTCGTTCCCGACAAAACTGTCGCCGACTTTTACATTCGCTATCCCGATGAAGTCTATTTGAAACAAGTGACGGAATTCGTCGACAATGCAGCAAAGGCTGCCGCTCTTTCAACCGGAACGAAAGTGAAGATCGATCACTATGGTCAGGCTCGCGACGGAATCTCTGTCGCAACATTGTCTGAATTGGCTTTTGCCTATATGAAGCAATACGGTGCAACCAAAATTGTGCCTGAACCCGGCAAGCCTCAAGGCTACGAAGAGACCGGCAGCGTATCCAGCGCTATTCCGGGAATCGGGTTCAGTGCGCATACGTCGAACTACGCTAACCATACTTACGAGATGGAAGCCGATGCTCTCACAGACGTCGGACATCAAGGGTTCGTAGTTGATGCCGAAGCAATGACCGCGCTGTTATTTGACGTCGCAACCAAGCCCGATTATCTTTCAGCCGTGAAGAAGGAGTTCCAGGGCATCAAGCAGTTGTTTGGCGAATACCAGGATGGGTTGAAACGAACTTATACGGTTCCAAATGTGCCCGATCCAAAATAAATTATCATTTCCGATAATCGGAATTACTCGGAAAGATCCATTTTGGTGGAGTTTTCCGCGTCAAAATATTGACGGTAACCAGCTTATAACAGTGATATTTAGCCTGCCTGTTCGTTTAGTTAAAGATATGGGGGTCTGGTCCGATAAGCCACATGTGTAGTGTGGGTGTCGCATTCAAGAGCGATGGCTGGTGAGATTATTAATATATAATGCGTGCAGCAGGCGCACGCAAAGCAGTATCTCGGACCAGTTAAAACAATTCCCACAGCTTAAGCTCTAGAACAAGGAAATGTTATGCAAGTTCAACGCACCGTTCTCGCGCTAGTACTCAGCGTCGCACAGGTTGGGTTAACAGGAACCCCGATATTTGCCGCCGCCGGACAACAAGATTCCACCACCGCACAGGTCGAAGCTGGTTACAAAGATGTTCGTCAAGGTCTGGCTGAACAGGCAATCGCGATATTTACGCAAGTCCTGAAACGCGACCCCAATAACGTCAAGGCTCAGCTTGGATTGGGGATGGCGCAACAGAAGGCGGGCCGAGTTGCGAAAGCAATCATCGAATACGAAAAGACTTTGAAGCTCGATCCCAATAACCATGATGCGTTGCGCGAGCTCGGGCGACTCTACACATACCAGGAAGCTACATGGGTCCAGGCAATCGATGTCCTTCAGAAATATGTAACTATCGATCCTGCCGATCCCGAAGGTCGAATGCTGCTGGCAAGCGTGCAAGCATGGCACGGTGAGCACAAAGCAGCAGAACAAAACATCAGACAAGTTCTTCAATTGCGACCTGGCGATACGAACGCAAAGCTCCTTCTGGCGCAGGTATTGACGTGGCAGGGTCGCGGCAAAGAAGCCATGCCGTTGTTCAACGAACTGCTGGGTGCTGGCAAACTGCCGAACTCTGCTCAGCACGATTACGCGTTGGCGCTGCGACAAAACGGGAATTACAAAGAATCCGAAAGAATCTATAATCAACTGATTGCCGCCGAGCCCAACAACAAACAGTTGAAGTCCGAGCTCGCGGATTTGATCAGCGAAAGCACTAATGCAGGTCAGAAAGTTGTACAAGGCAGCGACTATACAAAGGAACAGCAACTGTGGCTGGATCAGGCTCGCGGACTGCATTCCCAGGGACGTACCGACGAAGCAATCACATTTTATCGTCGTGTCTATGCTCAGCGTCCGAACGACGCCAAATTAACATCCGAATTCATCGACATTCTGGCCTCATCGCCGAGCCATCGCGAAGAGGCTTTGTCGATGATTGATAAGCTGTTTAAAGAACATCCAACACGTCAGCTTCAGCTGGAACGCGCAAAGGTCCTTTCGTGGATGCCTGAGCGAAGAATGGAAGCTCTGGCAATTTATCGTGAATACTATCGCCAGAATCCGGCCGACGAGGACATTCGCAAACAGTTGACTCAGGTTTTGGTTTGGGCCGATACCGACCCGGGACTGGTTCCACTCTACACAGAGATGATTCAGGCCGATCCGTCGAACGAGGCATTGCGTTTGAAACTGGCGCAGGCACTGATGGCGGAAAAGAATTACAACGCCGCAATCGGACATCTTGAGAGTTTATTGCGAATGAACCCTGACAATTTCGATGCTCGGCTGGCGCTCGCCGGAGCATATCTGGGCGCGGGAAGAGCGGAAGATTCAGAGGCTCAACTGCATCTGTTGTTTCAGCTCGATCCTCGCAATGTCGACGTTCTGGTAGGTATGGGTGGAGTTCTGGCAAAGAATGGCGATTACGAAGGCGGCGCTAAATATTTCAATCGCGCGCTGAAAGAAAATCCGAACAACGCCTTGGCTATGTCCGGTTTAGCCAATTGCTATCTCGGTATGGGCAGACCGCTGGAAGCGATTCCCATACTCAAGAAAGCATATGAAAGCACGCACGACGAGAAAATCGGACTGCAACTGGCCGAGGTCTATCAGAGACTGAAGCAGTATGATAAAGCGTCCGAAATACTTGCAAAGATTTCGCCGCAGTCGCGCGCCGATTTCGCCGATTTAAAAGATCAGACGCCTGCAACGAAACCGAACGTTCCTCCACCGACAAAGCTTCGCACTGGTACACCAAATGACGTGCCGGAACCGACAACAATAAACAGGAACGCTACGGACACAACGACGGTTGCAGACGACACCAGCAGACCAAGAAAGATCGACAGCGGCAATACAGAAAAGAATCAAAAAGCGAACAAAACTAACGCCAAACCGCCGCTGAATCCGAACGACGCTCCGCCGGCGCCGACCGACGTGGCCGGCAAGCCTCCGCTTAAATTGCAGGAATCGATTTCATCATCGTTCATGCAGGATCCGGACGATCTGAAGAAGCAGATTGCTGACGTCACTGCTCCGACTTTGACGATCAATTACAGCGCCTTCATTCGATCGGGTGAAGAAGCCGTTGCATTTGCCGGAACGCCCGACGAGACCAGCTTTAAAGCAATCGTGACCCAGCGAATCCGCATCGGTTACGATTTCAACGCCGGAAAACAGTTGCGCCTTGGGTTTGAAGCCGATCCGACATTCCTTAACTCTGGTCCTCCAGTAGACCTGGGAACAAATCAGACTTTGCCTGGCTCAACCAGTTTTGGAAAAGATGGAATCGCAGGCAATTTCCACTTTAGCTATCAGCCGAACGAGCGAGTCGTGATAAGCGGTAAGGCCGGAGTCAGCATGGTCGGTGACGCCGTCGGCGGTGTAAACGCCGGTATACAACTGAACGACAGACTTCAACTTCTGCTCGAAGCAAGCCGCGACACGGTTGATGAATCATTGCTGTCACTCGCCGGATTCAACCAGCTTGGCGGTGAAGGGCGCATCGGTCGCGTTCGCGCGACTGGCGGCGGCGGCGGTTTCGCCCTCAGATTCGATCCGAAAACCGACTTGACCATCAAGTTCCGTCGAGACAACTACACTGCCGAAGGGCTGCCGGACAACAACCGCAACCTGGCAGAGATCAGCCTGGGTCGCGACATTTCGGATAACTTCCGAGAGTGGAAACAAGACGGTCTCGACTATTTCCGAGTTGGTTACCAGTTCACCTATTTCGGATTCAAGAACGATCAGTCGACGATCGTAACGGACGGCGGCGATTTCTTTGGTCCATTGCTGGTTCGCGGATATTACAGCCCGCAGAGCTTTATCAGCAACGGCGCCAGAATCGACATTGCCGGTACCTATCACAACAAACTGGATTACCGTTTAGCTGGTAGTCTGGGAATACAGAATTCGCGATCGATCTCCAGCCGGTTTAACCAGCCTGGAACGACCGCGGGCGCTTTGCTCTACGCGAGCCTGCTGTACCACTTCACCGAGAAATTTATGTGGGGAGCGGAATACGAATTCAACAACGCGGGTAGCAACTACAGCTCGAACCGTATAGGAACGACGGTTATTTACAAGTTCTAATTCCAAAGACAACTCACACCGATTTGCCGCAGTCCGAAAGGGCTGCGGCTTTTTCTTTCTAAGGTGAGCGTCCGGGTGCATTGTGAGGGCAGGCTCGTCCGTGGCCTTACAGTCCTTCGTTGCGCACGTTTACTTAATAATGTTTAATAGCCTTAATGTCCAAAATCCGAGTTTTACCCGATATTCTGATCAATAAAATCGCAGCCGGCGAAGTCGTCGAACGTCCGTCCTCAGTCGTGAAGGAACTGTTGGAGAACTCCATCGACGCCGGTGCAACACGCATTGCGGTCACGGTCGAGAACGGTGGACGACGCTTGATGCGCATTACTGATGATGGATGCGGGATGACTCGTGACGATGCGATCCTGGCGTTCGAGCGCCACGCAACCAGCAAACTGAGATCGGCTGAAGATCTGGAAGCAATCGCCACGCTCGGGTTTCGCGGCGAAGCGCTGCCGTCAATCGCTTCTGTTTCAAAGCTGACTCTCGACACAAAAACCGAATCCGATCTCGAAGGCACGCGAATAGAAATCAGCGGCGGAAAGATTTTCTCAGTTAAAGACATCGCCTGGCCAGGGGGAACCGAAATCAGCGTTGCCGATCTGTTTTTCAATTTGCCTGCGAGAAAGAAATTCTTACGCGCCGAAACAACCGAGCTCTATCACATTTCGAATCTCGTAACACACTATGCACTGGCTAATCCCGGTCTTTCGTTTGTGCTGAGCCACAACGGGCGCGAACTGATCAACGTTTCGCCGGTCGAATCATTGCGTGACCGGGCATATCAACTCTTTGGCAACGAATTCCTTTCGACCGTTGTTGAGCTAAAAGGAGAAACACCCGGAGCTCGCGTCAGTGGCTTCATTTCTAAGCCCGGACATGCGCGAAGCACGCGAGAGTCGCAATATTTCTTCGTTAATGGTCGGTTTGTCAAAGACAAGATAATTTCTCGCGCCGTCGCGAACGCTTATCGCAACGTGCTGCCGTCAGGAATGTTTCCTTCTGCGATTATCTTTCTGGAAGTTCCGCTGGATGATGTCGACGTTAACGCGCATCCTGCAAAGACTGAAGTTCGTTTCCGCAAAGCTAACCTGGTGCAGGATGCGATCTTTGAAGCTATCCGAGCAAAGATCGCAGAACACAAACCCGTACCGGACTTTCCTGCTCTTGTTCGCCAGATAAATTCGCCCGTGCCAGAAACCAGGACAAACGCGTGGAGTCCCCGCACTTTCGATAATGGCGGATATTCGACTGCTTCTTCATTCAATAAATCCGCTGTCGCGCCATTTCAGCCTAGAGAGCCGGGTGAAATCAACTATCAGCAGAGCAGTCCGGCGCCTCGTATACCACCGTCTCCTTCAGCATTTCCGAATCCCGAAATTTACGATTCGTCGCCCTTTGTTGAGCAAGCTGATGGCGCTCCTGTATCAGCCGAAGGATTGCAGGCGCTTCCATCGGAATCGTGCAGCAGTTCTTCATTGCTGGAATTCGCAAGCCACGAAGCCTCAACCGAGATAAGCGCACACACGATTAGACCTCTTGCGCAACTACGAGACAGTTTCATCATCGCCACGGACGAGCACGGTCTGTTATTGATCGACCAGCACGTCGCGCACGAACGCGTTTTGTTCGAGCAGCATCTTGACCGCTACACTTCGAAAACCATTGACGTCCAACGTCTTCTCTTACCCGAAGCAATCGACTTAACTCCGGCTCAGGCTGCCGCCTTTGGACAGATTCAATCAGAACTTGAAGCAAACGGATTTGAAGTGATGACGCTTTCCGGCAGAACGATTGCTTTGCAGGCGGTTCCTGCAGGAATAACGATGGGCGATGCAAGAGCGCTTCTCACGGACTTGCTGAACACTGTAGAGCAAGAACGCGCTGGACTCACGATTGACGATATCCGAGCGGAGATCGCCGCAGGCGTTGCCTGTAAAGCCGCCATCAAGGTTAATATGCCACTGACAATGGAGAAAATGACGTGGTTAATTGATGCCTTGATGCAAACCAGAGTGCCGACCAATTGTCCTCACGGAAGACCGATCACGCTGAGGTTTTCAATGCACGACATCCTTCGTGGCTTCGAGCGGATTTAATGTGGCGCATTCGTCCCGATTGCGCCTGCCTGACCAATCATCAACTCTATTTTTGCGACCAGGATGGTCACTAAGATTAAAGTTCCTAGTCCCGCCTTCAGGCGGAATCTTGAAAAACCTTCCGCCTGAAGGCGGGACTACGAACCAGGTAATGGTTGGGTTCAATTTAACATATCAAGGACGATTCATCTGTTTGGTCTGACAATTGACCTTGAGATTTTTATAGATCGGTCGCCCGAATCGATCTGCGATTCGTTTGTGAATCATACATTCGGTCGCCACATACTTATTGCCATCCCATTTATAAAATGACATTAACGTCTCGCTCGGAGCTGAATATGCCTCGGTCATTAAGTCGCGGTATCCATTTGTGGTCGTTTGCCCAACCGTAACGCCAAGGACGTTCCCAGCGTTGAATAGCAGATCATATCTGTCGCCATTTTCGCGATATAACCACGTGGCACAGTTCCCATTAATACACGAACAGTCGCTATGCGCGGTTACCAGAAACCCAGGCGTTCCGCTTTGATCAATATTGACAGACCGCGCTGTTAATGAGTTAGGACAATTGCCAGAAGCATTCGCGGCCAACTGTTTTGATATCGCCTCTGGCACGGGAACTTGATCTTTCGTCGGTTGCTGCGCGGCATTGGCGCCGGGAGTCCGCTGTGGCTTGCTGTCATTAGGATTCGGAATCGCGCGAGAAGGCTTTGGTCTTTCCTGCGCGGATGCAAAAGAAACAACAAAAACTAAGACCAGAATAATAAACAGATATGATTTCACGTTTCGTTCACCTTCGTCATTGGTTTTATACTGGTTAGCTACAACAAGTATAGACCGAGGAAATAATGCTCCAACAATTTGTTTCAATTGCCGCGGCGGCAATGATCCTGATTGCCTATGCGGCGAATCATTTGAAGTGGCTCGATCGAGACAGCGTGCTCTACATATTGCTGAACCTGTTCGGGTCAGCGATTCTTGCTGTGATTGCGGCTCGCGCTCCCCAGGCGAGTGCGGGACTGGTCGCGGTTGAAGGCTCGTGGGCAATAATCAGTTTGTTCGCATTGATAAAAGTCCTGGTCAGCGGCGAAGAACCGGCCGAAGAATTTCATTGATCGGAGCTGCGCTACCGCACAACTAATTGCAGTGGAGCGGCTACGCGATATGCGTCAGGATTATAGTAATCGTAGATGATCGTCGACGCGGTTTTTGCCGTCATTGCCAAACGCGGACGAACCGTAAAGCTCAACGACTGAGCCGCCTTGTTCGGCCAAACATAAAATATTACGTGATCCGGTGTAACTGAATATTTAGACACGGTGTAATTCTTCAGCAGGCTTTCCAGCGACGACCTGTCAACTTCAACGCCTGGAGGCAATCCAACCTCGACAATAGACATCCCACTAATCTGCCAGTCGGATCGTTTGTAGATGACGCTGTATTTGATCTCTTCACCGACCTTAGCCTCTTGTTTGTCGGCTGTTACATTTATAGCGAACTTATCGCTGCCACCCTCTTGCGCTGTCGGATCATCCCATTTGACATAATGTCCAGAGACAAGCTGCACTGCTACCAATCCCCCATTTGCATTGGTCATCTGCAAATGATTGGCGCCACCCGTCAAATACTTTGTCACATCAACAGGAATAATACCCGTTTCGCCTGCTTGCGAGGCGTCCGCCGTTGCAATCTGTTGTCCGTTCACCGCAATTTGGATCGAACCGATCTGGCCCTCAGACTGAAGATTCGCGTCTATTAAAGACTTGATCGCCTGCACTGTCGCCTGCGTTGAATACCACGATCCCGTCCGGTCACGGAGTCTGGCCAGATATAGCAGACCTTGATTGATAAGCTTAGTCGATTCGTCCGATTGGTTGTCGTTTGACGCCAGCGCTTGAATGGCCAAGGCCGTAGCCTCGACTTCGCCACCGCGCCCCCAGCCGTAAAACAACGTTCTTTCGGGGGGACCCCAGTGCGCGCCATCGCGATCCTTAACAGCAAGCGTCGCTAATTTGTCGATGAGATTCGAAACTCTGGTTTGATCCTTCGCCGCTTCCGCCGCCAGTGTATAAAGCGCCAGAGCATATCCCTCGTTCATAGCCTTGTTGCTGGCATCGAGATATGAAAATGCTTTTTGCAAGCCGGGGCCTTGATAGCCGCTTTTAGTCAAAGCGTAAACAACATAGGCAGTGGTCGCGAATCGCGGCTGCCGCTCCCAATAATGCCCGCGCATCTTCCAACTGCCATCAGGTCCCTGAATTGACTCAAGCCAGTTATGCGCATTTTTGATCATCTCTGGTTTGACTTCGACGAACTCTTTCGCGTCGGTGAGAAACTGCAGCGCATATCCGGTCAACGCCAGATCCGGATCGTTACCGCCAAAATAAGAAAATCCGCCGCCCGAAGTCGGGAACGTGTAAACCCGTTGGATACCATCTTCCAGATTTTTTCTGGCTTTTCGTTCTATCTTCGCCCAGTTGATGCGCGAATTTGCCGGCTGCGGATGATCTTTAAGATAGCGCAGAATTAACAGATTTCCGTATGTGGATGAAATCGTCTGTTCCAAACATCCCCACGGTCGTTGCGTCATTCCTTCGATGCCGTCCAAAGCGCTCGAAAGCAAATTTGGATAGAGCTTCAAAACAGTTTTCGCTGATCCCGGAATAGCATCTGCGGGGACATCGATTTCGTATGTACCTGTCGCGTTAACGATATCGCCCTGGGTTGAAACTATTTCTCTTCCATCGTAACCCACACGAATCGGACGTTCGACTGCGTCACTGGCGCTGTGGCCGATTGCGTCAATGCGAGCAGTAAAGCTCCCCGGCTTTAAAGCTCTCAGTGCAAACTCAACTTTCGCGGCAGTTCCCGGATCGATTGTGAGGGAGTTGGAACTTTGCGAAGTCAAATTGAACCAGTCAGCAGAATTAAGGCTGACCTTGATTGCCTGCGCCTGATCCATATAGTTGCGCACAACTACGGGCAGATTGATCTGGTCGCCTTCGGTCAATGTCGGAGGCAGTTGCGGATCGGCAAAGAATTCCTGAAACGCCCGAATCTCTGCCGATCCAGTACCGATCTTGCCATCTACCGTTGAACCGACGGCAGCAAGCTGCCAGGTCGTAATCGAATCTGCCGTCGGGAATTCGAGTTTGGCTATTCCGTTCGAATCGGTGATTAACTGCGGCTGCCACACGAGTGTTTCAGGAAAATATTGACGCAGTCTCGGCGTCTGGCCTTCCAAACTTCCGTCGTTAGGTTCCCTCATTTTCGCAGGGGGTGGTGGAGGCGGAGCAGGAGATGCAGGTGGCCGGCCAAGCGTTAAACCAGACTGCCGAGAATGTAATACGTCGCCATCAAATGCAACGACACCATTCTGGGCGTTTGTGCTGAACGTCGTAGTGGCAGAGAAAAAACCTGTGCCCCTGGCACCAACGAACCGTGGTTCCTCCTCTGCTGACAGGGAAAAACTCAAGTACTTCCTGGTCCTTGGCAACACAACCACGTCAAAAAATGTCATCAGCGTCTTTCCATTGACGCCGACCTCCAATTTGTACATGCCGGCAGGAATATTTGTCAGTTTGAATATTCCATCTTTGTCGGCATGCGTCTCGATTGTTGAATTGTTGCCAACTCGCGTTGCCACGATGCGAATCTGCGTACTGTCGCCAGTGTAGCCGTAAATTCGCCCATGAATCGCAGCAGTCGCCGATGGTGTGATTGGCTCAGATGGGTATTCCAACATAAACTGGGAAATATCGTCTCCGGTGTCGAAAGTCTTGTCAGGCCCGGCGCTGACCGCCGTCAGCGAATGCAGATTCAGGCGTTTTGAATATGGCGACCAATCCTCATCCTTCAGTGTTCTGCCATCCCATTTATACAGGCTGGTCGCGAGATCATTAGTCTTAAACTTGTAAGGAGTTCCCCACGGATCGACTAAATCTTTCAGTTCACTTGCATTGGACAGATAATCTGTAATCGGCGCCCTTTCCACAGGAAATCTGCCGTTCTGTGTCAGATGTGTGACGACGGCTGGCACAACGCGAGCTCTCATCTCGGAAAATAACTGCGCATAGAGACCGGCGTAATTCGGCTCGAAATCCCTTGACGAAGCCCGGTAAAACCGCCATCGATCCCGGTTCAACATCAATTCTGCAACCAATGACAGATCATCAGGAATTGGTTTAGCGAAATCGAGGGCGAGCAGATCCGGAAAATTCACGCCGGATATTTCGTCGAAATAACCCCAGCGACACAAGAAATAATTGTAATAATATTTACGAGTTCCAAATTGCGCATTGGTTTCGGCCAACGCACTAACGCTCTTATCGATTACAGCAATGCCGAGCGAAGTTTCAACTGGTTGTCCTTTGAGTTTCGAAGTCTCCGTCCTTAAAAGCCTTCAGGACCAAACCCGCGTTGCGCGGCCAATCCTTCTTCACCTTAAATTCGAAGAAAGCTTGTCCCTGTTCGTTCGTAACCAGTGTTGATTCGGCCAAAACCTTGTCAGCTTTACCATCCTTGACACTGGCGTTGACAGAAATCCCTTTGATCGATTCGCCCGATTCCGGATTTTCCGCGTGAGCCGCGACGCGATAGATCATCCCCGGCTCGACCCGTTCTGGACCGGTCACTCGCAATGCAAATTCATTCGGCATCGCGTCCGCGATCTGCACAATCTCGGTTCTGGTTTCATTATCGACGGTCAGAGTGTAACGCAGGCGATTCCATTTAAAGGTGGAGCGTGTTGCGTCATCAACTTTTCCAAGCGAAAACGGCAAAGAGGTTGTGATGTGGCTATCGTTGCCAAGCTGGGCCGATTTTGTCGCCTGAGCAATGACCTTATTGGTATTGTCGAGTAGCTCAAATGTGGCCTGCGCATTCCCCGAACGCTCTTTTGGATGAAGGCAGACCTCGGTCCGGTCCGGAGCGAACCAGATGGCAATCTCTTTCTGGTGATCGCGATGCAGCCCTCCGTCCGCGTGTGCGATCCAAATACTTCTTACAATAAAAACAGAGCCGCCGATTCCTACTGCGATCAACAGACTCAACACCAGAATTCTGATTGTCAGGATTTGCTTCATTTTATTGACTCTCGGGAATGGATCTTTACAGCGCTAGTATCCATGACGAGTATTTTGGCCCTTTGTTGCACACTTTTTTGCTTCGGAAAATTGACAAACAGATCATATTTTCGAAAATATCCATCAATTCAGGTAACTACTGTTGATAGGGATGATCGACTTTTCTAAAATTTATGGCTGTCTTCGCGCGCGTAATTCATTGATTCTGCACGATGTATTCCGCGACCAGCAATGGAATCTCAGCTTAATTTTCGGATGGAGAAGTTCAGTGAGAAGTAAAACAGCCCTTTATTCGAGCGCACTGTTAAAGAAGCTTAATAAGAACGACAAGAATTAGGAAACCATGCAATCCCGCGACGCTTTCCAGCTCGATTTGTGTTCGGAATCTTTCGGTGCGCGTGGGGCAGCTCCAGACACATTTGTAAGCTCTGCGCCTTCCATACAGTTCTGCGAAGGCGCAATCGATCCGTTTCCAGAGTCGCGGAAACTATCATATTTACATATGCGGCGTTCTGGATCTATTTCAGCATTCCTTTTGGAACTGACATTGGCTGTGTCTCCGCGAGCGACAACCATCCAGCTTGAATTGTGCCATCGGATTCCGCCAGCGATTTTGCCTCTTCAGCGGAGGCTGCCTTAACAACAAAAATACCGGCGAGATTACCCGCATCGTCAAAGTGCCCGGCCAGCACCAGCTTTCCGGCTTTCATCAATTCCATAACGCTTGCAATGTGCTTTTGACCCATTTCCTGCATTTGTTGTGGATTGAATTTGGGACCCAATTGAATCATTTCAAAATAGTAGTTCGACATTTTGATCGGAGTTTGGGCTTGCCCCATGCCGAACGCATTCGGGTCTGTTTCCCATTTAAGAATATTGAAAGTTAGATCGCCAGAATGGACGGCGGGATCAGCACTAGCTAATTCTTTCACTTTGTCTTTCGGTTGTTCATCTACGATTATGACGCCTCTGTATTGACCCTTGCCGGAGATATCCCCAACCAAGATGGCTTTTCCGGAACTTGCCAGGTTATCCAGATACGCGAGATGTGCTGTTTTTGTTTTCCCGCTCAACTCGCCCTGTCCGGTGGAAGTAAGCAGAATCATGTTAAAAGCCTTTAACTGAAAAGGGTTGTTACCCTGCGGCCGAACAACAGCAGATAATGAAACCGACATCAAAATGGCAATTAATACAGAGGCCATAGCAAAAAATCGTTTTTTCATAGATAGACTCCAAAGCTTTAATATTTCAAGAGACGCCGCTTTGCCGTTTCGGTCTTCGAACCAATTCTCCGCCGCAATTCGGACAGATATTGTTCATCTCAGTCGCACAATGCATGCAAAATGTGCATTCGTAACTGCAGATACAGGCGTCATCCATTGGCTGCAAATTTGTGCCGCACTTCTCGCACTGTTGCTTCATCTCAAGTGACATCGTTGACTCCCTTCAACCATCAACATCTTATGTCATGTTATGAATGTTTTTACAGTGCTCGCTCACGTACTGACAATCACGTTCCTAATTTTCTTTATTAAACATCTCTACAGGTTCCTTTAAATCGCGACCGAACTGTCGCTTTGTAAAAACTTGTAGCTTCCCTTGACATCCTACAAGAGCGCACTTAACATCTCTTCTTGTCGACATTCGAGGGGAAACCGTCAGTCTTTATGGCTAAATCAAAAACCGATCTTTTACAGGGAACTCTGGACCTGCTTATCTTAAAAACGCTGGCTTTAGAACCGATGCATGGCTGGGGAATATCGCAGAGAATTCAACAAATTTCGCAAGGCGTCCTGTGCGTCAATCAGGGCTCGCTGTATCCAGCGCTGCACCGACTTGAATTGCAGGGTTGGATTTCGTCCAGCTGGGGAGCATCTGAAAACAATCGCCAGGCAAAATACTACGAGCTGACCAAGACCGGCCGCAAACAACTGGAGACGGAAAAAGAGGACTGGCAGCGATTGACCGCCGCCATTGCGCAGATCTTAGAGGCGTAAGGGCAATGGGCAAGCTATCCAAAAGAATCAAAATCGGTTTCCGATCAATCTTTGTCAAACCCAAAGTTGAGCGGGAGTTAGACAAAGAACTTCAATTTCATCTCGAGCTGGAAATCGAGAAAAATATGCGCCGCGGAATGAATCCCGAAGAGGCTCGTCGACTGGCCGTCAGAAGTTTTGGCGGCTTTGATCAGGTCAAGGAGCAATGTCGGGAAGCAAGAGGTACGATCATGATAGACAATCTCCTGCAGGACATTAGATACGGGCTCAGGGTAATGGCGAAAAACCCCGGGTTCAGTTGCATGGCTATATTAACGCTGGCGCTGGGAATTGGAGCGAACACTTCGATCTTCAGTGTTATTTATGGCGTCCTGATGCGGCCGCTTCCGTATCAGCAAGGCAGCCAACTTGTAATCATTCACCAGGCTGAGCCTTTAGCTCATCAGCAGGATATCGGATTTTCCGCAAAAGAAGTATTCGATTACCGCGACATGAACCACACGCTTTCCGGCGTTGTCGAGCATCATTCAATGTCGTTCATTCTTTATGGCAAGGACGAGCCAGAACGCGTTAAGACTGCGGTAGTCTCTGCAAACTTCTTTGACGTTTTGGGTGTGAAGCCTTTGATGGGCAGAGCTTTCGTTCCCAGCGATGATGTGCGCGGCGCCAATGCGGTACTGATGCTGAGCTTTAACTATTGGAAGGAAAGTTTCGGCGGCGATCCTAACATCGTAGGCAAAATCTTTGAGATGAACGATCGCCCGCATACTGTAATTGGCGTTCTGCCTCCGATTCCACAATATCCGGTGGAAAACGACGTCTATATGCCAACTTCGTGCTGTCCGACCAGATCGTCTGACAGGTTTATTGCGAATCGTAACTTTCGAATGATGACTGTTTTCGGAAGACTGAAGCCTGGTGTTCAGCTCGATCAGGCAAGAGCCGATCTGTCGACGATCGCCAGTCATCTACAACAGGAATATCCGGATTCGTATCCCAAGAGCACGGGTTACAACGCTGTTGTTACTCCTTTGCAGGAGGACCTGACAAGTCAGGCAAAACCAACGCTTTTAATCCTGCTGGGAACCTCTTTGCTGGTTCTGTTGCTGGCGTGTGCAAACGTCGCGAACCTTTCACTCGCGCGTTTGATGAGACGACAGCGAGAGATGGCAGTCAGAACAGCGCTGGGAGCAGGCAGAGGCCGGCTGATACGACAATTGCTGACCGAAAGCATGATGCTTTCGATAATTGGCGGAATACTAGGACTTTTATTGGCTTCATCCGGGATGAAGTTGCTGGTGACATTTGTGGCCAGGTTTACCACCCGCGCGTCAGAAATAAAGCTGGATGGCTCGGTGCTCGCCTTTACGCTGATAGTCTCCGTCTTGACAGGACTTGTCTTTGGTCTAGTGCCGGCCTTTTCGACAGAAAAGAATCTGCCCTCCTCTCTGAGAGAAGGAGGCAAAGGCGCAGGACAGGGAGCAGTTAAGCAAAAGCTCAGAGGCCTGCTGATTGTCGCGCAGGTCGCTATATCGTGCATGCTGCTGATCGGCTCGGGATTGATGCTTCGCAGCTTGATTAAGCTTCAAAGCGTTAATGGAGGATTCAACACCGACAGAGTCATGGTGATGAGGCTCGCGCCGAACTTTTCGAAATACACGACTCCGCAGGACTATCGGAATTATTTCCAGCGCGTGCTTGATACAGCGAGGTCGCAACCTGGAGTACAGTCGGTGTCGCTGGCGTCAAATTTCCCGTTCAGTCCTAATGGTCTTACCTTTGGTCCGAACACCAACGGGTTCGAAATAGAGGGGCAGCCTGTTCCGAACGGCGCTCTCCCACCGCAGTCAGATACGACCGTTGTTACGCCGGATTATCTTCAGACGCTTCGCATTCCTCTGATCAGAGGACGATTCTTTACCGACGATGACAAACCGGACGGACTACAGGTGGCCGTGATCAATCAGACACTCGCCAATCACCGATTCGGAAACGAGGATCCTATCGGAAAACACATTCGGTTTCTAAACCCCGGCGGGCAGCCAAATGACTGGATAACAATTGTCGGAGTGGTGGGCGACATCCGCGATTATGGACTGGACCACGCACCGATAGATGAGATTTATGGTCCACTGACGCAAAACAATTTCGCCGGCAATCTGATCGTGCGAACCGGCGGCGAGCCAATGGCAATGGCTAACACGATGCGGCGCGCAATACACGATGTCGATAACCAGACTGCTATCGTCGGCGTAAAGACTCTCGAAGAATTTAAAGACGATTCCCTGGTAAATCCTCGCGTGACCACAATCTTGCTGGGCATCTTTGCCGGACTGGCTATTCTGATTACCGCGGCGGGCATTGCAGGCGTGATGGCGTTGTCGGTGAGCCAGCGTACACACGAGCTTGGCGTGCGAATGGCACTTGGAGCTTCGCAGTCCGGTGTCTTGCTAATGGTCTTACGACAGGGAATGATACTGGTCGGAATTGGATTGGTTATCGGCGTCGTGGGTGGGTTCTGCCTGACAGGCATGATGTCATCGTTGTTGTTCGCAATTACGCCGACCGATCCAGTGACGTTCCTAACTGTATCAGTCGTTTTGACAGTTGTCGCGATCATAGCCGCATTCGTACCCGCGCGCAGAATTACGGGAATTGATCCAATAATAGCCCTGCGCAGCGAGTGAACCGGCGTCGACTCGCGGGTGAATCACCCAGGCGTGGCTCAGGACATGATTGTATGCGATGATTTCTGAGCCACGTACTTTTCGACAATTTCGTTTCTAAAACTTCTCAGAACAGGCAGACAAATCGTAGGCCGAAGTGTGTCTTATGCACGTTAGTGCACAAGCGAATCCGTCCGTGCTCTCTCCGGGCGAGGTAAACAAGCAAGTAGAAGGAGAATAAAAGTGAAACGTAACTTTATCGTCTTAATATTCATTACGATATTAATGTTTGGACTGGCGTTTCTTAAACCTGTGGTCAGAGCCCAAACGAATCGATCAAATCAACCAGACCAAAACGGCAGATCAGGCGCGACGGGCGAAAAGACTGCCGGGGAGACTTACAAAAACATTCAGGTGCTGACAGACTTAAAGGATGGATCGACCGCCGATTTTATCGGCGCGATGCAATTCATCTCCGGATCACTGTCGGTAGATTGCAACTATTGCCACGCTGGACCATTTTCTAATTATTCGAGCGACGAGAAAGAAACAAAACGGATCGCTCGCAATATGATCAAGATGACTCGGGCCATCAACGAAAATAACTTTGGCGGAGCGCTTGTCGTCACCTGCAATACTTGCCATCAAGGCAGCACACACCCAAAAGCAACGCCTACACCGTGGTACAAAACTCCTGAACAGATCGCAGCGTATGTTAAGGCAGGAGAGTCTTCGCGAAAAACAAACAACGCGGCCGAACAACCGGTCACGCCTTCCAAATCTGAGCCGTCATTACCTGAACCAAGTGAGGTTATTTCCAACTTTCGCAAAGCAACTGGCGCAGACGGTTTAATATCGGTGAGGATGTCAGGTACCAAACAAGTTGTCGCCTTCGGAGCACCCAATCCCTGGGAGATGGACGTTCTCCTGCCAGACAAAGCCGCGATCCGACAAACTATTCAAGGAACTAAAGCCGGACAAATCGTAAACCGGGATCGCGGTTGGGTTTTTAGAGGAAGCTGGACTGCACTGCCGCCCAGGCAATCGGCTGGGATTCTACGGGACCTGGTCGCGGCACTGCTGCCAACCGCCTTCATCAAGTCAGATTCAGAGCAGAAAGTTACAGGAATCGAAAAGATCGGAGATCGCTCCTATTACGTCGTCAAATCAAATGGCAACAAGCGATTGTATTTCGATGTTCAGTCGGGGCTATTGTACAAAGTCCGTTCGGAGTTTCCGACCAAACTTGGAACCAGAGTCGAAGAGACTACCTTCGAAGATTACCGAAAATCAAATGGAATGAATCTGCCGTATTTAATTATCTCTCATTATATGGAGGATCAGTTCACATATAAGATTTCTAAAATAGACGTCAACATTGATCTGGACGAGGCAAAATTCGAACCGACTAGTCCAAATTAGGTTGAATTCGAAATTTATAAAGAGAATGCCAGCCGGATAACTGCACTGACCAACGAAACTGATACCTGGAGCCCGCGGCACCAATATTCGGCTGCGGGCTTTTTTATAGCAGCCAGCGTGATAAGTTTTATCCAATCTGGTAAAGCACGATTTTGAAAGTCACGCTATACTTTCCGTTTAAACTGCACGCTAAATCTCGGAGACATATTCAATGAAAATCCGTTTTGGTTTAAAGACTATCGTGCGTGATCTGTCGGTTTCGCTGATTATGGCTGCGCTGCTGATTGCGCCAGTTTACGGGCAACAGACTGCAACTGCGCCAAACTCGACGACACTCAGCGCGACAGAACGTGAAGCTGAGTCGAAACTAAATGTCGATACAATCCGCACCATTACATCGGATCTGGCTAAGCCCGATATGGAAGGTCGCGGTACAGGTCTGCTTGGCGGACAAAAAGCCGCGAAGTACCTCGCCGATTATTTTGCAAAGCTTGGACTGCAGCCGCTCGGAGACAACAAGACATTCCTTCAGGCGATACAGTTCACCGGAACAACTGTAATGCCGGATTCTTCTCTCAAGGCTGGAAACGCTTCACTAAAATTTGGAGAAGATTACGTGCTTGCGCCTCCGCTGCCGGACAAGAAGGTTGATTTCAAGGCGCCGCTCGTCTTCATAACCTACGGCGTCGTTTCTCCGGACCTGAAGCGCGACGATCTGGCCAATCTGGATCTTAAGGGGAAAATCGTCGTCCTGATTTCCGGTCAACCAAAGAACGTTGACCAGGCAGCCTGGCAAAAGGCGGCAAACCCGCAGGCGACGCTCGGTAATTTATTATCTAAAGGAATTTCGGGTTTGATCATAACCAACGTCGGATCGGCTCAACAGCCGTTTTCTTTAATAAGCAATTACCTTACGCGCAGACAAGTATCAGTCGCGAATGCCATCAGGCCAAACATACCGCCCAGATTGCTTGTCAGCGATGCTGGCGCAGAGAAACTGTTTGCAGGTTCGGGAATGACATACGCGCAGGCAAAGGAAAAGGCTGAAGCGGGCGAGACCGTTTCTCGCGATCTCGGTCAGACACTGTCAGGAACGCTGAATATCAAAACCGACGAGGGAACAGGAAGCAATGTGGTTGGGGTGCTGGAGGGCAGTGATCCAAATCTAAAGGATCAGGCATTGGTTTACTCAGCACATTATGATGCATATGGCATCGATGCCGCAGGCCGCATTTTTCCAGGCGCGGCAGACAATGCCCTGGGTGTAGGCGAGATGGCTGCTATTGCTGAGGTGTTCACCAAAATGTCGAAAAAGCCTCGTCGATCCGTAATCTTTCTTGCCGTTACAGGTGAAGAGCATGGGTTATATGGTTCTGAGCATTGGGCGCACAATCCGACCTGGCCGATTGGCAAGGTTGTCGCCGATCTAAACTTCGATGGAATTGGTTCTGAAGTATATGGCCCAGTAAAACAGATTGTTGGCTACGGCGCCGAGTTTTCTGATCTGGGTAAAACGCTGGATAGTGTAGTTGCTGCCGAAGGCGATAAAATCATTCCCGATCCAGTGCCCGATGAAGGAGTATTTTACCGATCAGATCATTTCTCTTTCGTAAAGCAGGGAGTTCCGTCATTGATGCTATTGGGCGGACCTGATGGCGACACTGCTATGTGGGTGGCCAAGGCGAGAAAATGGCTTGCTACCGATTATCACAGCCCCGCAGATGTTGTACGTCCCGATTGGGTTTGGGCAGGGTCGAAAGACATCGCTGACATCGGCTTGATTGTTGGAATGAGAGTAGCGGACGCGGATGCCGCTCCGGCGTGGCTGCCGAATTCGCCTTTCAAACGCCCCTAACTGTGGGCGCAGACATTCAGTCTGCGCATTTCAACCTACGTCCAAGTCGACACGGAATGGGTGACTTCGTCACTTGCGCAGACTGAATGTCTGCGCCACTTTTATCGATTGATGCGAACTGCGTCGATCAAAAGCGGCTCTGAGCTTATATTTTCGATCTGTACCTGATTGCTCTTGCTGATCTGGGCGCGTCCAATATCGAATTCGCCGCCGGCATTGATTGGATCCAATCGCTGCCAATGGTTTTTGTCCATATTCCAGCAGGACACGCGATAGCGAGCGCGGTTTTCGGCCTGACGAATAACCTGAATATCAGCACCCTGAACGTCCGTGAAGGGGTCCATCACACGCAGAGTCAGTTTTCCTCCTGGTTGAACTATCGCAAATCTTCCGTCAGGAGAACCGGTCGCCCGATCAGGAAACTGGGTCTTACTTGTCAATGTGACATCATACGTCTGGAAGTAAGCGCCGTCTGCCATCGGTGTGGCCTTTGGCGGGACAGATGAGTTAAGTTTACGACCGAAAAATGCTCTATGATTCCAGGCTGCAACACCAATAACTCCGAGTATTGCCACCGAAACCAGAATGATAATCAAAGTCACCGCTCGAAGCGGCAATCTGTTGGCCGGCGGTTGATTAAGTGCTCTGCTAGCAGGAATGCCATGTGCTGCTATCGATGCTGCTGGCGATGGTCCGACAGCATTCGGGTCGAGGTCGCGCTCGAGCGCCGCCTGCAGGTTCTTGTCCGAAAGCGCGCAAATTCGCTCTTCAGTTATTGCCGTGTATTCAGTAGTATCCCGATTCAGTTTGCCTGAAGCAGCCTGCGGTGAAGACTTAAACAATTTGAAGTCTACCCCGCAACGGTGGCAAAACTTGGCATCCGGTCGAAGTCGCCCACCACAATTACCGCAAAATGGAGATTCGACGCTCATTTTATGCCGCAGACCTCGTATTACCCCGAATTATTCCCCGCTATACCGCATTTGAGCAATGATAATGCCACAAAAGCAGAATTAAATCATTCAATGAAATGAGCGATTTACGGAAATCATTTCTGCTATGGGGGTTGAAAATGGCACCTTTTCGAGGTACCCAACCCGATAAGGTGTAAAAAGCCTTAGCCCCCGAGCTCCCCGCTAACCAGCTAAAACAATTGACGGCTAATCGCCTTCAGAATCAGGAGTTATGCGCTTTTTATGTTTTGGCCTGGTCGCTTCGCGCGTTTTCTTGCTTTCAATCAATACCGACGGTGGAGGTACAGGTCTTCGGATAGATTTTATCACATCCATCTGAGTGATCTTCTTTGGCTTGGCTTTCTTCATTAGTTGACCTCCCGCTCTCAGATTAAAAGACGCAGGACTTACTTCTTCAGGAACTGGGCTATTCCTTTTTTGCAGTCGTCGGTGAGCCGTGCAATCGCATTCAGATCCGCGCCGGAGCGCAAGGCGGATTCGAAAGTCATTCCGTCCATCTGGTAAAGAAGATATTTGGACAGCATTACTGCGGACGCGCTGGTCGAATTGAAGCCATCGAGGTATCGCTGTACGTCGGAATCAAACACGTCATCGTCGAAAACATGATTAATGAGACCGTATCGCTCAGCCTGTTCGGCCGAAAATGTTTCGCCTCGCGTGATCAATTCGAAGGCGCGTTTTTCAGACACCGAGCGCCGCAAAATCGCCATGACGATTGCTGGTATAAAGCCGATTTTGACTTCGGGGTAGCCGAATTGCGACGACCGAGCGGCCAGAATGATGTCACAGGCTGTCGCCAGCCCGCAGCCTCCGGCGAGAGCTCGACCGCGCACTGCGGCAACGATTGGTTTTCGCAGTAGCCGCATCTGAATAAAGAGATCTTTCAGAGAGTTCGCGTCTTCCCAATTGTCGAGGATCGAGCCCTCGGCGATCTTCTGGAGAACCGATAAATCGGCGCCGGAGCAAAAATCTTTACCTGCTCCGGTTAAGAGGATTACGCGGACATTTTCGTCTCTTTCAGCTTCTGAAAAGGATTGTTTTAGCAGCGCAACCATGTCGTCATCGAGCGCGTTTCGTTTCTCTGGCCGATTTAGCGTAATCGTGGCAACTTTATCAGCAGTATTTAATAAAACTTTCGAATCATTCATAGGAGCCCGGCCGAAACACTGTAGGGGCAGGGCTCGTCCCTGCCCGGATTGCCGCAGGCAATCAAACGATCATTAACCGCACATTTCATCGTGCTTCGCACGATCCGGGCAGAGTGCCCTGCCTCTACATTCATAACACCGCGTCTTTAATATCAATCTCCATGCGCAGAAGAGCAGAGCTATACGTCTTGCCCTGCGCATCAGTTTTCAACGATAGCGTTCCACCGCCGCCAAGCGATTCGTGCAGCAGAAAATTTAGCGCTCCCAGATTCGGCAATTCAAACCGCTCAACCTTGCCGTGGCAGATGCCGTTGAAATGCTCTTTAACACGATCTGCTGTCACCTGCTCGACCAGTATTGGATAATATTCAGGCTTTAATGCAATCAAGCCAACATTAGCAGTGTCGCCTTTGTCACCCGATCTGGCGTGCGCAAGTTTTATCAGTTGAACTTTCATAATAAATTCATTCAGCTACTGTAACTTCGACGGCCGGTTCGACTGCGGATTTTGGAATCAACGCCGGCCAGTATGCGACAATCTCTTCAACTTTTGGTCGCCCACCGGCAAAGCCTGTCACGGTCGGCGGTCCGTTCAAGACCAGCGGAGCAATCTCTTTCGTGAATCGTTCGACGGCCGCTTTGTTATTCGATCTGACGCCGATTCTGAATTGAACTTCAGCTATGTCTGGTGATGGTTCACCAGCCAATGGCCCGTGCGTCGCGTTCACGCCGACAAACTCCGTCAGGATTTCATCGAACTTTAGTCCAAGAGCTTCAAGACGTTGCCGCAAAATCTTGTCTGCCGCCTGAGCTTTCTTGTAAGCATCCGGCCAAGAATAAACGAGAGTTCCGACCGCCTTGAAACCAGATGTATAGCTAATTGAGACTTTATAGAATTCCGTTGCGGGTCTGCCCTTGATGCCGAAGACCCGAACTCGGTTCTCAGCTTCCTGTTCCAGGTGAATGGTCGTGAAATCCGCTACGCAATCGGGCGTGATGTATTCGTGCGGATCGCCCATTTCGTAGACCAGTTGTTCTTTTACGCTGGCGACACTTATTCGGCCGCCGGTTCCTTCGTGCTTTGTGACAACAAATGTGCCGTCGGGATTAGGCTCAACAATCGGATAGCCAATATCCCACATGTCCGGGATCGTCTCCCAGTCGACCTGACAATTTCCTCCTGTGCATTGCGCTCCGCATTCGATGATGTGACCCGCGATTGTTCCTGCCGCCAGCAGGTCCCAGTTATTTCGCGGCCATTTGAATTCATGAATGATTGGACCCAGTGTCAAACCTGTGTCGGTACAGCGACCGGTGATGATTATCTGAGCTCCCTTATCAAGAGCATCGGCAATCGGCGCGGCACCGAAATAGACATTGGCACTTTGAATACGATCACGAATGCCGGAGAGTGGCTCTCCCGTTTCCATATTCTTTAGCTGAATATCACGAGAGAGAAAATCATCGATGCGTCCCATTATGTCGTCGCCCGCAACGATTCCGATCTTTATTTTTCCTGCAAAGCCTTGTTTCTTTGCGACCTCAATAACAGCATCACGACACGCTTGCGGATTCACACCGCCTGCGTTTGCGACTACCTTGATGTTGCGCTCGACAAGTGTGGGAAGGGTTCGCTCGATCATTGCGACGAAATCACGCGCGTAGCCCGATTTTGGATCACGAGCCCGCTGCTTTTGCATGATCGACATCGTTATCTCGGCCAAATAATCGAGAGCAAGGTAATCAATTGGGCCGCGCTCGACCTGCTGAATTGGAGCCTCAAGCGAGTCACCCCAAAAACCTTGTCCATTTGCGATTCGAATAGTCTTCATATTAAACAACCGAGTTCGGCAACATGTACTGACCCAGATGCGGACCCGGGTTATTTAGCGATGTTCTGAACGCCATTTCCAGTACCGGGCGAATTTCTTCGGGCGCGATTACTGAATCGACAAAGCCTCGCGCCGCTGCATATTTCGCGTCGAGTTGGTGTTCGTAATCGGAACGAACCTTGTCCATCTGTGCTTTCAGGTCTTCGTCGGGCTCTTTTCCTTGTGCCTTCAATTTTTCCAGCCGGTCAGCGAATATCGCCATTACGGCTGAGTCGCCTTCCATCACTGCCATTCGACCAGTAGGCAAAGTGAAAATGAAATCAGGATCGAAGCCTTGTCCGGCCATCGCATAATAACCTGCGCCGCTGGCGTGATTGATCGTGAGGACCAATTTAGGAACAGTCGCCGTTGCCATCGCTTCGACAAATCGAGCGCCCGCACGGATGATTCCGGAATGTTCGGCTTCGGTTCCGACCATGAAACCTGAAACATCCTGAAGGAACAGAATCGGCGTTCCCTGACGATTACAAGTCTCTATAAAATAAGCGACTTTCTCGGCGCTTTCGGTGTAAATGATTCCGCCAAATCTTGGAGGCTGGCCTGCCTCGCCGCGAACGAGACCGCGTTGATTCGCGATGATGCCGATGTGAATTCCGCGAATGCGACCGTGACCGGTGATCATCTCTTTCGCGTAATCGGACTGGAACTCGTCTAATTTACCGTCATCCAGAATGCAGTCCAGAATCTCTCTTGTGTCATACGGACTGCGATGATCGGCTGGCAAGATATCGTAGAAATCGTACGGCGAGCGCTTCGATTCGTGCGGCTGATCAATCGATATGGACGGAGCCGGTTTCGGTGGCAGTTCAGAGATGATCTCCCTGATTCTTTCGATACAGGTTTCATCGTTTGGAGCGCGATAATGCGCCACCCCGCTGATGGCATTGTGCGTTTTCGCCCCGCCAAGGGTTTCGGCATCTACGGACTGCCCTGTTGCGCCTTTGACTAAATTTGGCCCGCCAAGACCCATAAATGACGTCTCTTCGACCATAATAATGATGTCAGAGAGCGCGGGAAGATAAGCCCCGCCAGCTATGCAAGGTCCCATCACCGCCGAAATCTGCGGAATCTTCAAGTACCGCCGCATTATCGAGTTGTAATAAAAGATCCTCGCCGCACCGTATTGACCTGGGAACACTCCGCCTTGATAGGGAAGGTTTACGCCTGCGGAATCAACCAGATAAATGATCGGCACTCGGCATCGCATCGCGATTTCCTGCGCGCGCAGCATTTTTTTGATTGTTTCTGGCCACCACGAGCCTGCTTTGACAGTTGCGTCATTGGCGACTATTACAACTTCGCGATTCGCGACAATACCAACGCCGGTCACGACGCCTGCGCCGGGAGCTTGGCCTTGATACTGATCGTAGGCAAGAAGCAATCCGACTTCGATAAAGCGAGTCTGGGGGTCAACCAGCCGCTCTATCCTCTCGCGAGCCGTCAGTTTTCCCTGCTGGTGCTGGCGATCGACTTTGTCGTGTCCGCCTCCGCGACGTACTTTAGCTTCAAGACGTTGCCAATCAGCCACGAGCCTTTCCAGATGGGCCCTATTGCTGGTGATGCTGGTGATTTCGTTGACGCCCTCCATCATTCCCGCGTGATTCCTCTCCGAGTTCCGAATAAACAGTAGTTGTTGCTTATCGCAGCCATGAACTTCGAAACATTAAACTTAACATATGAACGCGAATAAAGTACAGAATGCTCCGTGATAAAAAGGCAGGATCAGAATAGATAAGTTGCGAATGGGTATGCTTCAAAGTTTTGCGGTGAAAAGGAGAATAGAAGAGCACAGGACGCAGATTTTGCGGATGCAGCGGATTAAGACGGATCGGAATCCGCGAAAATCCGCCTGATCCGTTTCATCCGCGTCCCTTGCTCTTCTATCTCTGGTTTGTTTGCGCAATGATGCCCGACCGCCACGCATAAGTGCTGTTGGTTCGGCACCCCCTTTAGTTGTTACTGTTCTATACATAGCTTCCAACATTTTGCGAATCTTGCTGGTTTTTCGGGATGACTGGCTCCAGAACCTAATCTATGCTACAATTTAGCGTCTATTGGTCAGCCTCACTGATGAAGCTTTTTTCACTACAATCCGATAAAGAAAGTAGTGTTCTGGTCCGAATAGGCTGATAGAGTGTGGGTAAAGCGCGATCATGTTCTTCCGTGCTGTGCCAAAAGGTAACATCCCGAGGCCACGCCATTGGAAGGAAGAGCGAGGAATGTCTGTCCACTTCCTTTCCATCGCCGCGCAGTAATTCGGCACTCCGCGAGTGTAAGAATCGGCAGGCGCTAGCACTGGAGACTTAAAAGAGTTTTATGTCAAATAACTCTATCAATCCGCATCCTTCTCCTCCACGGCCATCTTTGATCGACCGTATCACGGAATCACTGGCAACAACTGCACTTGGAACGATTGGCCTTTTCATCATTCTGCCAATCACGCTGATCATAATGGTGCTGTTTGTCGTGATGCCGCTGACTCTCGGTCAACAGGCATTGCTAACAGCGGGTTTGCTGCTGCTGGCAATGCTTATCAGCGTGCTTGCGCCACGTCTGCGACTGCTGGTGATGCTGCTCAGTCTGGCGGCATCATTCCGGTATATCTATTGGCGCGCGTCGTACACGCTTTCGCTCGGGTGGTGGGGCGACGCCATTATCAGCATCCTGTTATTTGCCGCCGAAATTTACGGCATCATAGTGTTGGTTCTGGGTTATTTCCAAACGCTGGAATTGAACCTTCGTCAACCAGAGCCGCTCCCGGCAAATGAAGCCGATTGGCCGACCGTCGATGTTTATATTCCGACGTACAACGAAGATGAAGAGATTCTGAGACGAACCGTTACGGGCGCTCTCGCGATTGAATATCCGAAAAAGACGGTATATCTGCTGGACGATGGTCGCCGTGATAACGTCAAGCTGCTGGCAGAGCAATTGGGCTGCGAATACATAATACGTTCAGACAACAAACACGCAAAGGCCGGCAACATCAATCACGCCTTGACCGTGACAAACGGTGAGCTGATCACGATTCTTGACGCCGACCACGTACCGGTAAAAAGCTTCCTGAGAGAAACCGTCGGATTCTTTAACAATCCGAACGTAGCGCTGGTTCAAACACCGCATCACTTCTACAATCCCGATCCGTTCGAGCGTAATTTGAACGTGGAGGGTTTAATCGCTCCTGAAGGCGACTTCTTCTACCACGTCGTCCAGGTAGGCAATGATTTCTGGAACTCGGCATTCTTCTGCGGCAGCGCGGGCGTGATTCGCCGGACTGCTCTTGAAGAGGTCGGCGGCATCGCGACTGAGACAGTAACTGAAGACGCGCACACCAGTCTGCGCATCCACGCGCGCGGTTACAGATCTTTCTATTATTCAAAGCCATTGATCGCTGGACTGGCAACCGAGCGATACGCATATCACGTGGGACAACGTATCCGTTGGGCTCGCGGAATGGCGCAGATTCTGCGCGTGCAGAATCCATTGTTTACGCGCGGGTTGAAGCTGCCGCAGCGATTAAACTACTTCAACGCGATGCTTCACTTTTTGTTTGGCATCCCGCGTTTGATCTTCATTATCGCGCCGGTTACTTATCTGTTATTTAATCTGCACCCGGTAAAAGGTCTGGGTCTGGAAGTGCTGCTTTACGCATTGCCGCACATCGCCCTTGCAACGATTGCGACGTCGATGGTCAGCCGAAGCTTCCGGCACGCATTCTGGGCAGAAGTTTACGAGTCGGCGATTGCCACTTACCTGAGCGTCGTTACGTTGATGGCTTTAATCAGTCCGAAGTTCGGTAAATTCAACGTGACGGCCAAGGGTGGTTATATCGAGAAGCCGGAATTTGACTGGAAACACGCCGCGCCGACCCTTGTCCTGATCGCTATTTCACTGATCGCTATCTTTATTTTTATTCCGGTTAAATGGCTTTCGCTATCCGGAGAACACGCATCAATCGCTATCAACGGAGTGTGGGTTTTCTATAATCTGGTGATTCTGGTCGCTGCCGCACTGGTGGCTCGCGAACGCCCGCAGCAGCGCCGCAGCCCGCGTATATCGCGCAAGTTCGCCTGCATCATCTTCCTTCCAGGCGGCGAAGCCGTTGCTGGAACTACAACGGATCTCAGCGAGACCGGAGCCCGAGTAACTATCGATAGGCCGATCGCTCTTCCTGAAATATTCACAATGCAGGTCGACAGCGATTTCGGCGCTACCGCGATGCTGGATGCTAAGGTCACCTGGCGCGAACTGGATGGCCAAGGTCGTATGACATTCGGCTGCGAGTTCGAGGACATGGATATCCCCACCAGTCAGGATCTGATCCGTTTAATGTTCAGCGGACCTGATAGCTGGGTCGAGAGAACGATTCCGCCAGATCGACCGTTCCGATCCTACTGGTACATTTTCAGCTCGCCATGGCGCACGATGGAAGAGCGAACGATTGACAGTCGGCGCGCTCCGCGTATCGCGATGGCGCTACCGTGCAGAGTTATTACTCCGTCCGGCCGTACGTTTAATGGAACAACGCAGGATATCAGCGAGACCGGCGCTGCGATCTTCCTCGAAGGCGGCGCGTGGCCGTTGCCGCAGGAAGTAAGGGTGCAGATCCGATTCCGCGATGGCGAAGAGATCGATCTTCCTGCTCAGACCGTTAGACCGGACCTGTTGCCTAGCGGGCAGTTAATGGTCGGCGTGATATTTGAGGGCGCAACATACGAAGATCGGCGGTTGCTATCTCAGCGATTATACAATGGCCATATCGCAGAGACGTTTAAAGCGTCGCCACCGGATCGTCACCGAACAACGCAACTTGTTCCACGGGATTATGGTACTGCCCTCCAAACGGAGGTTTTCCCCTCAGAAGTTCCACCGCCTCCGTATCACGAAACGGTTGATCGCACTCATCCGTTGAACCAGGAGTTCTGGCGCGAGCAGCAGCATAAGGAAGAAGAATGGGGTCACACCGAAGTTCACGAAGCTCATTCGACTGCCAGGACAACGTCTCCTGTATCTGAACGGGAGTACACCGAACCGCTGGACGTTGAAGAGCCCACGGTTTACAGCGCACCGCTGATTTCAGCTCCGCTGGAAGAAGATCGTCCCATAACAGTAGTACCCGAGCCGCACGATTCCCTGATTCATTATCTGGAGAATCCGCCGGAAGAGAAGATCATCGCCAACAGCCGCATAGGCGTCTATTATGTCCCGGGCGGTGATTACTACAATCAAATGCTGCAGGCGAGTCAGCGTGGCGGCTCAAGCTGGGTGACATTCGATACAGAGGAAGAAGCCCAGGAGGCGGGTTACCGTCGTCCGAGAGCGATCATGCCTCCGCCGCGCACGGCCGGCAACACATCCCGTCGAGAAATGTAAGACCTCATAAGCCGGGCGGAAGCTTTTCGCCCGGCTTCTTCGTAACTGTCAGTACCAAGTGTGGTAGCACTTGGGTAATTGCTCGTCATCACCAAGATTGTTTCGCCATAAAAATCAGTATACGAAATACGGAGTGCGCTCGCTTGTGATACTGCTGGCGAAGCCCTGGTCCTGCGGCTTTGCCGCCCGCCTATGCGGAAAACCTTCCGGTTTTCCGGCGCGTCTACCCGACCTTCCCGGAGAGGCGGTGCCTCGCAGCATCAGGCGTAGCCTGAAAAAAGAGTAAAAACCAGTCTCGGAAAGGCAAGCCTTTCCGCATAGCAGGGCGGCAAAGCCGCGAATTCGGAGTTAATTCAGTTCACCAACAATATCGCTTGCTACGCTTTGGTATGCGGCGATAAGCTCGCCGCGAACGTAGCGTAGGCGTCCCGCCTGCGCATTTAAAATAAAAGCTACGGGCAAGATGCCCGTGCTACATTTGGAGCCGACGAGTCAGCTCAGGCCAAAGCTGCGACCAGTCGCAGCACTCCATAGACCATTCCTCGCATCTGACCAATCACTGACTACCGACCTCTATTTTTCCGACCCTTGGCACCGACGCCCGTTTTGGCAAGTCTTGTGGCAATTCTCGCATTGATATTTAGCGGTGAATATCACAACAACCTCCCTTCATCAAAGCGGCGTAATTTTCATGGCATAAAATAAGTTACTCCGTTTATTTAGCGAAGACATACAACCACTTTAACATCTCCAATGGCACTATGTCCGACTTAAAAAGCATCTTGAATATCTATACTTGTCTAGGTCAAATACTGTGTTATTCTTTGACCGCTTAGTCCGGCCTCTCAAGGCCGGACTTGGTTGAAAACAGTTATTCTGTATAGCTGCAATTGACACGTCGTTTGTTTCTTTTGCGCAGGGGACACCCTAATTAAATACTTTTTCTTTATCTAACTGCCAACCTTGGCCGGAGAAAATAAAAGGAGGGTCTAATGGGTGACAAGAATAAAGCTGACAGCGTGCCTAAAGCATCAAATGATCCTAACACAGGTTCCGACCCATCTGGCACCACAATTCCAGCAAGACGTGAAGAGCTTGCCTTTGGCTACATTCTGGAAGTCCTTACGCAAGGACTTTACCCAAATGTTTTCGATGTGCTTAGAGAATATGTGCAAAATGCTTTTGATGCAGTCGATAAACACCGGAGAGCTTATAGGAGAAAAAACTATAAGATAAAAATAAACATCACGGAAAATTCGATCTTCATTATGGATAATGGGGTCGGAATGGACGAACAGCAAATAAAGCAGTATCGATATGTCGGTTATTCAGAAAAAGTTGGTAACGAAAGCGCGGGTTTCAGGGGCATTGGTAAACTATCTGGCATTTCCGTAGCCGAAAATCTTATAGTTACATCCAAAACCCAAGGGTCAAAGGTGGCTCATATTATAAAGTTCAACGCAAGGAAGATGCTTGAAGAAATATTAACCTTGAAACGTCAGGGAAAGAACCGTCCTCTGAATGATCTAATCCTGGATAACACAGAGTTCTCAACAATGAAGGACGAAACCACCGACCACTATACATTAGTTGAGCTCCAAAACGTACGTAAAGAGCATTCTAGGCTCCTCGATCCAATTCAGGTGGCGGAGTATGTCGCTAAAATATGTCCGGTTCCATTTAGCGATCGTTTTGTTTATGCAACAGAAATTGAAACGGAACTCCTTGCAAATGTCACGGACTATTTCTTCGTTCCACATTATGTGCAAGATCAACCAGTATTTAAACCGTATGTTGATGATCTCAACAAGCCTAAATTCTACGAAATCGAAGATGTAGAAGGAGGAAGTTTGATAGCCTACGGATGGGCTTGCAAGAACAAGAGTGACAAACAGTTGCCCGAATCAGGACCTCGAGGCCTATCATTTCGTGCTAAGAATATCAGCATTGGTGATTCGAAATTGGCGAGAACGATGCTATGGAAGAAGAATGGACATTTAGCTTATTGGTTCTTTGGCGAAATACATGTCATTGATGAAAACGTTATACCATCGTCTGAAAGAAGTAGTTTTGAAGACAATGCTGCAAGGCAACGTCTCATCGATCGAACCGAAATTGGCATGATCAATCGGCTGAGTAAAGTCGCACAAGAAGCCAGCGGGATGCAGAATGCTCAGAAGAAACGGGTAGCGCTTCGTGAACTTGTAGACAACACGGAATTAAGCTTAAGCGAAGGTACTCTACCAAAGGAAATGGTCGTCTACGAGGCGGCCAAACTTATCTCAGCAGTTGAGAGGCTTCAAAAATCGCTCAGGTTGTTTAAAGGCAGGAAAAAGGCAGAGGCCGAACGTCTTCTTGAAAGGGCTCGCGATCTGGTAAACAACCTAAACATTAACCCTGATACAAAACAAGAACTTGAGGGAGCTTTTGACATCAAACACGAAGTACAGCTTTCTGAGCAAGAAAGCTCTTTTTACGACATGGTAATCGAATCTTTAAAGGAGGTATTTGCCGGAGATCCAGATAGATTTGGTCTGGTGATAAACAAGCTTCACGAGAAGATGTTTGAGGAATATTCGGAAAGATGAATCCATTTACTGAGCATAAAACCAAGGTAAGAGAGCTGAACCTCAAAGCAATGCAACGATGTCTCGAGAACATCAAGGGGGGCTGGTCCTACTTTGGATTACCGTCATCGAAAATGGAAGATGTTTTGTATTGGAAGGAATTTCTACGATCTGTAGACGCTGTAGAGCGGGGGTTGCCAGGGCGAGAATGGCAATCTCGGCATGAGCTTATGTTGACAGCAATGCGCCACGGAATTAAGTGTTTTAAAATGCATGCTGGTGACATCGATGACATCATGCTCGACGGCCAGAATCTCTCTTGGGAATTCGATGTTGTAAATCTAGATTACACTGGTGGCATTACTTATAAAGATGCAGAGAAACATAGCAAACGAGTTGAAGCTTTAAGATCTTTGATCCAGAGACAGGCTCAACAAAAAAAGCAATTCTTTCTAAGCATAACGGTTAACGACCGACATCAGGACGGTGGCGAGATCAGGACAGTTCTCAACGAAATGATCAAGCAAGCTGAGCCAGGATGCATAGAATCATTACATAACGCTATTAAAGATAGCGACCAAAGACAAGCCGCCATTTTTTATATTTGTCATATAGTTCTAGCTACCGGACAGCAATGGTTCAAAATAGAAATGTTTCGCCCTATTTTTTATACGGGAAATCGAGATTACAAAATGTTAAATATGACATTCTGTTTTAAACAAGTTGCGACACGGGATGCACCCGTGACAGGTGTGTATGACGTAAACAAGATTTGTACCCTAACGCCAATTCTTTTATAGGTTAGTTACTTGATTGTTGCGACCTTAATTTATGGGATTTGCGGAACGAGTCCCATCCTTATCAGCTTTTGAATCGCCCTCTACAAACAGTCTTCAAAATCTATTCTGTCAGTTTGGCAATGACCTTATCCACCAGCGTCTTCGCGACCATCTGATTGGAAGAACATTCATAAATAAGTCCAATAATCTTTTCGTACGCTCGACGCTTTCCGGCCGGAAAGTGAGCCAGAGGATTATTCGTCGGCAGAGTGTCGATAATTTCCGTCAATGAGTTTCGTAAGCTAACAAGCGTGCTCGTCAGCTCGAGTTTTGTTTGGTTATCTAGCGTGTTTCGGTTAGTGATCCGCTCCATCAAATCAAGAGTCTGTTGAATCTTGTTCGCAATCCCAGCCCGATCGCTTCGATTTAAACCGCCCTGCTCGAGAATTTCTATCAGTTCATCAATTAGCCCTCGATTTCGGTTAAAGTCTCTCATCAGTTTCCGTTTTGCAGAATTCGTGCGGCAACGAGAAGAGATTTCACGTGCATATGGTGAAAGATAATTTTCGAGATTACGCAGGTGTACGTTCTGTTCAAAATGATCTCGGCGGCCATTCGGTACCAGTCGCTTATCAAGTACGTGAACTTCTGCAACTGTCCAACCGTTAAATCGAGGTTCAGAATACAAGCCTTGCAGTATATCTCCTGCTCCAATCTGCATATTGCCTGATCTTGTTCTAAGTCCCCGTATGGGTGCTGACTGCGGCAATGACCCTATATATCCATGGTGTAGTATCCACCCCGCTGCGGCAACTCCCCCATCAACAGCAGGGATATGAATCGGTTGCAGTTCTGTGAATGAATCGGACTTCGATTCGCCCAGTGGCAAATTGTTGCGGTGCGGGCGATAGACAGGATGTTCAGAATCATTTATATAGATTTCAATATCATTAAGTAATAAATGAGTCCGCAGTAGATCCACGATCATAGAACCGAATCGGAATTCCGGCGCAAAAGGCACAGGTGCGACTTCAGCCAAATATGCTTCGACCGCATTACTGTTCAGCAATTGGTCATTTCCATGTCGAACTACTCCGCATAGTTCAACCTCGAAAAAGCGCTCGGGGAAATTGTCGCTCTTAACCCGGCCGATTTTCGAGGTCTGATTTATTATTGCCGCCAAATCCCCTTGGAAAGTCGCATCTCTCAGCAATGCCCTCAACTGGCGACAATCCCATCGGAGTTCACTCACGCGTGAAGAACCCTTGACACGCGACCGAAAAATTAACTCCTGACAGTATCCTAGCCCTGCAAGCCGACCTATACCCCGAAAGCCTCTTGCTTCCGTTCCTTTCTTCTTGCTACCGCCAATGGCAATCAACCGTTCCACAAATTCGTTGTGTGGCAAACCGGTACCATTGTCCCTTATCGTTACGGTTCGCGTCAGAGGCGTAAGCTTAATCTCGACCCGGCTGCGGTCCTTTGGTCCTAACATGCCATTTCGACAAGCTTCATCAATAGAATCCGCTGCATTTTGTATATATTCTCGAAAAATCGACATTGGATCGATATACATAGAACCACTAAACAGCTCTAGAATATCTTTTCCTATAACCGCTGGGCCAGCATGCGACTCCCACTCAATAGGTAGTGTCGGTTGCTTATCTAAAATCAATAGTTTATTTGCGCTCATGCAGTAGCTCGTTCCTTTCTGCGGCGACTCGTCTTCAATAGCGGAGCGACCATCGGAGCGCTGTAATCTTCGAGTCCTGCGTCCTCAACAAACTCGTCTTCGGCAAGTCCCGGTTCATTCAATTGACTAAATTGAATGGCGCGCTGTTGCTCCCAAATCATAGCTTCGTCTTCCTTGGGAAGCTGCCCATAGTGGTGTAATACAGAGCGAAGACGAACGTTAGGTGCTGAGTTCTTAAGCTCGCCAAAATTCCGTGGGTCGCAAGACGACAACACGCTAAGAAGTTCTTTCTTATCGGCGACACACAAACGAGAGAATTTTCGTTTGTATTCTTCAAATTCAGTTCGGCCGCCATACAACTCGTACCAATCTCTATTGAATATGTAATGGTGCGGACGTAACAAGATATCTTCAAATTCGGAGAGGGTATCACCAAATGCACGCTTAAAAAACGTTGGGTTTCCGCTCACAACGCCATGAGTCGCTTGTAGAATAATTTGAAGGGAACGCAGTTGATAACGAGTCCATTTTTCACCAATATGAGAACGATCCGGTAAATCTGTTGGCTGGTACCTCATCGGAAACGACCAAATGCGAATCTTTAACTCCTCGTTTAGTGATACATTCAATCTCATCCGTGCATACAAATCGGCAGGGCTGTCATGGAAGTTGTACAACATATAGTTTGACAGCTCAGTTAGTTGAAAATCATGCGCGTAGCGCACAGCCTGCTCATAGGGTCCCTTCAGACCCCAATGATCGAACGCAATACGCAACGGCTTTAGGCAAATCGTGGAAAGCTCCCTTAAGTACATCGAGGATTTACATAAAATACGTGCATCGACTCCCTGATTAAAATCAACGCGCCGTTGAACAGACGACCGACCGCGGTGAAGTTTTGCCCCAGGCGTAAAACCAAGATCGCGAATTTCCGCTATTATCTCTTTAAAGCGCGGCGACGCGACGATATTGTTGTCCATTAGGATTAAATCCTTCTTTGGGCCATACAATTCGTCAATTTTCCTGACAATAGCGGCGATCGAATCGGTGTCTCTCTGGGACCCTTCTAATTTTGGCACACCGCAGAAATGACACGAGCGAATACAACCGCGTGATGCATACGCAAAGTATGCGTCGCGTACCGGATATTGATAACTGATTTGATCTAGAATGCTGTAGTCGGGAGCCAAGTCCTCAATTGGCGTGCTTGATAGATCGTCCGAATATAATTCCTCAGAGAAATCGTCGAGCTGTAAAGATTTTGCAGGTGCATCAGCCAAGAGCCCTTTAATAAAACGGATACCTCTCCAGCGTGGTTCATCAACGAAGCGCTCATTCATGAGCGAAGCGGCAATGCCACCTACAAATACTTTGTCAGGCTGATGATTCGAGACCTCCAGTGCAAAATCTATGCTTTGAGCGATGCGTGAGAATTCGAAGGAAAACAAAGTCGTAACATAAATGCGGTCCCAAGCTGTTTTGAGTACATCCCTGTCTTCGCCTTTGATGAATCGAACGTTATCCTGCTTTCCATTCGGACCGTGATATTGAGCCAGCTTCATCAACCCAAGCGGCGGATATTTGTTTTTATATCCTGGCTCAATCAGAAGAATATTCTTGTTTGCCATGCCTCAAATTATATCAATATGAAGTATGATCTGGTATCGACATCTACAACATATTGCGTCAATTGTTTAGGATTTTTCAAGTGCCTAAACTGCTGGTCCAGAATATACCACAGGTTTCAGGTGCTGATTCGACTGCACGAGGATAATAACCACGATTACTTGCAGGGGCAAGCTGGTATTCACCTCGACTCTATGAGCAAAGATCGTTTCTTCTGACCTTTTAACGGTTAGAGTTGAAAATCAGCGGCGTAGCCGCGAAAGGATTTAGGTTCGATTTACGGTGGGTCATAGACGCCACCGCACAGCAACGCGGCGTAGCCGCACAAAACGGCGCAAGCTGGCAGCTTGCGCTACGTCCGAGCCATCGAAGATGGCGAAAGCGGGTAGCCAACCGCGAGCGAAGCGAGCCGTGGGAATAACCGCAAAACCGACAGAGCCGGTGAAACCGGCGACAGACCGATTCCCGGACACTTCTGTCGCCCTTTTCAAGGGCTCTAATCGTCGGGTGAACTGTCCCATAGCTTGCAGACTCGCTATGGGCTACCCGCTGTCGCAAGCTTCGCTTGCTGAGCGTCTGCCGAGCGCACCATCCGCCTAAAGGGTTGGGCGAATTCGTGAACCCACCTTCTTCGGTTCATCAAGCGTGTGGAGCACGGCGTCCTCCTAAAGGTTGGATTAAGACCCCGAACCCCACGTTCTTCGCATTTCGATTCGTTAAGCGTGCGGAGCACGCGACACGCGTAAAGGCTGGGGTGACTCTTCGAACCCCAGCATCGCACCCCCAACAATTTCAAGCCCGCGCGAGCGGGCGGCCGTCTTTATCGAAACAAATATTTCTCGTCGAAATCGATCTCGTTTGCCCGCAGCATTTTTATTAGTTCATCCTGAGATGTATGTTTGCGATGATGGACTGGCTGGTTCGCTATGTAACGACGAACCTGTTCAACCATTGAAGCGCTCACCGTAAATGCGGCGTATCCTCGCTGCCAGGATGAATTCTCAAGTTTGGGAAACACACGCGTTTGCCAGGCGCTCGACCCGGCTTTCATGTCGCGGATTACGTCAGACACAGCATTATCCTGTCTCAATTTTGCCAGTACGTGAACGTGGTTACCCGAGCCGTTACGCCCAGGCTGATACGCCCAGATTGCGAATGATGCCACCAATGTAATCGTGAAGATCGGGCTGGTGCTTTTTGGTAAGAAACGGTTCTCGATTTTTTGTTGAGAAGATAATGTGATAGATCAGGTTTACATAAGCGTCTGACATGGTTGCTCCTTGAGATTGAGATTCGGCCGCCCGCTGCGCGGGCTTGTCGAATTATAAACCATCGTTTGCTGGGGTTCGCAGACTCACCCCAGCCTTTACGCGGGCGGCGTGCTCAGCACGCGCTTCAGAGTTGTAACGTAGCGCGCGATTGCGCATTTTGCCCCGAGTACTATTCGTTCGGAGGACTTCCCTCACTTCGTGGTTGTAGCATCATTCGTCCCGGTTATGCCGGGACCGAAACGAGCGCGTTTTGAATTCACGTTCGCGCTCCCTTAGAAGGCGCAAGCGAGACGCATACGCCACAAATTTGAAGTAACGCCTTCTTTCCAGATTGCGCACGTGATGAAGGTCGCAAGTTGCGAATGAACGGTCCGCATATAAACCGGCGCAAGCTGGCAGCTTATGTGGCAGGAGTCAGGGCTGAGGGGACGGGGTTCAGGAGTCAGGGTCCGGGGTTGGGGCGAAGTCCTTGAGCCCTACCGACGGAATTTGGCCAACTGCTGTCACAGGCGTCACATCCCTGTAACTTCTTTCGACAGTAGCGATTGCGCTGTGACACTTGGGTGTTATGCCGACTCGTTGTGACCAATTGACGTCACATTAAAAAAGAGGGGTCGGGAGTTAGCCGGGGCGGGAGCGAAATCCTTTGAGCCCTATCGACGTAATTTGGCCAAGTGATGTCACAGGCGTCACAGGTCAACAACTGCTTTGTTACCTATAATTAAAGCTGTGACACCTTGGTGTGACACCGAGGTTACTGGCCCGAATTGGCCATTTGCTGTCACATCAAAGCTGAGGTCAGGAATTCGGGGACAGGGCGAACCCTTTGAGCCCATCGGCGTAATTTGGCCAACTGCTGTCACCGGTGTCACACTTCAATAACTGCTTTGCTCTCTATAAATAGAGCTGTGACACTTGCTGTGACGCCAATGCAAAAGGACGGAATACGGCCATCTGCTGTCACAGCCTGTTACGCGATCCGAGATTCGGTTTTGACCCTAAAGAGAGTACAATAATCCCAGCAGTTCAGATCTCAGCCCATTCATTTTTCCATTTATGTGTATTGTGACAAGAGAACTGCTCGTCTAAACTATAAACTTCAAGCAGGTTCAGGAGGTTACCGTCGATTCGTCATTGATCAAGCTGACAGATGAAGAGTTGCACAGGCAAGCGCTGGTAATCGACACCCATGCGGATACGTTGCAGCTTGTGCTGGATGAAAAGCTGGACCTCGCCGAAGGTTCGGACAAGCTGGAAATCGACCTGCCAAAGGCAGCGGTCGGCGGACTAAAGGCGCTTTTCTTCTCGATATGGGTCGACCCGAAACTTTATTCGGGTCAGAAAGCTGTCGACCGAGCGTTCGGATTAATTGGGGCGTTGAAAACCCAGGCCGAGCGTCATCCGGATTCGATTGAAATCGCAACGACCGCAACGGGTATCGAGCGAGCAGTAAAGAGCGGAAAACTGGCTGCATTGATGGGAGTCGAGGGCGGACACGCCTTGAATGGAAATATTGAGAATCTGTACAGGCTACATAACGAGGGTGCGCGGTATCTAACAATTACCTGGTCGAACACCAACGAGCTTGGCGATTCGTCAGGTGATCTGAAAAGCCCGTCAATTAAACATCACGGCGGTTTGACTGAGATGGGTCGCCGCGTAGTCAGCGAAATGAACAGAATTGGGATGATCGTCGATATATCTCACGTTTCGGATCAGACGTTCAATGACGTGCTGGGAATAACGACCAAACCGGTTATCGCGTCGCATTCGTGCGCGCGAGCGTTGTGCGATCATCCACGAAACCTTACTGACGATATGCTGACGTCGGTTGCCCGAAACAGGGGCGTGGTTTGTATCAATTTTTATCCTCTTTTTCTCGATAATGGATTTCGCAAACAAAAAGATGAGGTCGATACCAGCCTGAAGGAAGAATACCGCGCAATAGACGAGCATTCGCCGGACGATCCTATTCGCGCGTCTTCCGAGAAAGATCGGCTACAGCGAAAGTTTTTGGCAAAAACCGAGTCGATATCCTACGAAAGGATAGTCGATCATATAGAATATGTGATAAAAATTGCCGGTGAAGATCACGTCGGACTAGGCTCTGACTTTGACGGAATCCCCGCAACACCACGGGGAATGCGATCAGTAGCTGATTTGCCGAAATTAACAAAAGAATTACGTCATCGTGGACATCGTGACGAAACGATTCGCAAGATTCTGGGCGGAAACGTCATGAGAGTATGTCGTGAAGTTATTTCCGAATAATGGAATAATGATTGATCCATTGTCGCATACGCGAGTCCCGCTTTCGGATCAATGACTGTCGAACGAGTTATTGGAGGTTGATATGCCGATTTGCCCAAAATGCCATTCAAATGTAAAAGAAGGGCAAAAGTTTTGTAATGTGTGCGGAACCAATGTGCCTACGGAAGGAACGGGGTCAGTTTCTTCGGGTCCCGTTAAAGTGTTTTGCGAACAATGCGGCCGCGAATTAAACAGAGCTATGAAGTTCTGCAAATACTGCGGAGCTCAGCAAAAGAATTTCGCCGACCCCACCAGCCGTGGCACCGAAGTTATAACCACGCCTGCCGTTCCTACTGCCGACATGCAGCCGGAGACCGCGAATCAAAGCGCGACCGAAGTGATTTCGCAGCCCGTTAATTATCCTCCACCACAGGTAACTGGTCCTGCCGGACCTTCGCATCCGACGCAGGTAATGAACGAAGCGACGAGGCCAAGCACTGAGCCTATTCATGATGACCGCACTGGTGGTTTTCCGGGAACCACTGGAGTTGTGCAGGGATCAGCTCCGATCGAGAGAGGATATTCGACGGGCGAAACCTTTCGACCGGCAGCCGAACAGTCAACGGAATATTTCACGCACGATCTGAGAAGCGATCCTTCGGGTCCGTTTTATTCAACTGGCGCTCCGACCTCGATAGTTACTCCGTCGAAAGAACTCGAAGAGAAATTGCCCACGACCGACAAGTTCGGAACAATAACAGATCAGCCGACAGCGCCTGTTAGTACCACAGGGCCGCGAGTGAACCCATCGGGTCCGACAACACCGCCGTACGCGCCCACAGCTCCTGTTAATACGGCTCCGCACGTTACGCCATCAGGACCGACACCATCGTTGCCACCCACGGCCAGCATGGGCACGCAGCCTTTCAATACCTACGTACCCACGCCCGAACCGACTCAGCAGACCAGAACGGTTCCATTGCCTGGTGATCAACCGGCTTACAGCACGATGCCGCCGCCCACGACTCCTGTTCAACAGAAGAAGAAGGGAGCGGGGCTGCTTGTCGGGATAGCGGCTGTTTTGGTTCTATTGCTCGGTGGTGGAGCGCTTGGTGGTTACTATCTGTATACTCGAAACCACAACAACGATAATAACGGACCGATCGGACAGAATGGCGGAGGCCCGACAAATCCTGGCGGCAATCAGCCATCCAGCGGTGGTGACTCGGGTGGACAGCCAAATGGAGGAGGGTCGCTGCCGACGCCGAATCCGAACAATCCTAATAATCCTAACACTCCAAACAAGCCTGATGACAAAAATAAAGACGCCGGAAAAGATAAAGCCGGCCAGCAGCCTAACAATCCCAATGGCGGCCAGAGCGCTGAAGAACAGCGAAAAGCCGAGGAAGCTCGTCGCGCGGAAGAACAAAAGAAATTAGACGACCAGAAACGTGCGGCGGATGAACAAGCCAAACGCGATCAGCAGGCGAGAGACGAGCAAGCGCGACGCGACGAAGAACAGCGAAAAATTGAAGAGCAAAAACGCATCGACGAACAAAAGAAGATCGAAGACGAGAAAAGACGACAGGCTGAAGCGAATGTGCCGCGGTCAGGCCGTGTCTTTTGGGCGGCTAACATTCAGGGTGAAGGTCAATACAATATTATAATTCGCGGAGGCAGCGCATCAACGCAAACAGTCGTTGGGCCATCCATTGAAGGCGCCAGCGTGCAATTCTCGAACTCGATACCGCAAAGGGCTATGCGAATCGTTCTGGGAGATATAAGGGGCGGCAGGGCACGCGTCGTTCAATCGCCCGGACCCAGCAACGGATACGTGACCATTATTCAGGTTCAGGGCAAGAACCAGCGCGTTTCGTTTACGCTTTCCTGGGACTTGCTCTAGTAACGGTGACTAGCGAAATTTGAAAACAGCAATTTAACTCCGCGTCGGTTTTTTCAGCGTTGGCGAGACGGTATTGCTGAACTCCATCAATTGCTTTCGGCCTTGCTCATCTCGCAAAGCCAGCGCCTGAAGCTGCGCGCGGTTTTAATAACAATAGATTCTGACCCAAACTGTCGTGCAATTCGCTGGCGATCCGTTGCGTTCGCCTTCTTGCGATTCCAGCAATTGTCGCGCGAAAGCTTGCTGGGCGTTCAGCGTTAACGTCTCTCGTATATTTTCCTTACCATGCAACTGCGTACCGACCACGACGAGGATCAGCGCCGGCCGAAGAAACTCCGGATTTCACATCGTAAATGATGATCGTGGGTGAAGACGGAGTTCCCCAATCAGGTTGTACCTTAACTTCATGACCGCGTTGCTGAAGATCTTTGATAACGGCCTGCGGAACTCGCGATTCGATGTTCAGTGATCCGGGAATCATTTTGTGATCGTCAAAAGAGCTGACCAGGTGCAGCGTATCGAATCTTGGAGCTTCAACTGCCTCCTGAGGATTCATTCCGAATTCAAGAACATTCAAAAGCACCTGAATTAATGCCTGATCCTGATTGTCACCTCCAGGAGTGCTCAGAACGATATAGGGTTCACCGTTCTTCAGAACTATGGTCGGCGACAACGTGATACGAGGTCGTTTTCCAGGAGCCACCACATTCGGATGATTTTCAATCGTCAATGCGGATTGCAATCGCTGTCCCATCAAAACTCCGGTGTCTCCGGCAACCATTGCCGGAAGCCAGGCGCCGCTGGGTGTGGCGCTGAACAGGTTGCCATCCTTGTCGATGACGTTAACACAGGTTGTATCGTTTGCTCGCTCCATCGGAGGAACGCTTGACGGTCCGGTCGGCGGCTGGGTTGAAGAGTTGAGCCGCGCCTTCATGTGGACGGGATCACCCGGTTCCTGATCCAGCGTTGCGCGCTGCGGATTGATCAGGCTGCGACGAAGCGAAGCATATTCCTTCGACAATAGTTGCTGGCCAGGAACCTTCACGAAGTCGGGGTCGCCGTAATAAGTGTCGCGGTCAGCGAAGCCGAGTTTTAGCGCCTCGTCCACGGTATGAATGTAATCCGCAGAGTTGTGACCCATCTTCTTCAGATCAAAACCTTCAAGGACATTGAGGGTCTCGATAAATACAGGTCCTTGCGTAAAGAATCCCGGTTTGTAAATCTCGTAACCTCTATATTCGCCCTTCGCCGGCACGCCCATCTTCACATGATAGCGGGCCAGATCCTCGGCGGCCAGCAATCCGCCGTTCTTTTGCATGTAATCGCCGATTCGCTCTCCCACGGGGCCTTTGTAGAAGTAATCGCGCGCCGCCATTAACCCGTCGTGGCGACCACGGCTCGCTGCGCCTTTCTCAGCAGCAACAATGGCGCGAAGCGTCCTGGCTAGATCCGGTTGTACAAACACATCACCGGGTTTCGGCTCTTTGCCACCGGGCAGAAAGAGCTTCTTTGCATCAGCCCATTTGGAGAAGACAGGCTCTCTCGATTTGATATATTCGACGCGCAGTTCATCGATTGGGAATCCGTCTGCGAGTTCAATCGCAGGCTGCATTACCTCTGCCAATGACATTGTGCCGTAGTTATCCAGTGCCGCGACACAAGCGTCAAGAACAGCAGGCACGGTCGCGGATAAGGGTCCGGTCGACGGTATCAGCCCCGACTTTGAATTAGGCATCGTCGTGGCTTCGTCACTGCTCTTCACTCGTGAGACAAAAAATTCCCTTGTTGCCTTCATTGGCGCTGTGCCCATGCCTTCGACAACGGCGACATCTTTTTTGTTCCGCATCTTTATGAGGATCGGCACCTCGCCGCCGAAACTGAAATGCGAAAACTCTATTACAGAAGCCGCCAGTATTGTCGCTACTCCTGCATCGACGGCATTTCCTCCATGCTGCAACATTCGAAGTCCAGCCTCGACGGAGAGCGGATTTCCACCAGCGACAACGCCGCGACGACCGCGGACTACCGGACGAAAGGTGTCAGCAGAGACTGAAGACGACGCTGGAATAGTTAAGAGCACTAATGCAGTGACAAGAACCGTTGTCACTATCACACCGGCAAATTTTTTCGCGCGATGCATACAGTATTCTCCACGGGTCGATAAGGATATGTAACCTTTTACACAGACACTTGGGCTATTCACACTGGGCAGAGAGAGTTAGCGGACCGATAATACTAGATTTTGGTCCCGATTAGATAGCCTTCATATATAGCTTCGACTGCTTTTCTAGAGCGAACCGCGTCTCCAATGATGTGCAGCTCGCCATCAAAGTCCCGCAACTCGTTTTGTGGTTGGCTATTAGGGCTATAGCCGGTCGCTACTATCACCGTATCGGCTGGAATCTCTTTAATCTGCTGATTTTGTTGAATCATTACCGCGCCTGGCGTTATTTCAACCGCTGTCGCTTTCGTCAGCGAGCGTACATTGCGCTTCTTAAGCTCCATCAGCAGAACCCATCTTGACGAAAGACCCAGTCCTTCTCCGAGAATCGAGCCGCGTTCGACTATCGTAACCTGTTTCGTTCCTCGGGTCATCAATTCTTTTATAGCTTCCGGATTTTCCGCGCCGTAATTAAATAGAAATTCAACTGTAGCGGCGTCGATTGTACCGACGCGAGCCAGGTCGTTCGCCACTTCGACCCCGACCGGACCTCCGCCGATGACCACCACGCGTTTGCCGACCTTGGCTCGTTCCTCCAAAAAATCCTCGGCGAGAATCACGTGCGGAAGATCGACTCCAGGAATATCAGGACGCCGCGGTGAGGCTCCAGCAGCGACGATTACTACATCGGGTTTCAATTCCCTGATGATCGTGGGAGTACACGCAGTATTGAGCCTGATTGAAACGTTATGTTTAGCGACTTCGCTCTCGAAATAGGTCAGAAGATTTCGCCATTCTGTTTTACCATGGCTGCGCCAGCACTGATGAAGCTGCCCCCCCAAACGGTCAGACTTTTCAAATAAAGTCACATCGTGCCCGCGCTGTTTAGCGATCAGCGCAGCTTGCATTCCTGCTGCACCGCCTCCGATAACAACGACTTTCTTTGGTTTGGCGGCGGGAATGATGTTCAATTCAAGCTCGCGTCCGGCTCGCGGATTGACGAGGCAGCTCACCTGTTTATCTTCAAACATGTTATCGAAACAGGTTTGATTGCAGGCAATGCATGGGATCAGATCATTAATCTGACCTGTTTCAACTTTATTTGGCAGATCGGGATCGGCGAGCAACGCTCTGCCCATGTTCACAAAATCGGCCCAGCCATTTTCGAGAATCTTTTCCGCCGTGTACGGATCGTTGATTCTGTTTGAAGCCATCACGGGAATCGTGACTGCGTCTTTGACTCTTCGCGCCAGATAAGAGAACGCTCCGCGAGGCACAACACCCGGCAATTGCGGTACGCGGGTCTCGTGCCAGCCTCCTGTTATGTTGATCGCATCGACACCGGCCGATTCCAGCGCAGCCGCGAACTGCACGGCGACCGTGTAGTCATTGCTGCCTTCGACAAAATCATTGCCTGCGATTCTAAATATTAAAGGGAAATCTTTGCCGCAATGTTCTTTAATTGATTGCGCGACCTCGAGTCCGAATCGCATTCGATTTTCGAGGCTGCCGCCATAATCGTCCGTACGCCGATTCGTTAGTGGCGAGAGAAACTGCGAGACCAGGTAACCGGCCGAGCCGATCACTTCGACACAATCGGCGCCCGCGATTTTGGCTCTGGCTGCGCCTTTGCCAAAGGCTTCGATAATACAGCGAATCTCTTCAACGTTCATTGAACGCGGAGTTTCTCCTGTCAGTTTGGATCTCACCGCAGACGGAGCTATCGGCTGCAATCCTGAATAACGCGATGGTTGATAACGACCAGCGTGGAAAAGCTGAACACCGAATGCGGCTTTATGTTTTTTGACTCGATCGGCCAGCCGCGCATAATCCTCAATATACGAATCATCTTCGATACCGAGCATCGTCTTCCCACTGCCGACGATATCGATTCCTGCGCCGCCAACCATAACCAAAGCTGCGCCACCCCTGGCTCGTTCCTCATAGAATTGTTCGAGCATGGGAGTAATGTGCCGGCCGCCGTGCGGAATATGCATAGCAGGCATGATTATCCGGTTGCGCAGAGACAACTTGCCTATCCTGCCAGGCGCAAACAGCAATTTAAAACCTGGGTTCTGCAATCTCCGCGTCACCGTTTCCCCGCTTCTCCGTTTCTTCGTTCAGCTCTTCTTCGGCGTAACGAATACATCCGCGAACGTTCCGTGGTTCAGCCACGAGCCGCCATCAATTACCAGCACCTCTCCGTTTATATAATCCGCATAATCGGAAACCAAATAGGCCGCGGCATTCGCTATCTCTTCAGGAGAAGCGAACCGTTGCAAAGGCACTTGTCGTCGGAGAGCGTCGGCCGCTTCTGGCGTTCCCCACAATTGCGATGCTGCTCCTGTGTCGCTGGTTATTCCAGGAGCGATCGCGTTCACCCTGATGTTGTGCCTTGCCCATTCAACGGCCAGAGTTTGAGTCATCGCCGTCACGCCAGCTTTTGCGCAAGCCGAATGTATAGTGCCCGGGTTACCTGTCCAGGCATAAGTCGCAACGATGTTCAGGATCTTACCGCTCTTCTGTTTAATCATTTCCAGTCCGATTGCGCGAGAGCAATAGAACGTTCCATTCAAAACAATATTGATAACCGAATTCCAGCCGTTGATCGACAATTGTTCCGTCGGACAAACAAAATTTCCGGCTGCGTTATTAACCAGGATGTCTATGCGCCCGAAAGCTTCCAGAGTTTTCTTGACCATCTCGTCAATGCTCGCGGGGTCGCGAACATCGGTTTGAGTTGCAATCGCGTTGATGCCGTTTGATCTTAGTTCCTCAACCGTCACGCCCGTATGTTCAGGATTCCGACTGGCGATGACAATATTTGCGCCCAGATTTCCGTATTTCTCGGCGATTGCTTTGCCTATGCCTGTGCCGCCTCCTGTGATAATCGCGACTCTGCCCTTGAGAACCTTATCAGCAAACATATTGTTTCCTCCGTCATTCTCAAGGATCACTCTGTACACTCACGCCAACGCCAAGTCAAGCAAAGAGCATAATTGAAACAGATCCACTCAGGCGCGAAGAGAACAATAACTATTTTTGGGCAGCTAACCTGGATATATAAATCCCTCGTCAGGTCAGACCTCTGGTGAGAAAGTTTTTAGCGGCACCCTGACTCTCTACGCAATTCCGGATGTTTAAATTGGCCACTCGTGTCGCGCGAAGAAAGTTCGCAGTGCGAACTCCGTATCGTAACTATCTCCGGTTACGTAGGTGCATTTGCAAGGGCATTTCTTAGAAATATCTTCCTTTTGCGCTCGCAACCTGGCCAGAGGTCTTGCAAACGATTGTCCGCAAATCCGTTATTAGATTCTCCAGGCGGTAAAGGCAAAACTCCACTTGCGGCCGGCCTGCGGCCTGATTCACTTGGAATCACTATTGCATAAGCGCAAGGTTGGTACATCTGTGCCTTAGCTCCCAATTTGTTATCGTGAAATTAAATAGTGCGAATGGATCGAGAAATCGGGTCCAGAGGAATTGCTTACTCTGAGCATTGGATTCACCAATCGTATTTGCAAAGAGACAAGAGGACTTCATGAAACTATCCAGATTTTTCTGCGCGCTCGCCTCGATTGCGGTACTACTCGCGGTTCTGGTGGCTCCGATGGCAGCTCAGGTCCAATATCTTCCGATCGCCCCACAGCGTGCGGATATGCCGCCTCCTGGGCCATTATTTACCGTGACCACGATTGAACGCCTCGGGACTTTTTATTCGTCGCTTATCGCGACCGGCGGGGGCAAATCATTCGGCTACATTTCCAACACGCCGATAGTACCAGGACCTCAACCGTTTGGCTTTCCGATTATCTTCGACTCGGCCAATCCTCAACAGATCGCTTTCGGCATCAATACAACAATATTAGCTTTCGATAACGTCGATGGCACAGTTGCCAACCAACCTGTCGGCTCGACCGCGATTCCGACATTTCTTCAGTCGCTTCCGCTGAATCATTTTCTGCGTGGATACAGTGCGATCAACACTGGAATAGATAATGGCAAAATTGTCGGCACCGCTACAGTGACGATAGCCACGCAAATTCCCCTGAATGGAGGCGACGGCACAGCGATTTCCGGACCGCCAGAGTTTTACCAATATCCGTTCGTAGGCGCTCCAACTGCTCTTAACGGCTGTTGCTCGCGTGCGCGTGGGTTTAGAGGAAATCAACTGGTCGGCGACCGCAACTCCGGCCCCACATTTAATTACGACCCTACCAATTCATTGCCTGCAGCCAACTCGCTTTCCAGCGCTTTCGTATGGCGCGACATAAATGATCCACAGTCGGTGGTCGGCCTGGCGGGCATTCCGTCGATGGCGGTGGCCACGGACGGCTCCAGACAAGGGGGATGGGTCGGACTGCAAGACGGCAGTGGAGACTATCACGCCACGATTTGGTCGGGCACGGCAGGGAGCGCGGTGGACCTGAATCCTGCGGGATATTTCAACTCGCGAGTGACCGGGATGACAACCGAGTTCCAGGTAGGTGATGGCTGGTTCGGCGGTCCGGCAAACAGTCCTGGAGCAATCCGGCATGCTCTTTTGTGGTATGGAACAGCTGACAGCGTAGTCGACCTTAATCAATACCTGCCAGCGTCTGTCCAGGCCGCAGAGATCAACGGGGCCGATGCATCCGGTAATCTGGTGGGCTCCATGACGCTGGCTCCGACGTGTGATACGTGCGCACCACAGCAGATCGCGATTCTCTTTACGCCTGTGACGCCCGTTCCCACCATGTATCTGGCTTCGCTGACCACGTCTCCATCAAGTGTCGCGCCTGGCGGCGCTGTAACCGGCACAGTGACCTTGAAAACTCCCGCTCCGGCTGATGGCGGTCTGGTTACTTTCACCAGCGATAACGAGGCCCTGGTGCCGGCGCCAGCGAGCGTGCTGGTTCCGGCCGGTCAAACCAGCGCATCATTTAGTATTCCGACCAACCCAAATACCTTAACATCCTTTTTGCCGCAGCCTGTGGCTGCAACCCTGACGGCCCATGCTGGCCTCACAAGCCTGCCTGTAACGGTTAACGTGACGCCAGTGGCTCCGGCAGATCCGATCGTTTCTGTCACGTTGCCGTCGGGCAGAGTAACCCCAGGCTCTAGCGTGACAGGGTTGGTCACATTGGCCAGTCCTGCTCCTGACGGCGGCGTTGTTGTTAGTTTTAATGCGCTTGGCGAACGTCTGGGTTTTAGTCCCATCCTCGACCCGGCCTGTAGTTGTTTCGATCAAATCGTCCCGACCTATTACGACCCGAATCTTTGGCCGAGTGGTCCCGGCTTATTCACAAGTCCGGCAAGCATCGTAATACCGGCCGGCCATACCACCGCACCCGTTACTGTTGTGACGGGAAATGTCCCATTCTCCGGTCTTATCACCGGCATATTACAGGCTGCGACGGGTAATGTGGTGAAACAGGCGCCGATAACAATCGCGTCGCCAGTCGCCATGGCCGCGATTCAATTTAACGGCCCGTTTAATATGCCGACGACCGCGCCTTTCCAAGGAGGCACATCGGGAAATTTTGGTCAAGTTAGTACGAACATTCCGCCGGATGCCCCACTGACGGTAACCTTGTCCAGCACGAATCCAGCCGTAGTCGTGCCCGCAACGATTACGATCCCTGGTGGCGGCTCCACTGCTCAGAGCCTTATGAATGCCCCTAGCGGCATCCTTTTCCAGTTCTCGACTCTGCCCGTGCCCGCTTTAACCAGCGGCATCGTTACTGCGACAGCGAACGGAACATCAGTGAGCGCACCCATATCCGTCAGCGCGTCACCGCAGCCGTCAATCAGTGGCTTCGTAACTCCGTTTGTATCAAGCGGCCAGACGTTCACCGGCACAATAACGTTGTCCGGTCCCGCCCTCCTCGGTGGAGCAACCATATCGCTCATAAGCAATAACCCTGCGGTCGCAGTTGTTCCAGCCAGCATTACAGTTCCGTTCGGCGCCACATCCGCAACTTTCACTGGAATAGCCGGGCAGGTGGCAGGAGCTACGGCGGTGACGATGACAGCTTCCTTTAATGGTAGTACGACGCCATCAACATTGTCGGTCATCCCAGGGCCCGTACTCGCAATCACAAACTATACTCTCAGTCCGTTCTCGACCATCGGGCCAGGTGTGATTACGACGGGTACAATCACGTTAAATCAACCAGCACCAGCAGGCGGAGTAATAGTTTCTTTATCTACAAGCTCGTCTCAGCAAAAGTCCCAGCGACCGTTACTGTGGCTCAGGGGCAAACGTCGGCGAGTTTTAACGTGCAGGGAAACGGAGTTTCGACGGCAACCGCGGTAACGCTGGTGGCCTCTTATACAGGAGCATTGGATCCAGTTGGTACTCCGACAACAACAGCCAGCTTGACTGTAAGCCCGAGCGACGTCCTGAAGGCACCGAAGCCGACATGGTCAACCTCAACGCACATGCTGACGGTCAGCGCCACCAGCACTAATCCTCAAGCGATACTGACGGTTCTCAATGCAAATGGCAATGTACCGATGGGTACGATGACTAACCTGGGTAATGGTAATTACTCATTCCAGATGATCGTACCTTCGATTTCCGCAGTTAACCTTAAGAGTAATCTGGGCGGAGCGACGGGCCAGGGTGTGACTGTAATTCCTTAAAACGTTTCCGTGTAGTCATTCACAAACGGTGTGTATGAGCCCCGTCAGACTACATTTATAACCAACGCGCGAATGTCGATAGGTCACCTATCGCGATACTGAGAATGAGGGAATGGTTCTCCTGATGGCAGGTGCAACCATTCCCTGCAATTCATATCGAGCAATATCGATGTGCATCTGGTTCTGGGTATTGAAAGCTCATGCGGACAAACAAAATACTGCGGCAGCATCTCTACACGCCCGAGCTTCCAGGGTTTTTCTATCCATCTCATCAATACTTGACGAATCGCGAACATAGATTTGCGTTGTATTGGATGCCTGCGATTTTAATTCGCCGATTGCGGTTCTGGATCCCCGACCGGCAATAACGATCTTTGCGCCGAGGCTGCGGTATTTCTCAGCACTACCGTTACCTCCTGTGCTTCCGCTTGTTATGATAACCATCTTATACGTTAGAACCTTTTAAGCAAACATAGAGATTGCTCCTTCGATCTTAGATGACTTCTGGACTCCTGCCATAACCAAGTCAAGTTCCCGCACTGCTTAAACCCATTGATGCCGAAGATTAACGATCCTTAATTCAAAAATTACCCCAAATGTTACTGTTTTTACTCGTTGTTTTTAATGATGGCGGCCGATACTATTACACGCCGCCAATTTATTTACCTGAGACGCGCCGCCAATATAATCCTTGCCAGAGAGCCTGTTGTTAGCTCAACGAGTTACAAGAGCTTTTGACCGCTAGTTGATGACATTTGAGAAAATCCTTCACCATTGTGCAAACACGAAAGTTATTTAATCAACACTGAATCTAACTTGTACTCGTCGAGCTTATTGAGAAAAACCTTTAATGAAATACCGAATCCTCCTCGCCAGTCCTCTGTTATTTACAGTTGCGTTTGCTGCGTTTGCTGCGTTTGCCTTTAACCCGTTTGGATCAACATCAAAGAGTATTGCATCGCAGCCGGCTTCCATTTCCGCTCAGCCCGGGTCGAACCGAATTTCAAAGCTAAAAACGCCTAACAATTCTCAGACTCCGCGAGGATTGAATCAGGGGCATGTGCCGCCGGTCGAAAGCCAGGGATCAGTCCTGAAGCAACAGGAAGCTGGGGGTGACAGAATTCCACCAACAATAATCCACCGGACTCGCCGGGACGATGATGAGACCAGTGAGCTTTATACTGGTTTTGCAACTACCAGTCAGGGTGTTGGCAGTCTGTCATATCATCAGGGACCGCTGATGCTGGGCACTACAAAGATGTATTACATCTGGTACGGTAACTGGGCGAACAACACGGCAACGACTATTCTTACGGATTTAGCTACCAATATTGGAGGATCACCTTATTTCAATATCAATACCGTTTACACTGATGTGAACGGTACCGCGGTCAGCAACTCGGTTCAGTACGGCGGCGCCATCACCGACAACTATTCGCAAGGACAGGGAACGCTTTCGGACACCGCAATTTTCAATATAGTTAACAGCGCGATCAGCAGCGGTCGTTTGCCAATGGATCCGAACGCGGTCTATTTCGTTCTCACTTCGTCTGACCTCGGTCAGGGAGATTCAAGCAGTTCGTTCGGTAAAGACTATTGCGGCTGGCATACTTATGCGACAGTAAACAACGGTCCCAGCATCAAGTATGCGTTCATTGGCAATCCGGAGAACACACCCACATGCACGGCTCAGTCTACATCGAGCCCTAATGGAAACATTGGCGCTGATGGAATGGCATCAATAATTGCGCACGAACTGGAAGAGAGCGTCACCGATCCGGAGATTACTGCCTGGTACGGTGTGGACGCTAAGAACAACCTGTGGGAGAACGCAGATCAGTGTGCGTGGACGTTCGGATCAGGTGTTTACACCGCCGCAAACGGTTCCAAAGCAAACGTTAAACTAGGTAATCGTGATTTCTTGATCCAGCAGAACTGGACAAATACCAATGGGTGCGTCATGTCGTTGAGTGGCAGTTCTACCACGACAACGGCAACGCTGACAGTATCTTCAACCAATCCGACCAGCGGTGTGAATATAACTGTCAGTCCGAAGGATAATAATGGCGCTGGCAACGGCGCAACACAGTTCAGCCGCACCTACAACGTCAATACGAACGTTACTTTGACGGCGTCAGCGTCGGCAGGCAGCAACAATTTTCAGAAATGGCAAAGAGACGGTGTTGATCTTTCCACGAGTCCGCAGGTCACCGTGGCCATGGACACCAACCACGCTATGACAGCCGTGTATCAAGCAGCGCAGGGTTATTCTATTGGAGTAACCGCTTCGCCCAGCAGTGGTGGCACAGTAAGCGGCGGCGGAACGTTTGCGGCAGGAAGTTCTGTTACAGTC